>Ga0315287_10001921_pt1 | contig 19473 bp, 20 predicted proteins | sample YL17G11_0_MG_FD_205037 | JGI IMG/M metagenome (GOLD analysis project Ga0315287, IMG submission 205037) | Sediment microbial communities from Yellowstone Lake, YNP, Wyoming, USA - YL17G11_0 | ecosystem: Environmental > Aquatic > Freshwater > Lake > Sediment | place: USA: Wyoming | collected...
GGGGAATGCTGCGGCGAGTAGCAGGTGCGGTTTCGGCATCCCGCCCGATGCAGGCTGCCTGTAAAAAAGGCATCCGAGGAATAACCCGGCGTAGATTCCGAGGCAGCGGAAGCAGACGGCGACCATGCCGCCAAGGAGCGCCGGACTCCGGGAGGGGATTTGGTGGCAGACCCTGCTGAAGACGTGATACGCGTACCCGGTGAGGGAACCCATGCCGGCATATTGGAGGAACGGCGGTGACAGCGCGGCAAGGAGCATGAAACCAGACGCAACGGCTGCGATTAGTCGCGTGCTTTCCATTTTCCCTTTGGAGCCTGCCTTGCAGGGGTCCTCGGCTTCGGCTTCGGCCCGGCTAATTCCGCTAATGCCGCGTAAGCCAGGCCTCCGACGCAGCCGAACACAACGCCCAATATGATGTTAAGCACGGCCACGGCGGCGTCGCCGAACATCGCCAAGCCGATGTGCACCCCTAGGCGGTCCAAGACTCCGCCCCCGGTGAATCCGCGAGCGAGTGCGCCGACGCCCAGTATGTTCAAGGGCAGGTTCACGACGAACGTTGCCACGTTAACCGCCACCCCGTATATGAGGCCGTAGACGCCGCCTATGATGGCGCAGTCGGCGGCCTCCACCTCCATTACGTCCCGGGCCGACAGGTACGCCGCCGCGAAGCCGCCGGCGATAATCCACAGGCAGCATATGTTAGGCAGGCGCAGGATGGGTATGGATGCTATGACGCCGACTCCTGCCCCCACAGCCAGGCAGTAAATGGCAGCCCGCTTGAAATCGATGTCGGCCTCCATTGTAAGGTATGTATGCCGTCGGAATATTAAACGCGCGGTTCTGGTTTATAGGGACACGTACAAATGGATTACGGAATATGAGAATCAACAGGGTTGAGACTAAGGCCTACGCGATATCATCCGACGCCGAGGAGTCCGCCCTAAGGCATTTCAGGGACAAAGCCCGGCAGATGCAGAAGGACTACAACAGCGAAGTCACCGTGAGTTGGGAGTACAGGTACGCGCCAATCGCCGTCATCCAAGCCATGAAATTGGATATGGAGGGCCGCGGCGCCGTCGTCCAAGGCCTGGGAAACAGGTTCCACGTCGGCCTCAGGGACGCATGCCTTTACGTTTGGGGGGAGCTGCCGGCGGGGAAGACCCTTAAGGAGGCTTTCCTTAGGTCGCCGGACGTCAGGATAGAGCGCATCGACATCCTCCTTGAGGTGGCCACACTCTCCCCCGCCGCCCTTACAATGCTCGGCTGGCTCCTCGACCACGGCACGGTCAACTACGACGCACTCGACGTGCCGAAACAGGGCGCGGCAAGGGAGCTTAACGGGAGGAAGTACGCGGACATCTACAGGCCGGTTGACAGGGAGTCGGACCTGACGCAGGTGTTCAGGGAACTCATCGAATTCCAGCCGGTGACGCCGATATACAAGGTGAAGCCCACGCTCAGGGTGCCGAGCTTCGCGAACCCGAGATACGACCTCTCGCCCGCGATTGCGATAATCGACACAGTCGAGGACGACGTGGAGCTTGAGCCCGTCGTACACGCCCCCGAGAAGCTCGCCTTCATACTCGGAACCCTCTTCAACTGCAGGCTGACGTTTGAGAGGGTCGTCTACCTCCCTTACATCGAGTGCACGTTCAAGTGGGGGGGGAAGAGCATGTCCGAGTACAGGTACATAGCCTGCCCCAGGTCCACGAAAGAGAAGGCCCTCAGGAACCCGACACGCCTCAAGACGATGACGATAGGGACTAAGGGCCACGACCTTGCAGCCATACCCGTCCAGGATGTGGCGATAAACTTCTCCAACGTCGCCGGCATGGAGGACGTGAAGGAGAAGCTGAGGGAGGGCATAATATACCCGATAGCGCACCCGGAGCTCTCTAAGGAGTTCGGAAGCAAAGGAGGTGGAGGCGTCCTCCTCTACGGCCCCCCGGGATGCGGAAAGACCTACATCATGAAGGCGACGGTCGGGGAGGCAGGAGTCAACTTCTACACCATCGACGTGCAGGACATCATAGGGGATACGCCGGAAGGCTCGGCGAAACGGCTTGAGATGGCGTTCAACGAGGCCCGGCAGGGCGCCCCGTCCATACTGTTCTTCGACGAGATAGACGCGCTCGGAGGCAGCAGGAAGAGCGGGCAGTCCGGGCCGACGAGGATGCTCGTGAACCAGTTCCTCTCAAGCATGGAGGGCGCAGGCGGAAGCAACGAGAACGTCCTCGTCGTCGGCTCAACCAACGCTCCATGGGACATGGACCCGGCCCTGAGGCGGGCCGGGAGGTTCACGACCCAGATATTCCTGCCGCCCCCGGACAACCAGGCCAGGCTCGGCTTATTCAAGGTGCATATCAAGGACAGGCCCGTCGAAGCCTACCTTAACTTGGACAGGCTGGCCGAGCTCACCGAAAACTACTCCTCCGCGGACATCACGGCGATATGCGACGAGGCCGCGAGGATACCGTGGAGCGAGAGCGTCCACGGGGCGGCGAAGAGGGCCATCGGGATGGGCGACTTCCTGAAGGCTATGAACCTGAGGGAGTCGACGCTTATGCCATGGCTGAGGCTCGCGGAGAAGCAGCTTCGGGAGAGCGGGGAGTCGGACCTGTTCCCGGAGCTTTCCGACTACGTGTTCAAGAGGGCGGGGGGCATAGAGATGGCTTCGCGCCCGGACATAACCTTCAAGGACGTTGGAGGCCTTGAGGACGTGAAGGAGGAGATAAGGAACAAGGTCGTCTACCCCCTCAAGGACCCGGAGATGTCGAGGAAATACGGCCGGGTGATCGGAGGAGGTATACTCTTGTACGGGCCGCCGGGATGCGGGAAGACGTACATCGCGAAGGCAACGGCCGGGGAGTGCGGGGCGTCGTTCTTCAACGTGAAGATGACCGACCTCCTGTCGCCTGAGGAGGGCATAACCGAGAAGCGGCTCCACAGCATATTTGAGAGGGCTGCGAGGAACACGCCCGCTGTCATATTCTTCGACGAGATAGACGCCATAGCAGGCACCAGGTCGAACCAGGAGGGTGGGACGGAGCGGCGGCTCATCAACCAGTTCCTCACCGAAATGGACGGCTTCGAGAAGAAGGAGGGCGTCGTCGTGCTCGCAGCCACCAACGCCCCATGGGACATAGACCCCGCCCTAAGGCGGGCAGGCAGATTCAGCGACCAGATATTCCTGCCGCCCCCGGACGAGAAGAGCAGGGAGGAGGTGTTCGCCATGCACCTGAGGGGCAGGCCTTTGGAGGCGGACGTCATATGCGCTGCGCTCGCGGCCATGACGCAGGACTACAGCGGCGCGGACATAAAGCTGATATGCGACGAGGCTACGAAGATACCGTGGAAGGAGGGCGTCGCGAGCGGTGCGGTAAGGCCGATAAGGATGGCCGACTTCAGGAAGGTGCTCGGTGAGAGGAGACCGAGCATCACCCCGTGGCTGAAGCAGGCGGAGAAGCAGCTCAGGGAGAGCGGGGAGTCGGAGGTCTACCATGACCTGTCAGAGTTCGTCTTCAAGAGGGCCGGGGGCCTCGACGCCGTCTCGAAGCCGACCATGAACTTCAGCCAGGTCGGCGGCTTAGACAAGGTGAAGGAGGACATCAGGAACAAGGTGGTCTACCCCCTCAGGAACCCGGAGCTTGCGAGGGAGTACGGCCGCGAGGTTGGCGGAGGCATCTTGTTGTACGGTCCGCCCGGATGCGGGAAGACGTACGTGGCTAAGGCGACGGCCGGCGAGTGCGGGGCGTCGTTCTTCAACGTGAAGATAACGGACCTCATGTCCCCGGTCGAAGGGGAGACTGAAAGGAGGCTCCACAGCATATTCGAGAGGGCTGCGAGGAACACGCCAGCCATCATATTCTTCGACGAGATAGACGCCGTCGCCGGGACGCGCTCCTCGAGCGCGGGCGGAGCGGAGCGGCGACTCATCAACCAGTTCCTCACCGAAATGGACGGCTTCGAGAAGAAGGAGGGTGTCGTCGTGCTCGCAGCCACCAACGCCCCATGGGACATAGACCCCGCCCTAAGGCGGGCAGGCAGATTCAGCGACCAGATATTCCTGCCGCCCCCGGACGAGAAGAGCAGGGAGGAGGTGTTCAGGATACACTCAGGGAAGCTGCCCGTCGACAAGGACATGGACTACTCCGAGCTGTCGGGGCTCACGGACGGATACTCAAGCGCGGATATAAAACTGATATGCGACGAGGCCGCGAAGATACCTTGGAAGGAGACGATAGAGACGGGGAGGAAGAGGCCGGCGAACATGGAGGACTTCAGGAGGTCTATCGCCGCGAGGCCATCTTCCATCACGCCCTGGTTCAGGCAGGCCGACAGGGAAATCAGGAAGAGGGGGGAGGACAAGGAGTACCCGGGGCTCATGAAGGCCGTGGAGGAGCATCTTGCGGGGCGGGGGAGGCCGCAGATGTCCGGCGAGGACCTGGAGACACTGAAGAGGAGGAAGAGGGAGTACCTGATGATGGTCGAGGACGTGAAGGACCGGTTCAGGAGCGGCGACATGGACGAGGCGACGCTCAGGCAGCTCCTCAGGGAGTATGAGGGGAAGGTCGTGGAGTGCGAAACGAAGATAAGGCTCGCGGAAGAGCCCGAGAGTTAGGCACTACAGAGGGGGGTTCTTAGTCACTACGCTGGCTTTTTAACGCAAGTACACATTAGGAAACATTAGTCAGGTTATTAACCAATCCTTGGGAACTGGCGGATGAGACACTCCGCCAGATTCCACCCAAAAAAAAAACATTCGGCCACTACTTTGATGCCGCTTCAACCGGCACCGCGCCTCCCGCAGGGCCCGCGTCCCCGGAAGCCCCGTCTTCCAGTATCGCCCTGAAGTCGTCAAGGCTTATCCTCTTACTGGACTTCAGCTTCTGCTTGGCCTCGACCGCAATCTGCGCCTTCCGCTCGCCCTCCTTCACGGAGCGTATCTTCACCATCTCGTCGTCGTAGGGGGCCATCTGGGCCTCTATCGCGTCGATATCCTTCTTTATGGCGGTGACCTTGTCGCGCAGCGGATTCACGATATTGTACTTTTCAAGCAGCTGCGCGTGGCTTTCATCAGCCTTCTTCCGTATCTCGTCCACAGTCGAGTATATCTCCACGGCCTTCAGGTGGTACTTCTCAGACTCGTCCGCCAAAGCCCGTATGTCCACCGACAGGGCATCCGCCTTCTCGTCGAGCGACTTGATGCCGTCGTATGTCGAGACGACCTTCTTGTGGAAGCTCGTGGCCTTCTTAGCGGCCTCCACGCGCTCCATCAGAGCGAATATGGTCTCGTAGAGCCTGACCTCCCGGTCCAGGGGGATGTCCTTGTTGAGGAGCGCATCCAGGTCGTGCTCGTACCGGTCTATGAGGGACGCGTCGCTTCCGCGCGCGGAGCGGTTGAGTTCGTCGCGCTTCTCCTTGCTGTCCTTGATGTCGCCTGAGAGAGACTTTATCTGGTCGTTGATCTGCCTGCGCTCCTCCTTGAGGGAGGCTATCTTCGCGTTCATATCGTCGCGCTTTTCGCGCAGCTGCCTCGCCTCCTGGGAAAGCCGCTTGCAGTCGTCGTTGCCCTGGTCACGGGCCTGTCGCATGGAGAAGATGTCCCGCTGGTAGATTTTGACTTCCGATAGGATCTCGTTTATTTCCCTCTTCTTCTGGTCAATCTCCTGCCGGAGTTCGTTTAGCTTGTCTTTTATATCGTTCTCGTTCATGCTTTCGTCCCGCCTGCCTTTTCCAGCCAAAAGCTTCGCGCCTTCTTGTTCTCCTCGACCTTGCCCTTCAGGCCCTCGTAATATGACTGGCCCTTGGGCTTGAACGTGGCCATGAGCCCCTTGTACTCGCGCTCCGTGTCCTCGAACTCCCTGGCGAACTTGCCCTTGCTGCCGTTCTCCTCCATCCAGTGAACCAGCTGGTCGCGCTTCTCACGCAACATGAGAACCTGCTTAGACTTCTCCAGCTCGTCACCGTATTCGGCTATGAACCTGTCGTGCTTCTCGACAAGGGATTCGGCCAATTTCTTGGGTGTGAGGCCGCTCATGGTAGCATAAGATAAGTGCTTTCCCCCTAAAAAGCTTTATTTGGCTGAAATTACGCGGTATATGCGCTCTACGGCGGTTATATTGGACAGTATGGCTGTCAAAATCACCGTATAAGTGAGGTAGACGGGGTTTAGGATGCCGAGCGCCATCCCGGCATAAAGCAGGGAGAGCCTCTCGAACCTTTCGATGAAGCCCCCTAGGTTGCGGAGCTTTTCCTCGTCTTCTATGACCTTCCGGTGGTCAGCGTAGGCCGTTATGAAGGCGGGCATCATGGCTCCGAACACGAGGAGGCAGACCCAAATGCCGTTTGGTAGGAGCACCTGCTCGGTACCCTCAAGGTAGAATAGGATGCCCAAATAGAGTGCGAACTCGACGTAGCGGTCTATGATGCCGTCAAGGAATGCGCCGAGGTTCGAGACGCTCTTGGTGACCCTTGCCACGTTGCCGTCGATGATGTCTATGAAGCCGCTGACGGCGAAGAGGAGGAGCGCAAGAGGCAGGTTCCTGCCGTAGAGGGCTGCGAAGCCGAGCGCTGCCGGGGCGAGCGACAGGGCGGTCCAGGCGTTCGGTGAAATCCCCACCCGGGAGAAGAGGAGCCCTATCTCTATGTGCACGCCCTTGAACCTTTCACGAAACCTTGACTTCAGCATTTTATGCGCTCACTAATACGCCGCCTATGACTATAAGGATTGCCCCGGCCGCGACCCTAATGGCCTGGTTCTTGTCCGGGAGCTCGTGGAGCAGTATTATACCGCCGGCGACGACGAGGAGGGTGTTGAGGTTGTATATCGGCGCCATCCTCGAGACCTCCGCGCCCCGGATGAGGCCAAAGTAGACCATGAGGGAGCCGAGAGCCCAGAAGAATCCGACCGCGAGGCCGACCAGCGCGGCCGCTGGCTTAATCTCAGGCACCTTTAGTCCCGCGAATATCAGATAGAATGATGCGAATCCGAGGACGACGCCCGCCATGACGAGCAGCGCCACCGAGGTGGGCTCAAGGCCCATGTACTTCTTGTCCAGGGCGACCTTCGTGGCCAGGCCCGAGATGGAATACGACAGGGCCGCCGCGAGGCCGAGTGCCAGCCAGTTCTCCATCATCGCTCCCTTTCGCCTTTGATGAATTCCTCGACCATGTCCCGGGCCACGGTGTCCGTGTACTGTATCATCGGGCTCTTCATGAAGTAGGAGGACGGGCTCGTCAGCGCTCCGCCGACTCCCCGGTCGAGGCCGATTTTAGCGCACCTGACGGCGTCGACCATGACTCCCGCGCTGTTCGGGCTGTCTTCGACGTCAAGGCGCAATTCGAGGGTCAATGGTATGTCGCCGAAACTCTTCCCTTCCATCCTTATGAAGCAGAGCTTCTTGTCATGCAGCCACGGCACATAGTCGGAGGGGCCGATATGTATGTCCTCCGGGGGAAGCTGCGTGGGCAGCTGGCTTTGGACGCTCTGTGTCTTCGATATCTTCTTGCTCTTGAGGCGGGTGCGCTCGAGCATGTTCAGGAAGTCAGTGTTGCCGCCGACGTTGAGCTGGTAGGTGTGCTCGAGTTTGACGCCGCGGTCCACGAAGAGGCGGGTGAGGGTCCTGTGGACTATCGTCGCCCCCACCTGGCTTTTGATGTCGTCGCCTATGCAGGGGAGTTTCGCCTGCGCGAACATGTCGGCGCCCTCCTTCGTCGAGCATATGAAGACCGGCATCGCGTTGATGAAGGCTACCCCCGCCTTAATGCATTCATCGGCGTAGAAGCGGGCCGCCTGCTCCGAACCCACCGGGAGGTAGCAGATGGCGACTTCCGCATCGGCCCGTTCGAGCTCGCGGGCGACGTCCACCGGCTTCTGCATCGGGTCCACGGTGAACTTCTCGCGCGTGGTGTCCCCTACGCCGTCGAGCACCGGGCCTTTCATGACTTCGAGGTTCCATTTAGGGACGTCCGAGAACTTGACCGTGCAGTTCGGCTGTGCGAAGACCGCCTCGCTAAGGTCCTTCCCGACCTTTTTGCTGTCGACGTCGAAGGCGGCCGCGAACTTTATGTCCCTCACCATGTAGCCGCCGAGCGCGTTGTGCATGAGCCCGGGTATGAGCGAGTCCTCTGCCTTCACGTCCTTGTAGTATTCTACGCCCTGAACCAGGCTGGAGGCGCAGTTTCCGACTCCGATGATTGCGACCCGTATGTCCTTATTAGCCATCGTATATCTTATATTATATCGTATATAAATATTTCATGATTGTGAAACAATGGCCTACAGGAACCCAATGCAGCGCCTAAGAACCAACACCACCACCGAATGCCTCTGGCCCTACATACTCGCCCTGATGAGAGACGGACCCGCATACGCCTACGAGATAAGGCAGAAGGTCAACGAGCGATTCGGCTTCGAAGTAGGTCAGGTCGCTGCCTACATGGTCCTCTACAACCTCGAAAACGGCGGCTACGTGAGGACCGAATGGAGGACCGTCGACAACAGGCAGAGGAAATACTACAGGATAACCGATGAAGGCAGAAAAACCCTCAATGAATCTGTGAAATATCTCACCGAAATCGTCGCTAAACTAAAGAAGTGACGCAGCAAGCGCCGGCGGCTTAACCGCCACAACATCGGGCACCACAATCAGGTTGTACCCGAACGCCCACCACAAAACAAGCACAAGCACAATCAGGAACAACGCTATCAGTATCACCGCGGCCTCCCACAGGGGAATAACCCGGTCTATAGCCTTCAAAACGTCAATCATCGCTAAACTATACTACCGACCATTATAAATAGCGGCCCAGCTACAAACAGGCGGCGCCGGTTTTTAACCTGCCTGGCCCATGAATCAACAGGCGCCGGTAAACCATGTCCATTGTGAAGGAAAGAAGGGTTTCAGACTCATTCAACGAGATGACGAGGAGGTATAACGACGACCTCAGGAAGGACACAGGGGTAGGAGACGAACAGATAATCTACTGGCCTGAGAATGGACAGATAGAGTTCAATTTCATTCGGGGAGGCAGGATACTGGGGTTCAGGGTTTTAGGCAAAAATCATCCACCCATGTTTTTCTCTTCGCAGCATGTCTATGCACCCAAGGAGGCCTCTGACCAGGAGAGGACGGCCATCATCGAGAGGATGAGGATGAGACACCGTAAGAGGCCATTCAAAGGCCTCGACAAGGTGATAGCCGAGGCGGAGGCCGCCGCGGCCCTCATACCAGACCTGAAATAGGCGGCTGCTACTTCTTCGCCATCCTGAGCGCCTCTATGGCCGCCATCTTGACTCCTGCGAGGTAGTCTATGCTGGCTTTGCCGCCGGTTGAGACGTGGGTGATTTTGTCTTCCACGTTCATGTTCCTTGCGGCCGCGACCGTGTCTCCGCCCCCTATGACGCTGAAGCACTTCGCCTGCGATATCGCCTTGATTACCTCCTCGGTCGCGTAGGCGAACGCAGGGGTCTCGTAGAGCCCGAGCGCGCCGTTGAAGAAGACGGTGCCAGCGGCCTTGATTTCGGCCGTGTATTTCTGGACTGTGAGTTTGCCGACGTCGACTATCTGGTAGTCCTGCGGCAGCTGCGAGAGCGTCATCTCCACCCGCTCCCCGTTCTTGTTGATTGCGACGTCGAGGGGCAGGACTATCCTGTCGGAGTATTTGTCGAGTATCTGCTTTGCGACGTCTATCTGGTCGACGAACTTCTTCCCGCGTATGAACTCGATTGTCGGCTCTCCGAGACGGTAGTCCTTCGCGGCGAGGAAGACGTTGGCGAGCACGCCGCCGACGAGTATCTTGTCGACGCCGCCGTCAAGGGCCTTCTGCATTATCTTCATTGAGTCCTTGATTTTCGCGCCTCCGAGTATGAATATCAGGGGCTTCCTCGGGTTCCTGAGGACGTCGCTCAGCGCCCGTATCTCCTTCTCCATGAGGCGGCCCGCCGCGGATGGGAGTATTGTGGTGAACCCGACCGTCGAGGCATGGCTCCTGTGCGCGGTGCCGAATGCGTCGTTCACGAAGTAGTCTCCGAGGGGCGCTAGGTTCTTGACTAGGTAGCTGGTGGCGTGGACTTCCGGGGGCCGCTCCAGGGCCTCTTCGCTGTACATCCTGACGTTGTCGAGGAGGAGGACTTCGCCGTCGCGGAGGTTCTTGACCATCGTCCGGGCCGTGGGGCCGAAGAGGTCATCGGCGTACTGGACTTTAACGCCCGCGAGTTTCCCGAGGTGTTTGCCGTGCTTCTCGAGGCTTGTGAACTCGGATTCCCCGGCCTGTCCCTGGTGGGCCATGCACACGATGCGGGCCCGCTTGTCGACGAGCTCCTGTATGGTGGGGACGTGGCTTCTCATCCTCCTGTCCTCCAGGAACTCCCCGGTCTTCGGGTCAATCGGCGTGTTTAGGTCAAGTCGCAAGAGTACAGTCTTCCCTGCAAAGTCGTAGTCGTCCAGCGTGGCTATATCGTCTATCATATCAGATACCCCTTGGAATGGTGTATTTTACTTACGCCGACAAGTTAAAAACGGATGGATGCGTTGGACGCCATACGGGGGCGAAGGAGCGTCAGGGATTACACGTCCGAGGACGTGGACGACTCCCTGGTGAGGACGATACTCGATGCCGGCCGGATGGCCCCCTCGGGGCTCAACAACCAGCCTTGGAGGTTCAGGGTCCTGAGGGGAGGGGATAAGGATTCAATAGCCAGGCACACGAAGTACGGGGGCGTCATCAGGGGGGCGCCCGTGTGCATAGCCGTGTTCTTCGACGAGTCGTCAGGCTACAACCGGACGAAGGACATACAGGCCATAGGCGCCTGCATACAGAACATGCTTCTTGCGATACACAGCCTCGGCCTCGGCGGCGTCTGGCTAGGAGAGATATTGAACAGGCGGGAGGATGTCGAAAGGACCTTGAAGGTTGAACACGAGCTGATGGCCGTGATTGCGCTAGGGCATCCGGCGAAGCCCGGCAAAGATGCGGAGCGAAGGAGCCTCGGCGAACTCATAATCTAGTTATATCCTGTCTTGGAGGAGGTTGGCCACCCTCTGCTCCGGCGTTAGCGTTATGGTGACGTCAAGGCCGCCGTAGACCGTTTTTGATGAGGCGGCGCCCTTCAGCATCGCGTCAACAATCCTCGCCTGCACGTGGGGCTGCTGCACGTACCATCTGTTGAAGTATGCCCTCACAGCCTTCACGTCATCGGACTGCGGCGGCATCTGCTCCCTGATGCTCAGCCCGAAGTCATGGGGGTGACTTATCAGGCTACATGGCGCCTCCACTTCCGCCCAGGCAAGGCCCCTGGCAGAGTCGTTCCCTATCTCCTCTGGCTTCCTCAGGGTAAGCCCGTATTTCCCTAGCATGTGCGCTGCGACATGGGATATGAACTCTTCGACCGAGCGGCGGCCCCTGTCCTTCGGCACAATCAGGGATTCGAGGGGATGATTTATTTTCTCCGACAGCGGATTCCCGGCGACGATAACCTGGTGAGCGCACGCTATCCTCATGACGGCCCTCTTCAGGAAGTGGTGGTATGCGAGCTGCTTCATGTACCAGCCGAAATCCGAGGCCATTGACTTCACCGGGCTCCTCGGGTCCCGGAAGTCCAGTATCGTTCCGGCTTTGATAGCCGCCTCCATCTCCGCAGGCTCCGGAGACGGCTTCCCGAATATGTTTTTATTGAGTTCCCATGCCTTGAGGGTGAGGAATATGTACGTTTCAGGCTGGGAATCTTCGATGGAGGCGCCTACCCCCAGAAGGTCCTTCAAGGGCATGGAGTAGCCGGAAAGTTGAATCTGGCGCTCCGACGGCTCCCTCACAGCCTCTCTCATGAGAGAATCTGGGAGGGGGAAGGTAAAATACCTCCTTTTTTCCCGGCACTCTGTTATGTATCCCTGATGCTTGTCAGGGAGCTTGATGTCGGGGACGGCATGAAGGGCCTACTGGAGTCGGCGGGCGTGAGGGAGCTTTATCCGCCGCAGGAGCTCGCGGTCAAGGCGGGGGTGATGGCGGGCAGGAACATGATACTCTGCACGCCGACGGCGAGCGGCAAGACCATCGCGGCCGAGCTTGGGATGATGAAGGCGATTGAGCGAGGCAGGAAGGCTGTATACATAGTCCCCCTCCGGGCGCTCGCCTACGAGAAGAGGGAGGAGTTCGGCAAGTACGAGAGGCTGGGGTACAAGGTGAAGTTGGAGGTGGGTGACCTCGACGCCGGGAAGTACAGGAGGAGGCCGGACTTCGACATTATGGTCGCCACGGCGGAGAAGTGCGACAGCATCCTCAGGAGCAAGCCGGAGTGGTTCGCAGGAACCGGGATTATAGTCTTCGACGAGATACACCTCATAGCGTCGGACAGGGGGCCAGTATATGAAATCCTGTGCAGCAAGTTCAGGAACCTCTACCCCGACGTCCAGGTCCTCGGCCTGTCCGCGACCGTGGGCAACGCCGGCGAACTGGCTGAATGGCTTGGAGCCGAACTTGTCACCTCCGAATGGAGGCCTGTCGGCCTCAAGGAGGAGGTCGCAGTCAAAGGGGACGAAGGATTGGCAGACGTCGTGGCGAAGAGCCTGAAGGGGGGGCAGGTGATGGTCTTCGTTAACTCGAGGAAGAGCGCGGAGGCGGTCGCGGAGAAGCTCGGCCGCGAGCTGAAGCTCCTGCAGACGCTTGAGGCTGGCGGGATTGCGGAGGCCGTCGAGGACGTCATCAACCCGCCGACGAGGCAGTGCCTGAGGCTCGGCGGATGCGTGAGGGGGGGCACGGCCTTCCACCATGCAGGGCTCGTGAACGAGCAGAGGACCCTCGTCGAAAACGGCTTCAAGGCCGGATGTATCAAGGTAATCGTTGCCACGCCGACCCTGGCCGCCGGCGTGAACCTGCCGGCCAGGACTGTCGTCCTCAGGGACGTGAAGAGGTACGCGAACGAAGGCCTCGCATACATCGACGTCCTCGAATACAAGCAGATGGTGGGGCGGGCGGGACGGCCCCGCTACGACGACAGGGGTTATGCGATAACCCTGGCGAAGGACGAGGACGAGGCCGACTACATAGTCGAGCACTACATCGGGGGCAGGCCCGAGGACATAGTGAGCCGACTCGGCGTCCACCCGGTGCTGAGGTTCCACATACTAGCGTCCGTCGCCTCCGGGTTCACCAGGACGAGGGAGGCGCTCGTCGAGTTCATGAGGAGCACCTTCTTCGGCCACCAGTACGGTGTGAGGAGGGAGCTTGAGGACCTTCTCGACCGGATAGTCGAAGAGCTTGAGGGATGGGGGTTCCTGAGGAAGGAGGGGCGCTTCCTCGCGGCCTCCGAGGTCGGCTCCCGTGTCAGCGAATTGTACATAGACCCGCTCACAGCCCACAACTACATCGAAAAACTCAATGAGGCGGAGGCGAAGGGCATGTTTGAGCCCATCGGCGTCCTCGAGGTCCTGTGCGACGCCACCGAGATGCCGCCGCTTTCCGTGAAGGGGAAGGAGGAGGGGAGGCTCTGGCAGGAGGCGTATTCCCTGGAAGACAAGATGCTTCGGGACCTCTCCGGGTTCGGCCTCGACTACCAGTTCCTCAACAGGTTCAAGACAGCCCTCATGTTCAGGGAGTGGATAGACGAGAAGACCGAGGAGGAGATACTCGAGTCCTACGGCGTCGCCCCCGGCCAGCTGAACATGAAGCTCCAGAACCTCGAGTGGTTGTGCTACGCAGCCGCCGAGCTTGCGAGGATACTGAAGCTAAGGAAGGCGCACCCCGCATTGAAGAAGCTCGAGGCGAGGGTCAAGTACGGCGTCAGGGAGGAGCTCGTCGCCCTCGTGAGCGTCCGCGGGATAGGCCGGGTGAGGGCGAGGAAACTCTACGCAGCGGGCATTAGGACGGTGCTTCAGCTGAAGGCGACGCCGAGACATGAACTCGCAACACTCATCGGGGAGAAGACGGCTGAAAAGGTGAAAAGGGAACTGGAATCCGTCTAGTGTTTTTTACCAGAACCATCCCGTATTAGGTATACGATGGCCGTCGTCACGATGAGGCTTGAGGCCGCGCACGAGCTGGGAGTCGACAGGGGGGACATAGCCTACGACCTGCACTCCGTCGGTGCGAGGCTCCTCTGAACGGGCCTGAGTTTTTTAACGGCCAACTCCATCCATATACTGACTTAAGATGAAGGGGAAAGGCGGCGGCAAACCGTACGATGTCGTCATCGTCGGCGGGTTGGGGCATGTTGGCCTACCGTTAGGCATAGTCTTCGCCGACGCCGGCCTCAAAGTCCTCCTACAGGACATCGACAAGGAGAAGAAGGCGCTCGTGGAAAAGGGAGTCCTCCCGTTCATAGAATACGGCGCGGAGCCGATGCTCAGGAGGGTGCTGAAGGCGGGCTCCCTGAAGGTGACGCTTGACCCCGCCGACGTCTCGGAGGCCCGCTATGTCGTAATCGCCATCGGGACGCCCGTGGACGAGTACCTTAATCCTAAGACGAGGCAGTTCCTGGAATTCTTCAGCGGCCTCGCAAGGCACTTGGACAAGACGCAGACCATCATCGTTAGAAGCACAGTCTACCCCCACACATGCAGGCAGATGATGAAGCAGCTTGGTGGGGGGTGGAAGCTCGCATACTGCCCGGAGAGGATAGTCCAGGGATACGCTGCGAAGGAGCTCAGGCAGCTTCCGCAGATAGTCGCCGGGATGAGCACCGAGGCGGAGAACGATGCCGCGGAGCTGTTCGGCAGGATATCCCCTAAGGTGCTGAGGGCCGACATGGGGGAGGCCGAGCTCGTGAAACTCTACTCTAACGCCTGGAGGTACATCCAGTTCGCGGTCGCAAACCAGTTCTACATGATAGCCCGTGGCTTCGGAGTCGACTACGACAAGGTGAGGGCGCTCATGAGGGAAGGCTATGAGAGGGCAGCGGACGTCCCGGGAGCAGGCTTCGCGGCGGGGCCGTGCCTCCTCAAGGACACCATGCAGTTGTCAGCCTTCAGCGGCAACCGGTTCATGCTCGGCCATGCCGCCATGCTCGTGAACGAAGGACTACCCAACTTCCTCGTCGAGGACTTGAGGGGCCGCCACGACTTGGAGAAGACGAGGGTGGGGGTATTAGGTATGTCGTTCAAGGCCGACATCGACGACATAAGGGACTCGCTCAGCTACAAGCTCGGGAAGATACTCCGCTTCCACGGTGCCGACGTCTACTACTCCGACGAGTACGCGAAGGATCCGACCTTCGTCAGCAAGGAAAAGCTGGTGAAGGAGTGCGACGTGATAATCGTCGCCGTGCCGCACAGGGCGTACAGGGGGCTCAGGATACCCGCCGGGAAGGAGGTCATCGACTTATGGAGTGTCACAGGGGGTACTCCGAGGTGAAACCCATTGTATCCAGGAACTGCAGGGTGAGGTATCACGAACACTTCCGTGTCGGAGAATACTCCGTGGTGGACGACTACTGCTACTTCTCAACGATGGTCGAAGTCGGCAGGTTCTCTCACATCGCTGCATGCTGCACTGTCGCCGGAGGAAGGGAGACGAAGTTCACTCTCGGCGACTACTCGAGCGTCTCCTCGGGGGCGAGGATATTCTGCAAAAGCAACGACTTCGTGAACGACCTTGCGGTCCTACTGCCTCGGGGAGTGAACATAGGCGACAAGCCGATTGCAGGCAACGTCAGCATAGGCAATATGTGCGGCGTAGGCGCGAACAGTGTGATAATGCCGGGCAACGAGATACCGGACGGGACAGTCGTTGGAGCCCTGAGCTTCGTCCCCGCGGAATACATGTTCAAACCATGGTCGGTCTACGCAGGCTCGCCCATAAGGCTCCTGAAAAAGAGGAACAAGTCGAGGGTTCTCAAGCAGGCGAAACAGCTTGAGATATTGCTTTCGTCTCAGAAGGTATCCGAATGAGGCGCAAAACCATCGACTGGTGGCGGCCGAAGATGGGGTCGGATGAAATCAGGCTACTGAGGAAGGTCCTTGAAAGCGACTTCCCGAACGAGGGCGAGTATGCCGCCAGATTCGAGGAGAAGATTGAGAGGCTGACGGGGGCGAAGCATGCTGTCGCCGTCACATCAGGGACGGCCGGGATATTCCTCGCATTGAAGGCGCTCGGGGTCGGAGGGGGAGACGAGGTGATTGTGCCGGACCTTACGTTCATCGCGACCGCGAACGCAGCGGAACTCTGCGGGGCCAAGCCCGTGCTGGTGGACGTGGACCCCGCGACCCTAAACATGAGCGTGGAATCCGTCAGGAGAGCGGTCACGGACAAAACCAAGGCTATCATCCCAGTACACGTGAGCGGCCGCGCCGCGGACATGAAGGGATTGTCCGACCTGGCATCCGAGATGGGGATACATGTCGTCGAGGACGCGGCTGAGGGCTTCATGTCAAGGCATCGGGGGAGGTTCCTCGGCACGTTCGGCGCCTGCGGCGTCCTGTCGTTCTCCCCGAACAAGGTGATAACCACCGGACAGGGGGGGATGGTGCTCACAGACGATGACGAAGTCCATGTCAGACTCAGGGAGCTGAAGGACCAGGGCAGGCCCATCCGCGGCACCGGCGGAGACGACGTACACGCAAACGTCGGCTACAACTTCAAGTTCACGGACCTGCAGGCCGCCGTCGGCCTCGGACAATTGAAGCTGCTTCGGGGGAGGTTGGCGAGAATGCGCGCTAGGGAGAGGATATACAGAAGGAGGCTCGCAGGCCTGGAGGGAATCAGGCTCTTCCCGGCGGACTTGAAGGGTGGGGAGCTGCCGCTTTGGACTGATGCGCTGGTCGAAGACCGCGGGGGCCTCGAAAGCCGCCTAGCTACGAAAGACATGGGCTGTCGGAGGTTCTGGCATCCCTTGCACACGCAGAACCCTTACCGGCTGCCTGACGCCGGATTCCTGAACAGTACAGCGCTAGCTAAGAGCGCGCTGTGGCTGCCTTCCGCGTTCACGCTCACGGACAACGACGTGAAGAGGGTCTGCGACGAGATAACTGGGTTCCTAGGATGACATGTGGGGCGGCGGTATTCGGGGATGACGAGTACATCGTGGCAAAGTCCAACGGGCAGGTCGACCTGGCCTTCGCCAACATAGACGACGGCAGGGAGCACACGGTCGTGATGAGGAAAAGGGATGTTGACGCAAAAAGCCGGTTCGTTGCGTTCGAAGCAGGCTACCGGGTCATCACATTCGACATGACACTGCCTCTGAACACAGTCGGTTTCATAGCCGAGGTCTCCGGCGCCCTGGCCGCCGAGCGGATACCCGTATTCGTGCTGTCTTCTTATTCGACGGACCACATACTGGTTAAGGGAGGCGACGTTCCCAATGCAAAGAAGACCCTCATGCGGCTTGGATTTGATGTAAGATGAAAGGCAACGTCAAGCTCACGATACTGATTCCCGTAAGGAACGAGGGCGTGAACATACCGGTCATGCTCAGGGTGCTCGAGGCCGTCGTCGAGGCCCCGCATGAGGTCCTCGTCGTATACGACAGCCCCGACGACGACACGGTCCCGGCGGTGAAGGCCATGCAGGGTAAGTACCCCAACGTCAGGCTCGTGGAGAACAGGCTCGGCCTGGGGGTCGACAACGCCATACGCGCCGGGGTCGCGGCTTCCGCCGGCGAGTACATACTCATCTTCGCTGCCGACGAGGTGGGGCCGGTGCTTGCCATAGAGGACATAATGACCCTACTGGACGATGGATGCGACCTTGTGTCTTGCACGAGGTACGCGCACGGCGGCAGGCGGCTTGGCGGCTCATTGGTCGGGGGCTTGCTCTCCCGCGTCGGCAACCGGATGCTCATGCTCCTATCCGGCTCGTCGTTCACGGACTCGACGACCGGGATAAAGATGTTCCGGAAGAGCATATTCGATAAAATCAGGCTTGAGTCCAAGCCCGTCGGGTGGGTTGTCGTATTCGAGATAGCGATTAAGGCGCAGGCTGCGGGGCTGAAGCTAGGGGAAGTCCCGATAATCTCGATAGACCGCCTGTACGGCGGAAAATCCACCTTCAGTGTGGGCCCATGGCTCTCAGAGTACCTGAAGTGGTTCATATGGGCTGTGAGGAACCTGAGGGGTAGGAGTATCCCGACACCCAAGCTCAGGATACCGAAGACGACGATTGTAGAATGAAAAAATACCTTGTCACCGGGGGGACCGGCTTCATCGGGAGCGCGCTTGTGAGGCGGCTTGTTGGGGAAGGCTGCGCTGTGCGCGTCCTTGACAGCAACCTCCGCGGAAGACCGGAGAGGCTCGCGGACGTCGCGGACAGGATAGAGTTAGTTGAGGCGGACATCAGGGACCCGGCGGCCGTCAGGGAAGCCTGCCGCGGCGTCGACTGCGTCGTGCACCTCGCCTTCATCAACGGGACCGAATACTTCTACACCATGCCCGAGCTCGTGCTCGAAGTCGGCGTGAAGGGTATGGTGAACGTCCTCGACGGCTGCATCGCAAACGGCGTCAGGGAGCTCGCGCTCGCATCATCGAGCGAAGTCTACCAGACGCCGCCGAGGATTCCGACAGGCGAGGACGCTCCGCTCACGATACCGGACCCGCTGAATCCTAGATACTCCTACGCCGGCGGAAAGATAATAAGCGAGCTTCTTGCGATAAACTACGGGAGGAGGCACTTCGACCGGGCCGTCATATTCAGGCCGCATAACGTGTACGGGCCTGACATGGGATGGGAGCATGTGATACCCGAGTTCGCGCTGAGGATGAAGGCGCTCGACGCCAAGGCGAAGGGGAAGGCGGTCAGGTTCCCTATACAGGGCGACGGGAGGCAGACCCGCGCCTTCTGCCACATACGCGACTTCACGGACGGCCTCATGCGGGTGCTCAGGAGGGGGAGGCACCTTAACGTATACCATATCGGGACTGACGATGAGAGGACGATAAGGGAGCTTGCGATGTAGGTGGGGAGATACTACGGCAAGACGGTGACGGTAGTTCCGGGCAAGGTCGCCGAGGGCGGGACGCTCAGGCGCTGCCCGGACATCAGGAAGCTCATGAGGCTCGGTTATAAGCCGAATGTCCCATTTAATGTGGGCGTGGCTGAGACCGTAAGGTGGTATGATGAGAACTCGGAAAAAAAGCGGAAGGTCTGACTCGGCGTACGGGACCGGCGGCAGTGTCGTAGTGGAGAAATGCCAGGTGTGCGGGTCGAAGGGGCTTGAGCCGGTGATATTCCTAGGTTATATGCCGCCCGTCAACGAGATGAGGCCGGTCGGTGAGAGGCCGCGCGAGCAGCCGAGCTACCCCGCCGAAGTGCTGCACTGCCCGAAGTGCAGCCTGGTACAGCTTGGCCTCACGGTAGACCCGAAGATTCTCTTCCCCCCCAGGTACCCGTATACGTCGAGCACCACGAGGATACTGAGGGAGAACTTCGCCGACTTATACAGGGAATGTAGGACGCTCCTTGAGCTTGGAGCGGACGACCTGATAGTCGACATCGGCTCCAACGACGGGAACCTCCTGTCCAACTTCAGGGACGGCCACAGGG
>Ga0315287_10001923_pt1 | contig 19469 bp, 27 predicted proteins | sample YL17G11_0_MG_FD_205037 | JGI IMG/M metagenome (GOLD analysis project Ga0315287, IMG submission 205037) | Sediment microbial communities from Yellowstone Lake, YNP, Wyoming, USA - YL17G11_0 | ecosystem: Environmental > Aquatic > Freshwater > Lake > Sediment | place: USA: Wyoming | collected...
ACTCGATTTAAGGAATGGATACCTGCCATGGAAGGTGAAGTTTTCGATCACAAGTATGTATATGATGAAATTGGTTATAACTTGAAGCCCATTGAAATGCAGGGGGCGATGGGCTTGGCTCAATTAGATAAATTAGATGAAATTCATGCACTCCGTAAACGAAATTACCAATTGTTGTTTAACATTTATGAGAAGTATGAAGAATTCTTTCATCTACCTAGGGCGCAGCCTGGATCAGATCCAAGCTGGTTTGCATTCCCATTAACAATACGTGATTCCTCGTTGTTTAACCGATCTGAGATTGTTGATTATTTAGAAGAAAATCTAATTCAAACACGACCATACTTCGCAGGTAATATTATGTTACAACCTGCTTATGATCATATCATGAATCCGCTCTATGCAAAGAAGAATTTTCCCGTTGCAACCAAAGTAATGACTGATACATTTTTTCACGGAACTAGTCCAGTCATTACTCCTGAACAGATATCATATATTGGTGAGAAAGTAGATGGGTTTATGTCATTGTTTTCATAATACACAGACAGATAAAAAAAGCCGCGTAAGCGGCTTTTTTTATGGCTTATAGAAATCGTAAACTGAGTGAGTTGCACCCGGAATAATCATATCCTTGAACTTCTCAGGATTATCAACTATATATTTTGGAAAATAATCATCGATCTTCACATATTCAAAACCTTCAGGACCATCTGGACCACAGAGGGCACATTTATTCTTGATCATGGTTTCCACAGATATATTATCCATGTATTGTGGCTGATCAGTTTCACGATAGTGTGCAAAACTTTTAATTTTACTTATTGCAAACTCTGTATCACCAAAATATGTGAAGTGCCAGCCAGCATGTTCGATAACACATGTCTTTGCATCATGATACCCAACTTCAAAATTTCCCGCCGCTATTCCTGTGCGAACCCTATCCACTGATCCAAGTGCTGGTGCTGCCCTTCCGCGAATAACTCTAATATTGGGTTGCCTGCTGTCTGATGCAGGTTTCATCTTCATAAAATTAAACCTGTAATAGAAAAGGGGATGGGCCAATACATAATGATCATAATCATTGGGATCATTCATGATGGCCGTAATTGCTTCTGCCCTGGGAATTTCATCGCAATCACTTACAATGACCAAATCCTCGACTTGCATATCATATAACCCCCTTGATATACAATCCCGTTGAAATCTCTCAGCTATCCATGGATCAGGTTCACGGGGTAGATCTTCAACTACAATGTGGCGTATCTTGGAAGCATATTTCTTGAATCTTTCAAAATTATTTTTTAGATAAAGGGGTTTGGGTAGGCCACTGTGTGTGGTAGTGGCCTCAACGATAACGAAGTAGTCAGTAACATCCCACATTTCCTCTAATCGTACCTCTAAAATATCAAATTCCTTGAAGAACGGGAAACAATCATACACTTTCATTTTCTTTTGTGGGATTGGTTTTGGTAACTCTGTTGCAACTTTAAATTTGTATATTTTATCATTGCCCCCGTTTGGATACTCATCTTCATATTCTTTACCCATTGGAACATCTTCAAAAAATTCATATCCCAGTGTTTTTAAATAATTTTCAATATCAATTAATGATGTATTGTATCTTGCCGCCCAGTCTTTGTAAAATTCAAGAGCGATTACGGGATGATATTTTTTAATAGTTTCTTCAGCACCTTGCAGCGCATGTAACTCGTATCCCTCGATGTCTAGATGGAGTAAATCGCATCCAACCAGAGCCAAGTCATCGACTCGCATAGTTGGAATTACCCCATCGCCAGCAACATGGGTAGCACCAACATCAGCAAGGAAGTTTCCCATGCTAACCCCTTTATGTTCCCTACCCAATGCAGCTTGAAATTTTAAAACATTTGGTTCAGTTACATTAAGATTCAAACAATAGAAGTTTATGGGGTCAGGTTCAAAGGTATACACTAATTTAAATAGATCAGCATATTTTTTTATATAGAATCCACAATTACCACCTGCTTGGACAACTATGTTTTTTTGTTCTACAAATTTTGAAACATTTTCTGGTACGAGATGTGCTTTATTCAATCCATACCAACAACTACCAGGAGCTTCATTGTTGCCACCCCCATCATGCTTGGGCCAATACCATCCTTTTGAGTTTAAAACTATTGAATCTTTCATCTATGCTCCTGATTAAAAATTATTTATTGAGATGATTTTTATTGATAATACATTCTGAATAATTAAAAGTCAAGCCCATTGTAACCGTGAATAAATACTGCTATAATGAATATTAGTCAGAATTTTAAAATCTATGAATAACCATGAAACAGTAATTGTTCAAAAACCTTGGGGATACGAATATTTGGCGTATCAAAATGAAAATGTCGCATTGTGGGTACTGCACATTCAATCAAATGAAAAAACCAGCATGCATTGCCATCCTTCCAAGACAACTGGTTTAGTAATCGTTGGTGGTAAAGCTGAGATTAATTTTATCGCAGATAAAAGAATGCTCTGTGCTCCAGATAAACAAATGATTAGACGAGGATTATTTCATCAGACACAAGCTGTCGGGGGTGAAACAATCATGTTCGAACTTGAAACTCCAGTTGATAAAGATGATCTTGTGAGACTCAGAGATAATTATGGAAGAACTGAGTCGGGTTATGAGGGGACTTCTTTCGAATTGCCCAAAGATAAAGATTGTTTGTGGATAGATACTCCAGTTGATGATATTGTCCGATCCTATGTAATCGGAGAAAGTTATATAGAAGTGTTTAATGCAACAAATACATCTATATTTGAAAAATTAGAAGATGATGATATGATCGTTTTCCTCAAAGGCGGGTTGTCCAAGACAATCCATGGTAGATTCCATATGGTCACTGTCCCAGGTGATGTGGGATATATAAAAGTTGTTAAGCAAGTTTCGAAAGAAATGGACGGCTTTGCCCCCGGTACCATAGTAATGCTCGTAAAAAAATTAAGGTGACCCATATGAAAGTTAGTGATTATATTGCAAAGTTTTTAGTTGAAAAAAATGTCGATACGGTGTTCGCAATTACTGGATCAGGAGATGTTCGGCTAATTGAGTCTGCACACCAAGCAGGGATTAGATATATTTGTCCCCATAACGAACAAGCAGGCGTTATGGCTTTGATTGCAAAAACGCGAATTGACGATAAACCTGGAGTAATGATGGTGACAGGGGGGCCTGGCGCATCTAATACTTTAATTGGAGTTGCCGATGCATATCTCGATTCGATTCCACTTATTATACTCGCTGGACAAGAAAACTCAGAATACATGGATGATAATAAGATGCGGGGCAAGGGTGTTCAAGGCCTAGACATGAGTGATGTAATGAGTTCGGTTACAAAATGGGCAACATGCCTAGATAATGCGAGCAATATCAAATATGTATTGGAGCAAGCTTTCCATCGAGCATATGAAGGTCGCCCGGGGCCAGTATGGATTGATATTCCACAAAATTTACAATGGGCGGAAGTAAACCCTGATGAACTCAAAGGGTTCACTGCTATGGATATGATGCGACACGGCGATACAATGAAAAATGCCGCAGCGAAAACATTAGAATTACTTAAAACTGCATCTAGGCCATTACTATGGGTCGGACATGGGATACGATTATCTAAGTGTGAAGAACAATTTAGGAGAGTACTTGAAAAATTGAATGTACCTGCATTGGTGAGCTGGCAGGCTGCTGATTTGGTACCCGATGATCATCCATTATTTCTCGGAAGGGCGGGCACATATGGTCAAAGATGGGCCAACCTTGCATTACAGAATTGTGATCTTCTTATTACACTTGGAACACGCCTCGCCCTTCCCCAACGAGGATATAATGATGCACTTTTTGCACCACGAGCAAAGAAAGTTATAGTTGAAATAGACCCAATTGAACTAAAAAAATTCAAATTTAAAATTGATGTTCCTGTATTGGGAAATGTTGCGTCATTCATAGATGAATTAGAAAAACAAATAGACAATTACACCTTGTACAACATATCATGGTGGAAAGCAAGGTGCGAAGATATGCGGGATCGATATCCCATGGCGATTGCACCCACTGAATATGATACAGAATATATAAATTCATATTGGTTTATTGATCAATTATCCAAACATCTTACAAAAGATCATATTATCATAACAGATATGGGAACAAGTTTAACATGCACTCATGCTGCAATTAAGTTGAAAGAGGGGCAGAGATTGGTAACTTCAACAGGGCTTGGTGAGATGGGGTATGGATTGCCCGCAGCTATCGGAGCCTCATTAGGGAATCCAACAAGACCCGTTGTTTTAATTGTAGGCGAAGGTGGATTGATGATGAATTTACAAGAATTGCAGACTCTAAAAAATCTTAATCTTCCAATCAAAATATTTCTCATCAATAACAATGGATATCTGACAATTAAACATACCCATAATGCTTTATACAAAAGTGATGGAAATGCCAGTGCAACAAGTCCAGAAACAGGTGTCACCTTTCCCGATTTTTCAAAAGTTATCTCGGCATTTGATATTGAATTTAGATCAATGGGTTCAAAGAAATATTTAGATGGTTGGATACAGGCTATTCTAAATTCTCCCGGGTGTGTAGTCGGTGAGGTTCCCATGTCAGAGTTTCAAGAGTTAATTCCCAAATTAGCAATAAAGGTAAAACCAGACGGAACTGTGTTTTCACCACCATTAGAAGATATGTATCCATTTTTATCAGAAGAACAATTGCGTAAAGAAATGATCGGAGATTAATATGACCTGTGAACTTGGTTTATTTGTTAAATGTCCACAACCAGAAATGATTGAGGCCATTGGATTGTCAGATTTGGATTTTGCAGTGGTGGATATGGAGCATACTCCATTGGGTCCTAGAGATTTATATCCTTTGGTGCTTGCAGCAGAAGCCCGTAAGTTGTCGCTAATCGTTAGGATTCCTGCAAAACAAGATATGTATTTTAAATGGTGTAGAGATTTAAATATTTCAAGAATACAAGTCCCACATATTGAAACAGTAGAGGACGTAAAATATGCAATCCATCATTCATATTTTTCACCAATGGGTGGGCGAGGTTTATGCAGATTTACACGAGCATCAAATTTCTCAACCATTCCAAAAAATGATTATTTGAATATTGCAAATGCAACCAATCGATTGATTCTTCAAATTGAGGGAGTGAAGGCTGTAGATAATTTACCAGATATGCTAAAACATCTCAACCCAAATATGTCAATTTTTATAGGCCCATATGATTTGTCACAGTCACTTGGTATCCCTGGAGAGATATGGGACGATAAAGTATTGGCCAAGATGAATGAAATAATTAATAGATGTCAGGATGTTGGAGTAGAAGTTGGTACCTTTACAGACACACTCGCTGGGTTGAATTATTGGAAACTAAATGGGATTTCATTTATTGAATATTCATCAGATTTGAATTTATTTATAGGTGCAGCGAATAATCTTGCATCCCTAATTAAATGAAAACGATGCTTATTACTGGGGCGACTGGATTCATAGGACATTTTCTTGTTAGAGAATTCATGGATGATTACCATGTCATTTGCTCGATTCGACCAGAAAGCAAAAATTTGCGTAGACTATTTGATGTAAAAGACAATGTTGAATTTATAGAGCATGAATTTCTTGATTATCCAAGAATAATACATAGATTGAAAGATGTATCAATCATTTTACATGCCAGTGGAAATCCAAGCTCAGAAGATAGTATTGCTCAACCATTTAAATCAGTTTTAGATAATATATTGGGCACTGCACAACTATTGGAATTGGCACGAAATTTACCATTGGTAGAACGGTTTGTATATTACAGTGCTGGGGAGGTTTTCGGACCCATACCACAAGGTACAGATTCTTTTGAAGACGACAAATATAATTGTATTAGTCCATACGCCGCAACCAAGGCATCTGCAGAGGAATTATGTATTGCATATTCAAACACGTATAATATACCAGTTAGTATAACTCATATTACCAATACGTTTGGTGAAATGTCTCAATCAAATAGATTGCCAGTAATAGCCATGAGGAAAATACTTAACAATGAAGTTTTGACAATTTATATTCGTGAGGACGGTTCACATATAGGTCGTCGATGGCTTCATGCAGGTGATGTTGCATCACATACCAGATTTATAATAGATAATCAACGAGGGAAATGCGAAAAATGGAATAGTGCAGGCCCTCGGTTCATAACAAATTTAGAATTTACACAGATGATTGCAAAAACGCTCAATAAGGAATTGCAATATGAATTGCAGACAGTTTCAAGAGCAGGTCAATCATATTTTTCAATATCTCCATCAAAAATATATAACATGGGATGGACGGAACAAATAAGTATAGAGGACAAGTTGGCGAATACGGTCAACTGGTATCAAAATAACAAAGAATGGTTGACTCTATGACAAAAATTGTTTATGTAACAGGTTGTGCAGGATTTATAGGTAGTCATGTAACAATGAAATGTCTTTCCCTCGGATGGCATGTCGTTGGGGTTGATAAACTTACATACGCAAGCAATCTCAAATTTGTAGAAACATTTAAGGATCATTCAAATTTTAAATTTATTGAATCAGATATAAATGATTTAGATAGATTGCACGATTGTGATTATATCATTAATACTGCTGCTGAGACCCATGTTGATAATTCAATTGTCGATAGTGATGTTTTCCTCAAAAGTAACATTAATGGAGTTCATCATTTATTAAAACTTATCAGGACAAAAAGTAGGTATAGTATGCCCACTTTGCTACATTTTAGTACCGATGAGGTATACGGAGATATAGCGATAGGTTCTCATACCGAGTTAGATTTGTTAAAACCCAGCAATCCATACAGTGCGACCAAAGCCGCAGCTGATATGTTGATTTTAGCATGGGCGCGAACATACGATGTTCCATATGTTATTGTACGGCCCACAAATAATTACGGTATAGGTCAATATGTTGAGAAGTTAATTCCAAAATCAATAAAATACCTCACGATTGGTCGTAAGATTGATCTACACGATTCTGGCTTGCCAAAGCGCACTTGGTTGCATGCAGATGACACAGCCAATGCCGTTGTTAAAATTATCGAGCACGGAGTTACCAATGAGATATTCAATATTTCAGGTAATTATGAAACCGAGAATATCACGGTTGTAAAAAAGATATTAAAAAATTTCGAATTCAAAGATTATCAGAAATATATCACCGAACGTAGCAGACCAGGACAGGATGTTAGATATTCAATTGATGATTCTAAATTAAAGGCTCTAGGTTGGAAACCTGAGGCCAATTTTGATGTAGAACTTGCGAAAATTGTAAAATTTTACAGGGAAAATTTTGTATGGTAAACTTTAAAAAATTTGATATTCCGGGTGTTAAATTAATTGAATTAACCCGGCATACAGACCATAGAGGATGGTTAAGTGAAGTCTGGCGAGATGAATGGAATATCGAATTAGGGACCAATATTAAATTTGTTCAGGATACATGGGCGTTTAGTGACAAGAAATATACATTACGCGGGCTGCATGCCTTTAAGAAACATGTCGATCAGCATAAATTGATCATGGTCATGCAAGGTGCCATTTTTGATGTAGTTGCTGATGGGAGAGAAGATTCACCAACTTACGGAAAATACATTTCTGTTGAACTATCTGCTAACAATCCTTGCGTACTTTTGGTTCCACCTAATTGCTATCATGGTTACCTCACATTAACTGAAAATACAATTATGGGATACAAGGTTGATCAATACTTTTCAAAAGATATTGATATCGGAGTTCATTGGCAAGATCCAACATTCAATATCAAATGGCCTTTGAACGGAAATAATCCATTTTTAAGTGACAAAGATCGAAATCTTGGTAATTTATGAATATTTTAATTACCGGAGGCGACGGGTATATTGCTAAACATCTACGATCATATTTAAAAGGAGATCATTTTATTTTTTCGCCAGATAAAAGATCTCTCAATTGTTTCGATTCAACTCAGGTTTCTGCATTTTTTGAAAATCATGATATAGATGTAGTTATACATACCGCCTTAACAGGGCGCAATGATTTATTTTCTTTGGATCCCATGTTCCTTTCAAATGGATTAATGATGTGGCGAAACTTATATAACAATAGGCATCGTTTCGGTAAATTGATACAGTTTGGTAGCGCCTATGAATTCAGTCAGGACTGGCATAATGACATGGTATCTCAAGATGCATTATACACCGAATTTCCTAAATCAAGTTATGGATATTGCAAAAATTTAATGGCGAGGAATTGTATTGAAACTGAAAATTTTTTCAACCTTCGTATATTCGGAAATTTTCATTACACAGAAAATAATAAAAGATTTTTTAAGATACTAATGAATGCAGAACAATTCATAATTGAACGTGATCGACAATTTGATTATTTCAACCTCGATGATATACTCAAAGTTGTTAAAGTAGTCATCGACGAAAATTTAGACTGGGATAGATTTCGAGATATAAATTTAGTATATTCTAAAAAATTATATCTGTATGAACAGGCACTGTTGTTCTGTGAGATACAAAAGATAAATCCCGATATTGTTATTAACAACACGGGATTTAACCTAACTGGAAATTCTACTAAATTAGATCTTTTAGGAATAAAACTAGATGGTTTGGAAAAAGGATTTGAAAAATATAATCAATTATAAATTCTTAGATTGGTTGCCAAGCCCTACCACCTGCACTATATAGTGAAAATCTTGCATTCTTAATTCCAAAGTTACTTCTATCACCACTCCATCGAGCCATTAAAACTGGTTCATGGGGACCAGTTGGAGTATCGCCATTTGGCCATAAAAATTCGCCAACTAAGGTAAATTTATTTCCAATTTGTTGTAATTTTGTGAATCCCTGTAGCACTAAATCAACATTGTTTATTCCCGGTGCACCTCCAAAATCTTTACCGAAAACTGTTTGATTTTTTAAAAGATCGTCATTAATTCTTCTCCCGACTCCTTTACCTACCGGGAATCCATCAGGAAATAATTGTCGGACTCGTTTGGCAAATTTAATAACATTTGGATTGTCACGCATAGGAGGGAATGAAATTCCGCCCCATTGATGAATACTGATTGGTCCCGAACCGTGTTTGAGACTAATGAAAGCTGTTGGTTGACCTTTTGAATTAACGATGTACATATCGGCCTTATTGTGGCCTGGTATGATCCTGGCACCTGTCGCTAATACTGTTCGTTTACCGACGTCTAATTGAATATCAGATCGTTTACCTAACTGTTCTTTAATTGCGTTATCAATTTTGAATACATCATCAGATTCAGGAGTTTCATTTATAAATTGAATTAGTCGCATAACCCTTTATTTATTCGGCTTCTACTTTAACTACCAAAGGGAAAGAAAGTTTTCTAGCTAAGTTTGTGGCATCGATGCCCTTTTGTTCAGCAATTTCATATGTATAGATACCAGCCACCGCTGAACCCTCATTGTGAATTTTCATGGTCAAGTCAATTGCTACTTCCTCAGTATGGTGGAAAACTGTCATAAACATAAGTACCACAAAATCCATGGGAGTTACATCGTCATTTAATATAATTACTTTAAATTTCCCCGGTTCCTTGATTTTAATTTTAGTGGTTTCACGGGTTTTTGTTACAGCATCTACAGACATGTTATTTCCTATTAAAATCGGGAGGGTTTCCCCTCCCTTTATGTTACTCAGCGGTTACTTGAATAGTCCTTGGTTTTAAGGCCTCAGGAATTACTCTTTTGATTTCCACAAAAAGAATACCATTTTTAATACGTCCCACACCAACTTCCATATATTCAGCAAGTTGTAGAGATCGTACAAAATTACGCGATGCGAGGCCTCGATGGAGGTACTCACCCGTATAAGGTTCCATTTGTTTATGCTCACCTTTAACCGTTAAAATACTTTGATTGAGTTCAACTGAAATATCACTGGGTTCGAATCCAGAGACTGCAAGTTGCAGTTCATAAGAATCTTCAGTTTTCTTCAGAATATTGTAGGGTGGATAAGATGTGTTTTGAGTTCCAAATCGATTTTCAAAGTTCTCGAAAACCTTATCAAATCCAAGAAGGGCTCGGTTTAAAGACGTTGAGTCTAATCGTACTAGTTGATTCATATATTCTCCTTTAAAGTAAGTGAATCGCATGCAGCCTATAATAGTACTGCATATGTATATTTATACACGATTTTACCTACTTTGTCAAGAATTTACTCATCTTTATCGTCCAATTGTGTTAAAAGTTTGTATTGTCGCCATGCTACCATCAGAGCAGGGCCAATGACAACTGAAAACACCCATTTCCAATTTTCGTGAAACCATTCAAAAAATCTTTGTCTCACTGTAATATCTATGGTTACAACTTTATCGAAAGTTTTAATTTGTTTATTAGTGGATACCCCATCAACATTCACAATTGCTGTCACAATTAAATGCACATCATGAACTCCCGGTGATTTTGGAATCAATGTCCAATTCCATTCAGTTGGGATAGAATTTGCCATAGCCTGCTGAGAGGGGCCAAGTTCGGATATTGTAAAATCAGGAGCAATTACCTTTGCTTCCATAATTTTAGATATCATTATTTTCGTGGATACTTTGCTTCCAGATTTTGTGAGTTCTCGTTCTGCCTCGCGTGGTTCCACAGATTTGTCAATGATTAGTTGAATGTTAACTGGATCATGGATATTTGAGCGAGATGGCACTGTAAAAGCCATAGATGCTACAGATAATTGTGAAATGATACTATCCGTAATTAAACTGGCATCAGGCTTTTTGACCGCTTCCGCCTTTTTTATAATTGCGGTCTTTGTTTTCGATTCTGGAGGGCGAACAATTACCATCTTCTCAGCTGGATCACCCGCTCCGGGTTTCATTGAATATCTTTCGCCTGCTTTAGCTGGCATTGATTCATAATGGGGAACAACTGTCGGTGCCGAACCTGTTGCTGATGTAGAAGAAACTACTACAGGATCAGCTTTTTCGGGAATTGGTGTTGCCCTAGGGGCTGATCCCCCACAACCTGATAATAATGCCAAAATGAGAATAAGATATTTCATCAAGTATTTATTCGCCCCACCTCAAGGAAAACATGATAAAATCTTGTTCATTCATATATACAGTTCCGATAGGGTCGAATGCTTGAGCCAGGATTTTAATATTAGATATATCTTCTATTATCTCACAAATAATATGCATCCTCGACCTCGATATATTATCAATCCTCTTGGCCTCATCGTACATTCGATTTGCAACAAGTATCCAAAAACTTGTATATAATTTTAGATCTACTTTACAGATTTTGTCTTCAATATTCGTCATCTTCATGATTTTCTTTTATCATATCAAATAATTCTGCGTATTGATATTCAGGTTCTGAATGAAATCCATCTGATAGCCATATTCTCCGACGATATATCTTTCTTAGACATATCAATTTATTGGTTATTGTCTTTCTGGGAAAGACAATAAAAACCTCTCTCCAATCCTCTTCAACATGTTCTACTTCTAAATCAAGCATTTCAATTCCATTGCAATGCTGCCAAGGTGGCCCATTTGGTTTTCCCTCTTCTGAACCCTATCGTAAGCCTATCTAGGCCTTCTATTCTCCATTGCCAATCCCGTCCCTGTTTGCCTACATGTTTTTCTAACCATGGTCGATAATGATCATTGGGATCAGAGGATTCAACTATTTGTCGACAATAGGGGTTCATCACACCATCCCATGCTCTACTACTTGGTCCAACCTCAACTTCACCATTTGGCCATCTAACGTTGATGATATCACCAGCAACAAATTTCCACCATAATTTTTGTAAAAACATATTTTCTTTCGCATACTCGGACCACCCAAATATGATTTGAGATATCCTAGGATCCACAACATTATTTCGGTATATTGTCATAACTCAATAAAAACATAGTTGCATCCTTCTCTCTTTGAAACCATATGAATTGATGTAAAACTAACCTGCGTGGGTAATCTGGGCCTACAAATTCGTCGATATAAAACTTTCCGCCGGGCTGTTGTTGTAACCAAAATTTTGTTTTGTGAAAATTACCCAATAAAGAAATTTTGGTCCAGCAGCGCACCCGAGTATTTTTATCTTTATTCCAATACTTCATAATTTTAAAAACTCGCTAAATTGGAGTAGGAACATTGTTTGTTTTGCATCATCATAAAAATCTAAATGAATTCTTTTTCGGGATGCATAATAACCGCTAATCTGATGTCCAGATTTCATTGTCCCTTCGGGAATCGTATATTCGCGAACAGTAAACCCCAATACATCTTTTGATCGATATCGAATATCTATAACACTACGCTTATGTCGTAGATACAATTCGGCCTTTATTAAAACCCATGCCTTGGGACTCAATTCAATATAGGATTTCATCTGCCCATTGCAATGCAAACATTGTAGCCAATCTATGATCTCGAAAATAGAAATTAGCCTGATATTGGGGGACACTCTTCAAGGTGAATGTACAACTATCAATTTGAGTATGAGAGAATTTATAATTTCGATTGATTCGAGTAAACCAAGGCAACTTAGAAAGAGGAACGCCTTCGGGCCTAGCGGGCCCGAGATGCTCTCGACACCATTTTCGACACTCAAATAATTTATCCTCCTTGATAGATACTCTTGCGTATATTTTTTGTTTTTTCATATGGAGGGAGGAAACTCGTCCCAAGTTATATTTTCATAGAATTGGGACGAGTTTTTAAAGTTCAAACTCAAAAGGCTTGAACGAATTTGCAATTACCTCGTAACCAATGTATCCTCGAGGGTTGCTTATAACACGGCATTCACCGATCTTGTAATCATTAAATGTGTGCATGTGACCATGCACCCATGTTTTGATACAAGGCCTATCGAGGATCAATTCCTCTAATCGGCTGTAGTATGCTCCGTTCATGTGATGATCATCCTTGTACATATCAGCGACACTTAATTCACTCGGTGAATGGTGCGTCACCACTAGAACTTTGTCATCCTCATGTTCAGCACAAAATGCCTTGAGTTTACCCACTGTATCATTGAAGATTTTAAGGGCGAACTGCGCGGTGAATCGGTTGGTGTAATAGTGCCCACCATAACCCGTGGATACTTTTGCACTATCTCCATCAACTTTAATGACATGGAAATCATTCATCGCCCCCTCAACAACTTGTATCGTCATAGGATTAGCCCTGTGGAAATTGGTCCACAAAGTTCCAGCAAAAATGTGCACATCATCAATCTGAAAAGATTCAGCTTCGAGCAAATGAGCATGGGCTGGAAGTTCTTTTCTGAGACGAACAAATGTGTCATCGTACACATTGCCATAATGTTCGTGATTACCGCAAACATAAATCACGTGTGAATACTTTTTCAATTCATCATTTAGGAATCTGCGATACCGATCAGCCATGAAAACATCCTTCTTGGAATTGTCTGCCAGGCGAAGATGTCCAGCTTCAAGGATATCGCCAGCCATGATGAGAACATCACCTCCTGGCAATTCAAGATCACCAAAGTTCAAATGGCAGTCAGAGATTAGGTTAAATTTGGTCATGGGATTCCTTTATATTACAATTATAACAGGATTTACCTGTTTTGTCAAGTGTAGGTGTTAGGCTGAGGGATGAACTTCGTTCATCCGTAATTTCGCCTATCGGCTCATTACATTTTCAATTCAAACTACAGGCTATTTATTAATACATGAGAGGATATATTATCTAGATTCAAGAGTCAGATTTCTCCCGTTGCCGGGAAAAATTAAAAGGAACATTATCTGAGTTCTTTTCATCACCAGTGTTCGGGAATTGCATTGCTGCGCAAAGGCGGTTGGCCTGTACCTCTTATCCCTGTTTTCTTCCAACGGGAATTGCACACATCTCACTGACGAATATATGCAACTTGCGGTTGTATCTGTTTCACATTTCCGCATCATTTAGCCTGTAGTTTGTTTATTTTCAAATATCGAAATGGATTATATATGGGCGTATTCCATCTTCGTCCTGTCAAGGATAGTCGATAAGTGCTCCGTTTGCCGCGAAGACTTCAGTCCCTGTGATCCGTGATCCAGGTTTCTAGGCACTCGATATTAGCCAGTGCAAGCTATAGCAATTTTTAGTTGATCTTTATTTTCAATTTTTCTAAACGGTCACTATATAATTTGTGACCCTTACCTCGTATAATCTCCGCAGTTTCTTGTGGGTAGTCGGCCCATTGGGCTTTCCAAAATTCTTCATCAAGACTATTATCGCAATCTATTGCATAAATCTCGTAATGCCGTTGTGTATTAAACCTGGCCCGCAATAACAATCGTTGAATAATTGAATCTAATGGATTTTTCTCGACGTGCTCGCCACTCAGCATCTTTAGGAGATTATTCTGATCGATGTACTCGTATGGAGATATTGGAATTATACTTTCGATCCCATACAAATCCCAAGAGAATATAAATGCGTTAGTTGTTGTCATTAATGAAAATCTCTCAATTTTTCAAATATACTATATCTCTCGGTTCTTTCAGAAGTTATAAATTTTATAAAAGCTATCCATCCAACATAGAACATCATTCCTCCGATTAAGGATATCACGAGTATGATTAGAATATTGATAATATATTGCATAGTACAATTTTAGCAGGTAGTTAAATTTTATTCAACAAAAAAGGGCCCCAAGGCCCTTTTTATTAATCACCTGTTTTCTCAGGCAATTACAGCATAACGCGGCTTATTCAACGTCGTAAGCATTACGCTCACTGGATCCAAGTTTTCCGCTGCAAGGATCGAGGTCATGATCGCTGGACTGAATCCGCTAACCAAAGCCACACCCTTCTTATCGTATGTTACAGGAACATTCTTGCCAGAGGCATTCAAGTTCCAAAACACGATGTTAGGCACCTTGTATCCCGATTCTTCGAACTTACGTTCGATCATTTGCATTGCAGAATCATCATGCTTCACGCATTGATTAAACTGCATATCGCTCATAATCAAGACATACTTCGGCATGTCCTTTGCATCAACTTTCCCTTCCTTGGCAACACGCAAAATCTCATTAAAAGCACTGTGCAGATTGGTACTCATGTCCCACTGACTGCGTTGGATTTGATTTAACTTATCCAACAGGTTACCCTTCAACACTTGCAACTTGCTCGTGGTAGAAAAAGTCAAGAACATATCCTTGAATGGGCCAGTGTTCTTATCAGCCAGGTACAGACCAAGGCTAACAGAAACATCCATGCAAGTTAGATTTTTGTTTCCACCTACTGGACAGCTCATAGAGCCACTAACGTCGACAACTGGTAACACCAATTCATCACCGATGTAATTCGGTAATGCATCCCATTGAGCTTGGATAACAGTATTGTCACCACCAAACCTGTGAGACTTGATCACGTCGTATGGATAGACAGCCGCCGCATTTACCTTTGCTTCTCCAGTAACCAATGCAGCCTTATACGCTTCATACCCCGCAGCGTCGTGCTTCTTGAAAGCCTTTTGATAACGAGATGCGGCAACGCTAGGCACATGACTATAATTGATTTCCGGCCATGTGTTTGCACACATATGCGTTTCAACAACGTTGGTCAATCCAACCAAACTCTTACGGTAGAATTTTGGACTCATTCCGAAGAATTGACGAATTTCGGCAGCAAGGGGTCCTTGACGAGGGGTCCACTTTGCAGCAAGACCATTTCGTTCACGAAGTGCATTGCCCAATAAGGTAAATGCCTTTTCCTTGAATTCCTTGGTCTTGAAGATCAAGAGATCATCCCAACGACCGAATTCAGAAAGATGTGGCAATACACGATCCAATGAACTTGGATAGTTGGCTTCGAGCCACAACAGGACATTACGAACGATTTCTCGTTCACCTGCTCCGCCACGCACATCACGGGCCCACATCAACATACGCAAAGCAAGAGTCTCGTCTTGCATCAACGCAGAGGTGAACTCGCGATTCAAATTCTTTCCACGGCTTGCACCGATTGAGAAAAACAAATCCACAAGAGCGTTCTTGCTGGATTCAAAAGTCTTCATACCGTTATCGGTACGAGTTACAACTGGTACGGTGTTTACCGCATTTACAAACGTGTTTTCCATTTTGGTTTCCTTTCAGGTTATTAAATAAAAATTTGCTGTATATAACCTTATATACATTACTAAAACACAGTATATAGTATACTGCGTTTTAGTCTCCTTGTCAAGAAATATTTTACTTTTTCTTGGTTGCAGCTACCGGTGCTGCTGGCAATTCATAGAATGCCCATTTTCCGGTATTGTCCACGTTCACTGCCGCCCACTTCTTGTGCATGCCTGTGGTTTCTTGCAGTTCTGGGACATTCGTCTTGAAACACCCGCGCAATGCAGCAAGTGATTCAACATACTTTGGCGTTTTGTAAGCTCGAGTAACAAACAACGCTTCAGTAGCAATTGATTGAATGCCTGACCCACCTTGTCCCATTCCCGAATAATTCAACTTTGCAGGAACGTATACGCTTTTTAGTTTGCCAGCGGTTGCCTCCGGGAAAGGAAGCATCTTGTATGCATTTGTTAGAGCCGCAACATCAGACATTGGCTGACCACCGACCATCACAATTGCCGCAACCTGCCCTGCATCAAGGGCTGCCTTTGCTGCCTTGAAATCGGCAACCTCAACAACAGTAAGACTGATCTCACTCTGCAAGCGAATAACCTGCGCAGTTACAATTGACCCACCCCATGCTGCTACAGCACGACCAGCGAGATCATTAACGGAATTCAGCTGCACTGGTTTCTTTCCGATTCCCAGCGTACCTCCCTCCATAATGGGGCTCACAGTGGGAGTAATCACATGCACTTCCTCTGGATACAGGCTAAACAGTGTTTTTACACCGCTCAAATCCTCATTTCGGGCTCGGAAGAATAGTACATCAGTCTGCACAATTGCAGCATTCACCTCATTGCCCAACAACTTGTCCATATTATCAATCGAACCCTTTGACGGAACTTCGATTTGCATAATCTGATCTTTGCAAGCCGTTTGGAACTCCTTAAACATACGTGAATATGTTCCAGTTGAACCGCCGGTTGCAACCTTCAATTGTGTCTGCGCCATTACAGTTGCAGACATTGCAAGGATTGTGGAAGCGATAAGTAGTTTCTTAAATTTCATATAAACTTTCTAAATGTGTGTGTTAATTTATCTTCAAATCTTTAAATCCACTGTCATTTTGGACAGGTTGACTCTGTTGAGTCTGCGGTTGCGTGTTATTTTCACCTCCGGTCAAGTAAAACAAAACTCCAAGCACAAGTGCAAGTATAATAAGTCCAATGATGCGCGCCATGTTACACCCTTACCTTTTCTTGTGCGTTAACATTAGTTAAATCTACCGTCGTACTATTACTATACGCTATTTGTTGCGGTGTGTCAATGGCCGCAGCAACTTCTAATTGTGCAAATGCTCGATTTACTGATTCAAATACTGCATCTACGGCCGTATCCGCTTTCAATTGTTCATACATATCGCCAGTATCCATACCTGCTGCTTGATTTGCAGCCTGCGCAGCTTGACTCATATCCCAATACGCTCGCATCTCTGTAAGTTTGTGATCAGCATCCTCAAGACTTTGTTTAGCAGCCTTTAGAGTTTTCACTTTTTGCGCAACGAGCGTCTGCATTGCTGCGAGTTGCTTATTAAATTCTTCGGCCCTTGCTGGATACTGCTTTCCAAATTGCGCACACTTGTTTGCAAAATCCTTTGAGGCAGTTACTGCATTGACCACATTTTCATTAAACCTTGCATAAGCCTCGCGCTTTGATGCAAGTAGATTAACCATTGTTTCAATTGGATTTTCTTTGGCTTCATGCACAATTGACTTCACCTTCCAATTTGCAAACTTCATCGAAGCCCACGGTGTAAACGTAATCACGCTTACACCAATCAGTCCTGCAACAATAAGTCCAACGAGTCCTTTGATTGCTAAGAATACAATTGGACTAACAATAAGTCCCGCAAGCCCGATCAAACCAACTGTTGCCCACTTTTGGATCTTCGCTTTGCGTTCTGAGATTTCCATGTAACGTCTTTCTGTGTGAGTGAATTTACTGTATCTAAACTAGCAGAGTGACCGGATACCTTGATTTATTATTCTGGTTGAACTGTCGAACACCATCCTGTGAATAACCACAGTAAGATGTCTTATATCCTCAACCCTATCAACATTCATGTTGCCTATCTGATTTTTTTTCTGCTATCAGCACCATACCCAACGATTCGGTTGGGCCTAGCTATTTCTTCGCTGCCTCTTTCTAAGAGAGGAGTGCATTTCTGCACTGGTACAACCCCAACTTCTACAGCTTTAGACGTAGTTGTTTTTAAATTGCTGCAATCACTCTTTTTATACACAACAGGATAGTTTTTGCTCATTTTTTACAAGAAAAGCAACTTGTTTGCTATTAGTGAGGGAGTTTGATGTCCCTCATTTTATAGCTCCAGTATTATTGGTATTTGCTGCACCTATCCTATAACTCTCATTATGTGTTAATTATATATCCATATAACACCAGAGTCAAGCGGAAATAGGTATATTTTCACCTATTTTTGCCAAAACATATTGCCGCTCCGCCTCTTGCTTTGCCTCGATCAACTCCTCAAGCAATTCCCTAGCTTCTTTCCGGTATTTTGCTATATTGGCAAGTAGTTGCCAATATAATGCCAAATCAGACATTATTGGAACGCAGTATTCAATTTTACCATATGTTTTCTTGTCCCAAACTATTTTTCGTTGTTCTGCTTTGAATAATAGTTTTGTATCTCGAATATTTTGGCTAACTGATTTATATTTCGCCTTCCATTCTATTCTCCAGGAAATATAAGTCTCACGAGTTGTAAATGTAAAAGTGCTCATTTTGATTCTCCTTTATATAGTTTAAAATGATTGAATATTTTACGCTGGCATTTATCGATTGGTTCAGTAGTGATACTTGTATAACCAAGGTCGTCGTCAGGTTCAAAAAATAAGTGAAATTTGATATTACATTCTGCGAGGTATTCAGCTACTTCTTTAAGAGTAGCCTCACTACTTGCCTGTAATAATACTAAATGGCTAACAGTTGCCGGGGTTCCAAATTCTCGGCCTGCCTCAAGTGCAGAATGCGCTGATTGGATGATCTGTTGGGTTTGTGAAAGATCTGTACGGATCCATGAATAAACATAATTTACCTATTGCATACTATCTCCTTTAAAAAGTCATAAGAAAACCCGGGCGTAAGAGACAATTCTCCAAGAGGCCCGGGTTGTGTTTATATTGATTTATCTACTGCATAATAATATTTATTATATTTTATTTATAAGCTGGCGTCAAGTGATATTTTCTTAAGACTTTTACCAAAATTAAATTTTAACTCTAATTCTTCCGAACTTGAAACGCTTGTAAAAACTAC
>Ga0315287_10001924_pt1 | contig 19459 bp, 18 predicted proteins | sample YL17G11_0_MG_FD_205037 | JGI IMG/M metagenome (GOLD analysis project Ga0315287, IMG submission 205037) | Sediment microbial communities from Yellowstone Lake, YNP, Wyoming, USA - YL17G11_0 | ecosystem: Environmental > Aquatic > Freshwater > Lake > Sediment | place: USA: Wyoming | collected...
TTGGCGGCGTGGGTGCTGAGCGGAGCCGGCGCCCACGCGCAGGATTCGTCGTGGGCGCTGCGCGTGGCCCGCCGCTTCGCGGTGCCGGACACGATTCCTCTCGAGAGCACGTTTCGAGCAGCCTGGTCGCGGAGCGGTGACGCTCTCCTGACGCTCCGAGGGTTGCCGTACCTGGTGGTCTTCGATCGCAGCGGGCGGACGCGGCCGCCAATCGGGCGTGCCGGTGGCGGGCCGGGGGAGTTTCGCTCGGTCGCTCGAATGGGGTGGCTGGCCGACACGCTCTGGGCCTACGATCCGCTGGCGGAACGGCTGACGTTCATCGCGCCGAACGGTGCCGCGCGGACTGCGGTACCGCCGAGGGTTCCTCGACGGTTCTCGATGCCGGCTTCCGTGGAAGCGGTCCTTGCGGATGGCTCGGTCCTTCTGGCCGAGGGGTTCTCGTCTCCCGACTTCGCCGCCGTTATGGAGGGGGGCTTCCTGTTGTTCCGAGTGTCCCCCGACGGTCTAGCGGTCGATACGCTGCGAGTGCTGCACTATGGCAATTCCTGGTTCGTCGCGAGGCTGTCGCGCGGCAAAGGAGAAGTGCATCTGCCGCAACCGTGGGGGACACGCGACCTCCTGGCGGTGTCTCCCGACGGGGGCTCGATCGTGGTGCTCGAGCGGCCCCTCGCGGAGCGGCAGCAACGCTCGGAGTTCCGCCTCACCAGGCTTTCCGCGAGCGGTGAGGTGGTCTTCAGCACGAGCGTGCCGTACCAGCCGGTCCCCCTTGCGGAAGCAACCGTCACTCGGTGGATCGACGAGACCGCCGCGGGTTTCGTGTCAGCGTTCGGCAACGCGGCCGCGGCGCGCGAGGCGCTGCGTGAGGCCCTCTTCCGGCCGAGCTTCCTACCGCCGGCGAGCGCCGTCGTGGTCGGCCGGGACGGCACATCGTGGGTGCAACGGGAGGACAAGGAGGCCGGAACCCGTTGGGATGTGTTCACGCCGACGGGCGAGCGCACGCGCTCGGTCCGCGGGCCGCCGGGGTTGAGACTCCTCGACGTGTCGGCTGGTCGGGCCCTCGGTCTTCTGCGTCGGGGCGAGGAGACGGAGCTGGTCGAGCTGTCCATAGAACGGGCTCGTTGAGCGCGGCTGCCAAGGCCTCGCGGTAAGTCGCCGAGCCCATCGAGGAGGCCGTCGCCGCCCCTCAGAGCCCTCCCCCGTCTAAGCGCGGTCGGCCGCGCCGTCCTCTTCCAAGCACCCCCGCACCAGCACAGCGTAGCGCACCAGCGACGCCCTGGTATCCAGGCCCAGGGTCTTCTGGATTCCCTGCTTGTGGAACGTGACGGTGGAGGGCCCCACGCCGAGGCTGTGGGTGATCTCCGTCTCGCTCTTCCCGTCCCCGAGCAGCCGGAACACCGTCTGCTGGTGCGGCGTCAGGCGCTGGAGCGCGGGGTGGAGCGCCTCGAGGCTGGTGCGCCGGTTGCTCGTCCGGGGCACGCGCGGGGAGATGTGCCGCTCACCGGCGAGCACATCGGCGATGGCGCGCTTCAACTCCTCGGAGTCGGCGTCCTTGGGGACGAAGCCGTGGGCGCCGGCGGCCAGCGCGGCGTCGGCGATGCAGCGGTCGAGGAACATCGTCACGACCAGGATGCGCATCTCGGGGCGCAGCGCGAGCACCTCGGGAATGAGGTCGAGCCCTTGCCGGTCGGGGAGCTGGAGGTCGAGGAGGAGACAGTCCGCCGAGCGGGTCTTGAGAAGGGCGAGCAGCTCGTCGCCGCGGTAGGCGACGCCCACGATGTCGTACGTGGCAGCGAGGGAGGACCGGAGCCCCTCGACGAACATCCGGTGATCGTCCACCAGGATGAGGCGCGGCTTGGCGGTGTCCGACGCTGCTTCCGGTGTCACGCTCGGGCTCCTCCGTCCCTGGGGGACCGTTGCAGCGTGCCGCAGTGGGATCTTCCTGGGGATCCGTCCCCAGGTGATGTGGTTCGGGCAGAGAAGAAGATGCTCGGTGGGGGGCGTGCCGCAAGACTGAAGGGGCTTCAGGGTCTCCACGCCAGGGCACAGCGCGAGTGCTCGGCATAGCGGGCTCGCGGGGCCACTGAAGGGATTTCAGTCCTTTCCACTGCTGGTCTGGCTCGGTACTATGGAGCCGGTCCCTGCCGAGCCCCGGTCATCGGCCGTCGGCGTGAACTGAATCGATGCTGCTGTCCGCACGAGGGTTGATCGCCGCCGTGGACTCGGGGCGGAAGGCGCCTCTCGGGCTGCCGAGGGGGTACGAAACGGCCTTTGGCAGTACGGTAGGGCCCGATGCGCGCGGCGGAGGACCCGGCGAGTCTGCTGCCAGTCGCTCCCCGCACGGGAGTGTGGCGCCCATTCCGAGAGTGGAGGCGTGGGCATGACTGTACATGTCGTTGCCGCAGGGAAGTCCGGACTCGTGGCCGCCCTGCGGTGCGCGTGCGATCGGCACTCGCAGGTGGTGCATTGGGAGGGGATTCCGGAGCCGAGCCGCGTCCGGGCCGGAGATGCGGTGGTCGTTGACGCGGTCGACTTGCCGGCTGGGTTCCGCTGCAGCGAGCTGGGCACGTTCATGCCGCGGGCCGAGCTGTTCGCGGTGGTCGGCCCGGGTTTCGTGGACGCCGCCTGGCTTTCGATAGTCGCGCATCGGGCAGTTCGCGTGGTTGAGTGCGACGCTGCGGCCCGCCGCGACGGGTACGCCTCGGCCGTTTGCGCTCTCGCGGGCTACCTGGGCGGACCGACCGCCGAGGATCTGGTGGCGAGCGTGCTGAAGCGGTTGCCGCCACTCCGGGAGGTGAGTGATCTGGTTACGGAAGTCTGCCGCAGCCCGTGGGCCATCCGGCGGCCTGCCCGCCTCGCTGCAGCGGCGGGCGTGACTCGACGGAAGCTGGTCGAGCGCTGTGCCGCGCTCGGCTTCCGCCGTGTGGAGCACTTCATCAGCGCTGTCCGCGTGGCGGCGCACGAGGGTCTCGTGAGTCAGTTCCGCACGCCGAGTTCCCGCGCCTGGTTGCTGGTGGGCGTCGGCGACCTGTCCAACTTCGGCCGTCAAACCGATCGTGCGCGGCGGTGCTCGCCGCGGGGATGCGACTGGGCGGAGCGCGCGCTGCTCATCATCGTGCTCGGGCTGCAAGCCGCGCTCGTGTCTGGCTGCCGCGACCGCAGCGAAGGCGCGGGCACCGGCGATGCCTCCGCCACACCCACTGCGGACATCCGCGCCGACAGCACCGTCGCCCTTCCCGTCGTCGGCGCGCTGGTGCGGCGCGGCGACCTGGTGCTCAGCGTGCGCGCCACGGGCGCGGTCCGGGCGGAGCGGCAGGTCACGCTCAGGGCCGAGACGCAGGGCACGGTCGCGGAAGTGGCGGTGCGGCCCGGCGACCGCGTGGAGCGCGCTCAGGTGCTGGTCCGTCTCGACCCGCGCCCCTTCGACGTGGCTGTTCGCCAGGCCGAGGCCTCACTGGGCGAGGCGCAGATTCGTCTCCAGGAGGCCCTGGTCGGCGACGACCCGGCCGACAGCTCCGAGGCGGTTTGGCGGCGACGCGAGGGGGCGCGGATACGCGCGGGCGTCACGGGAGCGGAGGCCCGGCTCGATGGGGCGCGGCTCGACCAGGAGCGGGCCACGCTGGTGGCTCCCTTCGGCGGCGTAGTGGACCGTGTGGGTGTGGTGGCCGGGCAGCGAGTGAGCGCCGGCGAGGAGATCGCACGGCTGGTGGACCTCGGCTCGCTCATCATCGAGGCGTCGGTCCTCGAGCACGATCTGCCGTACGTCCGCACGGGAGGGCAGGCGATGGTGGTGCCGAGCGCGAGCCCCGACACCCGGTACCGCGGGACGATCGAGGCGGTGCTGCCGGTGGTGGACACGGCGACGCGGGCGGGCCGCGTCCTGGTGCGGGTGCGGACCGCGGACGGCCGGCTGCGGCCCGGGATGTACGCGGACGTGCAGCTGGAGGCCGCGCGGCTCGTGGGCTGCGTCCTGGTGCCGGCGGGCGCGGTCATCGAGCGCGACGGGCGGACGCTGGTGTTCCGGGCGCGGGCGGGCCGCGCGGACTGGGTCTACGTGCCGGTGGGCCGGACCAACGGGGTCGAGACCGAGATCCTACCCGACTCGGTGTCGGGGCGCACGCTGGTCGCGCCGGGCGACACGGTGCTCGTGGGCGGGCACCTCACGTTGACGCACGACGCGCCGATCCGGGTGCGGGTGCAGGAGGGGAGGCGGACTCCATGAGGCGGATCATAGGACTGGCGTCGGTCTGCGGCGCCGGCGTCGCGCTCGCCATGGGTTGCCGCGGCGGCGCGGCCGACCGCACTGACGCGCCGTTCTTGGGGCGCGCCTCGTTCACTCGGGCCGAATACGCGGCCGCGCCGAGGCTTGCGCTGCGGCGGCTCTACGCGATCTGCGAAGGCGGCCGGACTCCCGAGTGCCAGTTCAGACTCATCGACCTCGCCGCGCTCGGGCCCGGGCGCAGGGTGCTGCTGGTCCAGGCGGGCGCGGTGGCGCAGGAGTTCGACTCCGCGGGTCGTTGGAGCGGCCCGCTGGGGCGCCTGAGCGCCGGCCCCGGAGAGTACCGGAACGCAATGGCCCTCGGGTTCGACTCTGCGGGAGGAGTGGCCGTCTTCGACCTGGCCGCGTTCCGCATCGTCCGCTTCGACCATCTGCGGCGCGCGGCATGGACCGCGAGCGTCCGGTATTCCGTGGAGTTCGCCGGGGTGAGCGCCAAGGGAGGCCGAGTCGTCCAATGGCTCGTGCCGGGCTCGGAACCACGGGGCGGTATCGTCATGTCGCAGTTCGCCCTCCTCGACAGCACCGGGGGGAGCGAAGCTTTCGCATCCGTCGCCACGAAGGCCCTCCGGGTGCCGGGCTCGGACATGGTGCCGATTCAGCCTTTCTTCGCGGTCTGGGCGGTGTGGGATGTTGATCCCGTTCTTTCTATCGTGTACGCTCCCGGCGATCGGATGCAGATCGAGCGCTACCGCGGGGACGGAGTGGCCGAGCTGCTGATCGAGGGCGACGTGCCACTGCGGCCCGTGACCTCCGCGGAGGTGGAGGCGTCGCTCGATCGCAACTTCCTTCGGAGGGTGCCCACGGCGGCGGCGCAGCTCCGCGAGGCGGCCCGCAACGCCGCTGGATTCCATCCGGCCATCACCGGCCTGGCCGTTCTGGTCGACGGCTCGATCTGGGCGAAGGGTTCGCCGGCGTCGGAGTCGGATCCCACCCGCTACGACGTTTTCTCCAGAGACGGCAGGCTGACCGGCTACGTCATGCTGCCGGCTGCCGCGCGCGTCATCGACGGCGACCAGAGCGTCGTGCTCGTGGCGGCCGTGGACGGTGCGGGCGCGCCGTTCGCGGCGGTCTATCGCCGCTAGCCAGCGCGCCCTTGCTGAGGAGACCTGTTGCGATGGTACGCATCAGTCGCCGTGTGACGTGGCCGGCTGCGGTGCTCGTGACGGCTCTCGCAGCCGTCGCGCTCGTCTCGTGCGGCGATGGTTCGCGCGAGGGCGCCCTCCGTGCAGCTCCGGCAGTATCTGCAGACGCTGGAAGCGGCGCTCACGAACCCGGCGTTGCCGGGCGCGGACTCGGCGGCGCCGAACAGCGCGGGGCGGGGAGCGAGCCGCAGGTAGGGGGGGGCGGGGGAGCAGTGGGGGCGGGTGCCGCGACGCCCGCCCCCAGTAGCGGCGCGGAGGAGTAGGGTGCACGGCACGCCTCGCGCCCCGGAATCCCGAGTGAACTGGGCCCTGTAAGATCGACCAGTGGACATCAATTCCAGCCGGCCATAGTTTCACGAATTGTGATTCGGTCACCTGGCTTGCCCCGGCGCCCGTTCCGGTGCCGGGCCGACCCGTGCGGCAGGAGGCTGCTGGTGAGCGTACACGTCGTGGCGGGGGCCGGTGGGTCCCTGGTCGGGGCAGTGCGCCGCGCTTGCGGAACGAGCGAGGATGCAAGGCAGTGGGAAGGGCTTCCCCACCTCAATCAAATTCACAATGGCGACGTAGCCCACTTTCCGCACTTCAGCGACGCGATATCGCGCCAAGGATGCGGTCCGTTTCGCGGAGCGAGAGCTGCTCCATCTGACGCACCAGGCGCTTGAGCTGCTTGTGGTTACGGAGCCAGTCCTGGCATAGCCGGGCCTGCTTCTCCGAGAGCCGCATCGTCTTAGTTCTTCCCGCCACTTTGTAGGTCCACTGGTGGTACGGCCCGTGAAGCCGGGGCGGCCGGCCCATGCACCGGCACGCCGGATTGCCACAGGGCATATAGCGCCGGACGAGGCTCCCCGGCCGGACGAATCCCAGGGTGAGGATCGCCTGCTGGAGGGCCTGGAGCTTGGCCGCGCCCCCGACCCGGGGCGCCGAAGGTACTTGACGGGGCGGCATCTAACAGTTATAGTACTGCCAGCCATGCGCAACGTCAAGAGCCCCGCCGCGCTGACGCTCGAGTCCCGCTTCGTCGGGGGCCTCCCCCTGGTGAACGCCATCCTCGAGCGCCTCCAGGTGGACCGGCTCCTCGCGGCGGCGCTCCCCGGGGGTGGTCGCGTGAGTGCGGCCCAGGCGCTCGGGGTCCTGCTGCGCAACATCGTCCTGAACGACCGCCAGCCGATCTACACGCACGCGGAGTGGGCCGCGCGGGTGGAGCCCGCGCTCCTGGGGGTGGCGGAGGGCGAAGCGGCGTGCCTCAACGACGACCGGGTCGGTCGGGCGCTCGATCGGCTCTTCGACGCGGATCGCGCGGCGCTGTTGACGGACCTCGTCCTGCGCACGATCCGCGAGTTCACCGTGGCCCTGGATCAGCTGCACAACGACTCGACGACACTCACCCTGACGGGGGCGTACCGGAACGCGCAGGGCCAGGAGGTGCGCGGGAAGCCGACGGTGCGCATCACCTTCGGGCACAACAAGGATCACCGCCCCGACCTCCAGCAGCTGCTGTTCGTCCTGACGGTCTCCGCCGATGGGGCAGTGCCGATCCACTACCAGGCGCTGGACGGCAACACCAGCGACTCGACGACGCACATCGCGACGTGGCAGACGCTCTGCCGGCTGGCCGGGCGCCGCGATTTCCTCTATGTCGCTGACTGCAAGCTGTGCTCGAAGGCGACGCTGGCGCACATCGACAAGCATGAGGGGCGCTTCATCACGGTGCTGCCGAGGAACCGGCGGGAGGACACGTGGTTTCGCACCTACATCCAGACGCATGATCCGCCGTGGGAGGAAGCCGTGCGGCGGCCCCATCCCCGCCGGCGCAGCGGCCCCGCGGACGTGTGGAAGGTCGTGGAGGTCGCCGTGCCCTCGCGGGAGGGCTACCGGATCGTCTGGGTGTGGAACTCGCTGATGGCGGAGGAGGATGCCGGGGCCCGGCAGGCCCGGATCGAGCAGGCGTACCTTGGGATCGAGCGCCTCCAGACCAAGCTCCAGGGGAAGCGCTGTCGCCTGCGGCTGCGGGAGAGGGTGGAGGCTGCGGCCCGGAAGATCCTCGAGGAATCGGGCGCGGAGCGGTGGGTGCGCTGCGAGATCGAGCAGTGGCAGGAGCCCGTCTACCGTCAGGAGAAGCGCGGGCACCCGGGCCCCGCCACGCGCTACCTGCGGAAGCCGCGGCCGCGCTTCTCCGTCGCCGCGCGGGTGCGGGACCACGTGATGGCCGCCGACGAGCGCTCCGACGGGATGTTCCCGCTGATCACCAACGACACGGGGCTGTCCCTGCCGCAGATCCTGGCGGCCTACAAGTTCCAGCCGCAACTGGAGAAGCGGCACCAGCAGCTCAAGTCGGTGCAGCACGTAGCGCCGGTGTGGCTGAAGAACGGGAGCCGGATCGAGGCGCTGCTCTTCGTCTACTTCGTGGCGCTGCTGGTCCACGCGCTCCTGGAGCGGGAAGTCCGGAAGGGGATGGCCCGCGACAAACTCCCGCAGCTCCCGCTCTACCCCGAGGAGCGCGAGTGCCGGGCCCCGAGCACCGAGCGCATCCTGGACACCTTCGCGCCGCTCCAGCGGCACCGGCTCCGCGACCAGGGTCAGTTGGTGCAGACCTTCGAGCCCGAACTCACCGACCTACAGCAGCAAATTCTCGCGCTCCTGCGCCTGCCGGCGTCGATCTTCCGATCCGCTGCCGGCTGATGGCGTGGTGCGATATCGCGTTTGAAAAGTGCGGAAAGTAGGACGTAGTGGTGTTGGACCTTCAGGACGCGCCCGGAGGCGTGGGCTGCCGCCGGGTTCGTTCGGGTGGAGCACTTCATCAGCGCCGTCCGCGTGGCGGCGTACGAGGTACTCGTGGAGCAATGCGGCTTGTCGGGCGCTGCGGCGCGGAGTCGAGTCGGAGCAGGCGACGTGTCGAACTTCCACAAGCAGGCGGCCCGGGCGGGCCTGGCGCTCGCGGCGCCGGGGCGGCGTGGTCCCGTGCTGCTGGCCGCGCTGTTGCTCTGCGCCGCTTCCGCGCTGGCTGCGGGCTGCGGCGGCCGCGGCGAACCGGCGGCGTCCGACGCGGCCGCGGCGACTCCTGCGGCCGAGGGCCGTGCCGACAGCGCGGTGGCGCTGCCGGTGGTGGGTGCCCTGGTGCGGCGTGGCGACCTGGTGCTGAGCGTGCGCGCCACGGGCGCCGTGCGGGCCGAGCGGATGGTGACGCTAAAGGCCGAGACGCAGGGTACCGTGGCCGAGGTGGCCGTGCGTCCGGGAGACCGGGTCGAGCGCGGCCAGGTGCTGGTGCGTCTCGACTCGCGCCCCTTCGACCTGGCCGTCCGCCAGGCCGAGGCCTCCCTGGCGGAGACGCAGATCCGCCTCCAGGACGCGCTGGTCGGCGACGATCCGGCCGACAGCTCGGAGGTGGCGCTGCGGCGGCGCGAGGGGGCGCGGGCGCGCGCGGGGGTGGCGGGCGCCGAGGCCCGGCTCGAAGTCGCGCGGCTCGACCGCGAGCGGGCCACGCTGCTGGCTCCCTTCGGCGGCGTGGTGGACCGCGTGGGAGTGGTGGCCGCGCAGCGGCTGGCCGCTGGTTAGGAGGTCGCGCGGCTGGTGGACCTGGGCTCGCTTCTCATCGAGGCGTCCGTGCTGGAGCACGATCTGCCCCTCGTGCGCCCGGGCGGTGTGGCGCTGGTGACCCCGAGCGCCAGCCCCGACGAGAGCTATCGGGGCACCATCCGGGCGGTGCTCCCGGTGGTGGACACGACGACGCGGGCCGGCCGCGTGCTGGTGGAGGTGCGGACCGCCGACGGCCGGCTCCGCCCCGGCATGTACGCCGACGTGCGGCTGGAGGCGACGCGGCTCGCGAGCCGCGTGATCGTGCCGGCGGGCGCGGTGATCGAGCGCGACGGGCGGACGCTGGTCTTCCGGGCGCAGGCGGGGCGCGCGGCGTGGGTGTACGTGCCGGTGGGCCGCACCAACGGCGCGGAGACCGAGATCCTGCCCGACTCGGTGTCGGGGCGTACGCTGGTCGAGCCGGGGGACACGGTGCTGGTGGGCGGGCACCTCACCCTGACGCACGACGCGCCCATCCGCGTGCGGCTCCAGGAGGGAAGGGGGCGGCCGTGAGACGCCTCGGTGAGGCTATGTCGGTGCCGAGGGTCGTTGTCCTGCTTGCCGTCGCGCTCGCCATGCTCTCGCTCCCCTCGTGCGGGCGGGACTCGAGCCAGGGCGCCTTCTCGGTCCGCGACAGCAGCGGAGTCAGGATCGTCTCCAACCCGAGCGCGGTGGCGGGCGACTCCGGGTGCCCATCGGTGGACTCCGTCCCCGCGTTGGCCGTCGGCGGCGCCGATGCCGAGGGGCCGTACGACGTGCTGCGCGTCGCGGGGGCGCTCCGGCTGGCGGACGGCGGGGTCGTGGTGCTGAACGCCGCGACCTCGGAGCTGCGCCTCTTCGACCGCTCGGGACGCTACACGCGCACCTTCGGGCGGGCCGGCACGGGCCCGGGTGAGTTCAGGAATCCCGCCGGCCTCCGCTGGTACGGCGTGGACACCTTGATGCTCAGCGACTGCGCCACCGCTCGCGTCACGCTCCTCGGCAGTGACGGCCGGCTGATCGCTGGGATCGGTCTTCGGGGCTTCCTAGGAGGCGTTCTGCTGGGCCGGCTCGCCGACGGCTCGTTCGTGTTCTCGACGGGAGCCGCCTACAGCCCCGGCGCGCAGCCGGGGAGGCGCCGCGATCCGGCGAAGGTGGTGCGAGTCTCGCGCGAAGGGACCGTGCTCGACACCCTTGGCACCTTCCCCGGCTCGGAGGCTCTGGTCGAGGGCGACGCGCATCGGGTGATGGTGACGTCCGCGCCGTTCGGCCACAACACCTTCTTCACGATGGCAAACGGCAGCGTGTTCGCAGCGGACAACGCCGAGTACCGGGTGCGGACGTACGCGGAAGGTCGTCGCCTGGAGCGGATCGTCGAGCGGGCCTTCGAGCCGGTGCCCCTGACCGCGGCGGAGGTGGAGCGCGAGAAGGCCGAGCGAACGAGCCGCATCACCGATCCGCGGTACCGCGAGCAACTCGGGCAGATGTACCGGAGCGACCGGCATCCGGAGACGCTACCCGTGCACGGGCGCGTCGTGGTGGACGCGGACGGCTGGCTCTGGGTCCGCGCGTACTCCGACGCGCCGGGTGGAAGCATCGCCTGGGACGTCTACGACGCCGCTGGCCGGCTGCGGTGCTCGGCTCCGCTGCCATCCGCGCTCTCGGTGCAGGAGATCGGGCGCGACTTCCTGCTCGGGACTCTCAGGGACTCCGACGGCGTGGAGCAGGTGCAGCTGTACGAGGTGCGGAGGGCTGGAAGTCCAAGGCGCGGGGCGGTCGGCGTGCTCTCCCACGCGCGCGCTCCGCGCCGCTTGTGCTCGCCGCTCTTCTGTTCCCAGCCTCGGCGCACGCTGCCGCTCGGCAGGCCAGTGATGCCTCCGCGCGCGCCGGCCGGATCGCGCTCGTCCGCGAGCTGACGATCGGATCGGACACCAGCGGGCCGGAGTACGAGTTCAGCGGCGTCGGCGCAGTCGTGGCCTCTCGCTCCGGGAGCACGTTCGTTGCCGCATACGACGGAGGGGCCCTCAAGATCAGGAAGTTCGATTCATCCGGCAGGTACCTCGGGGCAATCGGCCGAGTCGGTGCTGGGCCGGTGGAGTACCGCGACGCGACCGGAATGGCGCTCGTCGGCGGTTCTGTGCTTGTCGTGTGCGATCGGCTGAACGGGCGAGTGACACTGTTCGATACGTCCCGGCCAGCCGAAGCTCCCTAAGAGTGCCTGTCGTTCAGTCCTTCTACAGCGACTACTTCGCCGCGTTCTCCGACGGCTTCATCGGGGTACGCGGAGGGCCAGGGCTTCCGGGTCTGACGCTGAGCCCGTTGGCTCCTTCTTCGTTCGCTATCGCCTTGACGGCACCCCAACTGACTCGGTCAGAGTTCCCGCGGAGCAGGCCGGTGGCGTCGTGGTTATGTACCCAAGCGTCGGCCTGCGCTTTCCTTTCACGATGACTGCTGTCTCCGCCGTCCTTCCCGACGGGGGTGTAGCTACAGCTGTCACGTCCAGGTATCGCATCGAGGTTGCTCCGGCTGGTGGCCCCGGCTTCACGATCGAGAGGCGTGTGAGCGCTGTCCCCCTGGAGGACTCCGAGCGCGAGGAGTGGGAAGCCTCGCTGGCGGCGGGGGCTTCGACCGCGAGAATTGCCATCCCGACGCACAAGCCCTTCATCAGGAGACTTCGGGCGGATTCCGACGGACGGATCTGGGTGGAGATCTACGTGCACGCGACGTGGTGCCCAAGATCGTCCGATCCTGCCAATGCGCGGCGGCAGACGCGGACGTGGGAGGAGCCCAACGCCTACGACGTGTTCGACGATCGCCGGCGGTACCTGGGGAGAGTGGACCTGCTTCCGTTCTCCAGATTGCTGGCGGTGATGGGAGATCGCATTCGGGTGACGGAGCGCACGGAGCTGGGCGGGTCCGCCCTGGTGCGCTATCGGATGGTGATGCCTCGGCTCTCTCCGTAGGATGGACTCCCTGGGGGGCGAATGGATGTGCCCCGTGCGGATCACGGCCGCCCTTTGCCCGAACGTCGTGCGCGCCGCGTCGTCGCTCGTCTCCGAGGCGCCGTCTGGTTTCGCGCAGGGCTGCCGTGCGAGCGCTGCCCGCGCGTGCGCCTCTGAGGACGCGCGGAGCCTCCCGGGGACGCTCTCGCCCGCGTGCCCCCTGCGGCTCGCCGAGGCGGGTTCTACCCCCATCGCCAGCGGCTCGCGTGGCGTCGCCGTCAGTTCTCGCCGCCTCATCGCCTTCGTCGACTCGGAGGATGGGGACGCGAAGCTCTTCGATGCTCATTTCGTACGTCTCCCGCAGGCGGAAACAGTGTGGGTCGAGGGACGCGCCTGTCGCATTCCCGCCTGAAGCCCCGATGCTGCCGTGGCGAGGAGCGGAGTACTGCCAGTGAGCCGTCCGCGGGACTGGACAGAGAAGAACCGACGCTCCCAGATGCCCCAGGAGCCGCGATCTGGACCTGGGGAGGTATCCAGAGGCACCACCGATGCGGCGGCGACCACAGAAGGAACGCGATGCTCACGGAACCGACGTTAGGGAAGCTCCCAGGACTGCGACTCGATACGATGACTGCCAGCGACACGGAGCAGCAGCGCAATCCCGAGGTCGTCCAGCTCGGCTTCGATGAGCGCTTCGGGCCGCTGGTCGACTCCGAGTGCCTGGCGAGGGAGAACAAGCGCCTCGTCAGCCGACTGCGGGAGGCCAAGCTCAGCCAGGCCTGCGCAAAGGACATCGACTACCCGGCCAAGCGGGAACTCGACAAGGCGCTGATCCGGCAACAACGCGCTGGTCACAGGTCCGGCCGGAACTGGGAAGCCCCTTGTGGCCTGCGCGCTCTCGAACCAGTCGTGCCGCAAGGGCTACCGCGCGCTATACTACGGGACCTCGCGGCTCTTCGACGATCTGGTCCTGGCGCGCGCGACCGGCACCCAGGCGCGGCTGCCCGGACGCGTGGCGCGCATGGACGTGGTGGCAATCGACGATTCGGCGCTGCGCGCCATCGGCGAGCAGGAGCGGCACGACCTGCTCGCGCTCCTCGAGGGCCGCCAGGGCATGCGCTCGATGATCGTCACGAGCGAGTTGCCCCCGGAGAACGGCACGAACGGCTCGGCGAGCCCACACTAGCCGACGCCATCCTCGACCGGCTGCCCCACACGGCGTACCGCATTGCCCTCAAGGGCCGGGCGAGGCGGAAGGAGCAGGGCGTGAACTGACAAGACCGCGCCGCGTCGCGGCGCTCAGACCCCGCTCAGAGGCCCCGAGCGCACACGCGGCCGGTCCGAAGTGTCCACGACGCCCGGAATAGGTGTTCACGATCGCCGGAATGCGCACCATAGGGAGACGCAACACATGCCTCATCAACGAGACGTCGAGAACGGAAGCTGGCGCCAGAGGCTCCAGGCCCTTCGGAACTTGCGGCCTCTGCTCCTGATGTTGTGGGAGACGCACCGCGGATTCGTGTCGGCGATCATAGCAATCCGCGCTCTCCGGGCGGCAGTGCCGCTCGCGGTGCTGTGGATCGGCAAGCTGATCATCGACTGGGCGAAGACCGAAATGGACGCGCACCGCCTGGGTGTGGCCGTCCACTGGAACTCGCTCGTCGTGCTGCTCGCCGTGGGGCTCGCGATAGCGGTGGTGGGGGACGCGCTCGCGCGGGCGGGGACGCTGGTCGAGAGTCTCCTCGGCGACCTGTTCAGCAACCGGATCAGCGTACGGCTCATGGAGCACGCGGCGACGCTCGATCTCCGACACTACGAGGAATCGAAGTTCTACGACCACCTCGAACGCGCGCGCCGTCAGACGATGGGGCGTAATGCGTTGATCACAATCCTGCTCTCATCGATCCAGGACTTCATCACGCTGGTGAGCCTGTCCGCGGTGCTGCTGGCCTATCTCCCCTGGCTGCTGGCCCTGCTTGCAGTCACTGTGTTCCCGTCGTTCCTCGGGGAGACGCACTACGCGTCGCTCGGTTACTCGTTCTTGTACCGCTGGACGCCGGAGCGGCGGCAGCTGGAGTACCTGTGTTACACCGGCGCGAGCAACGAGACGGCGAAGGAAGTCAAGCTCTTCGGCCTCTCGAGGTGGCTGATCGAGCGCTACGCGAAGCTAGCGAACGCCTTCTACGAGGCGAACAAGAGGCTAGCGATCCGCCGCAGCGTGGTGAGCGCATTCCTCACGACGATCGGGACCGCCGGCTACTACGGCGCGTACGCGGTGATCATCTACCTGACGGTGCTGGGGCGGTTCACGATCGGGACGCTGACCTTCCTCGCCGGCTCGTTCCAGCAGAGCCGGGACCTGATCCAGCGGATCCTCCTCTCGATGTCGCAGATCTACGAGCAGAGCCTCTACCTCTCGGACCTCTTCGCCTTCTTCGAGATGAAGCCCACGATCGTCTCGGCGCCGCACGCGCGGTCCGTGCCGAACCCGATCCGCGAGGGCTTCGAGTTCCGGGACGTCGGCTTCCGCTACCCGGGCAGCGACGTGTGGGCGGTGCGGCACCTCACGTTCCGGCTGGGGCCGGGCGAGCGGCTCGCGCTGGTCGGCGAGAACGGGGCGGGGAAGACGACGCTCACCAAGCTGCTGGCGCGGCTCTACGAGGCGGACGAGGGCGTGATCCTCCTCGACGGCGTGGACCTCCGGGAGTATGACGTCGGGTCGCTGCACCGGAGCGTGGGCGTGATCTTCCAGGACTTCGTGCGCTATGCCTTCCTGCTGCGGGAGAACATCGGCGTCGGCGAGATTGGGGCGGTGAGCGACCGGGACCGGATTCGGCAGGCGGCGGAGCAGAGCATGGCGGCGAGTCTGGCCGCGCGGTTCCCGAAGGGCTACGAGCAGATGCTGGGGCGGCGCTTCGAGGAGGGCATCGAGCTTTCGGGCGGTGAGTGGCAGAAGGTGGCGCTGGCGCGGGCGTACATCCGGGAGGCGCAGGTGCTGATTCTCGACGAGCCGACGGCTTCGCTGGACGCGCGCGCCGAGTACGAGATCTTCCTGCGGTTCGCGGAGCTGACGCGGAACAAGGCAGCGGTGCTGATCTCGCACCGCTTCTCGACGGTCCGGATGGCGGATCGCATCTTGGTCCTTGACAAGGGGTTGCCGACAGAGCAGGGAACGCACGCGGAACTAGTCGCGCAAGGAGGGACCTATGCTCAACTCTTCGCACTACAGGCAAGACAATACCTCTAGGAGTCCGTCGGAGAGGGGCCTGGCCGGTGGGTACTGGAGGCTGTAGGGGAATGCTGTGCTGTTGCGGCCATGGCGAGAACCCTCCGGCCCCGCTTGTTGGATAGGTAGCTGCTTCTGTCGTCGGACCTGCGGGAGTGGCTACCCGAGGGGCGCCTGGCGCTGTACGTGAGCAACGTTGTGGACGCGCTCGGCCTGTCGGCGATCTATCGGGTGTACGAGGAGGAGGCGGACCCGCGGGGCGCCGTGGCCTGCCACGCGGCGATGCTGGTGTCGCTGCTGGCGTACGCCTACTGCATCGGGATGCCCTCGTCGCGGCGGGTCGAGCCGGGGACGTACGACCTGGCGCTGCGGCTGTTGGCGGGCGACCAGCACCCGGACCACGACACGATTGCGCCGTTTCGGCAACGGCACTTGGGGGCGCCGGCCGGGGCTGTCCGTGCAGCTGCTGCTGTTGTCTCAGCCGCGAGGCACCACCCGAGTTTCAACTAGATCCGGGACTCACCCACCGTCCGCTCCGAGTGTGACACAGATTGCTTCGCCCGAGCACAGACTCATAATGCGTCAGGGGCGGACAGAGAAGACTGTACGTGCACACCTTGCACGGACGAACGCTGGTTCTCAGCGTCCACCATGCGCCTCCGTTGACCACTTCCTCATAGACGAGCTCATGGAGAGAATCCCCCCCCAATCTCCCGAGGACAGGCGTGTTGGCACTTGCCCGAACGGTCCCATCGCTGAAGACGACAAGCTTGCCGAAATTCAGCGGATTCAGCGCCATGCGGGCGAACACGTCTCGAAGACTGGGTCTCGCGTCCAGGATATCCTCTCTAGACATGAAGAGCACGTTCTCCAGGAACGCCGAATTCGTCCCATCGAAGCAGGCCTTGAACGAGACTCTCTCCGTCTTCAGATCAGACACGATCGCGCGCGCAGCTCGCAGATCGCTCTCATCCTGTACAATGAGGTCGATCCCATAATGGATCCCTGTCCGGCTGAGCATCGGCACAACCGGGTCGAACCTATCCCTATCAAGCGGGAAAGTAGCCAGGATTCGCAACTCGGCGTTCTTGTCTGCGGCAATCAGGCTCAGGTATTCACCTCGGGCCACCAGGTTCGCGTAGTGTGTGACATAGACCTTGACCGCCCGCATCCTGCTCACGACTTCCGCAAGATCTGCAAACTGCGAATGCTGGAAGATATCGCCACCGACAATGTTGATCCGGGCCAGCCCGCTACCTTTCGACTCCTCAAGAAGTCTCTCAATGTCAGCAACGGCCAACTGCTCGGTGTGGCCCGTTCCTCGAGTGCAGGCCAAGAACTGCCTGTATGCCTGCCGGCACGATGGGCAACGGCGGTCACAGCTGTTGATGATGTACAGAGAGATCTGGGCTAGGTAGGCCATGACGTCCTTGCCGGCCGGTACGAGGCCATCCTTGCTAGCCTTGCCTCTGGGGCCTCGCTGGACGTGCAGCTTCGGCATCATCTCTATTGGCCTTCCCCGCGAGAACGATTCACTAAGCACGTCTCCGACGAAAGCCTCTCTCGCCTTCTGCACGAAGGCTACAACCTTGCCGTCGCCGACTTCCTTGCTGGTCAACTTGACCACCAGTAGACTCCTGCGCGCTCTGAGCCGCTTGACCAGGCGGACTACTGGAGGGTAGTCGTCTTCGATCACAACGCCATTCAGCGTGTTGTAGAGCAGTACTCCATCCCGCTTTGCGGAGATGTGAACGTACGGTTCTACGTAGAACCAATCGCGTGTGTCAATGAGTGGAGGCAATGTCATGTGCTGTGGATTTGGAGTGATCATCAGACGGCCTCGTTGCTCGTCCTCTGGTGTTGACGTTCCGCCTGTGCGTGGTCGACAGGGCGCAGGCCAGCCCGGACCAGCAGGATCGGGTGCGCGCCGTTCAGCTTCCGCCGCTGCTCGGCCATCGCAAGCAGCTTGAAGGCCATCGTCGGGCCCGTGCGTCGCGTGCCGGCGCCCTTCGTGACCCGCTGGCGCAGTCGCACCGTGCTGAACGGCGACTCGATGAGGTTCGTCGTCCGCAGGTCCCCCAGCGCGCCGCCCTTCTCACATCCTGATTCCACAACTTCCTACAACGGCTCCGTTCATTCGTGTTCACGCCGCCTAGCCAATCACGACTGACCGATCCAAGATACGCGAGTAGTACTCAGGGCTCGCCTCCAACATCGACATCTGGCTAGAGAGATGCCTGGAGTAGTCCTCAGAGTCTACGAAATGGCGGCATTCGATCGGATCCTGCTGGTCTGTCTGATGGCTGCGCACGTCCATCTGGTGGATGCACACGCCACAAGTATCGGCATCACAACACGACATGCAGGAACGCCGTACTGCATCAAGTTGACGGTTCGTGCGCTCTGCGATTTCTGCTGGATCGAGAGTCACTCCCTCCGCATCCACTTCTCCCAGGTGATTGTGGTGCCCAATGCGCTCGCATTGAAGGATCTTGCCGTTCACCGACAGGAAGAGCTTCCTGGAAAAGGGCAAACAAGTGCCCGTGGGCACCCTTCTCTCGCGCTCGCGTCCGAGCAGCAGCTCGTTGTAGTCTCTGAAGCTGTACCCACTGCAGCGGAAGATGGTCGTGGCGAGTCCCCTCGTTTCCGGTAGATTCAGAAGCATGTCGGCTTCCATCGACGGACAACGCGCTGACTCAGTAGAACTCCTGTAGGGGCTACGAAACATCTCCCTGAACTCCCTCACCTTGCCGGCGGCGATGCCCACAGTACTCAAGGCCGTGATCTTGGGGATCTGGTCGAAGGTGTCCTTGAAGAAGGTGTACACCTCCGCGACCGAGTTCTTGTTGTGCAGAACCGCGTTGAACTTAACCTTGCGCTCGAAGAAGTGGGGGTACTTGTCCCTCAAGGCGCGCACGTTCTCGACGGTGGCTGAATAGGCAGGCTTGCCACTCCTCAAGACGCGATACGCATTGCCCGCTTCATTCCCATCCAGGCTTATCAAGAGTGCGAAGTCGTTCTCCACCAGGAAGTCCATGTACTCGCCAAGAAGCAGGCCGTTCGTCGTCATGCCGAACGAAAACGTGCGGTGGGCTGTTTCTTGATGCCTCACGGCATCTACGATCTCTCGAATGAAGGCAAAGCCAAGTAGCGGTTCCCCGCCATAGAACCCAATATGGATCGGTGTGTTGTGAGACGCGTGCAGCGGGGAATCCCAGTACTCGAGCAGATAGGCCAAGAGGTTCCGCGCCACGCTGACATCCAGGTACTTGCCGGTCCGTTCGTCGTAGCCTGCGTAGTATTTCCCGAAACCGCAGTACTCACATGCCATGTTGCAGTCATCGGTGACTTCGAACACCACCTCCCCTACGTTAGCCAACAGGTAGTGGACATGCTCTGTTGTCAACCTGCCGCCGAGCCTGGCGCCGTAGTCCACTTCAGCAAAGTACCCATGCTCGGTCATCAGGAGGTACTTTCGAAAGTAGTACTCAATCTGTGCTTTCGAGACAACGCCGCAATCATCCATCACGGTTCCATCACGCGGCAACGACTGAAACCACTCGGCGAGATCCACACCCTCCTTCTTCAACCGCAGGAGTCCGTACAAGACCGGGTGAAGCAGGACGAACTGGTTGATCTTTCGGCTATGCACGTAGCGGTTTCCGGCCGCGGTCTTGAAAGCGATCCATGATGGAGGCGTGGCACCCTCTTCCTGGTCCGGCATCCTGACTCTACCTCCAGCGGTGGGTCTTGGGAGCGCGGACCTCCGCGTCGGGCCGCCCCTAGAAGCCGCGCGGTCTCGATCCGCTGTCGGCATCCCGCGGTATCAACGGCCTGGCAGGGAGGCTCTCCGGTGCGGAGCCCTAGTTTCGACGGGCCATTGTGAGAGCCTCGACCCTGGGGAGCGTGCAGGGGGCGATGCTTCGCTCTACCCGCCCGCGTTCCGGCAGCAGATCCTGCAACTCCTGCAACGCCCCGCCACGGGCTGTCCGGCATAGGCCGCGCGCAAGCTACGCCGGACGTAATCGGCAGCGCCAATCCCGTGCGGCATCGTTCGCGCGCGTGAAGAACTACCTATCAGTTCTCGTCATAGTACGTATACTTCGCGTTCATGTACGCTTCATTATTCTCCCAGACCTGGGGAAGGCACATGCAGATGCAGCCGCAGTTACCTGCCATTGCTGCTCTGGCAACCGCGTCGGTCGCCTGGAGTTCCTGTGCGAAGAGCGCGAGCGTCATGCTCATGTCTCATTTCCTCCACGTGCTTGCCTGCGTGGTGAGTGAAAGCGCCGAAACCAGGGCCCGCATCTGACTATGCTAGCCC
>Ga0315287_10001926_pt1 | contig 19450 bp, 8 predicted proteins | sample YL17G11_0_MG_FD_205037 | JGI IMG/M metagenome (GOLD analysis project Ga0315287, IMG submission 205037) | Sediment microbial communities from Yellowstone Lake, YNP, Wyoming, USA - YL17G11_0 | ecosystem: Environmental > Aquatic > Freshwater > Lake > Sediment | place: USA: Wyoming | collected...
GAGTCGGCGGTTGCTGCGGGGGTCGCTGCTGCTGCTGCTGCTGCTGCTGCTGCTGCTGCTGCTGCTTCCGTCGTCACCGTCGCCGCCGCAGCATCAGCAGCAGCCTCGACTTCCATCGGAGCCGGAGCGGCAGCTGCGGCGGCAGCAGGTGCTCTCTCCGCAGCAGCAGCAGGAGGCGCAGCAGCAGTGGCGGCAGCAGCAGCAGAAGCGGCAGCGGGGGTAGAAGCAGCAGGGGTAGAAGCAGCAGCAGCGGCTGTCGTCGCCGGCGTCGCCGCCGCCGCCACCACCTCGGCCGCCCCGTCCCTCCTCGGGGTCGGCAGCTGCGCCCGGTCCGTGCCGCCGAGCATCGCCAGCCTCGCCATCAGCTGCGTCATCGCCGCCACGCCGTGGTCTCGCAGCGCCGGAACGTGCCTGAGCAGCTCGTCCAGCCCCGCGCCCAGCGTCAGCGGCGTGTCCGCCTGCAGCGCCCTCAGGTACCCGGGGTGCGAGCAGGCCGACGCGAAGAACTCGAGCGCGCCCCGGGAGCGCACGGCCGCGAGCCCGCGCGAGTTGAGGCACAGGGCGACGAGCGCGTTGGGCACCGCGCACAGCGCGTCCGCCGAGGGCGGCACGCCGCGCTCGAGCGAGACCAGGAAGGCCTCGGGGACCCCGGCCCGCTCGAGCGAGCCGAAGCAGAGCGGGTCGTGGTGGACGAGGTCGGCGACGATCGTCGCCGCGAGCGCAAAGAGGCCGCCGCCCATCTGGTCGGCGGCCAGCAGCACGGACCCCAGGCACGCGAAGAAGCGGGCGCCGTCGGCTTCGTCCTGGGCCGTGCTGCGCTGCTGCTGCCCCGCGGTAGCGGGGGCGCCTGCGGCCGTGCGGGGCGTGTACCAGGCCAGGGCGCAGGCGCGCAGCAGCGCCTTGAGCAGCAGCCTGCGCGCGTGCGGGACGGCGGGCCGCGCTGGCGGCGGCGAGCCCCGCGGGCGCGCGGCGACGGCCGCGGCGGCGGCCTCGGCGGCCTCGCGCGCGGCCTCGTCGCCGGCCTCCCACACGGGCGCGTCGACCTCCTCGCGCAGCCGGTCGACCATCGCAGAGAGGCCGCCCAGGTCGCGGAAGAGGCCCGCCGCGGCCGGGCTGAAGTCCATGAAGGCCTCGAGCACGCGGACGGCCGAGGCCAGCAGCGGCACGTGCGCCCTATCGCGGTGGCGCAGCAGCGGCAGCAGCGCCGGGACGAGCCCGGCCTCCCCGAGGGCCGCGCAGCCCGTGGAGGAGCCGACGAGCCCGCCGGCGAGGGAGATGAGGGCCTCGAGGAACGCCGGGGAGAAAGTAGCGGAGGAAGGAGAAGCGGGAGAGGAAGAGGAAGGAGGGGACGAGGAAGAGGAAGGGGGCGAGGACGTCGTCGGGGCGAGCGCCGCCGCGGCGACGTCGAGCTTCCCCTCTGCCGCTCCTCGCTCCCTCCTCTCCGTGCCCGCGCCCTTGGCCCTGTCGTCGCCTCCTCGGTTCCACCACCACCACCAGGCGGCGGAGCCGGTTGGCACCCCGGAGTGGGCGCCAGAGACGATCTCCCCCACGGAACGCACGAGGAGCGACGCGAGGAGGCTGCCGCTGCTGACAGAGGCGGCCGCCGCGGCGGCGGCGGCGGCGGATGCGGCGGCAGGAGCGTCGCCCGCGGGAGCAGAGGCGGCCGCCGCCTGCGCCTGAGCAGCTGCCGCTGTCGCAGCAGCAGCAGCAGCAGCATCAACTCCTCCAGCGCCAGCACCCCCTCTAGCAGCAGCAGCAGCAGCAGCAGCAGCTGCCCCTCCGCCGCCGCCGCCGCCGCTGCCGGCCCCCAGCGCCGCGACGACGGCGCCGTGCCTCGCCCTCTCGGTCAGCTGCACTGCCAGAGCGCGGAGCGCCAGGGCCCGCAGCCGCTCCGGCACCGTTTCCTCGCGCCGCAGCACCGCGGCCAGCTCGCCGACGAAGTCCGGCGAGTCCTGGAAGAACGGGACGAGCGCCTCGGACGAGGGAGACGTGGAAGACTGCAGCAGCAGCGAGAACGACAGCAGGCGCTGCGCCGCGGCCTCGCGGCGCGAGGCCAAAGCCGACGACCATCGCGCCGCGCGGACGCGCGCGAGCAGCTTGAAGCGGTCGCGGCGCGGGACGCCGTGCACCTCGACGAGCGCGGCGACGGCGGCGGCCTCGGAGGGGTGGGAGAGGACCTCGGCGGCGGTGGCGGCGATCGTCTTGAGGCCGGGGGAAGAGGAAGGGGCAGCAGCGTCGGCGGCGGCGGCGGCGGCGGCGGCGTTCGCGTCGGCGGACGGCGCCGGAGCCTCTTCTGTCGCCGCGCCGCTCCCCTCCGTCCTCCTCTTCTCCTCCAGTCGCTTTTTCCTCTTGGCGTCGTCCTGCGCCGTCGAGTAGAACTGGAAGAAGAGCCTCCCGGCGACGGCCGAGCCCCCCGCGGCCTCGAAGGCCGGAGAGGAAGAGTCCGCGGACGACGAGGACGACGACGGCGGCGACGAGGGGGGGGGGGGCTCGCGGGCGGCGGCCTCGCTGCTGGACACGAGGTCCGTCAGCGAGCAGGGCGCCCTGCCCTCCCCGCCCGCCGCCATCGCCAGCGCCAGCAGCCTCGAGTTGAGAGGCGCCGCGCCGTGCCAGCGCACGGCGGACGAGTGCGTCTTCCGCACGAACGCGGCGATGCACGCCAGCGCGGCGTCGACGACGGCCGGGGAGTCGCCCGCTGCGAGCGCCGTCGAGAGGCGGTCGTAGGACGAGAAGAGGTGCTTGTTGGAGCAGTGCTCGAGGACGATGGCCGAGGCGCGCATGGCGGCGACGAGGGCGCGCTCCGGCAGCGGGGGAGAAGAGAGAAGAGGGGGCTTGGAGCCGTCGCCTCCCTCGCCTGCGGCGTCGTCATCGTCGCTGTCGTCGCCGTCCTCGGCCACCAGCCTGATCTCCGCGCGCTTGGTCAGCGCCGACTCGTAAAACTCGTCGAGGCGGTTGAAGAACGGGGCCCAGTGGTGGAAGTCGCCCTGTTTTTTTTTGGGGGGTGGGGGGGAAGGTGGGGAGAGGGGAGAGAAGAAAGAGGTTTTTGAGGGTCGCCTGCTCCTCTTCCCTTTGATCGTCGAGGCTTCTCTCTGTCGCCCATCAATCAACTCCTTTTGTTTCTCTCTCTTGAGTGCGTTACCTTTTCAAACGTCCAAGTGAAGTTCTCCAGCAGCGGAGCCAGGTCCTTGTCCGGCGCGGCGGCCACGGCGTCGACGACCGCCCTGACGGCGTCGGGCTGTTGATGATGTTTTTTTTCAGAGAGCGAGAGAGAGAGGCATTCGATTGGTGAGAAAACAATTGAGTTCACACATCTTCCGCTCCTCTGATGCCCCATTTCGCTCGTCGTGGACACGGATCATACGGAATCTAGCAGCGGCGGCGCCGTGGAAGAGAAGAAAGTGGAAAAGAGAGAAAGAGAGAGTGCGGAAAAGAAGACAGAGCACCCGTCGTCCGCCAACGCCTCACCATCTCGACGCCCTTCTTGAGCTTGGCCCGCATCGCGACGGAGAGCTGCTAGAGCTTCCAAGCGAGCGGTTGCGTCTCTCTGTGTCTGCGTGTGGTCCCTCCCTTTAAGCACGAGGCATGGAGGAGCGGGTGCGCAGAGGGAAAGAAAGAACTTGGTGTGTTTGTTTTTTCTCTTGCTTCTGTTCTCGATGGGGGTCAGCAAGGAAAAGTGACGAAGCAAGAGCAAAAGAAACTCGATCACTCTTCTCTCGCTTTTTTTTGGCGGCCCGAGAAGAAGCGAATCTGCCATCGCTCGGAGTTCCGTTTCTGTCCCTTGCTCTGCATTTCCTTTTGCGGCTAGAGCGAGAAGCGTGTCTGTATCGTGCTGTCACATGAAACTTGAACCACAATGCGGGTTCTATAGCGAAGCAGATGGCAACGAGAAACGGTGAGCTTTTGTTTTTCTTTTTCGACCTCTTCTCTTTGTTTGCCAAGCAGCAGCAGCAGCAGCAGCAGCAACATCACCGCGAAAACCAAAAAACGCCCTCCACGCAACTCTTTCTGTGTCTCCGGCTCTCGCCTTTGCTGCCTCTTTTATACGAAAGATACCCAGCAGAGGAAAGAACGGTCTTGGCGCAGGAAAACGGGGATGCTCTCAAAGTTTTTTAACTTTTCATGAGAGCAGTCGTCGGTGTGATTAGTCTTTAGTCCGCCGCGAGGACCCATCGTGAGCGGCAATAGCGATAGAATCGGTGCCATAGTACGGCCGCGTACAAAAACTTTGTTCTTCAAAGATTCCACGCGGTCGCCTCCGTTGGCCGGGCACAAATCGAAGAAAAAAAGAAGAAGAAACTCACAGACGACGCTCTCTCCTCTTTTTCAATCGGAAAAAAAAAACAGCTCTCTCTTTTTCTCTTGGCTTCTTCACTCTTGAGAGAAGGAATCATCAGTGCGTATTTTCAATTCATGTAAGTGTAACAAATGTGCAGTGTTGAAAAATCCTTCTCTCTCTTCTCTTCAAAACGTCGAGAGCACCGCCGGCGTCGCCGCCGACGCCGCCGACGCCGCACCCTCGCCCTCCCCCTCTTCCTCCTCCCCTCCTCCTTCGATCCCCCAACCCATTTCGCGCCAAAGCGTTCTCGTCAGGAGGTGGGAGAGGATCCCTAGGGGGCCCGCCATGAAGCACAGGACGACCGAGAAGGCGCAAGGGAAGTGCCTCGGCCTCCTCGGGCGGAGGAAAGAGGAGAATCTCGGGCTCTTGTCGCTGTCGCGGCCGTCGCCGTCGTTCTTCTCTCCCTCGTCGTCGCCGTCGTCGTCGTCCGACGAAGCAAACAGCGCCGCCCCGTCCCCTCCTCCCCCGAGCCTCCTCGCGTCCCTCGCGACCCATGCCGCCGCGGCAAAGTCCCCGGCGAGTAGGTGGAGCCACGTCAGCGCCGCGGCCCCCGGCGACGACGCGAACAGCGAAGCAAAGGCGCTCACGTTGGGCAGCGGCGCCGAGGCCGCGACGGCAGCGGCGGCGGCGCTTGAGACGGCCCCGGGCCAGAAGAGCAGGGCGGCGAGGAGGTAGGCCAGGCAGCCCGTCAGCGGCAGAAGGGGAGAAGAGGTGAGGAAGAGGGCCTGTTGTTGTTGTTATTGTTGTTGTTCGAAGTAAAAGAGTAGTGGAGGAAGGGAGGGAAAGGAAGGAGACGACAGAGCTGGCGGGGTGAGAAGAGACCGAAACGATGAAACACGAGAGGGAGAGACAGAAAAGGAACAAACAAACAAATCACCAGCTTGCTTCGCGGTCGCGTGACGAGCGCCGCGTAGGCGCAGACTGCCGCGAGGGTCGCGGCGGAGAACGTGGTCGATGCCAGGGCGGCGGAGGCGGCGGCGGAGGCGGCAGAGGCGGAGGCAGAGGCGGTGGAGGTCGTCGTCGTCTGTCGAAGGAGAGGAGGTGGGCGAGCATTCGGCGGCGATCGACTAACGAGGCGTTGTTGGCTCGAATGCTTGAGGGGACGACGACGGGCGCTGCTCGACCTCCTCGAAGGTGGGGACGCAGCAGCGGCAGCAGCGGTAGCGACGAGGCGCCGCCGCGACGCGGCGAGCATCGTAAGTGGAGGGAGGGAAAGCGGCTGGCTGGGCTCTCTCTCACTAGAAACTCTCTGCCTCTCCTCGACGAGAAAGAGAGAGAGAGAGAGAGAGCAGAGAGAGCGGGAGAGAGTGGAAGCTGAGTTCTGTTTTTTTTCTTTCTTCTTTCTCTTCTCCTTCTTTGCACTTCCCAATCTTTCCTCTCGTTTCCTCTCTCCCCCGCGCGACACCCTTCCCCCGCTCGCTTTCCCTCCCAAAGCCCCATCCTCCCCCCCCTCCGAAAGCCATCAACGATGGCCGCCACTATGCTGTCCATGCAGACCTCGCGCCTCGCCGCAGGCGCCGCCCGCAAGCCCGTCTCCGGTGCTGCTCCCCGCGCCGCTGGCGTCGTCGCGCGCGCCGGCAAGCAGCAGCTCTGGTACCCTGGTACGTGTCCGCAGCTGTTCTATCGCCCCGGAGGAGCGGACGCCTGAGCAGACGCGCGCGAGGACCGTGCGCGGGGGGGGGGGGCTGTTGAACTGATTCAGAACGTTTGATCGCTCGCTCGACCCCAATCAAATTGCTCCTCCGTCGCTTCTACAAGGAGTTCGCTGCCAGACACCACGCGCCGCCCCTTGACCTCGGCCTTGAGCACCGCCCGAGCGGTTCAGGAGGGGCGCAGCGTGCCCTTGATACAGTCCATATCCCACGAAAGGCGCAATTCAAGGGAGCGAACGGCGCAGGCACACTCGGCCTTCTTTCCTCTTTCGTCTTCTTCCCTCCCTTCCTTATCTCTCTGCTCGAGCAAAAGAGGGGGGGGAGCGAGAGCGCTTTTTCCCCTTTCCCCGCCCCCCACCCCCCCGCGCCCGGAAATCTTTTCTCACCCCCTCTCTCGCCCTCTTCCTCCCCCCGCGCCCGCTCCCCGCCCTCTCCCCCTCCAGGAGCCTCCCCGGCCCCGCACCTCGACCCCGCCACCGCGGGCTTCCGCGGCTTCGACCCCCTCGGCCTCGCGGCCAACAGGGACCTCCAGAAGTGGATGGTCGAGGGCGAGCTGACCAACGGCCGCTGGGCGATGGCCGCAGTCGCGGGCATCCTGTTCACCGACCTCTTCGGGCTCGGGGACTGGTGGACGGCGGGGGCCAAGCCGACGCCCATCCCGCTCACGACGCTCGTCGCGATCGAGACGGCGGTCTTCGCGTTCCTCGAGGCCAAGCGGTACGAGTCGTGGAAGAAGACGGGCTACGGCGGCGTCGCCGGCATCGCGCCGTTTGACCCGCTCGGCATGGACTCGCCCGAGATGCGCGAGAAGGAGGTCCGCAACGGCCGCCTCGCGATGCTCGCGTTCCTCGGGTTCTCGTCCGTGGCCGCGATCCGCGGTCTGGGCCCCATCGAGGCGCTCAAGCTGCACCTGGGCAACCCCAACGTCGAGAACATCTACACGACCAAGGTAGGAGGGGAAACGTTTTGAAAAACGTTTTGCGTTTCAGGTTTTTTTCTCACTTTTTTCTCTTTTTTCTCTCTTTCTTTCCTTCCCTCTCAAAACAAAACAGGTCGCGCCCGAGTTCACGCTCGCGGTCTTCGCAGGCTCGATCACGCCGATGCTCTTTGAGGCTCGCAAGGCGCTGATGGACAAGAACAAGAAGGAGCCCTTCGACACCGCGTTCCCCGTCGGAAAGTCTTAGACTAGGCTTTCTTCTTTCTTTTTTTGGACGGAAAAAAGATGAACGATGATCAGGGAAAAGAGGGAGAGAAAACGAAAGAAAATCGTTTCTCTCGAGTTTTTTTTGAAACAAGCGACGTGACAACCAGTTTTTTCTCCCCCCCCCCCCCTTCCCTTTCCAGCTTTGCCCCCCTTGTGTGTAAGAGAGATGCGACAACGTGCGCCGAAAAACAGAAGAGGCAAAACAAAAAAGAAAAAGAGAAGAAAGTTTTGCGTTTGTTTATCTTTTGTTACTTTTTTTTACTTGCAGTTTTCAGTTTCTCTCTCTCTCTCCCCCTTCTTTCTCAAACTTCCGGCATCGCCGGCGCCCACGCGGAGATGTCCCCAGCGCACCCGGCGCGCAGCAGAGCCACCGCGTCGGCGACCGCCGCGTCCCCGCTTCGCAGCGGGAGCCACGAGGAAGCGTGCGAAGCAGCGGCCGCCGCAGCGGCAGCAGCGGCGGCGCACGCAGAGGACCTTTTCCTTCCCGGCGAGAACGGACGCACGGCCCTCGAGGCCACCTCCGCGAGCGCTTCCCGGGCCCTCGACCCCCCGAGAGAGGCCGGGAGCGCCGCCGCAGGGGTCAGACAGCGGAGAGCGGCGTCCAAGAGCGAGGCCGCGGCCCGCGCGGGCAGCAGGCCCGCGGCGGCCAGGCGGAGCGCGGCAAGCGCCGCCCGCGAGATGCGGCGGAGCACGCGCGCGTCGGCCGCGGCCAGCGGCGAGGAGGACGACGGGCCTCTCGAGAGCGCTTCGAGGCTCCCAGAGAGCGCCGCGAGGGCCGGGTGCCCCGCGGCCTCGTCGGACGATCTGAGCGAGGCGCGGGAGAGGGCGCGCGCGGCGGCCGCGGCGGCGGAGGCGTGGGCTCGCGCAGCGGCGACGGCGGCGGCGGCGGAATGGGACAGGAGACGGTTTCCGTTTTCTTCTCCTTCTCCGCCGTCGTTCCCGAGAAGCGCCGAGACCGAGGTCCCGACAGAGGGTACCATCGGAAACGCCGACGCGAGGTCGACGTTGAGCCCGCGCACTGCAGCGCAGAGGGAAGGGCGGAGGAGGAGGAGGGGAGCTCGCGGGGTCTCGTCGTCTCCGTCGCTGCCGACGCCGCCGACGCCGCCGCCACTGCCGTCGTCGTCGTCGTTTCCCTCCTCCCCTTGCGTCTCTCCTCCTCCAGCTTCCTCTTCCGCTTCCGCGACCCAAGCGGCGACGCCGGCAAACGCCCTCGCGAGCCTGATCGCCGCGGCTTCCCCGCGGAGCTGAGGCCTGAGGCGCCCCAGGGCGGAGGCCGCCGAGGAGAGCACATCCGAGGCCGCGGCGGTCGCGGCGCGGAGGGCGTTTCCGCCGGCGGCGGCGCGGGGTCTTCTCTGCTCCTCGTCGGCGAGCAGCAGCGTCTCCCTCAGCTCGTCCACCACCGCCGTCGCCCGCTCCAGCGCCCCCAGGACTCCCTCGCGGGCCTCCGGCGTAGCCGCCGTGTCTAGATAGCCTAAGGCGTCGGCGGCGGAGGCGGCACAGGCGCCGAGGCAGGCCGCGACGGGGGCCGGGTGCGCCCGCGCGAGCGAGAGCAGCGACGCGAGCGCCGCAGCGGCGGCGGTGGTGGCGGCCGAGGCTGCCGGCCTCTGCTGCTGCTGCTGCTGCGCTTCGTCCTCGGCGAGCGCCTGCTGCTGCGGCGAGAGAAGAGGAGAAAGAGTCGTCGCCGTCACCGCAGCCATGGCTCGGAGGACGTGGGGCGCCAGCGTGGAGCCCGAGCGGGCCGTGGCGCGCAGGGCCGCGCCCTGGAGCCACGAGGGGCGGCGGCAGCGAGGGCCGCAGTTTTCGCCGCCGCCGTCGCCGGCGGCATCGTCGCCGGCGTCGTCGTCGTCGTCGTCGCTGTCTTCCTCTTCTCCTTCTTCGCCTCGCCTCTCCAGCGCCTCCGCGACCGCGGAGGGGAACAGCAGGTAGAGGTCCGCGACGATGCGCCTCGCGGAGGAGGAGACGGCGGCAGGCGAGCCCTCCTCCCCCCCCTCGGAAGAGAGCGCCTCGAGCGCCGCGACGGCCGCGCGGAGGTGCGCCCCGCCGCACCCGAGAAACGGGACCAGTGCCGCGCCGCCCGCGCCGGCCACCACGGCGAGCTCGGCGAGCAGGCTGACTTGTTTCGGAGAGAAAGGGACAGCGGTGGAGCGGGGCCAGCTGCTGGAGCAGCCGCTGCCGCCGCCGCCACCGCCGGCGGGGGTCGCAGAGAGCCACAAGGACGCCGCGGCCGCGGGCGGGCGGGCGGCCAGGGCGGCGCAGGCGAGCGCCGCCGAGGCGGCCGCGGCTCGCCTCCTCCGCTTCTCCGTGTCGCCGCACGAAGACGAAGACGGAGAGGAGCAGCGCAGGGCCTTTTCCGTCGAGAGGCGCAGCGCGACGCGGGAGAGGCAGAGGGCCCGCGCAGCGGGGCCGCCCGCGGCGCCGCCGCGAGAGAGCACCGCCGCGGCGGCCGAGGTCGCGGCGGCGGCAGCAGCAGAAGCGTAGGACGAAATCCCCTCTTCGCTGCCGCCGCCGCTACCGCCGTCGAGCGCTGACTGCAGCACGGAGCGAACGGACCTGAGCACCCCGGGGGAGCGCAGGGAAGGGTCCAGGGCAACGACGGCGTCCGCGGCGGCGGAGGCGCGGGCTCGGCAGGCGGCGCTCCTCCCTCCGTCGTCGTTGTCGGCGGCTGCGGCTCCGGCCTCGCTCCCCGCCATCTTTTCGAGCGCGGCGGCGGCCGAGGCCGCCGCGGCGGCCGATGCCTCCTCGCCGCCGAGAAGGGCCGCGCGGACCGCTGCGGCGACGGCAGTGGGCAAGACGACGACCGAGGTCTCGAGGAGGAGCGTCGAGAGAGGGAGCGATGGAGCAGCAGCAACAGCAGCAGCAGCAGCAGCAGCAGCAGGAGGGGCAAGGTATTCTTCGCCCTCCCCCTTGCCACCGAGGCTGCGGACGAGCTCGTCGCGGAGCTCTTTCGCCGCGCGGCAGGCCGAGAGCGGCGGCGGCACAACAGCAGCGGCTGCTGCCCTCGGTTCTTCGGCGACCTCCATCGCCTCTCCCTCGCCTTCCTCGGCTCCTCCCCCGAGCTCCCGGAGCTTCGAGAGGCAGGCGCCGGCAAAGGCGCGTCCCGCTCCCGCTTCCTCCTCGCCCGAGCCCGCCCCCGCCGCGACTCTCGCCGCGGCCGCTGCCGAGCGGGAGGCGCGCCGCAGGCGAGAGGCGGGTCCTCCTCCTTCTCCCTCTCCTTCTCCCTCCCCGGCGGCATGCAGCAGGGCTTCGACGTGCGATCGAGGGTCCGAGTCGAGCGAGAGCAGCAGCGCCAGGGCGCCCCGCGGGGGGAGGCCGAGGCAGCACAAAGCGTCGAGCCTGCCCGTGGCTCCGAGCGCCGCGGCGCCGGCCTCCGCCAGCGAGAGGTCGCCGCCGGCGAGGAGCGCCGCGCGGGCGGCCTCCTCGTCGAAAAAAGGGCTCTGCTCGTCTCCCTCTGGAGCGGAAGAGACAGGGACGACGACCAGAGGCTTGTCGCTTTTCTTGAGCAGCGACAGGAGGCGCGCCTCCGCCGCCGACGGCGCCTCTTCTTCTTCCTCCTCCGTTCCTCCCCCCTCTCCCCCGCTCTTCTTCCTCCTGGCCCAGCGCCCGCGCGCCGCCGCTGCCAGGCAGAGAGGCGTAGCCACGGCGACGGAAGCCGGAGCGGAAGCGATGGGAAGCGGCGGCTCGCCCGGAGAGGAGAGGCGCACGAGAGGAGGCGACGGCGGCGCGCCGCCGACGGCGCTCGCCCCCCGCCCTGCTCCTCCTCCCTCGGAGCCGCCCCTCCCCCCCCCGTCTCCTTCCGTCGCCCAGCCCCCCGAAAGCGCTTCGAGCACCGCGCGGCCCCCGGGGGATCCCGCCTCGATCGCCGAGAGCACCGCCATGGGCCTCGCCGCGACGGCCAGGGCGGCGGCGCGGGAGCGGGCGGCGGCGCCGGCGGCGGCGGCGGCGGCGGCAGCGCTGCTCCTCTCCTCGTCGTCGCCCTCCCCCGCTTCCGCTTCCGCTTCCGCGGAGGAGCACGCGCCGACGAGAGACAGCAGCGGCGGCAGGCTCCTCCCGGGCTCCCCGGCCGCCGCCGCGGCGACCGCGGCCGCGGAAGAGGCCGCGGCCAGCGCGGACAGGAGCAGCCGCGAGCTCCTGTTCGAGCCTCGCCCCCTCGGCAGCGAGAGGAGGACCCGGACCCAGTCGCCGTCGTCGCTCGAGTCGCCTCCTCCTCCTCCTCCTCCTCCGGGCAGCAGCGCAGCGCGCAGGCACGCCCTCGCCCGCTCTCGCGCGGCGGGGGAGTGAGACGAAAGGGCTCCCACGAAGCGCACCAGAGCGTCGCGGAAGGCGGCGAAGGAAGACGAGGAAGACGACGACGAAGGGTCCCCATCGGAGCCCCCTCGTTGGAGCCGGGCGAGCTCCCGGCGCAGCGGCGCGGCGAGCGCGGCGGCCGCGGCGGCAGAGGCGGCCGCGAGGCCGCCGCCCGCCCCTCCCGCCCCCTCGTCCTCCCTCCCCGTCCTCCTCCTCCTCCGCAGCGCCAGGTCGAGCAGGTCCGGGGCCCACGCCGCGGGCAGCAGCGCGCCGGCCCCGGGGTCCGAGGCCAGGAGCGGCCCGGCCCACCTCCAGGCGGAGGCCGGCGACTCGGCGACGCACGCCGCCGAGAGGAGCGTCGCCGTGCCCTCCGTCGCCGCCGCTGCCGCCGCCCGCTCCCCCGCCTCCGCTTCCGCCTCCGCCTCCGCTCCCGCCGCCGCTGCTTCTGCGGCGGCGGCGGCGGCGGCGGGCGGCCTCAGCAGCCTCGCCGCCGCCGGGGGCGAGAACTCGAGCGAGCGCAGGGCCGCGCCGGCGCGGGTCGAGCGGGCAAGGGCGACGAGCGACTCGGCGAGTCCCCGGGGCGGGAGGCGCGACGACGACGAGGCCTCGGGGAGCGGGCCCCTCCGCAGCAGCGGGGGCGCCGCTGCCGCCGCCGCAGCCGCTGCCGGAGCTGCTGCCGCCCTCCTCTCCTGCTGCTGCTGCTTCTGCTGCTGAGCTGGAGGCTTCCAGGTCGAGCCCCTCGAGGACAGCTCGGCGACGACGGCCTCCACCGCGGCGGCGTCGCGCGCGGCCTCGGCCTTGGCCCTCGCCAGCGCGCGCCCGGCCGCCGCGGAGCCGGGGCTGCCCCACCCCGCCGACGCGTCCCCGGCGGCCATCGCGACCAGGAGGAGCGCCACGGAGGGGTCGGCCTCGACGGCGGCGGCCGCGAGCGCGGGGGCGGGGCGGAGAGCGGCAGCGGCGAGGCCGATGTCCTGCGAGGGAGGAGGGGGGGGACGAGGAGGCGTCCCGGTCACCGCCGCCGCGGCGGCGAGGAGGCAGCAGACGCGCGCCGCGCGCCACCACGCCTCCGCGCTTGCGAGCTGCGGCGGCAGCGGAGCGCCTCCCTTGCCGCTGGCGCCGGCAGCGACGGGCGGCAGCGGGGGCTCCGGGGGCCGGAACCCTGCGAGCGCGAGCGCCGCGGCGACGAGCTGGGCGTTGGCGAGCTTGGGCAGCAAGAGGTGTGACGCCGCCGACGGAGAACCCGCAGCGACGTTCGAAGCGCCGGCGGCGGCGGCGGCGGCGGCGGCGCCGAGCCTGCGCACCAGCAGAGCGTCCGCGACCTCCAGCGCATCGGCCCCGGCCAGCGGCGCCGCCTCGGAGAGGCCCGCCACGAACACGTGCGTCAGCGCGTCCTCGGTCAAGGGAGAGGAGAGCCTCAGGGCCGAGAGCGCCGCGGCGTCGGCGTCGACGCCTCCGCAGGCGGAGGCCGAGGCGGCGGCGGCGGCCTCGGCGGCGGTGCGGTAGCTCCGGGGGTCCGCATCGAGGAACAGTGCCCTCCTGGCCGCGCCGGCCGCGGCGGCCCGCGAGAGGCCCCGCACGGCGGCCAGACCCGAGCCGGAGCCGCACCAGGCGGCCGCGGCGTCCTGCGCGAGGCCGCACTGCGACAGCGCGGCGGCGACGAGCGGGTTTGAAGGAGAAGTCGAAGAAGAGACCTCGATCGCCGCCGCCACGGCCGCGAGCTGCGCGCTGCACGCAGTTGCGACGACATCAGCCGCCCACGCCTCTCCCCCGAGAGCAGAGACAGCATTGTTAGCAGCAGCAGCAGCAGCAGCAGCAGCAGCAGCAGCAGCAGCGGCAGTCCTCTGCTGCTGTTGAGGCTGAGGCTGCTCCGGCGGGGGCCGGGCCCAGGGGGAGTCGGGGGACAGCAGCGCCGAGACGAGGAGCCCGACGTCGAGCGCAGCCGGCCGCCGCCGCTGCTGCTCTTCCTCTCCCGCGGACCTTGCCGCGAGCGCCGCGGACGCCCTCACGAGCCTACGAGCGACACCGCGGGCCCTGGGGCGGAGCTCCGGGGACGCGAGGAGCCCTCCCAGGGCCGCAGCCGCGAGGGCCTCCCCGGAGGGACCCGAAGAAGAGGAGCAGGAAAGAGCGGAGAGGGAGAGGGCGCGGACAACGCCCGCCGCCGCGGCCGCGGGCCCTCCTCCGCCGACGATGAGCGCCGACGACGGCGAGAGGCCGTCGCTCCCTCCGCCGCCGCCGCCGCCTCCCGAGGCGGCGGTGGCGGCGTCCCGCGTCGCGTCCGCCCAGAGGTAGGCCCTGAGCGCCGCGGCGGCGATGTCGGAAGTCGCCGCGGCGAGCCTCTCGACGGCGCAGCCCGCGGCTGCGGCGGCGGACGCGGCGGCGGAAGAGGAGGAAGAGGAGGCGGCAGCAGCGGCCGCAGCAGCGGCCGCAGTCGGAGTCCCTCCTGTCCCCGTTCCCGTCGCTCCTCCGCCTGCGGCGCCGCCGCCGCCGCCGAACCCGACCGCCGCGCGCGCCCTGATGGCTATCAGCGACGCCAGCGCGTCCAGGTCCCCGGGCTCCGCCGCCCCGGCGCCGCGCGAGACCCCGGAGGCGACGATCTCTTCGAGCAGCGCCGTGCCGACGCGGGCCGCGGCGGCGCCGGCGTTCGAAGGAGCCGCCGACGCCGACGACGGCGCTGCCCCGCTTCCGCCGCCTCCACCTCCGCTCGCTCCTCCCCCGGCGAGCAGCAGCGCCTCCACGGCGGCTGCCGCGGCGGCCCTCCCGCCGGAGCCGCAGTGGGCCGCGGCGGCGAGGAGCCTGGCGTTGCGACGGGCCTCGTCGCCGGCCGCGGCGGCCGACGACGCCGACGACGACGAGAACGAGAACAGCAGCGGCGACGGCGACGAGGAGGAGGGAGGGAGCGCGGTCCGGGGAGCGTGGTGGCGGTGCTGGGAGGCGGGGGCGGCGGAGGGCGCGCCGCTCCCGCCCGCCGCCGAAGACAGCCCGACGAGCGCGCGGGCCTTGGAGATCAGGGCCTCGGAGGCGGCTCGCCTCGCCTCGGGCGAGGAGGCAAACCGCGGCCGCGGCGGCTCGGCGGCAGCGGCCGCGGAGGGAGCGGCCGCCGGGGTCGCCGCCGCCGCCGCTCTCGCCGACGCCGACCCTCCGCCGCGCTGCTGCGCCTGCGCCGCCGCGGAGGCCTTCGCGGCGGCGGCGGCAGCGGCGGCGGCGATCCAGGGCTGCGGCGGGAAGGCCTCCGAGACGGCTTCGGCGAGGGCGAGCGCCGCGGCGGGCGCGGCGGCGCCTCCCGATGTGGCGGCAGCGGCAGCAGCGGCAGCAGCCGCGGGCAACGAAAACAGCGCGCCCCCGGGCAGCGCCGGCCTCAGTCCCGGGCCCAGCTCGGACGCAGGGTCCCCGCCGACGACCAGCAGGGCAGAGGCGCGGGAGTGCGGCAGCAGCGCGGTCGAGCAGGCCGCGGCCAGCCTCGCCCCCGCGGCGCCCTCGCTCCAGGCGCGGCGGCCAAAGAGGTCGTCGAGCCACGCGGGGACGAGGTCCGCGGGCCAGTCGGCCGCGTCGTCGCTCCTCCCCGCCCCGTCTCGTTCCCGCTCCTTCTGCTCGTAGGCTGCGGCGAGCGCGGCGGCGGCGAGGGCCGCGAGCGCGGGGGAGACCCTGGCCGGGGCCGCCGCCGCCGCCGCCGCTGCCGCCGCCGCCGACGACGACGACTGCTGCTGAGCAAACCTGGAGAAGCTGCTGCCGCTCGGGGCAGCAGCGGCAGCGGCAGCGACAGCGGCAGCGGCAGGAGAGGAGGAGGAGGCCCCGCCGCCGCCGCCCCTCCCCCCCCTCAGAAACGTCATCAGCTTCGCCCTCGTCAGGGGGAGGAGCGCGAGCTCGGACGGGCGCGCGGAGAGCGCGGAGAGCGCCCCAAGGAAGGGCGCCCTCCGCGGCGGCGCCGGCGAGGTCGCCGCCGCCGCGGCGAGGGCCGACGCCAGGGCCGCGTCCGCCGCCTCGAGGTCGCCCGCCGCCTCGAGGGGCCGCAGGATCGAGTGGGCGACGGAGGCGGCCTCCGGGTCGGACGGGAGAGAGGCGGCTCGAGGGGCGACAGCGGCGGCAGCAGCGGCGGCGGGGACAGAGGCGGGAGGCCGCTGCGGCGGCAGCGGCGCCCTCGAGAGCTTCCTTGCTGCTGCTGCTGCCGCTGCTGCCGCCGCTGCCGCTGGAGCTGCTGCTGCTGGAGCTGCTCGAGCTGTTGTTCCTGCTGCTGCTGCTGCTGCTGCTGCTTTCCTCGCCGCCGCTGCCGTCGACCCCGCTGGTGTCGTCGACTTGGGGGCCTTCTCCTTCTCTGCTGTCGGGGTGGCTTCTTTCGAAGGCGAGCGCGAGGCCTTGGAAGGGGGTCTGCCGCGTTTCGGTTTTTTCGCTCTCTCCTCGTCGTCGTCCTTGGCGTCGGCGTCGGCGTCGGCGTCGGCGGCGCCGGCGATCTCTTCTGCGGGCTTTTTTGAAGCGCCTCCTTTGGGGGCGTTTTTGGATCCCGGTGGCCTCCCCCTCTTGGCAGGAGAGGCCTTGCAAGATGTTGTTGCCGCGGATGCGAGAGATGGAGCATCGGCCTTGTCGGAGGAGGCAGCGATGGCAGCGGCGTCGACAACGGGCGTCGCCGATCGGCTCGCAACATTGGCCAATGCCGACGCGGCGACGCCGGGCTGCTTCTTGGGCTCCTTCTTTTTCTGCTCGCCGGCAGCAGCGGCAGCGGCTGCAGGAGGAGGAGCAGACGAGGGCGGAGCTCCAGCGCCGCTGCCTCCATCGCCGCCCTCGTCGTCGCCCTCTCCTCCAGCGGCCGCGCGAGGCCGCTTGGGGGGCATCGGAAAATATGAGCTTAAGAAAAACGAGAGCAAGGAAAAATGAGAGAGAGAGAGAGAGCTCGAGCTTGTGCTCTTTTTCTTTCAGAAATTCTCTCTCTCTCTTTGCTCGAGCTGCTGCTCTGCTCTCCCACAATCAAAGCCTCGACCCCCCGCCCCTTTTTCCACTTTTAAAAAAAAACACCCCTCCCCGCGCCTTGAAAATGCAGACCGCACTCGCCCGCAGCGCTCTCGCGCCCCTTTCGGCACCTCGCACGGTCTCCCCCAGGGCGCCGCGCGTGGCCGCGCAGGCCAGCGCCAAGCCGATGTGGCTGCCCAACACCAAGTCGCCTGCTCACCTCACGGGAACGCTCGCCGGCGACCGCGGCTTCGACCCGCTCGTGAGTTGATTGTGATCGCAGGGAGAAGCTGGGTGTCGCGCTGTGTCTGCCGTGTTGATTGGGCAGGAGAAGGCACCGCGAGTGCCTCGCGCGGGGGGCACAACAGAGGGGGATCAGTAGAGATCAATTCTTTGATGGTCAGAGACTTTGATAAGACTCGGAAAACGACGCTCTCTGACCACGCTCTTTTCCATCTCTCCCTCTCCTCCAACTCTCTCACGCACTCGCCAACAGGGACTTGGCTCCGACGCCGACCGCCTCAAGTGGTGCGTACTTTCGTTCTCTCTCTCTCTCTCGACGAAAACTGAAGTCGAAACAAAGAAGCAGCACGAGAGAAAGAGAGCTGAAAAGGCTCGGTCTTTTTTTTTTTGCTCGACCCCGAAAGAGCTTTCTTCGACTTTCTTCGACCTCCTCTCACCCTATTTCTCCGAAATCCAAAAAATCCAACAACAAAAAAACTTTTTTTTACTTATTAGGTACGTCGAGGCCGAGAAGACCAACGCGCGCTGGGCCATGATCGGCGTCGCCGGCATCCTGGGCCAGGAGATCCTCGGCGTCGAGCCCAAGTGGTTCCTCCACGGGCAGAAGGACTACGGTAAGAACTTGCTTTTATTTTTTCTCTCTTCTTCTTCTCTGTGCGACGGCCGACGACCTCTCCCGTTTTGTTATGTGCCTCCTCCGGTATTCCTTGCCTTTTCTTCCTTCTTTGCTCTCGGCTTCTCTCGGCCACAGGAAAAAGAGAGCGAGAACCAGGGCAGCGCAAGCGAGGGCAAGCACGAGGGAGGAGCAAAAGCAAGCAGGGCAAAAACTGATCCCTTTTCTCCCCTCCCAAAAAAACCCCGACCTCCTCCGACGACGCCGTCGAGAACAGGAATCCCCTTCCTCGGCCTCTTCGCCATCCAGCAGATCGTCTTCGGCTTCCTCGAGACCTCGCGCTACCAGGCCTGGAAGTCCGGGGAGAAGAACGCGCTGTTTCCTCTGGACCCGGCCGGGATGAACTCGGACGCCAACGCCGTCAAGGAGATCAAAAACGGCCGCCTGGCGATGGTCGCCTTTGTCGGGTTTGCGGTCCAGGCGCTCGTCACGCGCGAGGGGCCCATCGAGGGCCTGTTTGGCCACCTCGCGAGCCCGTTCTCGCACAACATCATCGGGAACATCGCCAACCTGCCCAACGTTATCGGCAAGTAAAGAAGCAGAGGAGGAGGTTGAAGAGATGAGAGGAGGAGCAGAGTGAAAAGAGAGAGGGAGGGAGCGAGAGAGAGAGGGGGAGAGGGAGAGGGAGGAGAGATGAGAAGAAAACAAAAAAATGTCTCCGAGTTCTCCCTTTTTTCTTTTCTTTCTTCTTTTAACGCTGCTCCTGCTGTTTTCAGCCTTTTTGAATGCTATGGGTTTCTGCTTCCTTGTTAAATCGTGCCAACCAGAAAACGAGAAGGAGAAAAAATGGGAAAATCCACTCGCCACGGTCGCCGCCGTCGTCTCTCTCTCTCTCTCTCTCTCCCCCTCTATTATTTCTCTCGTTCATTTTCCATGTTTCATTTTTTATTTTACACAGTGCGGGAAGGGACAGTTCTGCAGGGAGATGGCAAGTGAATGGCTGGTTCGGACAAAGGGGCGTGCGAAGCGGAGAAATGCTGCTGGGGGGGAGGAGGGACTAGTAGGGGAAAAAACAGTGTTGTGGGAAAACGGAAAAAAAACACATGCTGCGTCTAGTGTTCAAGTGTCGTTGTTGCTTCTGCTCGTCGTGGGGTGCGGGCGGAGATCCTTGAGCTTCGGCACTCGTCCCCTCACTTCCTCTCCTTTCCCTCCCCCTCCCCCTCCCCCTCCTCCTCCCCGCCCATCTTCGCCAAGAGCCTCCTCGCCGCGGCGTCCAGGAGCTCCCGTGCCACCGACACCACCGGGAACGCGACCTGCGCGACCGCGTACCGGATCCCGAACGGGCCGTAGGCCACGACGCGCTCCTGCGAGCTCTCGACGACGGTGACCAGGAGCGGGCACTCGCGCGCGTCGCCGGAGCGCATCCCGGTGCCGAGCGGGACGTTGGCCAGCAGCGGGACCTCCCAGCCCCCCGAGTCCCCCGCACGGGGCGAGGCCACCAGCGTGAACTCGAGGCGGGCGGTGTCTCCCGGAGGGGTGAAGAACTCCTCGCGGGGCGCGAAGCGGTAGAAGTCCGGGGAGGAGAGGTGCGCAGGGAGCGTCGAGGAGGAGGAGGAGCGGGCGTCTGCACCCGCGGCGGCGGCGGCGGGAGGGCGGCTGGGGGGGAAGGCGGCGCGCGTGGACGCGTGCGGCTGCTGCTGCTGCTGCTGCCGCTGCTGCTGCGCGCCCCGCCGCATGGCCTCGTTGGCGGCGGCGGCTGCGGCGAGGGCCGCGGCGTCGGCGTCCAGGCTGATGGTGCCGTTGCCGTTGCCGTTGCTGCGCCTCGAAGCGGGAGCAGCAGCAGCTGCGGCGGCAGCGGGAGGAGCTCGGGGGGGGAAGGCCCCCGAGAGCGCGGACCTGCTCCGCGGCGGCAGGTCGCCAAGCGACGCCAGCGGCGCCAGCTCGAGCTCGAAGAGCCTGGTCTTGCGGGACCCGGCGGAGGAGGAGGAGGAGGGGAACCAGCGCACGTAGAGGAGGAGGTCGAGGTCCCCGGAGAAGTGGGCGGCGCTGTCGCGGGTGTCGGCCGCGCGGGCGGCGGCGGCGGCGGCGGCCGAGCGGGGGCGCAGCGGCGGCGCCAGGAAGTTTGCGAGAGCTTCTCCTTCCTCCTCCTCTCCTTCTTCTCCTTCTACTTCTCCTTCTTC
>Ga0315287_10001928_pt1 | contig 19442 bp, 13 predicted proteins | sample YL17G11_0_MG_FD_205037 | JGI IMG/M metagenome (GOLD analysis project Ga0315287, IMG submission 205037) | Sediment microbial communities from Yellowstone Lake, YNP, Wyoming, USA - YL17G11_0 | ecosystem: Environmental > Aquatic > Freshwater > Lake > Sediment | place: USA: Wyoming | collected...
GAATTCAGAAACTGGAGCCAGCGGGGGGACTCGAACCCTCGACCCGCGGTTTACGAAACCGCTGCTCTACCGCTGAGCTACGCTGGCCCGCTAGAGAGTATAACGGGCCAGCAATGGCAAATCAAATCTACAGGACTGTTGCCAGCGCGCTCCGGCTACTCGGTTCCCTCCTCGTCCTCGCCGTTCTGGCTGTCTTCGTCGTCGCCGTCGACCGCTTTCGGGCCGTGCTCCTTCACCGCCTGACAGGGAACGTTCACCTGCTTGCCCGAAGGCGTCGTCTTGATCACCGTCTCGCCTTTGTCGCACACGCCGTCGCCGTTCTCCGGCTGCTTGCTCGGGTTATCGTCGGGTATGCCGACGACATCCCGCGGGCCGCCCTCATCGTCGTCATCATCCGTCGGCGTGGCCGTAGGCGTCGATTCAGCGTCTTCGGTTGGCTCCGGCGTAGGAGTCGCCTCGTCGACCTCCGTCGGCGTCGGCGTCGGCGTCGGCGTCTCCTCTTCGACTACCGGAGTCTCCGTGACATCGGCTGGCCCCGGCGTAAACGTCGCCTCCTGGCCGACCACCGTCGACGTCCCGTTGTCCGAGCCCTGGAAAACGATGTCCTGCGAAGCGAACGCCGCGGCGCCACCGGCCGAAAGGACCGCCGCCGCGGTAATGGCGATTGCCTTTTGCTTCGCCGCTAGAATCAGCAAACCTCTCAATTCCTCCTCCTTCCGAGCAGCATCTATGCGGGGTTTACTATATCAATCGACACAAACGCGCCATCCTGTCCCCCATCGCGTCGCTCGGTGTACCACGGCATCCGCTCGCGTCGGCGCCCCGCTTGCCAGGCCCAACGCGCTACGGCTAGGATAGGAGCATCTGGCTGCCTTGACAAGCCCTGACCGCGTCCACGGGACATACAACCGCAAATCGATGGAAGCACTACCTCCAACAGCCTCCTCGCCTCACCGAAGCGGCGCCACGCGATTCCCCGCATTCGTGCCCGCGACGCTGCGACGGCTCGACCTCTTGCTGATCGCAATAGTCGCCGTCGCCTTCGTCCTGCGACTCTTCTGGGCCCTTCACGTCGAAGTCGACCCGCGCTCCTACTGGCGCTGGGACATGACCATCTACGACTACCAGGCCTACGCCCTCGCCAATGGACAGGGCTTCATCGTTTTTGACGGCGGGCCCAGCGCCCACTGGCCGCCCGGCTATCCGGCTGCCCTCTCGCCCCTCTACCTGCTGACCCACGACAGCCTCCTCTCCGCGCGACTCCTCAACGTCGTCGTCGGCAGCCTCACCGTCGTTCTCGTCTATTTCCTGGGCGCGAGGGTCTTCAACCGACGCGTCGGCCTGCTGGCGGCCGGTCTCCTGGCCATCTTCCCGGGCCAGATATTCGCCACCAGCCTCATCATGACCGAGCCCCTCTTCACCCTTCTCTTCGTGCTCGCCCTGACCGTCGCCGTCCACACCCTTCTCGGCGATGGCGAAGGCCGCCTCTGGCATGCCCTTCTCGTCGGCACCCTCATCGGCGCGGCGACGCTTGTGCGCGGCGAAGCCCTGCTCCTGGCCGCCGTCATCCCCGTCATTATCTTCCTCCATCGACGCTCCCCCCGGGTCGCCCTCACGCATTCGTCGCTGATACTGCTCGGGGCCGCCGTCGTCATCCTGCCCTGGACGGCGCGCAACATCGCCAAGATGCATGCGCCGATCATCATCTCGACCAGCGCCGCGGAGGCCCTCTGGGTGGGCCACCACGAAGGCGCGACCGGCAGAATCGCCGATTTCACCGCCAACGAGGCGTTCGAGGGCATGCCGAATCCAGACTACGAGGTCAAGACCAACAACGAGGCCCTCCGGCAGGCCCTGCGGTTCATGCGGGACAACCCGGTGGAGGAGCTAACACTGATCCCCCGCCGCTTCGTCGCCCTCTACGCCGGCGACGGCGCATCCATCGCCTGGCACGACAACCCATCGACGCTCTCGTTGGACAAAGCAAAGCTCCTCATGCGCGTCAGCGACGTGTTCTACTGGATCGTCGGTGGGATCGCCGCACTGGGAGTGGCGACCTGGCTTTCATTTCGCGACCCCCGAAAGGCGCTCCTTGCGGCCGTCGTCGCCTGCTGGACGCTTCTCTTCAGCGTCGTCTTCTTCGGCGACGAACGCTTCCACTTCGCCATAATGCCCATCTTCTGCCTCTGGGCCGCCGCCTCGCTAACGGCTCTCTCGGATCGCGTGGCAAAGCGATGGCCCATTCAGAGGAAGTCGATGTGAGCGGACCCAAGGACGAGAGTGTAGAGTAGTACGAGAAACGTCTTCTCGGTTAGCGGCAGCGAAACGGTGCAGGCGTCGCCTGCCGGCAGCGAAGAGGTGCAGGTGTCGCCTGTTGGCAGCGAAGAGGTGCAGGTGTCGCCTGTTGGCAGCGAAGAGGTGCAGGTGTCGCCTGCTGGCAGCGAAGAGGTGCAGGTGTCGCCTGCTGGAGGAGCGGGGCGCCGCCATGACCCTCGAGCGTCACTGCGGCGGGGAAAAGGCGCCTGAGGCCGCAGCGACTCCCCGTTCCAGGATGAGTATCGGCAGAGGCGCAGCTATCTGAAGTTGGGGTTAACCCTCGACGCGCTCGGCCCTGCCCGATTGCTGCGCGGCGCGATACGAGCTTCGCACCAGCGGCCCCGATTCGACGTGCAGGAAGCCGAGAGCCCGTCCCTCTTCGGCCAGCGCCGCGAACTCCTCCGGCGAATAGAAGCGCGCTACGGGAAGATGTTTCGCGCTCGGGCGCAGGTACTGGCCCAGCGTCAGGATGTCGCAGCCCGCCTCGCGCAGGTCCGACATCGCCTCCCTTATCTCCAGCGCCCCTTCGCCGAGCCCGACCATAATGCCGCTCTTCGTCGCCGTCTCCGGCCGAAGCGCCTTCGCCTGCCGAAGCAACTCCAGCGACCGCGCATAGACCGCCTGTGGCCTCACGCTCCGATACAATCGCGGCACGGTCTCGATGTTGTGGTTTAGGATATCCGGCGCCGCCTCGACGATGTCCGCCAGCGCCCGCCGGTCGCCGCGCAGGTCCGGGATCAGCACCTCGACGGCCGTCGACGGCGAGAGGCGGCGGATCTCCCGAATCGTCGCCGCGAAGACGCTTGCCCCACCGTCCGGCAGATCGTCGCGCGTCACCGAAGTCACGACCGCATGGCGCAGCTTCAGCATCGCCACCGTCTCGGCGACGCGCCGCGGCTCCTCCCTATCGACGGGCTCAGGGCGGCCGGTCGCGATGGCGCAGAAGCGGCAGGCGCGGGTGCAGACTTCACCGAGGATAAGGAACGTCGCCGTGCCCGCCTCGAAGCACTCGCCGATGTTGGGGCAGGCCGCCTCTTCGCACACCGTGTGCAGCCCCGCGCGACGCAGCAGGCCTTTCACGCGCAGGTAGCCTTCGCCGCCGGGCGCTCGCACCTTCAGCCACGACGGTAACCGCCTGTGCCCCTCGACGCCATCAGCTCCCATACAAGCCCATCATAGCAGGTCGAAAACGCGCGCGAAGACACGCTCTTGCGGAGCGCTGGAAAAGAAGATGCAGGGGAGGACTCTAGTCCTCCCGCCTGCTTGAACCGCGTACCGGATCAACCCGCCGGCAAAGCCGCCATCATCTCCTCGACGGAACCGACGCGAACGTCGAGATCGAGATGCTTCGTCAGAGCAGCGATGACCACGTCCGATGCTTCGCCGACGCTCACCGGTCGGCCCGCAAAACGGGTGATGGAGCTCACGCCCGCGTCGTGGAGGCCACAGGAGACGATGTGATCGAAGTAGTCGAGGTCCGTGTCGACATTCAGAGCGAAGCCGTGCGTCGTCACGCCCTGCGAAATGTGCAGCCCAATAGCCGCCAGCTTCTCGTTGCCGACCCACACACCGGGACGTCCCTCCGACACCTCCGCCTGAATGCCGAACGTGCCGATGGCCTCGATCAGCGCGGCCTCCAGCGCCCTTACGAACCAGCGCGGCCCTTCGCTCCACCTGTGCAGATCGACAATCGGGTAGCCGACGAGCTGGCCCGGCCCGTGGTACGTGATATCGCCGCCACGGTCGACCCAGTACACCTTCGCGTCCAGCTCTTCGAGCTGCCGCTCCGTCAGCTTCAGGTTATCCGCGTTTCCCGCTCGCCCGAACGTGTACGAGTGCGGGTGTTCGAGGATCAGCAGTAAGCCGTCGTGGCCGGCTTTCACCTCCTCGGCCAGGCGCTTCTGGAGGTCCCATGCCTCCATATAGTCGATCTTGCCGAGGGGAATAACGATGCAGGGAACGCTCATTGCGGGGCCGGCCTCCTTCCGCCTCTAAGTCCTTGTCTCGCCCGACACATCTGATAATAGGACATGCAGTGGCCTTTGGCTAGGGGTACGGGATGAATGACAAGTCTCTATCCGATGCGACCGTTGGAAAAGCTCTCAGGCGATGACGCGAAGTCTTGCGCCGATGATCTCGAACGTCGCCGGCAGCGTGCCGATGGGCTCGCCTTCCACCTCAATCGGCACCGCCGCGTCCGATTCCGCCTCGATGCGACTCGCCGTCCGGTAGTCGACGTTCTTCGACTTCACGAAAGCCCCGGACCGCAGCGCCGGAATGCCCACCAACCTCGTCAGCAGGTTGCTCCCCTTGACGATGACGACGTCGAGGAGACCGTCATCAAGGACAGCCCGCGGCGCTGAGCGTATGCCCCCTCCGGAATAAGCGCCATTCGCCAGCCAGACGTTGTTGATAAGAATCGACTCCGCGGGCCCCCCGTCGAAGGATAGTCGCACGGTCTGGTTCGGATAGCGCAGCATCGTCGAGAGTATCGCCCGCATGAACGACAGCGCTCCAAGCCCTTTCGAATGCCGGTTCACCGCCTCGCACACCGCCGCGCCCATGCCGATCTCACCCTCGTTGATGAAGTAGCGCACCCCCTGGCCGCCGTCAGGCCGCCGATACGTCACCTTGCCAACGTCCACCTCCCGCGGACTGCCCACCGCCAGCCGCTCGACACCGCCCTCCGGCTTCGACGGTATTCCCAGGCCACGTGCGAAATCGCCGCCCGTGCCGTAGCGAATGATGCCCAGTACGCCCTCCGCGTTCACCGGCCGGTCGTCGACGATCAGGCCGTTCACCACCTCGTTCAGCGTCCCGTCGCCGCCGAGCACGACGATGCGCTCATAATCCAACGCGGCCTCCCGCGAAATCTCCGTCGCGTGGCCCTGTTGCTCCGTGAAAGCGACGTCGAAAGGAAACGGCAGCCGCGCCTTGAGCGTCGATTCGATCTGCGGCCAGTTGCGTCCCGCCCGACCGTTCGCCGACCGCGGATTGACGATGATCAGCGTCTCCGCCACTAGCCCTCTCCCGCGACCGGCACGCTCTCCTTCGTGAAAGCCGTCATGCCGGCGACCGCCTCCCGATACAGCGCGACCTGCCGCTGCCGCTCTTTCCGCGACCAGCCCAGCACATTGCCCATCAGTTCCGACGCCTCTTCCGCGCCGTCAAGCCCGTGCTCTGGATCGAACAGCATCAACTCCGTTCGACGCTCCATGAAGTCCTGTAACGTCAGTGCCATCTCCTGCTCGGCAGCGTAGAGTGCTTCCACGCGCAGCACCGGACAGCCCTCCGCCAGCGGCTTCAGCAGCGTCGGATCGCTCCGGGCGCAGCCGAGGAGCCGAACGTGCTCCGTCCCGTACACGCGCACCAGTCGCTGCGCCGGTTCCAGCGGCACGTTCCAGCCACTCGCCAGCGCGCTCGCAGCCGACATCGCATATCGGTCGAAGCCATCGATGTTGCCGCCGACCAGCGGCGTCTCCGCCGTCCGGCACGGCTTCGGCGACCAGCCCAGCCGCTGTCCTTCCTGCCCGATCGCCTTGTCCAGCAGCGATTCCGCCATCGCCCGGCAGGTCGTCAGCTTGCCGCCCGCTATCGAGTACAACCCTTCGGGCCGTACATCTATCTCGAAGTCGCGTGACACATCCGAAGGCAATGGCTGACCTTCGTCCGCCACCAACGGCCTCACGCCCGCCCAACCGCCAACCACGTCCGAAGCCACCGCCCGCACGCTGGGGAACAGCGCGTTGACGGCGTCGATAACATATGCCGCATCACTCGCGTTGACGACTGCTTTCCCCGGGTCGTCGTCGAAGAACGTGTCCGTCGTGCCCACGTAGACGGAGTCGCCGCAGGGCACCGCGAAGAGAATGCGGTCCCCCTTCGGAATCACGACGATTGTCGAGAGTCCCAGCCGTGAGCGCGAAAGCACCAGGTGGATGCCTTTCGTCGGGCTCAGCATTCGCGGCGCGCCGGCCATCTCCCTCACCCGGTCCGACCACGGCCCCGTAGCATTGATGACGGCTCCGGCTCGCACTTCGCCTTCTTTTCCGCTCAGCGTGTCACGGAAGGTGACTCCGGATACGCGCTCGCCGTCCCGTCGCAGGCCTGTCGCTTCGACGTAGTTCAGCGCCAGCGCTCCCTCCTCCATCGCCGAGCGCACAGTTGTCAGCGTCAGGCGCGCGTCATTCACGACGCAATCGAAGTAGCGGAAGCCACCCTGGAGCCCGTCCGGACGCAACAACGGCTCCACCTCCAGCATCTGCTCCTTCGACAGCACCGTATGCCGTCCGATGTCGCCGCCGAAGCCCGCCAGCAGGTCATACGCCGTCAGGCCCAACCTGAGCTTCAGCCGGCCGTCGCGACCTCCCGCGTACACCGGCAGGTAGAACGGCGCCGCTTCGACCAGATGCGGCGCGATCTTCAGCAGCACGCCGCGCTCCCGCAGCGACTCCCGCACCAAGCGCACGTGCCGGCCCTTCAGGTACCGGAGCCCGCCGTGCACCAGCTTCGACGAACGGCTGCTCGTGCCGGACGCGAAGTCTCCCTTCTCGATCAGCGCCACGGAAAGGCCCCGCAGCGACGCGTCCCTCGCGATAGCCGCGCCCGTTATACCCCCGCCGATGATCAGCAGGTCGAACGTCTCCTTCGCCAGCCGGGCGATCCTCTCGTTTCGCGTCTGGCCCGAGATGGACACGGGCGGGGCCTTGCGCCTGAAGCTAAACATCCTCCGTCTCCTCGATTCAGACAAGCTTCGCGGGGTTCATTATGTCGTGCGGGTCCAGAGCCCGCTTGAGTTCGCGCAGCACCTTCACGCCGCCTTCGCCCAGGTATTCGGGAAGCCAGCGTTTGTGCTCGTAGCCGATGCCGTGGTGATGGCTCAGTGCGCCCCCTCCTTCGACGATTGCCCTGCTGGCGGCGTCCTTCACCTCCTGCCACTGCTCCAGCTCGCGACCCTGTTGCTGCTTGGCCAGAAACGTGTAGTAGACTGACGCCCCATGCGTGTACGCGTGCGAGAGGTGCGCCATCACCAGCCCGCGACCTCCCATCGCCTCGTGCATCGCGTCCCTCACCGAGCGATACAGCGCAAGGTAGTCCGACCACGTCGTGGCCGTCTCCAGTGTATCGACCATGATCCCGTGATCGAGCAGAACGTCCCGCAGGTAAGGCGCCTCGAAGCGCGACCGACGCCACGCCTCGCCGGGCCCGGCGCCCAGCGACTTCCCGCCGTGCCTCTCCAGTATCGTCGCGGCCCGCTCCCAGCCGAAGCGCACCTCGTCCTCATCGCCATCAAACCCGATGATGCAGAGCGACATCGTCATCCCTTCAGCGCCCGCCTGCATCAACGCCGTCGCCTCGCTCTCCGACTCGTCCGACAGCCGGAGCGCCGACGGCCGCAGCCCCGCCTGCAACATCTCCCGCGACGCCGCGACACCCGTTTCGAAGCTCGGCAGCAAATACGCGCGATAATCGCTCTTCTCCGGTAGCCGCGCCAGGCGAATCGTCGCTCTCGTGATTACGCCCAGCACGCCCTCCGAACCGGCGATGACCTGGTTCAGGTCCGGCCCGGCTGCGGCGGCTGGGACCGTTGGTGTGTCGATTTCGCCGCCCGGGAACAGCAAGCGCACGCTCTCGACGTTGTCCTCGATCTTCCCGTATCGCGTCGAGTTCTGTCCCGCCGAGCGCGTCGCGATCCACCCCCCAACCGTCGAGTACTCGAACGACTGCGGGAAGTGCCCCAGTGTGAAGCCGGCGGCGTTCAGTCGCGCCTCCAGCGCCGGCCCGAAGATGCCCGCTTCGACCGTCGCCAGCCCGGAAACGTCATCGATGCGGAGCACCCCTTCCATCCGTGCCAGGTCCAGCGTCACCGTCGGCCTGTCGCCCATCGGCTCGACCCCGCCGACCACGCTCGTGCCGCCGCCGAACGGTATGACCGCGACGCCTGCGCTCGCCGCTCCTTCCAGCAACGCCGCAACCTGCGAATCGGTCTCGGGGTAGAGGACGGCATCGGTCGCGTTGGCGATCTCGCCGCGACGCATCCGCACCAGGTCGCGATAGCCCTTGCCCAGGCTATGCACCGCTCGGTCGCCACTCTCCGTCGACACCCGCTTCTCACCCACCACGCGTTGAAGCGTTTCGACGGCGCCGCCTTCCAGCCGTGAGCGCGGCAGGGCTATCTGGTCCAGCGACTCAAGGCGCGGACTCTCGCCGCCGGCCCCAAGACGCCGCTCGACGAACGACCAGAACCGTTCCGGGTCAGCCAGGGCGAAGCTCTTGGCCTCCTCGCCCCAGCCCCACCACTTCGTGGGCATGCGCACTCCCTATCGCGGGATTTGGCGAGTGTGGATGTCGTATGGATTCTATCACGTCGCGCGCCATGAGGCTTGCCGCACCGAAGACCCCACCCCGACTCTCGACTTGCTCGAAGCGAGCTGCCGGGCCGCGTCAAAGCCACACCGGCGAAGCGCATGCCGTACGCTGGACTCTACTCCTCAACGACGTGCGTATCAGGAGAGACACAGCGCGGAAGGCTCAAGCCTTCGTCTCCACTCCCGCGAAAGCTGAGGGATTCATCCCTCAGTGCCGTCTTCTTCTACCAGACGGTCGCCGCCGCGGGGCGTTGGCGCGCTACACCGCTACCTGATGCCGGTAATAGTGCGGCCCGGCGCTCATCTGCCCCGGCAACGCCGGCGTCGCGGCGATCCACTCCATGCGCACGTCCTCCAGCCGCTCGCCAACGATTTCGATCTTCTCTTCGCGTATCTCGCCGACCCCCTGTTCGAGGGCCATGTTCAACTGCCTGATCTTCGACACGTCGTGACCCGTGAGCCGAGCCGCCGTCGCATCGGCCGCCGCCAGGTCCTTGCTCGCAAGCAGCAGCCAGCCGCCGATTCGGTCCTTCACGTCAACGGTCGCGACAGTGTCGCTGGAGAGGGCCGGCCCATCGCCTTCGATGCCGATCGAGGCGTCAATAATCGCCAGGTCAGGCGTCAGGCCCTTGATGATGTCCAGGAAGACCTGCTCGATGCTGGCGTCCGTGCCGTGTAGGACAACCCGCGGCTGCGAGCCGTCGGGCTTTGCGCCGTACCTCGCCAGCGGCGTCGTCCCGATCAGGCACTTCATCGAAAGCGTCATCTGCGCCCACTGGTGCGTCTTCAGCACGGGAATCGAGATAACGCGGTCGGCGCGGGCGACCAGGCTGGACACCGATATCTTCTCGAGGCTGGTCCGCGTCGGCACATCCACCCACTCCGGCGAGTCCGCGTCCAGGCAGGCCAGCGTCACCTTCCCCTCATACGCCGACGTAAGCCGTTGCGCCTCCGCGGCCATGTTCGTCGAACGATCGAGCGTCATGATCTTGTCCCACGGCCACGTCGGCATCTGCGACCCATCGCCGATGATCACCTCCGACGCCCCCACCTTCAGGCACTCCTCCGCCACGGCCATCAGTATCTCCGGCTTCGTGCATTCGCCCGTGGCGATAGCCTCGCGCCCCTTAGACTGCCAGCCGATGGTCACGAAGTTCGGCTTGATGAAAACGGTCTGACCCTCGCCGACGACCGAGCCTATCCCGCCGACAGCGTCGAGGACGTCGCGCGCCATCGCCCGCAGGTCGCCTCCCTTGACTATGGCGACGCGGGTCAATGGCGGAGACGTGGGCGTCGAAGGAATCGACTCACCGCTATCGCCGCAGCTCCCCAACAGAGGCGACGCGCCCAGCACAACGGCCGCACCCGCTCCGATCTTCAGGAAATCACGCCGGTCAATTCTCTGCATCTCAGCTCTCTTCGGTGGGACAGGGCCGCCTCGTACCTCGATGCTATTTCCGTCCCCCTTATTCTGTCAACTGACCGCGCCTCGACTCGGCTCATCGTGCGGCCAGCCGACCCGTTGTACAATTGGGGAAGAATCCAGCTCTATCGACGAAAGGACAACGCATGCCTTTTGCCGACGTCAACGGCCTCCGGCTCTACTACGAGCGCCACGGCGACAGCGGCGACCCGCTCGTCTTCGTCCACGGCTACACCGGCGATATCAGCGACTGGCGGCTGCAAATAGCGGCGTTCAATGGCGACTATCGCGTCCTCGTCATGGACCTGCGCGGACACGGCCGCTCCGATGCCCCCGTCGAGCGCCGCTCCTACGCCATCGACCTCATGGCTACCGACGTCGAAGAAATCGTGCGGCTTGCCGGCTTCGACCGCTTCCACCTCGTCGGCCACTCCATGGGCGGCGCCGTAGCCCAGGAGATCGCCCTTCGCAGCCCGCAGAAACTACTATCGCTGACGCTGGAGGACAGCGCCCCCAAGTTCGACTTGCCCGTCGACGACGCCCTGTTCCAGTTCCGCGCCCAACGCCTCAACCTCGCGCAGACACAAGGCATGGCCGCCGCCGCCGCGCTGGAGCCGCCCTGGCTGCCGCCGCACATGCCACCGGAGCGACTCCGCGAGACAGACCAACGCCTGGCCCGCATGTCCGTCGATGCCTTCGTCGCCGCGGCGCGTGCCCTCTTCGACTGGCGGGGAGCGACCGGGCGTCTTTCCTCCATCGTCGTGCCGACGCTCGTCATCTGCGGCGATCTGGACGCGCCCTCTTTCGTCGAAGCGTCCCGCCGCATGGCTCAGCTCATCCCGAACGCGTCCCTCGAAATCATCCCCGAAGCGTCGCATTCGCCGCAATGGGAAAGGCCCGACCTCTTCAATCGGGCCCTGCGCCGGCACCTCGACGAAAACCGGCTCTAGCTCCGTAGGGTGAAGCCCAGTTGCGCGGCAAGCCCCTCAGGCTCGGTTGCGGGGAGCATGCAGTGATAGTCCTCACAGACGAAGGCCGTTGGCTGACCGTTTGTCGCAGTCCTGCCGTCCAATAGCGGCGTGAGCGGCTTCTCAGGCGGCTCATCGGCGCCGGCGACGACCTTGTTCGGGAGATAGCGGTCATAGATCACGTTCAGTAGGCGTTGCGTCGCCGGGTCTTCTCGCGGCCCAACGACAACGATCTCCTTCACCTTCGACAGATGAAAATCGAGCGCCGCCAGCCAGCGCGGCGCCGCCGACGGAACGCTCCCCATGAGACCGTACATCGAACGCAGCGACCGGACAGCGTAGTCCTCGAACTCCTTCTCCCCCGTGAACACCGCCAGCTTCAACAGCGCCAACGCCGCCGTCGAACTGCCCGAAGGAAGCGAGTTGTCGAACAAGTTGCGCGGCCGGACGATGAGGAGCGCGTTGTCTCCGGCCGCATCGAAGAACCACTCTTCGTCCGAGTCCCAGAAGAGCTCTATCATCCGTTTCCCAAGCTCCACCGCCTGTGTCACGTAGTGGTAGTCAAACGTCGCCTCGTACAGCGTCAACAAGCCGTCGACCAGGCAGGCGTAGTCCTCCAGGTAGGCGTCGATCTTCGCCTGCCCTCCGTCCTCCGAAGCCTTCCACGTCCGCATCAGACGCCCTTTCTGCAAGAGCGAGCCCAAGATGAACTCCGCATTCCGTTCGGCGATATCGACGAACTCTCGATTCGCCAGCGCCGATCCAGCCTCGGCGAACGTCTTCAGCATGAGCGCATTCCAGGAAGTGATCGCCTTCTCGTCCGTGTTCGGACGCACCCGTTTCTCCCGCGCCTCCCACAGCCGCTTTCGCACCTCCCGCACCGCCTCGTGCAGCTCCTCCACGGGCATGTCGAGCTGCTGCGCCGCCTCTCCGTCGTCGAGCGGACTCGAAAGGACGTTGCAGCCATCGAAGTTGCCGGTGTCCGTTATTGCGTAGTACGTGCGGGCGACACGGCTCAGCTCCGGCCCCAATAGCGCGTCCACTTCCGACGCGTCCCAGACGAAGAACTTGCCCTCCTCGCCCTCACTCTCCGCGTCCTGCGACGAGTAAAACGCTCCGCTTGGATGCAGCATCTCGCGCTCCACGTACCCCAGCGTCTCCTCCGTCACTCGACGAAAGAACTCCTTGCCGGTGGCCTGCCACAAGTGCAGGTTGAGCATCCCCATCAGCGCGTTGTCATAGAGCATCTTCTCGAAGTGGGGGATAAGCCAGGCGGGATCGGTAGCGTAACGATGGAAGCCGCCGCCCAGGTGGTCGTAGATGCCGCCGCGCGCCATCTTGTTCGCCGTGATCTCCGCCATCGCGATGGCCCGCACTTCGCCTGAGCGATGCCAGTAGCGAAGGAGAAACTCCTGCACCAGCGGTTGCGGGAACTTGGGCGCGGCGCCGAAGCCGCCGTTCTCCGCGTCGAATGTCGCCGCAAGTCCGCGAAAGGCTGCGTTCAGCGCGTCCGTCGAAAGAGCGTCGGCAGCAACGGCGATGCGGTTCTGGCTCTTCAAATACGTCATCACCCTCTCGCCCACAGCTCGCACGTCATCGCGACGCTCTCGATACGCTCCCAGGACCGCGTCCAGGATGTCGCGAAAAGACGGCTGACCGCTCTGGCGACGCGGCAGGAAATAGGTGCCGGCGTAGAAAGGCTCCCCGTCCGGCGTCAGGAAGACGGACATCGGCCAGCCGCCCTGGCCCGTCATGCCCTGGATCGCCCGCATATAGATCGCGTCGACGTCCGGGCGCTCCTCGCGGTCGACCTTCACGCTGACGAAGTTCTCGTTCAGCAGCGCCGCGATCGCCGGGTCCTCGAAAGACTCCCGCTCCATCACGTGGCACCAGTGACAGGACGAGTAGCCGACGCTCAGGAACACCGGCCTGTCTTCGGCGCGGGCGCGTGCGAACGCTTCCTCGCCCCAGGGATACCAGTCCACCGGGTTGTCCTTGTGTTGGAGGAGATAAGGGCTCGTCTCGTTTGCCAGCCTGTTCGACATTGTCGCCTCGAAGGCTGCGTCGCCTTAGCCGTACTTGGCCAGTCTCTCCGGCTCAATGCGAATGATCACGCGCTGCTCGCCCGGCTGGCGATAGGGATAGTCGCGGCCGAGGTACTTCCTCGCCAGCTTGTCGATGTGGGCGTCGGCGCCTTCACGCGTCACTTCCACCACCGAGCCGCGCAGGGCGATCATCTCGTACGGGTTCTCCTGGTTCACGACGTCCATGGCCACGCGAGGGTCGTGGCGAATGTTCTTCAGCTTCTGCCGGCCCTCCGCCGTGTTGACCAGGACGTCCCCATTGTCGTAGTCGATCCAGACCGGCACCACATGCGGAGACCCATTGGGCATCAGCGTGGCTATGTTGCCCAAGTTCTTGGCAAGGATAAGCTCTTTCGCCCTCTCCGATAGTTGAATGCCCATCACGTACCTCCTTGCACGCGATTCTGCGTCGACAGCCCCAGCCTCGACAAATAAGATGGGAGACGGCGAGGAGTCTCGCGCGTCTCCCCTAAGACCAGCATAGTGCCGGGCCACCGTTTGTCAACCCCACCACAGCTTGCTCGCCGGCTCTTCTGGCTGGCCCTTCCCACTTGACTGCTGAGATGAAGCGTTCGTTACTGTTATTCGCATTGTCGTCGAACAAAGTGAAGCCCGCGTGAGGCGAAGGCCCAATGACATGCAAATGTCGTGACGACGCGCTATTCGGTCGACACGCTTGCCCCCTCGCCACAAAGGGCTTTGCCCCAAATCGCCGACGATCTAACATATCTGCACATCGGCGGCCTCAACTCACAAGGAGGATCAACATGCCCTGGGAAGATGTGCAGGCCATCTTTCGGCCGGAAGGCGTCCACATGGGCGTCATGCGATCAGACCCAAAGAAGTGCACGCGTTCCCGCGGCTCTTCCTGCCAGTTGTGCTCAGACAACTGCCCTACCCACGCCTGGGAGCTTGCCGACGGACAGGAGCCGCGCCTCAAGGCCGACCACAGTTGCATTAGCTGTTACAACTGCATGATCGCCTGCCCGCGGAATGCCATCTCCATCGTCGAAGCCTACCACGTCGACTCCGGCTACTTCGCCACGACGCCCCACACGCTCGAAGCGCGGCCACCGGCCAAACCTCTCGACGCCGAGGGCAACCCGGCCGAATGGACGGCCACGGAAAAAGAGGTCTTGAATCGACGCAGCGTCCGCAACTTCAAGGACAGGCCCGTGCCCGAGCCCCTGATCCGTCGCGTGCTGGAGGCCGGCCGATTCGCTCCCAGCGCCGGCAACTGCCAGCCCTGGAAGTTCATCGTCCTCACCGACAAGGCCCTGATGAACGAGCTCAACGAAGGCATCTGGGCCGGCCTTAACTTCGTCCACACGATTTACGAAGACGACGAGATGGTGAAGCAGCTTGCCGCCGGCTTCGAGCTGACGCCGCAGGCGCCGGGGACGTTCGACCCGCGCGTCGTCATCGGCGGCATGGGTTCAGCCGCCAGGGGCTACGGCCCCGTGCTGCACAACGCGCCCGTCGTCATCCTCATGCTCGAAGACGAGAGGGCCATAAGCGGCGGCGGCATAAACATCGGCATTTGCGGGCAGAACATGACAATGGTTGCGAACTCGTTGGGGCTCGGCTGCTGCTGGGTCGGTTTCGCCGCCGTCGCCGGCCGGATACCCGCCCTCGCCGACAAGCTCGGAATCGAGCCGCCCTGGAAGCTGATGTCGTCGCTGGCGCTCGGCTATCCAAAGTTCAAGCAGGAGGGCATGGTCTCGCGCGAATACCGTCCCGTCACCTGGTTCCGCGACGGCTCTCCCGCCCCCGTCGAAGAGTAGGCCAATTTCAGCGCCCCTCGAACCGTCACTGTCCACACTTATTGTGGGGATCAGTCCGCGATTGGCATTCAACGCATGACGCCTGACGCGCTTCTGATCGACACCGTCCGAGGCATGCCTTCGACGGGTCTTGAGGCTATCCAGTGTGTGGAGTACTGTCTCCCTGTCCGCGTGCGCGATTCTTGGCCATGGAGATTCTGCCAACGTCGATTGGAGACGGAGGACCGCAAAGAGGAGGCGTCCAATGAAGATAACGGAGGTACGAACACGGGTCTTCGAGTTCCCTCACCCCGACACGCCGTTCTTCGCCACCTGGCAGCCCTTCCCTAGCACGGCTCACCGGATGACCCTGGTCGAGATCCTGACCGATGAGGGGATAACCGGCATTGGCGCAGGCGGCGTTGTGACCCAACAGACCACGGCGGCGCCTCTCCTCGTTGGCCAGGATCCGCTCGATATCGAGCGGCATGCCCACGTAATGCGCAGCGTCGCCTACTTCATGGGACGGCCGTGGGCGGTCGAGGTCGCGCTCTGGGATATCGCCGGCAAGGCGGCTGGCCTGCCGCTGTACCGCCTCCTCGGTGGCCACAAGAACAGCATCCGTGCGTACGCGAGCACTGGCGAGCTAAGGTCGGTCGAGCAGCGGGTGGAGACGGTCTTACGCCTACGTGAGGAAGGGTTCACAGCGGTGAAGCTCCGCTTCCACAGCCCCGACCCGCGCAGCGACCTCCCTATCGCGGAAGCCGTCCGCAACGCGGTCGGCGGGTCGATGGAGATCATGGTCGACGCCAACCAGGCCTGGAACTACCCCGGCGACCCGGTCTTGCATCGCTGGGACTTGAACACCGCGGTGACGATTGCGCGCGAGCTGGAGACACTCGACGTGTTCTGGTTGGAGGAACCGCTGTGGGCGTATGACTACGACGGGCTGGCGGCGCTGCGTCGGAAGACAAACCTCAGGATCGCGGGCGGGGAACTCAACCCCGCGCTGCACGAGTTTCGTCTCTATCTGGACAAGGGCTGCTACGACGTCTATCAGCCGGATGCAACCTTTGCCGGTGGGATATCCGCTGCGCACAAGATAGCCGGCATGGCGGAGGCTGCGGGCCTGATGTTCTCGCCACATACGTGGACGAACGGTATCGGGCTCATGGCGAATCTCCATGTCGCTGCGGCTGTCCCCAACTGCGACTTCATCGAATACCCGCATGACCCGCCGGCGTGGACACCGGAGATCCGCGACTTTCTCCTCACCGAACCGATCCGCATCGACAGCGAGGGTTACGTACGGCTGCCCGAGCGGCCTGGACTGGGCATCGAGCTGGATGAAGACAAGCTGAGGCGTTACGAGATCGGCGGCGAGGAGTTCACGGCGCAAGCGTAGCGACGGCGACCCACGACACCACGGAATGGGATCTGATCCGAGGACGGCGAAGAACCCCCATGCTTGCGCGGACGGTCTGCGATATTCGGGTGCTCAAATCCTTGATCACATGGGATGCTATCTTCCCTTAGTGTCTGCTCTTGGGTAGCTCGCGCAAGCTAGCGGAAGTTGTGCGCCGGCGGCACCACCAGCGACGCCTCAATTCGCAGCGCACTGAACCTCTCCGCCACCACGTTCAACGTCCCCTCCCGCCTCTGTAGCCGCCCACGCACCAGCAGGAACGGCTCCGTCCGGATAACGCTCCGAGACGACGCGTAAAGCTTCGGCTTCACCACTACGTTCGCCAGACCGAACTCGTCCTCCAAAAGCAGGAAGACAAACCCCTTCGCCGTCATCGGATGCTGTCGACACACCACCAGTCCCGCGATCTCCACCATCGACCCGTCCGGCAGCCTCTCCAGGTGCTTGCTCGACGCCACGCCCTCGTGCAGCCCCCTTCGCACGAACGCCAGCGGATGCCGCGCCGGCGAAAGCCCCAGGTTCTCGTACTCCGACGCCATGCGCTCCCAGGCCGACATGTCCGCCAGCGACACCGTGTCCTGCGCGATGGGCAGCGGCAGCGCCATCTGACCCTCGCGCCGCCGCATGACCAGCCCTGCCTCCCACATCGGCTGCCGACGATTCGCGTTCAGCGACTCGAAGGCCCCCACCGACGCCAGGTTCTCCACCGCCGTCCGCAAAAGCTGCGTCCGGTTCATCAGTTCCCATATCGACCCGTAAGGCCCGTTGCGACGCCGCTCCTCCTCCACTGCCTGCGCCGCCTTCTCGCCAATCCCACGCACATAGCCGATGCCCACCCGCACGACGTCGCCCTCCGGCCCGTCCTCGACGCTACAGCGAGCGCCGCTGAGATTGATATCGGGGTTAAGCACGCCCACGCCGTGTCGCTTCGCGTCGTTGGTGAAGACGTGCGGGGCGTAGAAGCCCATCGGCTGGGCGTTGAACAGGGCGCAGTAGAACTCGGCCGCGTAGTACTTCTTCAGCCATGACGACTGGTAGGCCAGCACCGCGAAGGCCGCGGAATGGCTCTTCGGGAAGCCGAACTCCGCGAACCCCAGCAGCTTGTCGAACACCGTCCGCGCCGTCTCTTCGTCGACACCGCGGGCCAGCGCGCCCTCCCGGAACTGCTGCCGGAAGCCCTGCATCGCCTCCCGCGACCGCTTGCGGCTGATCGCCCGACGCAGCGCCTCGGCCTGCCCTGCGGTGAACCCCGCCAGCGCCATCGCCACCTGCAACACCTGGTCCTGGTAGATCACCACTCCCAGCGTATCCTTCAGCGCCGCCTCCAGCGACGGATGGTCATACGTTACCGGCTCCTTCCCCTGCTTGCGTCGCACGAACGGGTTCACCGCCTTGCCGACGATGGGTCCCGGCCGGACAATCGCCACCTCCTGCGTCAGGTCCTCCAGCGAACGCGGCTGCGTGCGAGGCAAGAGTTGCATCTGGGCGCGGCTCTCGATCTGAAACACGCCGATGGTATCGCCGGCGCAGATCATGTCGTAGACGGCGGCGTCGTTGAAGTCGATGCGGCTGAGGTCGACGCACCGCCCGCGTCTCAAGGCGATAAGCTCCACGCACTCTTCGACCAGCGACAGCATCCCCAGCGCCAGGAAGTCGACCTTGATCATGCCCGCGTCGTCGACCGAGTCCTTGTCCCACTGGCAGACATAGCGCCCCTCGATGCCGCCTCTTTCGATAGGCACCAGCTCCGCGACCGGCTTCGACGAAATGATCATCCCACCCACGTGCTGCGACAAATGCCGCGGCATGCCGTCGATCTCCGCCGCCAGCCTCACGAGGTCGCGCCAGAGCGGGGCCTCCGCCTTCTGCCGAAACTCCGGCAACGAAGCCATCTCCTCCGCAAGGTCGTAGGCGTGTCGCGCCTCCACCCGCTTCGCCAGCTTGTCCAGCTCCGGCTCTGGCAGCCCCAGCGCCTTGCCCACGTCGCGGACGGCGGAGCGCATCTTATAGCTGATGATCTCGCCGACCAGCGGCGCATGGTCCGGCCCGAACTCGTTGTGCACGCGCAGGATCAGCGCCTCGCGAATGTCGCGCGCGAAGTCGAGGTCGATGTCCGGCACCGACGTCCCCTCTTCGTTCAGAAAGCGGCCGAAGAAGAGATTGTAGCGCAGCGGGTCGACGTGCGAGAGGCCGATCAGATAGCAGATAAGCGAGCTCACCGACGAGCCACGCCCTCGTCCCGGCGGCAGCCCGGCCATCGCCCGGGGAGAGCCGCCGCGCACCTTCGCCGCCTCCTCGCGGGCCATCTCCAAAAGCTGCCTGTACACCAGAAAAAAGCCCGATAGCCCCCGCTTGCGCACCAGCGACAGCTCCTCGCGCAGGCGGGCGTCGACTTCCGGCGTGATGCGGCCCTGCCTGCCGGTAGGCACGGCGTAGCGCTCGCGGGCGGCCTCGTAGCAGACGCGCTCCAGGTGCGAGTCGACCGTCTCCCCCTCGGGCACCGGGTAGTCGGGGAAGCGATAGCCCAGGTCGCGCGTCAGGTCGAAGGCGCAGCGTTCGGCGATGCGGAGGCTGTTCGCGAGCGCCTGCGGCCACTCGTCGAAGAGCGCGGCCATCTCCTCGGGCGACTTCAGGTAGTACTCCGAGTTCTCGCGTCGAAGCTGGTGCGAAGCATCGAGCGTCGTGCGATGCCGGATGGCCACCATCACGTCCTGGAGTCGGTGCCGCTCCCGCACGTGATAGTGGACGTTGTTCGTCGCCACGCAGCCCACGCCGAGCCGCTCAGCCAGTTCCGCCAGCGCCCGATTGCGCTCGCGGTCGCCGTAGACCAGGTTGTTCTGTAGCTCGATCCAGTAGTTTTCCTTGCCGAAGGCATCGACGTAGCGTCGCGCCGCCTCCTCCGCCTCGCGATACTGTCCGGCGGCGACCAGCGACGGCGCCTCGCCCTTCTTGCAGCCCGACAGGGCGATGAGCCCCTCGCTATGTCGCGCCAGCGTTTCGAAGTCGATCTCCGGCTCGCCCCGCTTGTTCGACGTGTGCGCCTGCGTGAGGAGAAGACACAGGTTAGCGTACCCTCGCTGCGACTCGCACAGGA
>Ga0315287_10001929_pt1 | contig 19432 bp, 17 predicted proteins | sample YL17G11_0_MG_FD_205037 | JGI IMG/M metagenome (GOLD analysis project Ga0315287, IMG submission 205037) | Sediment microbial communities from Yellowstone Lake, YNP, Wyoming, USA - YL17G11_0 | ecosystem: Environmental > Aquatic > Freshwater > Lake > Sediment | place: USA: Wyoming | collected...
GGCGAATCCTGAACCGCCGGAATACGCTTGAGGTCGAAAGTGCGGTTACGCTGTTCAAGAAGGGAGACGTGCTTTTTGGTAAGCTGCGCCCCTACCTCGAAAAGTACTACGAAGCCGAATTTGATGGCAAATGTACAGGAGAGATCCTTGCGTTCAAACCGGAGCGAATTACGAGTCGCTATCTTTTTTACTGTGTCGGTTCGCGTTGGTTTATCGAACGATGCAACGCACTTGCCTATGGCGCAAAGATGCCCCGCGTCAGTTGGGAGAAGCAGCTTTCTCAGTTCTACATACCGCTTCCTCTGCACCCGGAGCAACGATACATCGCGGCCTATCTGGATGCGAGTTGCTCAGCGATTGATGCGGCGGTAGCCGCCAAACGTCGCCAACTCGAAACCCTCGACGCGCTCCGCAAGAAAACAATCACTCATGCCATCACCCGTGGGCTGAAGCCCAGCACGCAAACCAAGCCTTCTGGGGAAGACTGGCTTGGTGAGATTCCAGTACACTGGTCTGCCCCGTGTCTCAAACGCCTGTTACGCGAGCCGCTGACCTACGGCCTGAATGAAGCTGCTGAACTGGAAGACCGAGATTTGCCTCGCTACTTGCGAATTACTGATTTCGATGACGACGGCAACTTGCGTGAGGACACGTTCCGCTCGCTCCCCCGCGAAGTCGCACGCGAGGCATTGCTAGAACCGAACGATATGTTGTTTGCCCGCAGCGGTGCGACGGTTGGAAAAACGTTCATCTTCCGGAATTACAATGGCGAGGCGTGCTTTGCCGGCTACCTCATCCGTGCGCGAACACTGCTCAGGAAACTCGATCCACTCTTCCTCTACCTCTTCACCAAGAGCACTGCATACGAAGCGTGGAAAAACCTCATCTTTACACAGGCCACCATCCAGAACATCAGCGCGGCCAAATACAACTACCTCGCCATCCCTTTACCACCGCTCGACGAGCAGCATGCTATCGTCCAACATGTCGAGGCAAAGAATGTGGAATTCCGCTCACTGACCGAGGGCATACAATCCCAAATTGCCACCCTTACCGCCTACCGCAAGTCGCTGATTCACGAGTGCGTCACCGGCCAGCGGCGGATTACGGAAGCGGACGTGCGGCGGGCGCAAACAGGAGGAAACCATCATGAGTGAGCAAGAGGCATCCAAACTTGCGGTGTTTGAAGGGAAACGGATTCGAAAAGTCCTCCACGAGGGCGAATGGTGGTTTTCTATTATTGACGTGGTGGAGGTCCTGGTGGGGGGCGACCGGCCCCGCAAATACTGGAGCGACCTCAAGCAGAAGCTTATGGCCGAGGGCTATATTGAAGTGTCCGAAAAAATCGGACAGTTGAAAATGGCCGCTCCGGACGGGAAACAGCGTTTCACCGACTGCGCCAACACCGAGACGATGTTCCGAATCATCCAGTCCATCCCGTCGTCCAAGGTGGAGCCGCTCAAGCGATGGCTGGCCCGGGTGGGCAGGGAGCGGATTGACGAGATCGAAAATCCCGAGATGGCCATGGCCCGGATGCAGGAACTCTACGAAAAGAAAGGCTATCCCAAGGAGTGGATCGACAAGCGGCTGCGGGGCATCGCGGTCCGGCAGGATTTGACCGACGAATGGAAGAACCGGGGCGCGCGGACTACCTTGGAATACGCCATTCTCACCAATGAGATAATGCAGGGAGCCTTTGGCTTGAAAGTTGAGGAATACAAGCAGGTGAAAGACCTGGAGCGGGAGAACCTGCGCGATCACATGACCGACATTGAGTTGATCCTGACCATGCTGGCCGAGGCGACCACCACGAAGCTGCACCGGGGCCGGGATTCGCAAGGGATGGCTCCGCTGAAGAAAGACGCCCAGGACGGCGGTGCTGTGGCTGGCCGGACGCGCAAGGATATTGAGGCCCAGACCAGCCAGCCGATCATCTCCTCCGAAAACTTCAAGCAACTGACCGGCAGGAAACCGAAAAAGTTGAAGGCGGCCGAGGACTGACTATGCCCAAGAAGAAGAAAGCCCCGGAGCTGACGTTCCAGCAGCACATCGCGGATTACCTCATCCGCGAGCAAAAGTATGGCGTGCTCGATCAGTCTGAGATCATGGACACCGAGCATTTCATCGCCGAAGACCATCTATGGGCCTTTCTCAAGGCCACCCAGGACGACACCCTGAAGAAATTGGAAGACGATTACGGCACGGACGCGAGGGATGAGGTCTTCAAATCGTTGCACAAGGAACTGGAACACACGCCCCTTTGGATGATCCTCCGTAAAGGTTTGCAGGTGCGAGGGCTGGAGTTCCGGCTGTTCTATCCCAAACCGCGGTCCGCAGCCAGTGCCGCTGCCGAGAAATACGCCCAGAACCGTATCACCTTTCGCCCGCACTTCTATTTCGGGGAAACGAACCAGGAGATTGATTTCGTGTTCTTTCTCAACGGCCTGCCCATAGTAGACCTTGAGTTAAAGCACGAGGCCAATCAGAACGTCCATGACGCTGTGGCACAGTTCGCTGCACGCGACCATGCTCGCAAGATAATCCAGCACCCGTTCCTTTACCTTGCTGCCGATACAAGTGATGTCATGGCCGCTACCGACCCACGCAGGGAGGAGAATTTCCGCTGGCACAACACGGGGCTGACCAACTCACCGCAGAACCCAAACGAATACCCGGTTGAATTCCTCTACCGCGAGGTCCTGTCGCAGGAGCATTTGCTCGAAGCACTCTCGTTCTTCCTGGTGCGCGTGCCCCATCGCGAAGCGGACGAGGATAAGCCTGAGCGACCGGCCTTCACTATCTTCCCTCGTTACCACCAAAGCCGCTTGGTTCGACGGGTGGCCGAGGACATCACGGTGCACTTCGCCGCCAAAGGCGACATTGGGAAGAAGTATCTGGCAGACCATTCTGCAGGCAGCGGCAAGACCCTTTCCATCTGCTGGCTCGCCGACCGTCTGCACAGCCTCTACAAGTCCGGAACGAATGAGAAGCTGGTGGACATCACGTTCATCCTCACCGACCGCAAGACGCTCGATACCAACATCCGGGAGGACATCGCCAATTTCACTCACCTGAAAGACGTGGTGGGTATCGCCAAGAAGGCTGATGACCTGCCGCTCTTCCTCAGAGACCGCAAGCCGATCATCGTTACCACGCAGCAAAAGTTCGCCTGGGTACTGGAAGAACTCAAAAACAACCCGGCGTTGAAGAATCTGCGGGTCGCATTCCTGATCGATGAGGCCCATCGCTCGCAGGAAGGCCAGATGGGCGCGGCGATCCGCCTGCCGTTCCGCAAGGCGGACGAGCCGGACGCTGACGCGCCTGAGCAAGACCCGGAGGAACTGATCGCCAAGGTCATCCGTGAGCACGATGCCAATCAGTTGTTCGTCGCCTTCACCGCCACCCCCGCGCCTGCGACTGTGGACCTGTTCGGCTCGCCGTTCGATAGCTACACCGAGGCCGAGGCCATTGCCGAGGGCTATATCGTGGACGTGGCGGCCAGTATCATCTCCTACAAAACCCTTTACAACCTGCATTGCCATTTCGTTCCCAAGCCAGACGAGGAGGAAAAGGTCTATCCAAAAGGCGTCGTGTCCAAGGCACTGATGAATGTGGCGTTTCAGGATGATGGCCTCATCCAATACAAGGCCGAGGTCATGCTCCGTATCTTTGAGGAGAAGGTGATGCCGCTCATCGAAGGCCGGGCCAAGGCGATGATCGTAACCAGTTCCCGCGTGGCCGGGTTGCGGTATTTCAACATCATCAAGGAAAAGCTCAAGGAGCGCGGCGCGAAATACAAGGTCCTCTACGCCTTCTCGGATTTCACGCATCCCGAAACGAACGCGGAAATCCGCGAGCACGCCGTCAATGAGCTGAAAGAAGGAGAGTTGATCGAGGAGCGGTTCGAGGGCGACGATTATCGGCTTATGGTCGTGGCCAACAAATTCCAGACCGGCTTTGACCAACCCTTGCTGGCCGGGATGTTCCTCGACAAGCCGGTTGTGGACCGCAACGCCGTGCAGACGGTGTCACGGTTGAATCGCTGCCACGAAGGCAAGAAGGACGTGGTGGTCGTGGACTTTACCAACAATGCCGCTACGATCCTCAAGGCGTTCCAGAAATACCGTAAAGGTACGCCGTTCGCTCCTGAAGAACCGGACCAGGGGCTTTGCCCCAAGCTCTACGCTGAAATTCTGGCGGCGGGGGTGTTCACGCAGAAGGATGCCGCCGATTTTGCGAAACTGGTCGCCACCAGCGCAGACGCACAGGTGCAGTTCTTCGTTAACGCGCTGCGTGCCCGATTTCAGGCAAGGATTGCGGACACAGAGGAACGCAAGACGTTCGTCTATTTACTCGCCAGATACGTCAAGAGCTTCCATTTCCTGACGTGCTTCTTCACCTACGCGGCAGAGTTGAAGGAGTTCGCCACGTTCGCCGAATACGTTGGCCCGCAACTCATCAAACAAGGCAGCGTGTCCGACCTGATGAAACAGATTCGGCAAACTGAGGTCATCAAGGCGGCGGTGGAGTATCAAGGCGTCACGACGAGTGCCGGGCCGGTGAAACTGAAGCCGGGCAAAGGCAAGAAAGGCACTGGCCCGCCGCCCAGGAAAGTCTCCGTCCAAGACATGATTGATGAGATTCGCATCAGGTTCGACATCAGCGACGAGGAGGCCCTCTACATCAAACAGGTCACCGAAGAGAAAGTCGCTGACCCGGCCATCCGAACGACCGTCCATGCCCACCGCGAGGACCGCGTTTATCTCGAAGGTGCATACCGCGGTCAGGTCAACGGCGAGATCCAGACGGCCTATGACGATCGCGGACGTTACGAGGAATTGTCCGATCCCAAATATACCGATACCGGCGGCATCTTCGACATCATGGCCGTGACGGTGATCCAGCACCACCTGTCTTCTGCGGCGTGATTCCATGAGCAAGACCCTCGATCATATTCCGGAACACGATCGTCCTCGCGAAAAGGTCCTTCGCAAGGGGGCTTCTGCACTGAGCGATCAGGAACTACTGGCTGTGCTGCTCGGGAAGGGGACAGCGGGGACAGATGTGATGACGTTGGCAGCCAAGCTGGCCAGGGTCATTGACGAAAAAGGAGTGGGCCTACGGGCCGATGACCTTACCAGCTTCAATGGCGTTGGTGATGCCAAGGCTACTCTGATTCTTGCAGCAATTGAATTCGCCAGACGCCGCATCAAACCGGAGGGGGCCAAGATAGAGACCCCTGCTGACCTGCTTCCCCACGTACGGCACTACGCCGACAGAAGGCAGGAACATTTTCTCTGCGCTTCCATCAACGGGGCGAATGAGATCTTGAACATACGGGTTGTTTCGATCGGCCTGATCGATCGCAGTCCAGTACACCCACGAGAGGTTTTTGCCGACGCCTTGTCCGATCGAGCCTCAGCGATCATCGTCGCACACAATCACACAAGCGGCGGACTTGAGCCTTCCCCATCTGATGTCGAAGTGACAGGCCAGCTCAAGGCAGCAGGTTCAGTCGTTGGAGTCGCACTCTTGGACCACATTATCTTCAATCGGAGCGGTTATTACAGCTTCCTGGAGGAGGGACGCCTATGACCGGTTAGGCTCCCATGTCTGACACTGCTCACGTTCTTGGTGGTGTCTTTGACGAAAAAGGACTTTCCCAGACCCTCGTGGCCGTAGCTCTCGGCCTCGATCCTTCCAGGGACATGGCTACCCACAGCGTTGGCATTCTTCATGCATCGCACAATTGAAGAGCCGTGTGCGATTGAGCGTGGTCCGCCTCCGCCCGAAGCGCGGTTATGCAGTCCGGGCAGAGCCACTGGCCGGAACTGATCCGCGTCATGTCAGCAGGCGGTGTGGCCGCTGCGCCGCAGCATTCACAGGCCCTAGTTTTCGCTGTGCTCGATGCAATCTGCTTCAACCTGGCCTCCAACTCCGCTCTCGCCCGTGTTTCGGCCTCGGCCTTGGCCGTGGCGTCTTCAACGATCTGGGTGAAGCTCTGCACCTTCTCGATGAACTGTGCCTTTAATCGGGAGATCTTCTCGTCAGCCTCTGCCCTGATCCGTCTCTCGGCTGCCTCTCGCAGGGCCTGCTCCCACATCTCGAAGGCTATCTTCTCTGCTACCTTGCGGTCATCGGTGGCGGTCTTGGCATCAGGAAGCCTCAGGGGTCGTGTCCTGGCCCTGTCCTCGCCTGGCAGTTGGACTTCCCACCACCAGCGGCTTCCTCGCCGTTGCATTCGCCCTGGGAGCGCTATTTTGATAATGGGCTCATCCATACGATGTCCTTCCGAGAGGGCCGTTCGGGAATGTTTAGGGTCTTGCTTCATGCTCGGCCTTTAGTCCTTACTCGTCGTCCGCTCGAGCGGCGATCGGCTTCATATTCTCCAGTTCGGTTTCCTTGTACGACTGCGCCTCACTCTTGGCCATGTTTGGCTCTTCCACGATCCGCGGGGTGATGAAGACGAGCAATTCACTGTTGGTCTTGTCTTCACCGGTGAATCGGAACAGAGGTCCAACGAGCGGAAGGTCGCCGAGGAGCGGTACCTTGTTGACCTGCTTGGTCACCTGCTCCTTGCGCAGCCCACCGAGGACCACGGTCTGGCCGTTCTTGATCAGCAGCTTGGTGTCTGCCTCCCGTTTGTCGACCACGGGCTGGGGGTAGGTGACCCCGATGCCCGCCACCTGGACCTCGCCTGTGACGACACTGAACACGGGTCGCAGGTGCAACCGGATCATGCCGTCGCGTTTGGCCAGATGGGGCGTGACCTGCAGCTCGACGCCCACTTCTCTGAACGCGGTGGCACCGATGCTGCCACCCAGTTGGGATTCCTGGAGTTCCTGATAGGGGATCTCAGAGACGATCTTGATATGGGCCGTCTCGTTGTCGAGCACGAGGATGCGGGGATTTGCCAGGAGCTTTGCGTTGACCCTTTCCTGCTGCGCTTTCATCAACATGTCGATGTCCACGGCCGAGGTCAGCCAGCCCAGGCGCACGCCTGCCTTGGTGTTCTCTGCCTTGGAAATGGTCCCGTTGAAGCCGACGGTTGCGAAGGGGTCGGTCCGGGTGGCGGTATCGGGCTTCCCGGTGGCAGCGTTGTACGTGGTCGCTGTGCCCCCTTCCCATTGGACGCCCAGGTCGAACCGGTCCTTGCTCGTAATGTCATAGATCCGTGCCTCGACGAGGATCTGGGGCGTCATGCAGTCGATCTTTGAGATGAACTCCGCCATGGCCTGAATCTTCGCCTCTTTGTCGGTCACCACAATGTTGCTGGTGCCCTGCATGGACGATACGCTTCCCGATTCGGACTTGAGCATGTCGAGCGATTTCACGACCTCCGCCACGTCCGCGTAGGTGATCTCGAAGACCCGGCTTGCCTCTTTTTCGACGGTCACCGGCTCAGGGGGCATCTGGTCGCGTGTCACGATCCGGACGATATCGTGGCCGGCGATGTAGTCGCACCCGTGCACGTCGAGAATGCTCCGAAGGGCTTCTTCCAGGGTGACACTCGTGAGTTTCACGGTCACTTCGCCCTTGACGTTGGGGCCTATCACGACGCCCACACCCGCCTGTTCGGCGATCATCCGAATCACGTCTTCGATCGGCGTTTTCCTCAGGTCTACGGAGATCCTCTTGTTTAGCCGATCGCGAAGGGGCGTATCCTGGGCCGGCGATGCCGGCTCCAATCCCTGCGCGGCGGAGGCAATGGCCAGGGATCCCAAGATCCCTGCCACCGCCGCGCGACGCAGCCATTTATAGACAAGATTAGTCTTGATGCAGCGTTTCATGGTTGTTCCCCTATGATCCCTTGAATTCATGGTCCGTCCCATTCCAATCCCTAGTGAGGTGCCTCCGCGGGGGAAGAGACCGTCTGTTTCCACCGCTCGCTGCCCAGCTCGAACTCGACGCCGTCCAGCTCGATCCCGATCACGGTCAGGCCGGGTATCTCGGTCAGCTCGTCGCCCTTGTGCATGAGACGCGTGCCGATGATCGCGGCGGGCTTGTCCTCACTGACCAGTATTCCCTTGACTTCCAGGTCTTGACGGGCGTCCTGTTTCCACGACTTGCCGTTGAGCCCGAACTCCACGCCGTCGTCGCCTATCCTGATCACAGTCAGGCCCTGGATGTCGGGCACGGGATCGCCTTCGCGCACCAGGTTCGCGCCGATGATCACGGCCAGCCTGCTGCCGGTGAGTACGACCCCTTTGACGTCCAGCTTTTTGCGAACGTCCGCCTGGGTCACAACACCCTCCATGTCCTGGACCGAGGAGGACGCGATCTTCATCGGATCACGGCCGTCGGCCTGGTATACCGGAGGGATCTCCCAATCGACTTCTATGTCGTTAGCCGGCTTGGCCACCGACGGCAGAATGGCGACGGCCTTGACCGTGCGTGGAGAGGCCGGCTTGAAGGCGTTGCGGACCACCAGCACGAAGGTGATCGCCAGGATGGGAACCAATACGGCCATGCCCGTCTGCATGACGCGGTTTAGGCGATCGCTCTGGTAGTGGGATCGGGTCCTGACCTGGCGCCGAGCGGCCTGCGCCGGGCGCCGGTCTTCACCGGCCCTGGACGACGCGGCAGACTCCTCCACCCCGGGCCGGGCGGACCGGTCTGCAGCCCCTGGGGCACTGGCACGGTCCCAGCTCGGCAGGCCGCCCTGTTGACCCATTGCCGGAAATGAGGCCGGGTACTCCGGATCCGCGTTGGATGGAGCCGGCAGGGCCTGCTCAGGCTCCTGCCTCAACAGCCTGTCCAGGTAGGACGCCATGTCTTCCCTGCCAGCCCGTCTCGTTGTCTTGATGCCGCTTTGCATGGTCTAGAGTTGCCTCCCTTGCGGTTTCTCCGCGAGAACGGCCAGTTGCATGTTGATCTGGGGATCGGAGGACTGAACCTGCGGGTGGACGATCGTGAAGGTCTCTACGAACAGGACGGGATGGTGCCTTTCCATCGCATTGAGGAAGGCAGCAAACCGGTGAAAGGGGGCGACAAAACTGACGTCGATCTGCTTCTCCCCGATGCGCTCGCACTCGGGCACAGTATCAAGCCCTTGTCTGTTTCTGGGCTTCATGGAAAAAGATTCGATGCCCGTCTGGTTGGCGAGCTGGGCAATTTCAAACGCCAGGTCAGGAGCACCCTCCAGCGGCACGACGAAATCGGAAACGCGACGATCCAACCTTTCAACGGTCTGGACCAGCCGGCTCTGATCATCGGTCCTCACGGCCTCCTGCGCCACGGCATAGAGCTGCTTGGTCTCGGTCAGTTTCACCCGAATCGCTTGTGAACGGTGCGTCTGGGGGACCAGGACCCACAGGATGGACGCCCCGGCCAATGCAAAGCTGGGCACCCAGATACCGACCAAGATGAGCCAATACTTGTTCCGAACCGTCATGCGTTTTTCACTCCGCTGGGGGCCTGAAAACACAGTTGAGCTCGTAGCTCACCACGTGCTCGCCGTCCATGGTTCCGGCCTCCTGGGACACGGTCACTCCACTGAGTCGTGGTCCAATCGCAGCGGAAGACCTCAGACGATCCTGGAGGTCCCGCACGGCCTGGTAGGCCTTATCGCGGTCGTGCCCACAGACGTTGATCGCCAGTGTTCGCACCGGCACCGAGACGTCGAGGGTCGTCTTGGGATCGTCCTTCGCGGGGACCTTACGCCGAATGAATTCCTGCCTGGCCTCGAACCGAGTTAGGACCAGGGCGTCGGGCATTTCGGCCGCCACGGTCGCCAGGGCCGGCGACCACGGTGTGTGCCGGCTCAAGGCCGTCTTGACATCTGCCAGCAGGCCGCCTGCCGCGGCCTTGCGTTCTTCCAGGATCCGCCTTCTCTCCACGGCCTCCGACAGCGTCCCCAGCACCATCTGCACCCTGGACAGCTCATCCGTCTGGATGGATAGCATCACCCGGTGATCCAGATAGGTGCCGACGATCCCGATCCCAATGAGCAGAGGGACCACGATGACCAGGCACGCAAACGCGATGCCCGCGGGCCTGCTTCGAATCGGAATCCCTTCCGCCTTGAGTAGATCGACCGTGTACATGTCAGATCGTCCTCATCGCCATTCCTGATGCAATGGCCATGGATGGACCCACTTGCTGCAGTACCATTTCACACTGGGAGTTGCCCTCGCAGGGCATGCGGACCACGGGATTCCAGAGGGCCACGTGGAAGGGCAGTCTGGCGCTCAGCAGCTCGATGAAACCCCTGGCCAAGGCAAACCGGCCGCACACGAGCAGCCCGCTGACCCGTTCCAGGCGGTTCTGGGCGGCGTAGTACCGCAAGGTCGTGACCACATCATCCATCAGATGTTCGCACGCCTTTTCGAGGCTTCTCTGCAGGAGTCCCGGATCTGCCGGCTCATCGCCGAAGAAGGCAGCGAGCACGGCCTTGTCCGACATCCTCAGATCATGTGCCACCTGGCGTATAATCTGATGGCTCGCTGAGCTGACGTCCCGAACGAATGGACGGGAGGCGTGATCCACGATCGCAATTGTGGCGTAGGAATCGCCCATGTGGAGGATCGCGGGCCTGGTCCCGTCTAGGCGATCCGTTTCGGGGTGGCCGGTCTGCTGCTGCGCACCACCGGGCGAATTCTCGAGACAGTTCAACAGGGCCAATCCGTCGACGTCCATTAACACGCACTGCAGGCCGGCCTCCCGCGCCACCTGCCTTCGGCTTTCGATCAGACGGCGTGTGGCGGCCACCCAGAATCCCTGTATCCGCTTGTCGCAATCAGACACGATCTGATGATCGAGCGTCACATCTTCGGTGCTGAAGGGACACACCTGGGACGCCTCCAGTTCAACCGCGCCGTCGATCTCTTCCGGCGGCAGGGTGGGAAACTCAAAGCCCCGGACGACCACCTCAGGACCCTGCAGCCCGCAGACCGCCAGCCTGCTGCCAGACCCCAAGGCATCGAGGCATTCACGAACGGCATCAACGGTGTGGGCTTGTTGTGCGTCGTGATCGTTGCCCCAGGGCGCCACGCTGCTGGTGGCGGCACCCACCACGACGTACTGGCCGTTCTTGCGGCGGAGTTGGATCATCTTGACCGAACAGAGATCCACGTCCAGACCGATGAGGTCTCGTCTGGCCAGACCGAGGGTTCTTCTCTCACCCATGGGAGTATACCCTTCCCCCCAAGATACAGGATGTAGACCCAGGGCTAATACCAACTCGTGTTCGCAGCATACCGGTCACCTTCATTGCCTTGATCGTCTCTTGGGCCAGCATGGACGAAAAACGCGGGTCTGTGAATCGATGACACGCTGCCCCACCTTCCGGGGTTTTGCGTCCGTCCACGTCCGTGCAGAATGGCTCTTGAGCCATCGGCAGAACAGGCGACCGGCATTAGCGATCAGGCCGATAGTCGTGCCAACCTGACGGTGCGGGCACGTACTTGCCTCGAAGTCCTATATCACCCGGCACAATGCCCGCGAGAAGGCGTCGGTCCATATGGTAGGACTTCAGGAAGCCGTCCGTGTTGGTGACGCCGACTACCCCTCGGATGGCCTCGGATATCGATCCTCGAACGAACAAGTAGTCCTGCCTTCCGTCCGCCTCCTTTCGGCCGCCGTAGGAGCCACGTTGCACATTCTCGGCACCCCAGCCGCCGCCACCTACGGTGATCGCCGCCTCTAGGGCTGTTGGATCGGGCAGATGCCGCTGGTTGTAGTCCCTGTCGCCTTCCCTCGCTCCGGAGCGATCTGGCCTGCAGACCGGAACGTACGTGAATCCACTGAGGCTCGTGCTTCGATCTATGGTGCTGAGGCCCGGATCCACGACCTTGATGACCCCCTGCGCCAACAGGCCCAAGACGTTGGGATTGTCAATGGCCGGCATGCCGTCCGCGTCATGGGTACCAGCCACAACAATGGAGTCCGCCACCCAGATGTTGCCGGTTGAGACGACGGTGATCCGGCCTTTCACGACCTGGTCGTTGGCCTGCCAGTCGGCGTTGCCTCCAAGGATCACGTCTCCGTTGATGAAGATCTGTCCGCCCGGCTCCGACTGGACTCCGTTGAACGACTGGGTCACGTAGGTATCAGTGAGGGGCACTACGCGTCTCTGCCCCGTGCGGTCGGCATCAACTGGAGCCATGTGGTAGGTGTATATGTCGTACCTCTCGTATTGGGTTCCGTTCGTGCCGGGTCGAATCCGGAAATCGTACGTCCTCGAGTCGTAATTCTGGCTGAAGCCGCGCACCGTGCAGTGGTTGGTGATGCGGACCTTGCCTGCGCCCCCTTCCTCGAAGAACTCCAGTTGCACGGCCGACCGCGGGCGGGTGACTGGGGCCTGGCCTACAGGCTTAAAGCAGTATTCGGCCCTGGTGCTGGCCCGGAACCGATCGACCTTCGTTTGGACTGAGGCCTCATCCGTGACCCTGGTATTGGGCTGGTCAAAGTAGATGCCCCCGTGGAAGAGGGTCAGGATGTCACGGTATTTGTCCGACCCGCCTTGGGTGAGCCTGGATTCGGCCACGGCCACGGGCTGCAGAAAGCTTGGTGTCCCCGAGACGCTGAGGTCCCGGACATCCGGGTTGTCATCGGCCCGGTTGATCTGGAGCGGCATGTCGATGGTCTCACCAGTGACGAAGTAGACCTGCGTCGTCTCCGTTGCACCGCAAGGGATTCGGCAGGTCCCCACATCCCATCCGCTGACGGCCTGCACCACGAACACATCGACCTGTCTTTCGGACAGGCCGCTGCGGCCGAGTGACGAGACACGAAACACCGGCCGGGTCCCCACAAACGAGAAGAGGCTGACCTGATACGTGCAGGAGCTGTCGGGAAAGTTCAGGACCCCGCTGGTGCCGGGCGATCCCTGTTGCAGCGAGCTGAGCATGTCCTGCTGCTGGCTCATCCAGAAGACGGCCTTTTCATAGCCTCCCTCGGCAGCCAGCATCGCCGACAGCTCGCCCTTGGCCGCGACCGCTTGACGCCGGGCGCCATAGGCAACCGAGAGCAGACCCACCCCAAGGACAGTCAGTATCCCCAAGGAGATCACCACAAGGGCCAGCGCGATGCCACGGCGATGGCCTGGATGGGGAAGTCCGCTCTTCAGGTAGCTTGGCATCGTGGGTTCCGCCCTTCGAGACCTGGATCACCTCGGCCAGATGTTGCGCATCAGCGCGGCTGCCATGACCCGTGTCGTGTCACCGCTGGCGGGATCCGTCAGGATCAGATTCAGCCGTACGCAGCCCTGGCCCACGCCGGCCTGGGTGGTGTGGCTGAAGGGGCCCACCGTGGCATCGGGGGTGACGTTCTCCGCAAGGACTCGGGTGCTGACGCCCATCAGGTTCTTGGCTCCACCGCCGGCAGGCACGGCCCCCGGCGGATAGGGCCCCTCGTCAACCTTCAGCCGCCCGTCCTCCACGTAGAACAGCTCATAGATTGTGGCCGCCCTGTCGGCGTCCATGACGTGGTGGCTGTCGGAGGCGTCCAGTTCGACGTCCCAGCACCGGAATTCCACGGCATCGCCTGCAAGGACCGACTGAGGTCGTGACGGATCCGGCTGCACGGGGGTGAACAGGCCGCGGTCTATTCGGTAAAGGACGTAGCTGGCGCGGTTCGATCTGCGTCCAATGCTGCCGAAAGCGGCTACTATGGCCTTGGCGTCCGCTTCGCGCTCGCTGTTCATCACCGCATACGTGTGGAGCCACGCCCGGTTGCCCCCGTCCAGCAGGACCCCCACCGCCGAGATCAGCACAAGAGCGATGGTGCCCGTAATGATGAGTTCCACCATGGCCATGCCGGGACGATGTGTGTTGACCTGTGCTCTCACGGGGCTAGCCCTCGGTTCAATGTAACGTTGTCGCCCACCCATCTGCGAGGCCGAAGACCCCATTTCAACCGTTGGATGCATCGACCCGGACATAGGTGGCCAGTGTGACAGGCGGCATGTCGGCAAGGCGACTGTCCGAATTGCCGGTGTCCCCGCCTGCTGCGCCTCCCGAGAAACGGACCACCACGGCCAGTTGCCGCAACGTGGCCTTGGCCTGTGTGTCCCGGCTGACATCCAGAACCATCAAGGCCACCATCATGGGAGTGCCGTTCACGGTGATGGCATACGCCGCGCCGTTCAGTGCCACACCCAATGGCTCGGCTGGAATGAATCCTGCGGGTATGGCCAACGGCCCTGAGAAACCGAGACCCAGGTCCAACGGGTTGTAGTCCGTCGAACCCCCGGTGGATTTCCAGTCCTCCAACAGCAGATGGGCGATCTGACCTACCGCAACCTGGGCCCTCGCCAATTTGCCATGCCAGGCCGCATAGTACTGGCAACGGAGAGCGCCCAGGGCGGCCACCACCAATATGACGGCAGCCACCATCACCTCTGTGAGCATCAGGCCGCCAGCGTGCCGGCAGGAATGCACGCCGGCCCGACGGAAGGCCCACACATGACCTCGTATATCCCCTCGCATGGCATTGGACCCGGACCTGCCTGCCGGCAGGCATGGCCTGTCGGTTACCATCGGGCCAGGTATGGCGAACCCAGCGCCAGGGATTCAGTATTGCCCATACCCGCCTAGCTGCCTTCCGCAAAGGTGGCCACGTAGCTGTTGGCCGCATTGCACGTGAGGGTCATGGATGCGGGGCTGGCCGGCTTGCCGCTTCTCGTGGACGAGGCGGCCGTGCAGGTGATCAAATAGGACACCTGGCTGCCGTTGGCCGAGGACGACGTGATGGCGTAGGCCTCGTGGGAGAAGTACGTGCCGTCCAGGTCGGTGTTTGAGATGCCGATCTGACTCAGGGACGGAGCTGTGGAATAGCTGCCCTTCTCCGCAGCATAGGCTCTTAGAGCCGACGCGATGGTGCCCATGCCCGACTTGGCCTCCGACCACTTGGAGGAATCGATTCGGCCCGTCATCATGGGCACAGCCACGGCCGCCAGGATGCCTACGATCAGGACGACCACCATCAGCTCTACCATCGTGAAACCTGTTCTGTTCTTCATAATGCACCTCCCGAAACCATACCTTTTTTTTAAACGATCCCTGCCTCCGTCTGAGACCTCACATGGCGGGGAACTCACCGCACCAGGGTCCAAACCGCACGTTCCTTCACCTTCCGTTTGGATACCCTATCGGCAAAACGTGGCCTTGACTTTGCCTTCATTCCCCCCGCGGCTGGTCCGCGAGGGCCCGGCACCCGGGCGCAGGCCGCATGGCTGCTTTATCGGGCCGTATCCGAAACCGCGAAGATCGGCAGATACAGGGCTATGACGGTAACCAGCACCACCGCACCGATGGCCACGATCATGAGCGGTCCCAGCAGGTTCGTGGCCGTGTCGATCGTGGCGGTAATCCGGCGCTCATAGTGGTCGCTGGTCTTGCGCAGCACCACCGGGAGGAGGCCGCTCTCTTCTCCAACCTGGGTCATCTTGACCACCATGTTGGGGAAGATGCCGACCGCGCTCATGCTGGCGGCCATGCTGGCCCCTTCCATGATCCGCTGTTTGGCTGCGGCGACTGCGGAGCTGAGCACGTCGTTGCCGGTCATGCCCCGGGCGATCTCGAACACGTCCAGCACGGGCACACCCGCCTCCAGGAGAGTGGCGGTGGTGGTGCAGAACGTCGCTGCGAACACCTCCGAGAATAGCCTACCTAACAGCGGCAGCTTCAGAACGATCCGACTCATCATCGTATGGCCGGCCCTGGTCCTGGACAAGAGCACGCCGCCGCCTAAGAAAACCGCCGCGCCCACGATGAGAGGGACTGCGTTGTGACACAGCATTCCGTAGATTCGCATGAAGGCGAGGGTGAACGCAGGCAGCTTGCCGCCGAGCTGGTCGAAGATCGTGCGGAATCGCGGGACCACGAACACCATGATGGCCACGATGATCGTTGTGATAAGAGCGAGGACGAAGACAGGATACGCCAGGGCGGATTGCATCTTCTTGGAGAGCCGGTCCTTGCTCTCATAATGCTCGGCCAGGGTGTGCAGGGCGTGACCCAGGTTGCCGCTCGTTTCACCGGCTACGACGATCGCTACTGCGATCCGCGTGAATATCTGGGGGAACTCCTTGAGACCTTCGGACAGAGGCCGTCCCTCACTGACGTTCACGAGGGTCCGGTGCAGAACGGACTTGAGCGGGCCTTTAGCCGTGTCGGCCGCTGCGATCTCGAGCCCGGTCGTGATGGGGATTCCCCCCTCGACCAGGGTGCACAACTGCCAGCACAGGGCTGCCAACTCCGCAGACTTGACTCGACCCCGGGGCGCAGGCCTTCTTCCCTTCCTCTGGGCGGACGTCGCTTCGATCAAGGTGGGGGTCAGCTCACGCTGGTGCAGGGCCTCAATCGCCTCATTGAGCGTGGCGGCCCGCAACACCCCTTCCCGCTGAGAACCTCCCGCATCGCGGGCTCTGTACACATAGCTTCCCATTCGTTGCTGCCAACCTCCTGACGGGCGACCATACGTGGAGGCCCACATGTGTCTCTCCGATGTCACGGCCGGCGGATTCACCGGCCTCCACAGCCCATCAGAGCTATTCTATCGGTCCCCTGTCGAGGCCACCCTAATGACCTCGTCGGCCGTGGTCTTGCCTCGGAGCACGGCCTTGACGCCGTTCTCCAGGAGTCCGCCGTAGCCCTTGCGCCGCGAGGCCGCCCGGATCTCGGCCTCGCTCTGATTGGCCACTATCCGTTCTGCGATCTCGTCATCGACCACCAGGAACTCAAAGATCGGCAATCGGCCGGAGTACCCTGTGTTGGCGCAGGCCTTGCAGCCCTTGCCCCGATAGAATACCCCGTCCTGGTCCTGCTTAGAGTCGATCCGGAGTCGTCGGAGCATCTCCTCGGTAGCTTTCAGTGGCTCCTTGCAGTGCTCGCAGATCCTCCGCACGAGCCGCTGAGCCAGGACGAGATTCAACGTCGACGCCAGCAGGTAGCGTTCGACGCCCATGTGGGTCAGCCGGCTGATTGTGCTCGGGGCATCGTTTGTGTGAAACGTGCTGAGGACAAGATGGCCGGTCAGCGAGGCCTTGATGGCGATGTCTACGGTCTCCTTATCCCGGATCTCGCCGATGAGTATGATGTCTGGGTCCTGTCTGAGGATGGCCCGCAGGCACCTGGCGAAGTCCAGCCCGATCTCCGGCTTCACCTGAATCTGGTTGATGCCCGCCAGGCGGTACTCCACGGGGTCTTCCACGGTGGTGATGTTCACCGTCGGGTCTTTCAGGTGATTCAGGGCCGCGTACAGCGTCGTGCTCTTGCCGCTGCCGGTGGGCCCCGTGACGATGATGATACCGTGGGGCCGCGCCAGCATGGACCGCAACTCCAGCAGATCATCCGGCTCCAGATCGAGCCGATACAGGTCGTGGTTCACCGCACAGGCGTCCAGGATCCTCATCACGACCTTTTCGCCGTAGATCGTCGGAAGGGTCGAAACCCGGACGTCAATGTCTCGGCCTGACGTCCTGATTCTCAGACGCCCATCCTGAGGCAATCTGTGCTCGACGATGTTCATCTGCGCCAGGATCTTGATCCGTGCCACGGCCGCGGCATGCATCTTCTTGGGGGGTGGAACCATGTCCCTGAGCAATCCATCCACTCGCATGCGGACCACGGTGGTCTGGGCTTGGGGCTCGATATGGACGTCGCTGGCCCTGTTCTTGACGGCCTGTCTGAGCAACAGCTCGACAAACCGGATGACCGGTGCCTGGTTTGCCGCTTCCTCGCCGCTGGCTTCCACGTTGGAGGACTCCTCGGCCACGGCACCGTCACTTGGCTCATGCCAGTCAGGGGTGTCTCCTTCAAGCGAGATCAGGTCTCTCAGTTGCCGTTCCTCGATGTCCGAGTTGTGGTAGATGAGCTCGATGGCCCGATTGATCTCCCTGCGGGAGCTGATCAACGGCCGGATCGGTCGCTGCACCCTCAGCATGACGGCATCGATGGCAAAGACGTCGAGCGGGTCGGCCATCGCCACGGCCAGCTTGTCTCCCTCCTCGCCGATGGCCACCAGACAGAACCTCTTGGCAATGCTCTCGGGCAGCAGGCGGGCTATTCGAGCGTCGATCTGCGATACGTCTTCTAGATGGACTCGTTTTATGGAAAGATGCTCGGCCAGCGACTCGGTCAGCATCGAGTCGTCGATGATCTGCAGTCGCAGCAGGATCTCGCCCAGTCGACCTCTGCTGCGGTGCTGATCGTCGAGTGCCCGTTTGAGGTCATCGGGCGTGATCAGGTGCTTGCGCACCAGCAGGTCTCCGAAGTGGAGATCCGGCCTGGCATCAGGCGGGCAGTCGGTCTGTGTGTCCTGCATCATCCGGGTATCCATACAAGGCGGCACGGCTACGTTGTCAGTACCAAGACGTCGTCCGCCGCAGGAGACGGCTCGGTCTTGTTTTCGGCGACACCTTCGCTGGGTACAAGGCCATCGAAAAGGGCGAGCAGATCCTTCTGGATGCCTCTGCGGGTCTTGCCGGGCCGCGTGGGCTGAACGGAACCTGAGCTTCCCAGTATTTCCTCCGCCAATTTCCGATAATCCTTTGCGCCCCTGCTTCGCGGCGCATAAAGGAGAACGGGCTCACCGGCACTTGGTGCCTCAGATAACCGGATGTCGCTGTGTACCACGGCCTGAAAGACCCTCGATCCGAAGATCTCCCGCATCTGCGCCTGGATCTGTCTGCCCACGAGTGTTCTCTGGTCAACCAGTGTCAGTAGAATGCTGAGATTTTCCGCAGATTGAGCGTGATATCGTTCTCTGACCAGGCGAACTGCCTCCAGGACTCTCCTAAGGCCTTCAAGCGAATAATACTGGGCCTGGACCGGCACGATGACGTCGGTGCTCGCTACGAGCGCGCTGACCGTGAGTATCCCGAATGAGGGCGCACAATCTATCAGGCATTCGTCAAATTGATTGCGGACCGAAGCCAGTTGCCGCGCCAGGACCAACTCTCTTTGTGGGACCAGCGATAGCTCGATCTCGGCCCCGGCCAGGACGATGCCCGCTGGTGCGAGATAGAGACTGTCCACCTGTGTCTTAACCAAGACATCCGACAGAGGGACCTGGGGACGAGCCAACGCATCATAGACGATGTGCTCCAGGAGGTCCGGATCAAGACCCAGTCCCAGAGTGGCATGCCCTTGCGGGTCCAGATCAACAAGCAGGACACGCCTCTGCTGTTCGGCCATAGCTGCGGCCAGGTTGACGGCGGTAGTGGTCTTGCCACAGCCGCCCTTTTGGTTGACTACGGCGATCACTCTCATTGTTTTCCGGTCCTCCAAAGTGCTCATATGACATCGTCTTTTTTGGAAACCCTCTTAATCCGCATATTTCACAGGCTTCTGGGCCTTTCTCGTCGTGGAGTAATGGCGAGCGGCCAGACAGCCGAAACTCTATTTGGCGGTCACGTTGAACGCTGCCTGGGCAGGAATGACCATCATGACTCGAATGTTTTGTACACAGAAGGAAGCGGCCGGCTGGC
>Ga0315287_10001931_pt1 | contig 19419 bp, 10 predicted proteins | sample YL17G11_0_MG_FD_205037 | JGI IMG/M metagenome (GOLD analysis project Ga0315287, IMG submission 205037) | Sediment microbial communities from Yellowstone Lake, YNP, Wyoming, USA - YL17G11_0 | ecosystem: Environmental > Aquatic > Freshwater > Lake > Sediment | place: USA: Wyoming | collected...
CGTGATAGAGTGTGTGGCCTCACACGGGTATTGCTGGGGCGATTCCATTTCCTCTCACTCCACACTTCTTTCTTCCGCGCCCCGCACACGGCCGCCCGACCCACGCCCCTGCCCCGAGCCACACGCTGGGAGGACAGCTCAACATACGCACACAACAAAACACACACACACAAACACACAGCAGAGAGAGACAACCATGTCCAAGCCCGCCCGCCGCATCGTCCCGCACGCGCTGCCGCCCGCGCCGATGGTCGTGTCTCCCCCACCCGGCGGGGGCGGGGGGCGCGGCCCAGGCGCTTCCTCCTCCACCCGCCCCGCCCCCTCGGCGCCCGCCCAGCTGGCCGCCTCCAAGGCCGCGGCCGAAGCCCTGGGCCCCGGTCGCCACGTGTACGTCGCCCTGGGCGAGGCGGCGGCCGCCCCGCCCGCGGGCGGCGACCCCGCGACAGGGCACGACCGCAACACGGCCGACTGGAAGGCGCTCCTCCGCGCGCGCGGCCTCAAACGGTCCGCGGCCGCCAAGGCCGCCGCCAGGGCCGCGGCCGCCGACGCTGCGGACCCCGGGCCCGGGGGCGCCCGCGGCGGCGGCGGCGGCGGCGGCGCCCCCGGCCCCGGCATTTCGCGCGCGGGGCGGGGCGACGCCTGGGCGGCAGTTCTTCAACGCATCGAGCGCCAGTACGTCTGCCGTGGGGGCGGCGGCGGCGCCGGTGGGTCAGGGGACGACGACAATGACGACGGCGGCGGCGGCGGGTCCTCCTCCTCCTCGTCCTCATCGGGCGAGGAGGAGGCGGGCGGTGGAGAGGGGTCGGGCGCGGAGGACGCGGACGACGCCGGGGGCGAGGCGAGCGGCGAGGAGGAGGAGGAGGAGGAGGAGGGCGAGGCCGAAGGCGCGTCCGAGGAGGAGGCCGCGGGCGCGGGTGGCGCCACCGCTCCTGGACCTACCACGAAGCACAAAAAAAACAGGGCGGGCGGCGGGAGTGGTGCCGGCGGGGGCGGCGGCCCGCCGCCTGGGGGGGGGGGGGGGATGAAGGGCCCGGGCGGGCGCCCCGACGAGTACGAGTATGATGACGGCTTCTTGGATGACGCAGAACTGGAGGCAGTCGTGGCCGCGCGGCGGGCGAGCGGCCAGACCCGGCACCGCGGATTCTACATCAACCAGGGCGCGATCGAGAGGGTGGGCGGGGGCGGGGGCGGGGGGGGCGGCGGCGTGAAGCGGGGCGCGGCGGCGGCGGGGGGTGGCGCCGGCGCGGACGCGGGCGCCAAGCGCGCGCGTGGGTCGCCGCCCGCCCACGCCCACACGCCCGGCGGCACGGCCACGCACGCCGCCCACGCCCACCACACCGGCTCTGGCGCCGCCGACTATGCCCCCCCCGCCGAGCTGGTGGCCGCCGTGGAGGCTGTCGAGGCCGCCGCCGCCGCCGCCCCTCGCCCCGCCCCGGGCGCCGCGCGCGTCATTCTGCCCCTCCCCACCGTCGACCCCCTCGCCCGCGCCGCCGCCGCCGCCGACCGCCTCCTGGGCCGGTCCCAGGTCGGCTCCGTCGCGCCCGGGCGGGCCTGGCTCAACGCCCGGCTGCACGCGGCGCTGGGCGCGTGGACGAAGCGGGGCAACATGACGGCCCGCATGCGGTCAGAGCTGGAAAGGGTCAGCGTCGACCTGCGGGTGGCCGTCAAGGCCCTGGCCGGCGCCGCGGCGGCCGCGGCGGGGGCCGCCGCGGCGGCGGGCGCCGTCCACCCTGCCCTGCCCTGGACGCCCCACCTGGACGCGGCGGTGCGGGCGTACGCGGGCGCGGCGGGCGCGAGCGCGGGCTGGGTGGCGGGAGAGGCGGAGGGCGGGGAGAGCGGCCGGGCGGCGGGCTTGCACGCCCGGGTCGCGGCCTTCCTGGCGGCGGGCGGGGTGGGCGGCGGCCTGGTGGGCCAGGAGGGCGGTGGCGGTGGCGGTGCCGACGCTGCGCCGCCGCCGCCGCCCCGCCCGGCCGTCATCTTTTCAGACGTGGGCGCTGCCGAGGTGACGGCCGCGTGCGCCCGGGCGGGGGCTGCCGCCGCCGCCGCCGGCCCGCCCGGCTCCGCCCCGCCCTCCAGCCGGGGCGGCCGGGCCGCCGCCGCCGCGGGCGGGCGGCCCGCGAGCGGCGCCTCCCCCTCCTCCTCCCAGGGGGGTTCCCCACCCCGGGCGGGCAGCAGGCGGCCCGCCGCCCGGTCCACCTCCCCCCCGGGCGCGGCCGCCAGCCCCGACGCGGCCGCGGCGGCCGTGGCGGCCGCCCTGGCGGCCGCGCCCGCGGTCGCGGGCTTTGGAGCGGGCACGCCCGAGGCCTGGTCCGTGGCCGCCCACGCCGCCGACCCGGCGGCCATCGCGGCAGCGGCCGCCCGCTTCACGGGCGGGCGGGCGGGCAAGCTGAAGCCCGTCCTGCCGCGCGCCCTGCTGGCGGCCGGGCCGGGCGGGGCGACGGTGGCGGAGGCCGTGGCCATCGTCAACGCCGCCGGCCTGGGCCTCCCCGGCGACGCGCCGTGGGCCACGGACAAGGCCCGCCGCCAGGCCGCCTCGCACGCCCTGGCCGCCGAGCCCGACGTCTTTGTCGTCCTCGCCTCCCGCGGCCATTCCTTCGTGTACGGCCACGTCGCCTTCCCCGGCGTCCGGGCGCGGCGGGCGGAGATTGCGGCGCGGGTCGCGCGCGGCGGCGGTGGCGGGGGGCGGGGGGCGAGCGAGGAGGATGGCCGGGGGGCGGCCGCGGCGCCTGCCGGCGGGCCGGCGGCCACCCAGCCTCCACCCCCGCCCCCGCCCCCGCCCGCCCCGCCCGCCCCCGCTGCCGTTGACGAAGCCGCCATCGGGGCGATCCTGGCGGACCCGGCCCTGATGGCCGACCCGGGGCGGCTGGCCCAGGCGATCGCGGGGCTGGATGCCGCGACGCGGGACGCGGTGGCGGGGCTGCTGCGGCCGGCGCGGTGAGAGGAGGAAAGGGGGGGGGGGGGGGGGGGGGAACAGCAAACGTTTTTGAGAAAAAGCCCCCACGCGCCACACTCTCCTTGTGTTTCCTTTTCCGGGCGAGCACGGGCCTCTCTGCTCTGCCCGCCCACCTTTACTAACGCCCACCCGGGCCCCAGCCGAGACTTCCACGGCACAGCATCCGCGTCAGAGGGACCAATGGGTGCGTGGGCGGAGAGGTGGAGTGGTTGCGTGCGCAAAAAATGTGCCGCGCCGCGCCACGCCGCAGCCAGCCAATTGTGTTAGTTATGCGGCGCCAAGGTTTGCGTCCACGCCCTGTGACCCTGCCCGCTACTGCCTCCAACCCGCTAGTCCGGTCTGTACAGGCCTGGTGACGAACCTGGTGGTGGCCGGGAAGGAGCGCATGCAGTGAAATGAAGAGGGACTCACCCGCCCCCTCCCCCCCCCCCCCTGCTCTCCTCCTCTCTCCCTCGCCCGCAAACCTCTCAGCCCACCAACCCACCGCCGCTGCCGACCTGCCCCCCGACATCCTGGCGCGCATCGCCGCGGCCGGCCTGACAGCGGCTGACCTGGCATCCGCTTCAACAGCCTGCACCGCCTGGGCGGTCGGCATCGGCCGGGCGGTGGACGCCCTGGCCCCGGCCGGCGCGGCCGCCGCCCCGCCGCCCCACCCCCTGGCCGCCCTGGCCGCCCGTTTCCCTTCCCTGCGCTCCCTCGACTTGGGCCGCCTGCCCGCCGACCAGGCGACGGACTGGGGGGCGCTGGGCCGCCTGCCTCACCTGGCACGCCTCTCCCTGCGCGGGCGGCGGTCGGCCCGGGGTGGGGCCGCCCTGGCCGGCTCCCTGGGCGTCCTCCGCGCCCTGCGAGACCTCGACTTGTCGGGGTGCGAGGGGCTGGGCGGGGACGGCGGGGTCGGCCCCGGCGGCGCCCGCCCGGCCGGCACCCCCCGCCGCCCGCCCCGCAGCCCGTCCCCTGTGCGGCGCCTGGGTGACAGGCCGCCCCTGGCGCCCGCGTTTGACGCGCCCGCCCCCCCTCCTCGCCCCCCCCCTGTGGAGCCGGGCGTCGGCCTGCGCCTGGCGGCCGCCCTGCCGCCCAGCCTCACCCGCCTGGCCGCCGCCCGGTGCCCCTGGATAGGGGATGCCGAGCTGGGCGCGGTGGCCGCGGCCTGCCCACGCCTGGTCTCGCTCACCCTGGACGCGGCGGGGCCGGGGCTGGGGGCGGCCGGCCTGGCCGCCCTGGCGGCCACCGCGACGGCCCTCGCATCGCTCTCTCTGGCCGGCGCGCGTGGCGTGGAGGACGGGGCGGTGGCGGCCCTGGCGGCCGCCCCACGCCTGTCCGCCCTGGTCCTGGACCGGTGCACTGGCGTGACGGGGGCCGGCTTTGCGGACGGGTGGCGGAGCGGGGGCGCCGCCACGCCGTGCGCGCCCCTGTCCTCGCTCTCGCTCCGCCAGGCGGGTGCCCTCACCGATGCCGGCCTGGCGTCGCTCGCCGCCTCCCGCCTGGCCGCCACGCTGACCGACCTGACCCTGGACGAGTGTGACGGGCTGACGGACGCGGGCATTGCGGCCCTGGCGTCTCTGGCCCGCCTCACCGCCCTCAGCCTGCGCGGGCTGCGGGGGCTGGGGAGGGGTGCGGGGGGCGGCGGCTGCGGCCTGTCGCGCGCGCTCGCCGCGGCGCCGCCTCCCTCCGCTGCCTTCCCGACCCTGACCCGCCTCAACGTGTCCGGCTGCGTGGGGCTGGGCCAGGCGTGCGCGCCCTTGCTGGCGGCCCTCCCGCGCCTGGCCGACCTGGACGTCGCGGGCTGCGAGCGGGTGGACACGGCCTTCCTGGGCGGCCTCGCGCGCGCGGCCGCGCTCACCACCCTCCGCCTGGCCGGCTGTCCGGGCGTCTCCTGCCCCGGCCTGGCCGCCCTGGTGGGTGCGGGGCCGTCCAGCCTGGTCGCCCTGGATGCAGGTGGTTGCAGCGCCCTGGGCGATGAGGGCGTGGCGGCCCTGGCGGCGGGCGCCCCCCGCCTCGCGGCCCTCGGCCTGGCCGGGTGTGCCCGGGTCGGGGCGGTATCCCTGGCGGCCCTCGCGGCGGGCGCCCCCGCCCTGGCCTCGCTCAACCTGGCCGGCTGCCCGGGCATCACCCCGGAGGCCCTGGCCCTGCTGGCCCCTCGCAGCGTGGAGGCGGGCGGGACCCTGCGCCGGGTGGTGGTGTGGGGGACGCCGGCCGCGGCGGGCGACAGCGGCGGCGCGGGTGCCTGGGAGGAAGGGGAGGCGGCGCCCGATGGCAGTGCTTCTCCGCCCCGGGTGCGCCCGCCGAGTGGGGTGGCGCGCCCGGGGTCGGCTACGACGACTCCCGTGGCGATGCTGCGGTTTGCCCACCTGAGCAGCCCGCGGGCACAGGCGGCGGCAGTGTAGAGAGAGAAGGTTGAAAAAGAAAAGAAAGGATGTGGAAGCATTGCACATACTCCCTTGATTCTGCACACCCTCCACGCCTCTCCAGCACATGGCCACCCTCTCGGCCGTGGAGGCCGACCTGCGGTCCCTGGCCACCGCCGTCACGGGCCGGGAAGGCCTAGCGGGCCAGCTGACAGGCCTATTTACGGGCGCCGGCCCCGAGCACGCGGCGGTCCGGGCGGCCTGCGACAAGGCGGTGGCGGCCATTGGCGAGGCCAAGGCAGCGGCGCCTGGGGATGAAGCGGCGGCGTTGGGCGCGGCTGTAGAAGTGAGTTTGTGCGGAGGGGCGCAACGGCAAGGGGCACGCGCCCGGGGAGCGCGTTCGCGGGGAGAAAGAAAGAAAAAACGATGCCCCGCGCGCGCGCGCAACTCTCACCTCTTTTCCAAACACTCACAGGCCGCCCTCGACGCCCTCCTGGCCGGCGCGACCTCGGGCACGCCCAAGCTGGCAGCCCCAGCCCTGGCCGGCCTGGCCTCCCTGGCCGCTAGCGCGCCCTCCATTCCGGCTGCCCGGGCGGGCGACGCCATCGCGGCGGTCGCGACCGCTGCGGGCTGCCCGACGCCCGCCTCGACCGCCGCCCCTGCAAGGCTGGCCTCCACGCCCTGTTCGCCCGCCGAGGAGGCCGTCCGGCTGCGGGCCATGCAGGCCGCGCTGGCCCTGGCCTCCCAGGCGCCCGCCATTGCGGACGCGCCCGGCGGGGCGGCGGCCCTGCTGGGGGTCTGCCTGCGGGCGCTGGCCCTGGCGGACCGGGGCGGGCACGGTGGGGGCGCCCAACCCGCGCCCTCCAACAACAACCATTCCTCCGCCTCCCTGGCGGGCACGGCCGCCGCGACCGCCCGCCAGGTGGTGGCCCTGGCCTTCGAGCGGGCGGCCGGGGCGGTCGGCGGCCCCGGGTCCCCGCCCCGCCTGGCGGCGGCGGCCCTGTTGAGTGACCTGTGCTCGCTTGCAGACCCCCGCGGCGCTGGCGCCCGCCCGCCTGCCTGGGCGAGTGGGGGCGGCGGCGCGGCGGCCTCCCTGCCGCCCGCCACGGCCCTGGAACTCATTGACGTCGCACTCTCCGCCCCTGGCGCGCCAGGCCTCTTCGGGTCCGACCCGGCCTTCGGGGACGCCCTCCGCTCCTCGGTCCGCCTCGCCCTGCTCGCCCGGCTGCAGGCGGTCCTGGAGGGGGAACGTTGTCCGCGGGGCGCCCCAGGCGACGCCGCCGCCGCCACCCCCTCTAACCCGCCGACGCCCTGCCTCGCGTCTGGCCCGGAAGGGCGGGCCGCCCTGCGCGCGACCCGCACCGCCCTGGCGCGCCTGCACACGGTCCTCGGCCCGCGGGCGGCCCCGCTGGTGGGCGCGCTCGTGGCGGGCGCGTCCGCCGGCTGCCCGCCCGCCCAGCGGGCGGCGACGGTGCGGGCCTTGCGTGACCTGTGTGGGGACACCGACCTGCTGCTGTTCCTGTTTGGCGAGTTTGACGCCCGGGCGGCGGGCGGTGGTGCTGGCGCCCCGCCCCGCGCGGCGGAAGCTGTCGTGCGGGCGGCCGCCGACGCGGCCTCGTCCGCGGGCGCCTACGGCCCTGCTGGCCCGGCCGCCCTGGCCTCGCTCGTCCGCGCCCGCGAACGCGGGGACACCGCCTGGGCGGATGGTGGGGGCGCCTCCCTGGACGGTGCCGTCCCGGCCCCGCCGCCCGCGCGCGGGGCGGGCGGTGGGCTGACAGGCCCCTCGGCTGCCGCGACCGCGGCCGCCGCGGCCGCGGCCGACGCCACCACCTGCGCCGCCCGGGCGGCCGCCCTGGGCTTTGATGGTGTCTTACGCTTCATTGACGCCCTGGAGGAAGCGGCGGCGGGCGTGGCGGGCGGGAGTGGCGACGCCGCGCTCTCCCTCTCCACGACCACCACAGCGGCCACCACCCGGCGCGCACTCGCAGCCGGCCTGCTCGCGGCCACCTGGCGCCCCGCCGCGGGCGCCCTGGCGGACGTGCTGACGTTGCCACCGGCACCCGCCGGTGGCGAGACGGTGGCGGTGCGGGCGCTGGCCGGCCTGCAACGCCTGGCCCGGGCGGCGGCGCTGCTGGGCGCGGCGGGCCCCAGGGACGCGCTGCTGAGCGAGCTGGCCCGCCTGGCCCTGCCCTCCGGCGGCATGCCCTTGCCGCCCGCCGCCCCGGCCACGCAGCCCGCGACGGCGCCGTCCCTGGCTGCTCGCCTGTCCGGGGGCGGCCTGGAACGCCTGCTGAGCACGGGGGCGAAACCGCAGCCCGGCAGTGGTGGTGTGAACCACCCTGCCCAACAACAACAGCACACGGCTTTGTCCTCCACCAACGACGACGCCCTGGCGCTGGGCCCCGCCCACGTCCACGCCTTTCGGTGCCTGTTTTCTGCCGCGCACACGCTGGGCGAGGGGCTGGGCCCCGCCGGCTGGGCGCCCGTCCTGGGCGCGGTGACCCGCCTGGACGCCGCCCTCGCCTGCCCTCGGACGACCGCTGGTGGCGGGAATGCGCCCTCGCCCGCCCGGGATTCCCTCGCCGCCTTGCGCGCTGCCGCGGACGGCCTGTTCACGGGCGCGGCCACCATGTCGGATGCCGGTGTGGGCGCGCTCGTGGCGGGGTTGGCCGCCGTCCACGGTGCGGGCCTCCCCGCGGCCGCGGCCGCGCCTGGCGGGGCTGAGCATGAGGGCGGCGGCAGTGGGGTGCTGAATGATGAGGCGGCGGCGGCGGCCGCGGCCGCCCGCTTGCCCGCCCTCGCCCGCATGGCGGACGTGGTCGTTGCGGGCAGCCAGGCCGTGCCCGGTCGGGCGGCCGCGCTGTGGCCGGCCCTGGCGTCGGGGGCCGCGGCCGCGGCTGCCTCGCCCTCGCCCGCCGTCCGGGCTGCTGGCCTGGAGATCCTGGGCCGCGCCGTCGCGGCGTCCCTGGCGGCGGCGGGGACCGGGGGTGCGACGACGCCGCGCCTGGCCCCGGGCGTGCACCAGGGCGAGGTGGAGGCGGCGGCGCTGACCGCCCTGGCGGCGGTCCACGACGGGACGGCCGCGGCGGGGGCGGCCACCACGGAGGAGAGCCTCCTCCCCCCCCTCCCCCCCTCCCCCCTGCTGCACACCCCGGCCGCCGTGCAGGTGGGCGTGCTCTCCATCCTGGAGCACGCTCTCGCCCGCCACGGGGACGGCCTCACCCCGGACGGGTGGGCGCCCGCCCTAGACCTGGTGGCGGGCGTGCCGGCGGCGGCGGAGGCGCGGGCAGCGGCGGCGGCAGCCGCGGCAGCGGCCCCGCCCGGTGCCCTCCTGCCCGGCCGGCGGCGCACGTCCTCCCTCGGCGGCCGCGGCGACGAGGGCGCCGAGGCGGCCGCCGCCACGGCCGCCCTCGTCGCCGCGGCCGCCGCCGCCGAGGCGGACCCGGACGCCGATGCGGCCGCCCACGTGCGCGCCGGCTTTGCGGCCCTCCAGGCGGGCGCGGACGCGGCGGCCGCGACCCTGCCCCGCCCGCTCCTCGCGCGCGCCCTGGACGCGTCCGCCGCCTTTGCCTCCCAGGGCCGGGACGTCAACGTCGCGCTGTCCGCGGTCGGCTTGCTCTGGTCGGCCGCCGACGCGATGCGGGCCCGGGCGGAGGCGGCCGCGGCGGCTGGGGAGGCGGCGGGCGCGGAGGGTGGCGGCGGGGGCGCGGAGGCCGCGGCGGCAGAGGCCGTCGCCGACTCGGGCGCGACCCTCGCCCAACTCTTGTCCTCCCTGACCGCCCTGGCCCGCGATGACGCCCGGCCGGAGGTGCGTAACGCGGGCGCGCGCACCCTGTTTGCGGTCATTGACGGGGCGGGCGGGGCGCTGTCGCCGGCGGGGTGGGGGGCCGCCCTGTGCGAGGCGGCCCTGCCGCTGGCGCGGGCCGCGGCTGCCGAGGCGGAGGCCGCGGCCGCGGCCGAGGAGGCCGCGCCGCCGCCGCCTGCCTCCTCGCAGTCGCACCCCCACCACCAGCACCACTCCCGAGACTCTGCCCGCAAGCAGTGGGCGGAAACGCTGGCGGTCGCCCTCGTCGGGGCCGCCCGCGTCATGCGCGGCCACGCGGGGCCGGGCCTGGCGGCCGCGCCCGGGCTGGCGGCCGCCTGGGGCGACCTGGCGGCCGTCTCGGCGGCCGTCTTCACTGGCTTCCGGCCGGCCAGCTCCCCCAGCGACCACCCAGCCTCTGCCACGCCGGCCGCCCATGCCGCCGCGTCCGCCGCGGGGCGGGAGGTGGCGGCGGCGGCCCTGGCGGCCCTGGCGGCGCCCCTGGCCGCGGCGGGCGGGGCGGCCCTCCCGCCGGCCGTGCGGGAGGCCTCGCTGGCCGCGCTGGCCGCCGCCGCGGCCGCCGCGGCCGACCCGGCTGGGGGCGTCCCCCTGGCGGCCCGCCTGGAGGTCGTGGCCACGCATGCAGGCCTCCTGGCCAGCGCGGGAGCGCGGGCGCGGCTGCCAGCCGGCGGCGCGGCGCGCCTGGCGGCAGGCCTGGCGGCCCTGGCCGGCGCGGGGCGGGCGCCGGGCGACCCGCAGGTCGAGGGCGGCGCCGCCCCGCCGCCCGCCGCCCGGGCCGCGCTGGCGTCCCTGCCCTCTCTGACGCCCACTGCAGGGGAGGGCGACCTGTGGCCGGGCGTCCTGGCCATCCCCTGCGCGGCCATCGCCGGCCCCTCCCCCGCGGCCGCCGTCGCGGGCGCGGCGGCCCTGGCAGGGCTGATTGGCAGGGACGGCTGCTGCCCGCCGGGAGCGCGCGCGGGCGGGGCCGCGCCGGGGGCGACCGCCCTGGCGGCCGCCGCGGCCGCCGGCGACCCGGCCCGGTGGCGGGCGGCCGCGGCGGGGCTGGCATCCCTCATCGGGGCGACCGTGCCCGGGCTGGAGGCGGCGGTGGCCGAGGCGGCGGACGTCGGCGCCGAGGCGGCCGCGCCCGCGCTCGCCGCGTTTGGCGCGGCCGGCACGGCCCTGCTGGGGGGGAGGAGGGGGAGCGACCACGCCTCCCCTCCTGATCCGGGCGCCCTGCTGCCGCCCCCCGCCGACCACCCGCCGCCGCACCCCACCGACGGCGAGCTGGCGGCGGGCGTCGTGGACGCCCTGGCAGGTGCCTTGGCGGGCGCGGCCTTGGTCAGGGGCGGCCCGGCGGGCGAGGCCGCCGCCCGCCCCGTCCTGGCCGCCCTCGCCGCCGGGGCGGGCGTGAGCACTGCTGACGGAGACGGGCCCGCCGCCGCCGACCCTGCCCTGGCCCAGCTCTGCCTGCGCAAGCTGCACGTTCTGGTGGCGGCCGGGTGCGACGCGTGCGACGCGGCGGGGGGGGGGAGTGGCGGTGGTTCACAGGCCTCCCCTCCCGCCTCGGCCCGGATGGCGTCCGCTATCGCGGTCGCCCGGGCGGCCCTGCCCCTCTACGTGGCGGCGGCGGGGGAGGCGTTGCGGGCGGCGTCCGCGTCGGGAGGTGGCCCTCCTGCGGCCCCTGCTGCCACGGCCGCGGCCGCTGCGTCCGCCGCGACCGCCCGGGGCGCGGCCGCCCTGGACTCCGCCCTCTCCCTGTCCCTCGCCCCCGGCATTGCGGACGCCCTGGCAAGCGCGCCCGGTGCGGCGCCGGGGCTGGCGGGCCTGCTGGCGCTGCGCCGGGCGGGCGTGGCCCGGACGAGCGATGGCGGGCACGGGCGCGGCCCAGCGCGCCCGACCCAAACGCGCGAGCGCTCCCACCTGGTGGCCCTCCTGCCGGCCCTGGCGTCCGCCGCGGGGTCTGGCTCGTCGCCCGTTCGCCGGGGCGTCGCGGAAGCCCTGGTCGCCGTGAGCGAGGAGCTGGGGCTGAGTTGAGGTTGTGAAAAAGGGCGCGTTGCGCAAAAGATGAAAACAAAAACAAAAAATGCACCCACCTCCCTCTCTCTCTCTCAAACCAGGCGCGGGCTCACCGCCGCCGTCGCCAGGACGGACGGCCCCTTCATATCGGGGCTCACCGCGTGCGCGGGCGGCGAGCAGTTGATGGAGGTAGTGGACTCCCGGAGCGGGAAAGGGGCGGCCTGGTGGTGGTGCGACTGGAGGGGGCTGCTGGTCGCGGCCTGCCCGCCGCCGTCGCCGCCGCCGCCGCCGCCGCAAGCACCCTCCTCCTCCTCCTCCCACCCGGCCGTACAGGGTGTGGGTGACCGGGCGTCGGCGGTCAGGGCGGCAAAGGACGCGAGGTGGCGCAGGGCGTCGGCGGAGGAGCGGACGGCAGCGGTAGGGGCGGCGGTAGGGGCGGGGGGGGGCGACGTGGGCGCGGAAGCAGCGCCGGCCTCCTCACCCACCCCCATGGCCGCCGCCGGCGCAGCAGCAGCTGCCTGGGAGACTCGCGGCGGCGGTGGCCTGCTCGCCGCGGCCCGGGGCACGGACACCTCCACCCGCACCAGGCCGCCCAGGAAGACGAGGGCCGCCCGGTGGCGTGAGGGCAGGTGGAGCGGCGGCGGCGTCGGCAGCCCAACCGCTGCTGCTGCCCCTGGGTCGGCGCCGTTCACTCCACGCCCGCTCCCGCTCTCACCACCTCCGCCGCCGTCACCACCACCCAGCTCCAGGCGAGGAGCCAAGGACACGGCCCGGGCTGCCCAGCCCAGGGAGGCCCGGGCGAAGAGCGGGGCGGCGGGCGACGGCAGGGCGAGGCGGGACGCGCCGGCGAGTGCGGCCGCCCGACGCATGCCGGCCGTCAGCCCGGCGCCACGAGCCAGGGCTGCAGCAAGTAGCGCCCGCGCCACGCCCAGCAGGACCCGAGCCTGGCTGAGCAGCCAGGCCGCCACCGCGGGCGCGCCCCGGGACAGGACCAGGGCCGCCAGGCGGCGGGCCGAGTCGCGCGAGCAGAGGGCCGCGGCGAGGAGGGCGCGGGCGACGAGGTCGGCGGCGGCGCGGGCGGCGGCGGGGGTGAGAGGAGGGGGAGGCATGGCCGGAGCGTGTGCGAGTGTGCGCGATGTGAGGGGCTGGCTACACGACGGGACGTGCGGGGCGCGCGTGGGCGGAGATTTGGCAGCGCCAAGGAACGAGAGAGAGAACGGAGACGTCCCTTGGCCAGTTTCGCGTTCTATTTTTCTGTGTCCCCGTCCACTCGCATTCCACGGCACCGCTGACCAAAGCCATCTCACCATGCAAGCCCCTGACCTCCGTCACCCTGCCCCCCACTCCTCACTCCGCCCGGGACCCGCCGCCGGCGGCTGCGCGGGCGACTCTGACGATGACGCCGACGCCGACGGCCACCACTCAACCTCCTCCTCCTCCTCCTCCGACGACCGCCGCGCTTACGGCGTCCGCCAGGCCCTGCCCCTATCCGCCGCCTCGGACAGCGAGTACGAGGTCGACGACGAGGCGCTCGCCGCCGCGGCCTACCTGGCTGCCGTGCGGGCAGAGGCGGCGGGCGTGCGGCACGCGCGGGCGAGCGTGCCGCGGACGCCGACGCTGACCCCGGGAGCAGCAGCGGGCGCCGCGCCCACCCCCACCCCCTCGCCATCCGCCGCCGATGCGGTCGGCCCGGGCGACCCCTGGCTCCTACCCTTCCTAGACGGCTTCTCGGCCACGCGGGCGGCGGTAGCGGAACGGCGGGATATTGTGGCGGGCTGTCAGGTTGAAGGCCCCGTCCTCCCTCCTCTCTCCTTGCCCGCCGACGCCGCCAGCTGGGGCGCCGCCTTTGCGGGGCCACCCCCGCCCGGCCTGGCCGACCGGCTGGCTCAGCCAGCGCTGGTGGAGGTGCTGGAGAGGCTGGCCGGCGCGGCAGGGGCGCCGCCCGCACCGGCCGCGCCAGGGTGGAGAGGGGCTGGGGCAGGCGGCGGCGGCGGTGCCGCCAGCCCCACCACCGCCGGGCACGCCCCTCCCCCCACCCCGCTCCCAGGCCACACCCCTGCCTGGGCGTTCAGCCTGGCCGCCGGCCTGGAGCGGCCCCTGACGCCGGGCGCGGGCGCCGCGTTGAGGAGCCTGGGGCGGGCGGCGGGGGCGGCGGCCGCGCGGGCGAGGGCGGCGGGGGCGACTGACGCGCTCGCGGCCGCCGCGGTCGTCGCCGCGGTGGCCGGGGCCTACTTTGCCCAGGACGAGGCGCTGTGTGTGGTGGCCCGGGAGGGGTGGGCCTAGGATGTGTAGTATAGGAGAGACCAAAACAACAACATTTTCAAACAAAAAAACATCACACGGTCACCCCGCCCGCCGCCCGGTCAAACGCCTCCGCCGCTGTGGCCAGGCGCATCATGAGGGGGTGCCCCGGCGCCGCCGCCTTCAGCGCGGCCAGGTGGCGCGACGCGGCCGATGCCTTGCCCGCATGCAGCGCCGCCACGGCCGCGTTGGCCAGCGCATCGCCCGACCGCGCGTCCTTCCCCAGGGCCTCCCCGGCCAGCCGCTCCGCGCCGCCCCAGTCTCGGCGCCGCAAGGCGGCTGCCGCCCCCGCGGCCGCCAGGCGGGCAGTCCACCCGAACCGGTCGCCCAGCTCCTCCAGGATGGTCCCCGCCTCCGCCGCGCGGGCGCCGCCCAGGGCGGTGCCCACCCACGCGGCCGCCAGGTGGGAGAGGGCGGCGTCGTCGTCCAGGGCGCTCAACGTCCGGGCGGCCCGCTCCGCCGCGTCGGGCCTGTCCAGGGCCAACATGGCCTGGACGGACAGGGCGGCCAGCTCTGGGGCCGCGCCGGTCAGGCCGTGGCAGGCCTGGAGCGCGGCCACGGGGTCGCCCGCCGCTAGGCGGAGCGTGGCCGCGACCGCGCGCGTGGTCGGGTCGGCCGCGCCCGGGCCGCCGGGGGCGGTCCACTCGGCCAGCTGGGCGGCGGCGGCTTCGGGGTCGACCTTGCTCGACCGCAGGCGGGCCAGCAGGCGGACGGCGAGCAGGGGTTGGGGGGCGTCGTCGGCCACCTCGTTGAGGACGATCTAAATGATGAGAAGTGATGGAAAAATGGATGAATGAGGTCGTGCGAGCGGGTCGGGGGTCCTTGTTCTTTTCGCCGTCGTCGCCCCAGGGCTGGGGTGCGGACGCGACGCGTGCCTCAGGAATGTGGCAATATAATGGCTCGCCGGTCCGTGTGTCAGTTGGAGGCGCCGGGAAGCTGCCACGCCCCGCGCGGGCGACGCAAAAAGAGCGGCGTTCTCGCCCAATGCGCGCACGCGCGAGGGGAAGAAAAGAAAAAAGAAAAACTCTTCCCAGCGCCGGGCCCGCCGGTGCCGCCGCGCCAGTCCCAGCCCAGTCACTCTCATACATACCTCATAACTGCCCAGCTCCACGTACGCCCGGTACACGAACACGTCCCGCTCCAGCTTGTCCGCGGGGCCCAGGCCGTCCAGGTCGGCCGCCTCGGCGATCGCGGCCTGGTGCGCGCCCACGTAGAACGCGTTGCGGGTCGTCCACAGGAGGTCGATGCCCTCCTCCGCCATTGGGTGTGGTGTGGGGGTGTGTGTGAGGCGCGTGTGTGGTGGTGGGGGGGGGCGCGTGCCGAGCTTATCTCGAGAAAAGAGAAAAGAGTGAACAGTGTGCTTTCTGTTGAGCAACTCTTGCTCCAGAGTGAATGATGAGCACGACCCGTCAGGTGGCCACCTTTTTCCAGCTACCACCGGCCTTCTTCGCGGGGAGCCGCCCGGCCGGAGATGGCAACGCAGCAGCCCCCGCTGATGCGGCGGCGGCGGCGGCGGCGGCGGCGGCGGCGGTGCCTGGCGCGAGCGAGCGCGGAGGACAAGGCGCCGCCGCGGGCGCTGCCGGCCTGTCGACTGTCCCGCCTCCTCCTCTCTCAGACGCCGGCCTGACCTGCCGGGCGTGCGGCATCGGCACCCCCGGCTCGGCATTCCCGCCCTTCCCCTCCGTCACCACCCAGCGCGCGCACGCCCGGTCGGACGCGCACCGCCTGAACGCGCGCCGGGCCGCGGCGGGGAAGGCCCCCCTGGGCGAGGCCGAGGCGGAGCGCGTGCTGCTGGAGCGGAGCGGCGGCGGCGCTTTCAAGAAAGGGGGTGGCAGCGGGGGCGGGGGCGACGGCGCCGCCTCCGACGTGTCCTCCCTATCTGGCAGCGACACCGAGGATAGCGACGATGACGAGGAGGAGGAGGAGGAAGCGGGGCGCGGTGGCGGGCGCGGCGGGCCGCCCTCCACCAGCGGCCCGCTGGTGACGTTTGCCGCGCCGCCAGGCTCGGCCGCGCCCTTCTTCGCCGTCTGGCGGGCGTTGCTGCCGGCGGCGGGCGGCGCCGCGAGTGGTGCCTCTCCAGCAGCCTCCCTGGCCGACCTGCGCACGTCCGCCGCCCCCTGGGCGGTCATCCTGGCCAAGGGTGGCCACTTTGCGGCGGCCGTCTTTGAGGTCACCCCGCGAGGCGCAGCCCCACCCTCCTCCCCCTCCTCTCCCTCCTCTCCCGCCTCCATGAAGCAGCCAGCAGTCCACGCGGCCGCCCAGCTCTTCACCCCACTCGCCCACCGGACGGCCCACCGGTACGTGGTCCGGGCCAAGGCGGGCGGGCGCCAGTCCGCCAAGGACGCGGGCGGTGGGAAGACGATCAAGAGCGCGGGGTCGACGCTGCGGAGGTACAATGAGCGGGCCCTGGATGAGGACATAAAAAACACGCTGGCCGAGTGGGCACCCCTCCTGGCCACGTGCGCCCGCATCTTTGTGCATGCCCCGGGCGTGGCCAACGCGGCGTCCGTGTTCGGGAGCGGCGGCGATGCGGCGGGGCGGGTGGACCGGAAGGACGGCCGCGTGCGGGGCGTGCCCTTCCCGGTGCGGCGCCCGACCTTTTCCGAGGCGCGCAGGGTCGTGCGAGCCCTGCTGACCGTGTTTGCGGTGGTGCCGGCCCCGCCGCCGCCGCCGCCGCCGCCGCCGCGGGTCGTGGAACCGGTGGCGGGTGCTCCTGCTGCCGCGGCTGCTGCCCCGCGGCCAGCAGCTGCTGCCGCCCCGGCCGCGCCGCCCCAAAAGGGGACGGCACACCTGAAGGGCGCGCTCGGGCAGGCGGCGCCTGGGCCCACCCCCGCCGCCGCCCTCGCCCCCGACCCGCCCATCCACGCGGCGGCCAGGGCCGGGGACGCCGCCACCGTCGCCGCCCTGCTCGCCGGCGACCCGTCCGTCGCCCTCGCGCGCGACGCCGCCGGCCGGCCGCCCTACGCGGTGGCGGTGGACCGCCCGACCCGGGACGCGTTCCGCCGGGCAGCTGCCGCGGCCGCGGCTGGAGGGGGCATTGACTGGTTCGGCCCGGAGGGGGCGGGGCTGCCATCCGCGCTGACACCCGAGCTGGAGGCCGCCCAAGCTGCCAAGGCGGCTGAGAAGAAGGCGAAAGCCCGGGCGGTCGAGAAGGAGCGCAAGGCGGCGGCCACGGCGAAAAAGGCTGCGGCCGCCCAGGCCGAGGCGGCCGACCTGGAGGCCGCGACGGCGGCGGCCGCGGCCATGGCCCTGGGCAAGGCACGCGGCAAGGGGCAGCAGCAGCAGCCGCAGGTACGGGGAGGAGGGCCAGCTGCAGACTCTCGCCGGGCCCAGCTGGCGGCGGCGGCGGAGGCCCGGCTGAAGGCGGCGGCCGTCAGCCAGGCTCTGTGGAAGTGAGAGCGTTATGTTTGTTTTTCAACCTCTCCTTTTTTTCTCTCCCACCCCCCTCTCCCAGGCGCGGCCTGGGCGAGGCCGAGGCGCCCGCCCGGCCGCCGAAGACAGACCGTCCGGTGGTGTTTTCCTCCGTTTTTTCCTGGTGGCGGCTGGGGCGGCGGCAGCGGTGGGGGTGAGGGTGGCCGGGCGGAAAAAGCAGCGAGTGTAGAAAGAAAAAACGACCGACAGACGGTGGAAGTTCAAAGGAGAGCCGCTCACTCCTTCGGTTGCCTTGCCCGCTCGCAAAAATAGTGGAGAGACGCCCCTGCGTCTCCCCCCCCATGCTCACCCAACCTATGTGGAAGGCGGCCATCAAGCCCCCCCCATCCCAGGGTGACGCCTGCGGCGCGGCGGCGCTAGTCGTTGAAGGTTCGTCGGGGTCGAACTCGTCGGCCCGCTCGACAGAAGTCGCCCTGCTGCGCCTGTTTGCGGGCGACCGGGGGCCCCGGTTGGACGATCACCCCGTAGAGGGTGATCGTGTGGAGATGATTGTCGGGAGCAAGGTGAGTGGGCGAGGGCACGGGCGGGCGGGCGGTGGGAGGATTGGGGCGGAACGTCGAAAAATAATTACCCATCGCGCGCCGCCTGCGCCGCCTGCGCGCGCCGCCAATTCTTCGCTCCCCAAATACAAATCCCGATGCTGGGGCCCCATCAGCGCGCTGCCCCGCCAATCGGGGCTTGATGGGTAGCTGATGAGTCGGTCTGTCTTTACCATGGAGAGATGTATGTGCGCGGCACGGGATGGCGGCCTTGGAGGTGGGCGGGTAGGCGCGGCCGAACTTTGGAGAGCGAGAGCAAGCAGAGACGGACGCGCGACCCGTCGCCGCTCTCTCACTCCATGATCAAACACTTCCTCTCGCTTTTCACGTGACTCTCACTTTCTCAAATGCCTCTCTCCGCCAACTCACGCAGCGCCCACCCACCGTCGAAGACACGGCCTCCACCCCGGCCAAACGGCACGAGCCCACCAACGACTGGTGGGGCGTGGGGCTCAACGGGGCCTCCGGCATGGGCGCAGCGGGCGGCCCGCCACCGCCACCACCACCCCTCGTCCAGGCCACGCCCCGCTTTGACGGTGAGGAGGGGCTGGTCTGCTGCGACGGCGGCGGCGACGACGCCGACCTGGCGTGTGGTGAGGAGGGCGCCGACCTGTGGGGAGATGAGGAGGAGGAGGAGGGGGACGCGCCCATGGCGGATGCCGGGCTGGTGGGCGGGGGGAGCGGGCGGGGCGGGGCGGCCGCCGCGGCGGCCGCAGCCGCTGCCATCTCCCTTGAACCCTCGCCCGTCACGCACGCGCCCGCCGCCGCGCTGCCGCCCTCCGCCGCCCTGCCTGGCCCGCCCCTCTCCCCGCCCCTGGACGACCTGCGGGAGCTGGTGCGCAACCTGGTCGCGGCCGAGGCAGAGGCGGCCCCGCGGCCGGCCACCCCCTGCACCAGCGCAGCCGCGCCCGCCCGGGCGGCCGCCGTCGGCTGGCTGGTCGCGTCCTCCGACGCCTACGGCTTCCACCAGGAGACCCTGCACCTGGGCGTGTCCTTGTTGGACCGGTACCTGGCCCTGGGCGCGGGACGGGCGGCGGGCGGCGCCCACGGCGGGCGGCGCGGAAGGAATGACGGCGCCCGGCAGCAAGCCCCCCCCCCGCCCCCCCCCCCGCCGCCCCCCCGCACCGCCCTCCCCCTCCTCGCGGCCGCGGCGTTGCTGGTCGCGGCCAAGCACGAGGAAGGGTGCGCCCCGCCCGCGGCCGACCTGGCCGACCGCCTGCCGCCCCCGCCCCCCTCAGGCGGACCCGCCGCCCACTCCCCGGGCGCCCTCCTGCGGGCGGAGGGCGCGCTGCTCGCGGCCCTGGGGTTCCGGGTGTGCGCGCCGACCGCGCCGGCCGCGCTGGCCCTGCTGGCCCGCGCGGCGTCCGCCCCGCCGGCCGTCGCCGCCGACGCCGCCCTATCCACCGACCTGGCGCTGTTGGATGGGCGCGTGACGTCCGCCCACCGCCCCTCGGCCATCGCGGCGGCGGCCCTGGTGGTCGCGGACGCGGGCGTGGCCGCGCGGGCGGTGGTGGGTGGCGCCCCCCCCGCGACCTCACACGGCGCTCGCCCTCCCCCCTCCATCACGCCCGCCGTCGCGACGGCCGCGGCCATGGCCTGCCCGGACCCGGCCGCCCTGGCAGCCGCGGTGTCAGCCATCGTCCGTCTGCGCCGGGCGGCGGCGGCGGCGGCGGCGGCGGCAGGGGCAGCGGGGCTGCCGGGCTTGGGGGCGGGAGGGGGCGAGCTGTCCACAGCCTCCTCCCCCGTCGCTGTAGTCGTCGCCAAGTTTGCCCGCCCGGCCTGGCTGGGCGCGTCCCTAGTCGGGTTGCGGGACGGTGCGCCCGCGGCCAGCTGAGAGGAGTGGGGAGACCTCTGGCTGGCTGGCGCGCGTCTCTGTCTCTGTTTGTTTTGTTTTGTTTTAGTTTGTGTTGGGTCTGCTCTGTTCTGGTAGCTGGTTTTTTTCTGATTGGCTGTGTGGCTGGCGGTATGGGCCCCGTGCGAAGGGCCGTATGTGTGTGTCGGCTGTGTGGTTGGCGTGCGGAGGTGGGG
>Ga0315287_10001933_pt1 | contig 19404 bp, 16 predicted proteins | sample YL17G11_0_MG_FD_205037 | JGI IMG/M metagenome (GOLD analysis project Ga0315287, IMG submission 205037) | Sediment microbial communities from Yellowstone Lake, YNP, Wyoming, USA - YL17G11_0 | ecosystem: Environmental > Aquatic > Freshwater > Lake > Sediment | place: USA: Wyoming | collected...
GTCCTGATAGACCTGCCGAAAGATATACAGCAGGGTAAACTCGAGAAGTTCAGCTACCCGAAGGACGTCGACCTTCCAGGATACAAGGCCAAGATGGACGGCGGCCACCCGATGCAGATAAACAAGGCGGCGAAGATGCTCCTGGAGGCCGAGCGGCCGGTGATACTGGCCGGCGGGGGAGTCATACTGTCTTCGGCTGCTCCGGAGCTGAGGAGGCTCGCGGACTCGCTCATGATACCCGTAACGACCACGCTCATGGGCAAGGGAGCGTACCCGGAGGACGCGCCGCTCGCACTGGGGATGCTCGGCATGCACGGGAGGAAGGCCGCAAATCTCTTAGTGACGGAGTCTGACCTCCTGTTCGCGGTGGGTTGCAGGTTCTCTGACAGGATAACCGCCGACGTCAAATACTTCGCCCCGAACGCCAGGATAGTCCACATCGACGTGGACTCCGCTGAGATAGGGAAAAACGTGGAAATAGACCTGCCGATAGTCGGAGACGCGAAGCTCGTCCTCAGGAACATACTGAAAGCCCTTGAGAAGGAGAAGCGCAAGGGAGGCACCGAATGGCACAGGAAGGTCGAACAGTACAAGAGGGAGTACGGCTCATGCTGGGACTTCGACTGCACACCCATAAAGCAGCAGCGCATCATGAAGGAGCTCAACAGCCTCATAGACGACAACACCATAGTCACGACGGAAGTCGGCCAATGCCAGATGTTCGCGGCGCACTACCTAGACATCAAGAACCCGAGACAGTTCATATCCTCCGGCGGCCTCGGCACAATGGGCTCCGGATTCCCGTTCGCCATCGGGGCTAAGGTGGCGAAGCCGGACCACAAGGTCATAGACGTCGGCAGCGAGGGAAGCTTCATGATGACATGCCAGGACCTGGCCACCTGCATCGAGGAGGAGATACCGGTGACCGTGCTCCTTTTGAAGAACCGCTTCCTAGGGATGGTGAAGCAATGGCAGGACCTTTTCTACGGGAAACGCCACAGCCACACCAGCCTCGGCGAATCGCCGGACTTCGTGAAGCTCGCCGACGCCTTCGGGGCGAAAAGCATACTTGTGGATAGGCCATCAGAGATAAGGGAGAGCCTCAAAAAGGCCATGGAAAGCGGCGAAACGTACGTCGTCGACATACCAGTCGACAGGAATGAGCAGGTCCTGCCCATGGTGCCCTCAGGCGGCCAAATCAACCAGATGATAGAGAAGCACCACCTGAATTAGAACGTTTATTATCGCGTAAGTCCCGAAGTAATATATGCTCAGGAGTTCTGACGCCCAGGACGGGGGGAAGAATGCCGAATCGAACCTTCCGTCGCAGCTTCAGGCGGGCGTTTCCGTCTTCGGGAAACCAACCAACCACCATGAACAGCACCTCATGCAGAGGGCTATGAGAGCGCTTGAATTCTCAAAGAACCCAGATAACCTGAGGCTCATCGTCGAGCGCGAGAAAGACCTCGCTGCAGTGGACGAAGGTAGATTTAAGGCGGCAGTCGAGGACCTGACAGGCCACAAGTTCGAAACCGCCAAACTCGCGTTAAGGGACATCAGGCAGGCCGTCGTCGAAGGCAGCGAGCAGAGGTGGATGCTCTGGGGCTGGCACGAGCCCCTAAAGAAGGAGCTCGTCGACTTGGACCGCCGCCTCGCTGAAGCCGGCTCGAAGGCCGGGATACGTGTGGAGGAGAGGGTCCCCTGCTCGATGGGGCCTGTGAGGCAGGTTGTATTCGGCAGGGCGTACAGGATAGAGGAGCTCACCGTCGACAAGAGGGGGCTTTTAGGCACGGAGATAACGGAAGAGCTGGAAAAGGCCGAGAGGCTGTTTGCGCAGGCCTCGGAAAAATGCATGTCCGAGGACCCCTTCGAAATCGTGAACGCGATGATGCTAGTGGAACTTCTGGCAGGGAGCGGGGGCACAGTCCAGGACCCGAAGAACATAAAAAGCCACAGTAAGGTGGCGACCTGGGACGTGCCGTCCGCGGCATCCAGGATAAGGACGGAGGGGATAACCCTCGACCACGCCCTCAACTGGACATCGACTGAGATGGCCGAGAAGATGCGCAGCGTGGGAGACGCCACGTTCGCTGCCAGAGCCGATGATATCCTGATGGCCGCGAAATACGGCGTACAGATGCTTTCGGGGAAGACGCCCGAGGAGTTCGCAGCGGACGTCATCAGAAGCCTGAAGTCCAACACCGTCATCGCCGTCGACAAGCTCGATGCCCCGACCGCCAAGGCGTACGTGAGCCACCTGCAGATATTCGCAGTCATAGCAGAGGAGCAGGCTGTGCTGAGGGGCCATGTCGGAAAGACGTTCGCGGATGCCGGGAAGGTCGCGACAAGCGTGAAAGGGGGGCTCCTCACCCACCAGGACATGCGGACAGGCGAGCCCCTGATAATCGACACCACATTGGCCGAGCCGGTGATAATAATCGCACCCACTGTCGACACCTCGGAGGCGTACGCACTAAGGAAGGCTGAAATCGACGCCCTGGACGAGAGGAGGAAGAAGACCGCGGGGGTGGAGTGCGTCACCGCCGACGGCGTCAGGGTCACACTCGCAGGCAACACGGAGAGCGTGCAGGGATGCGGCAGGGTGGCCATGTGGGGCGGCGACGGAATCAAGCTGATCAGGACGGAGAACATGTTCGCGGACAGGCTGGAGCTTCCGAGCGAAGACGAACAGAACAATGAGTACTCGAGGGCGCGCGGTGAGTTCCGGGCCAGGGCGCCGCAAGGAAAGAAGGAATGCCCCTTGAGGTTCAGGTTCATAGACGTCGGCAGGGACAAGGTGGACTACCCGTGGCTGAAAAAGCTCGTTGAAAAGGACGAGGTGCAGCTCGGAGGCATCGACTTCTTACTGGCCCACAGGGACGTGTTCAAGAGACAGTCGAGGGCCCTCCTGCGCTCCGGCGCCGAGGAGGCCATGATACCGATGATACAGAACCGCGGACAACTGGATGACGCCCTGGCGGTGATAAGAGAGGCTAAGGGGGAGCTGAAGTCCGAGGGAAAGATGTACAATGAGGGTATGAGGGTCGGCGTGATGGTGGAGACGCCGTCCGCGGCCATGTCCCTGGCCGCACTCAGGGAAGGCGTGGACTTCTGGAGCATCGGCACGAACGACCTCGCACACTACGTCCTGAGCAAGCCGGAGAGGCAGGACCAGCCGGACAGGGACCCGTACGTGCCGACGGTCTTCCACACCATAAACAGGGTGATACACGCAGGCGTCGTGAACGGCATGCCCACCGGAGTCTGCGGGGACATGGCAGGCACGAAACTAGGGGCGCTGACCCTGGTCGGCATGTACGAGCTCGCTAGGGAGGACGTAGTCGAAGAGCAAAATGTCAGGGTGTCTCCGGAACTAAGCATGGTCTCGCACAACATACCCGACATCAAGGAGGTCCTCTGCAAGGTCAAGGCCTCTGACCTGAAGGACGCCGTAAGGGACACGCTCAAGAAATCAGACCCCGAGAAGACGAATGCGCCACTGAAGAACGATGCCGACGTCATAAGGCACCTGAGGCGGAAGCTCGCGGAGAAGGGGATAGAAGCCTAGCTCAGAGGCGAACGAGGACACCTTTCCCCGCCAGGTACTCTTTCACCGCCCCGATGGGGTACTCGTTGAAATGGAAGATGCTCGCAGCCAACGCCGCGTCAGCCTTCCCGATAGTTAAGGCCTCGAGCATGTGCCTGGGCTCCCCGACACCGCCGGACGCAATTACCGGGATGGACACCGCCTCGGAAACCATCCGAGTCAGCTCCAAGTCGTATCCGTCCTTCGTGCCGTCCCGGTCCATCGACGTCAGCATGATTTCGCCGGCTCCGAGCGCCTCCACACGCCGGGCCCACTCGAGAGTGTCCAACCCGGTCATCTCGCGGCCGCCGTAGATGCTCGCCTCGTGGCCCGACCGCGTCTTGCCCGTCCGCTTGCTGTCTATGGCGACGACAACGCACTGGCTGCCGAAACGCCGGGCGACCTCCCCCACGAGTTCGGGCTTCTTGATGGCGGCGGTGTTTAGGCTCACCTTGTCCGCGCCGGCCTTCAGCATCCTCTGCACGTCGCCAGCGGACCTGATGCCGCCGCCGACTGTAAGGGGTATGAACACCTCCTCGCTCGCCCGCTCGACCACGTGCGCCATGGACTCGCGGCGCTCGTGCGATGCGGTGATGTCCAGGAACACTATCTCGTCAGCACCCTCCCGGCCGTAGCGGCAGGCGAGCTCCGCCGGCTCCCCCGCATACCTTATCTCCCTGAACCTCACGCCCTTGACCACCCGCCCCTCTGGCACCGCGAGGTCGCAGTCAAGGCAGGGGATTATCCTCTTCGCTAACATGTTCCGCCTAGAACCAGCCCTTCTTATTATCGGGTTTCCTGAGGCCGAGCCTTACGTCAAGCTTCGACTGTATATTCCTGAGCTTCGACTCCATGATATCCCCCCAGAGTATCTCCATGTAGGAGCCGTCAGCCTCCAGGTGCTTAAACCATTCAACGACGCCGAGCGCCTCGACGAGGGCGTTCTCCTTCTGGCTGAAGGGGTATCTGGCGAGCTCCTCCTCCCTGAGCTTCAGGTTCAAAAGCACATGCTTCATCTTCCCCCGCCTGCTTGAGCACTCCTCCACCGTGGCTTCAAGGGCCTTTATGGCCTCCATCAGCTCCTTCTCGTCCTTGGCCGACTCAATGTCCGCTATCAAGGCGTCGGCGTTGTGGAAGAGCCGTATGAGGGCCTTCATCATGTTGTTCAGGAAGTCGAACGCTATCTGGGTGAAGCTGTAGAACCTGACGACCATCTTGACGGAGTCGAGGTCCTCGGTGCCCATGATGTAGGTTATGGTCCCGCCGTAGTAGCTGTCCTCAGGCTTGAACGCGACCGTCAGCCCCGCCGCCTCCTTGACCGTGTAGCCGGTTGTGTCCACGAACCCGTTTGTCAGGACGACTATGTCGAAGTCGAGCGGCATGTAGTCGGAGACTATGTTCCTGTACGTGACGGTGTGGCAGACCCGGAGTATCTTCTCCAATAGCAGGTTCTGCATCTCCTTCATGAACGCCTCGGCCTTGGCGCCTATCCCGTCGTCCGGCAGCTCCACCGTGAAGTAGTGGAGCCCGTGCCACCGCTGGGTGAATCTGATGTCCGGGTACCCCTTATATCCCTTGATTACGAACGAGACCCCGCGGGTGCTGTACTTCTTCTCATCCAGCTGCAGGTTGACCTTGTCCAGGGCCGAGTACGTCTCAAAAAGGTTTAGATAAGTCCGGGGGAACCAGGTGGCGACCACTACCTTAGCCATGGGGGATATTGGTTTTCCATTAAAAAGAATACTGCGGCCTAAAGGCCGCGGTATTCTTGCTAGAAGAGTCGGCACAATTTCGCATTCATCCGCGACTTCTGCCGACCATACCATAAAAATATGGCCCTGAGTGGCCCTCTAACCGGACTTGAACATCTCCCGTAGCTTGCTGCCGACCTTCTCTATCCTCAGCTTCCCGTCGGCCTTGCGCATCCTCCCGAGGTTCTTGGCGCCGGACTCGCACTCGCCTATCCACTCCTTCGCGAAACGGTCCTTCTGTATCTCCGCGAGTATCTTCTTCATCTCCTTCCGGGTCGCCTTCGTGATTATCCTCGGGCCCCTTGTGCGGCCGCCGTACTCGGCCGTGTTGCTGACGCACTCCCACATGTACTTCATGCCGCCCTTCTGTATCAGGTCCGTTATCAGCTTCAGCTCGTGCAGCGTCTCGAAGTACGCTATCTCAGGCTGGTAGCCGGCCTCGACCAGTGTGTCGAAGCTTGCCTTTATGAGTTCTGTGCATCCTCCGCAGAGGTCGACCTGCTCGCCGAAGAGGTCGGTCTCGGTCTCCTCCGTGAATGTCGTCGCTATCACTCCGGCCTTCGTCGCGCCGAGGGCCTTGGCAAGGGCAAGCACTGTCTCCTTGGCCTTGCCGCTGTAGTTCTTCTCCACCGCTATGAGCGCGGGCGTGCCGAACCCGTCCAAGTATGTCTTCCGTACGAGGACCCCGGGACCCTTCGGGGCGACCATGACAACGTCAACGCCCTTCGGGGGCACGATACGCTTGAACCTTATGTTGAAGCCGTGACTGAACATCAAGGTCTTGCCCGGACCCATATGCTCGCTGATGTCGCAGTCGTATACCGTTTTCTGGTGCTCGTCAGGGACGAGTATGTGGACTATGTCCGCAATCCTCGCGGCCTCAGATATGGTGTAGACGTTGAAACCGTCATTCCTGGCCCTATCGGCCGATTCGTCTCCGATTGACCCGACTATGACGTTGACGCCGCTGTCTCGCATGTTCTGCGCCTGCGCGCCGCCCTGGTTGCCGTAACCCACTATGGCGACCGTCTTCCCAGCCAATACACTCAAATCCGCATCTTCCTCGTAGTAAACCCTAGCCATTTAATTCACCATGAAAACAGTTTAATGTTATGTGCGGCCCACATAAAAAGCAGAGGTTACGCGTAAATCCAGTAGTGGTACGAGTTCATTGACGCCCCGGAACCCCACATTACCTGAATCTTCGTCTGGTTGGAGGTCACGTATTTCCCCGGAATCATGAACCACACGTCCCTCCAGCTGTGGACCACATCTTTTCCGGCGAACCTGGGATATGCGATCGGCTGCCCCCAGCCGCCATCTTCGGAATAGAGCCTGACCTTGACTCCCTGATTCAAGACAGAGTAGTCAAGACGCTTCACGACGTACATGTCCCTCCCAGGCACGGAGCCTACCGAGAACACCTCATAGCCTGTCCCGCACCGGCGCCCGCCGTCGGTCACAATCTTCCCGTCCGGATAGGATTGTGTGGCGTTCGACGCGTTCCCGCACATCATGGACTCGTAGCCGTGGTTGCTCTCGTCGAATTCGTCCCCGATGTCGACCGAGTCTATGAGCGAGAGGCTTTTGGAGGGCAGCGGGCCGAGGGGGTCGTTGGCGTACTCCAGATAGCCCGTGTATAGCAGGTATGAAACCGCTAACGACGCCAGGATGTATGATAAAGCCTTTTTGCGCTCCGCTATCAGCCTAAGGGGGACGTAGGAGAAAAGGGCCCCGATTGACGCGAACACCCTGTTGAAGCCTGACGCCCATGACAGGAGATTCCGCAGGGAGGATAATGCCTTGAAGCGTACGCCGGGAAGGAGAAGGCATGCGTAAGCCGCAAACGAGATTATGCTAAACGCCGCCCCGATGAGGAAACGCACCGGCACGAATGAGAATGTGACCTGGCCGTCGGCTGGCGACACGTCGGCCGCTACGAGTCCGTTGGACGAGTAGGCTGCGCCTCCGGACGCGCCTTGCACCCGCCATCCGGAGTAGTAGTTCTGGTTCAGGATGAGGGTGTCCTCGCCGGTTGCGGCGACTTCGGCTTCGACGAGGTTTGGCGTTATCCTGACCAGCGTCACATTGCCTCTTCCGTTTAGAAGATAAACTTCCCCGCGGTAACCGCGGTTTACGCCGCCGTTGATGTATTTCGGCGTGACATTTGAGCTAGCGAGGCCTGGAAACCCGGTGTAGCATTTAGCGTCCCCAATGTTTAGGAGAACCGCTGAAAGCGATCCCATCCGGTTCACCTCCTGGTAAAACAGGTCCTGTCGTGTTTTCCCGTAAAGCCACTGGTTCTCGGGGGATATGTCATAGGTCATGGCCACGACGACGTGGCTGGCCATGAGGAGGTCGAACAGTATGAACGCCAAGAGCAGCGCCGCAAGAGTCCGTGATTTTTTCTCAAGCTTGGTGAGTCCGAGGCCGGACAACAGCGAAAGCCCCACGTAAGCCATGTTAATGAACCTCTCCGGTACGCGGGTGGAGCTGATGACCGGGAGGCTCCTGAGCGAGTCCCAGAGGCTGAACCCGGGCATCTGATGCCCCATCGACAAGAGGAGGAATAGGAGCGTCACGCCGGAAAGAACCCACCGCTCAGGCCGGCCTGATTTCAGGGCCGCCAGTGCGAGCACGATTGGAAGTATCCCGACATATGCTGTGTATTCGTGCCAATGCCACTTCTCCTCGGGGAAGTGGTAGTAGAATATGTACTCGGCCGCGGGTTTCCCTAAAACCGCCTCCCACATCATCCTGAGGCTGTAGCCTTCAACGTAGGAGCCGAAGTCGCGCGGATACGAGTTCATGAAGAGGTAGGCCGGAACGAGCTTCGCCCCTGAGAGGGCCAGCGCGGGGATGACGATTAGTGCGAATAGGACGGCAGGTTTGACATCGCGGCGGGCAAGTGACAGGAATAGAGAGTATGCGAGGAGTAACAACACCATCTGCACGGGGAAAACGGGGCTACCGGACAGAATCATCGCTGCCAGAGACAGCGACGCAAGAGGCAGGAAACGGACATTGTCCTGCGCCTTAAGGTACGTGAGCAGCACCCACGGCACGAAAGCCATTGTGAAAACCACCGAGAAGCCCCCGAACTGTAGGCGGTTCTGGAACTGGGTGTTGAGGAAGAAGACGATGGGGGGGAGGTAGCTGGACGCGGCGCCAAATTTAAAGTGCCGGGAAAGGAGGTAGAAGCCGAACATGCCAGCCAGGGTGGAGAAAAAGGTTGCGATACGTATGCCAAACAGCCCGAACGCCAGTATCGGAGGGAAGAATGGCGAAAACATCATCGTCTCCGGGAAGTCCAGGAGCGAGACGCCGCCGCAGAAATATGGGTCCCAGAACGGCAGCTGGTGGAATCGCAACAGGGATTCCCTTGCCGACATGGCCCATGAGGCGTGCAATATCCAGTCCACATGCCCCCAAAACGAGGGATTATACGAGTATGGCATGTAGTTTACGGCACACACCATAGCCAGGACGAACAACGCCACCAGGCCATCCAGGCGCCCGCGGGATAACAGCATTGACAGTAAAACAATTAGCGCGGGATTATATTACTAGGAGCAGGAGCCCCAAAGCGACGAGTAGAAACCCGGAAGCCGTGAACTTGCCCTCAGAGAGGAAGATCCGCTCAGGCTCCTTGACCGGTGTGTCAGGCTTGAACACCAGCGAGTAGTACCACCAGAGCATGAGACATGACGGGGGGAGCAATGCCAGGAGCACGGGTTTGATGCTGAGCGACAGGACGACGGCAGACATAACAAGGAACAGTGACGAGGCTGCGATGACGAACTTCAGGCTCCGTGGAGTATAGTTTGACAGCGCCGGCCTGTAGGCGCCGGCCCGGCCCCCGTAATCCAAAAGCTCGGCAAGACGCTTCGAAGCCAGGAGGAACACTGCCAGGAAATACGTCGATAAAATCATGCCCGCCGCGGCCAGGGTGGTCGTGGACATCGACACGTTTAAGGAGACTATCTTCGACGGCGAGTGGAACAGGAGCCACTGGATGGTGTCTGAATCCATCTCTGACGACCACACGTCCGCGACCAGCTTCAGGGGGGCCCTATTGTATGGCTCGAATATGATCCAGCCGACCAGCACCCTCAAGGGCGCGGTCCAGCCGATTGACAGTATGTCAACAAGGAAGGCGTCCCTGAAACGGAGGGGCCGTAGGCTGTATGACGCGTTGAGCATGAGGATTACGACGTTTATCGCAAGTATCCTCACGTCGAGGTAGAGGGAAATCATCGTGGACGCCATCAGAAGCGCGAGGAATACAACCCCGGCCTCGAAATCCGAGACGCTGCCGGACGCCAGAGGCCGCCGCTTCTTGGAGGGGTGCATCCTGTCAAGCGACCGGTCAGCCACGTCGTTTATTATGTAGCTCATCCCCTGGACCATCACGAGATTGGCGACGCCTAGGATGATGCACAATAGAATGTTATACGGCGGCTCCGACGGCGACATGAGGAACAATGCCGGAGCTGCTCCAAGGAGGACGTACAGGCTCTTAAACCATTGCTTCGGCCGCAGGAGATGCAGGATTTCCCTGTTTATCGCCATAATAGTGATTAATGGTCAGCGGACATATATACGGATTATGCGCGGATGCGCAAAGTCATCTCTTGACGGTTTTCACCTGGGCACGAACATCCAGTAACGGAACGAGTTGGCGTCTGGCTTCCCGGACGCGTATTTCATGGTGAGTTCCGTTATGTTTCGTGTGATGTACTTCGAAGGTATAAGGAGCCCCACGTCCCTCCACCGCGAAAGCTTGTCAATACCTGGCGAGGTCATAGAGCCCACGTATACGCCGTCAGCGTATACCTCGACTGATTGGTCTGGCACGCTGTAGTCTATTCGCCGGACTAGGACGTGGTCTTTTCCTGGCCGGGTCCGTATCGTGAATCCTTCGGAGCCCTTATATCCCCGCCCGTCATCCTCGATAAGCCAGCCGTTTGGGTAGGTGTATACCCGTATAATCGGGGGGGTGGAATTGCTGCTGGCATATCCATGCGTCTGTTCATCAACCTTGTCCCCGACATCCAGGGAGTCCATTAGCACGAGCCCGGCATCGGAGAAGCCCACAGGGGACCCGCTGTCATGGCGCCTGTCCGCGCCCCCGCTGAATACCCAGGCCGCTATGGCGAGGGTAATCAGTATCACAAACGCGTGGAAATGTCGCCCCCACAACCCACGGGCCAAGGCGTGTGCATGCCGGGACCGTGTCTTCCCGGACGAGCCCCCCGAGCCGCGCACCGATTTTTTATTCAATACAGTCACCTCCAATTCATCGGCTGCCGAACATGCCGGCCTCAATTCATGTCGAAGCTGATGATGCCCTTCGCGCCGTTCGCGTAAAGCCTCAGCATGTCGAGCGAGTTGAGTTTAGACAGCTTGCGCAGTATGTACCCGGGCCTGATGTAGAATTCCCTGTAGGCCCTCTTGACCCATTCGTCGGCGCCGTCCACGAAGTAGGGTATCCGGGGCATATCCTTGCCCAATGTGAAGTCGCGCCAGTAGTCCCCGACGACGAGCCCGGCCTCGACCGCGAGGTCGTAGAGGTGAGTGCGCGGATAGGGCGTCGCCAGGGTGAACATCACCCAGTCCGGTTCCAGCTCCTTCGCGAAGTCTATCGTCCGCCTCATCGTCGAGGGGTTTTCGTGGGCGTAGCCTATGATGAAGTACCCGAACGTCTCTATGCCCGCCTCTCGGGTCCGCTTGAAGACTTCGCGGACCTGGCCGGGGGTTATGCCCTTGCGCATGAGCCGGAGTATGCCCTCGTCGCCGGACTCGACCCCGTACCGCAGCCTCACGCAGCCGGCCTTCCGCATCAGCTTCAGGAGCTCCTCGTCGACGTTGTTCACCCTAATCGGCGACTCCCATTTGATGTCGAGGCCCCTGCCGATTATCTCCTCGCATATGCCGGACAGGTGCTCCCTCCTCACGCCGATGGTGTCGTCGTAGAACATGAACCATTTCGTCCCGTACTTCCTTACGCACTCCTCCATCTCGTCCACCACCTTACCCGGACTCCGGTAGCGGGGATGGCTGTCGCACGGCTGCTTGAAGCAGAAGCCGCACTTGTACGGGCACCCCCTACTCGAAACGATGGTCGTGAACTTCCGGTCGGTTATCGCACAGTAGTATTTGTCCATCGGGAGAAGATGCCTGGCCGGAGATGGGAGGGCGTCCAAGTCCGCGACGAGGCCGTATCCGCCGTCAACGACCACCTTGCCGCCGATGCGCCTCACGAGGCCCGGAATCTTCGCCTCTGAGCCCGCCTGGAGGGCGGATATGAGCTCTCTCATCACGTATTCGCCCTCGCCGACGACGCCGTAGTCGACGTAATCGTAGGACAACGTCTCCCCCGGATAGACCGACATCTGCGGCCCCCCGATCACCACCGTGGCACCGGCATCCTTGCCAAGCCTCGCCGCCTCGAGCGCCCCCCGCAGGGTGGACGTCATCGCGGTCACGCCCACTACGTCAGGCCGAAACCTGGATATCCTGTCCCTTGCCTCGTCGACCGTCAGGTTTTCGGCTGGTATGTCGAGTATCCCCACCTCATGGCCGTCGCCCTCAAGGACGGCGGCGATGTAAGACGCGCCGAGGGGCTGGTACACGCCCTGGGCGCGGTTCAGGCTCTCCGGGAGGCGCGTGTTTATGTTCCCTTTCTCCCGGGGGTTGACAAGCAGAACCTTCATTTCCCTGCCCCACCCCATGTAGCCATGGCCTTCGTGAGCGTGTATAGGCCCTTCACATTGGCCTTCAGCTCGCCGAAGGACCGCATCCTCAAGGCCCTGTTCAGCATGAAACGCGGGCTGTAGAATACCTCCTTGTGGGCCCTCGCCATGAGGTGCATGAGCTCCTCCCGGGTCATGGACTTGGGTACGTATATGGGCTCGTTCTGGAGGGTGTATTTGCTCCAGTCATAGCATGCCCTCCCCTCCTCCACTGCGATGTCCCAGAAGCGGGTCCCGGGAGACGGCAGCGCGAAGTTGAAGTAGTGCTGTGTGGAATACGGCACCAGCCGCTTCGCAAGCCGTATGGTGTCCTCGATCGTCTCCTTCGTGTCCCATACGTTTCCGAGTATCCAGCTGCCGTTCGCCTCCATACCCGACTCGCTCGTCGCCTTGAAGGCCTCCACAATCTGTTCGACGGTTATCTGCTTGCATATCTTGTCCAGGACGCCCTGGTTTCCGCTCTCGCACCCGTAGAAGACGAGTATGCACCCCGCTGCCTTCATCCTCGCAAGAAGCTCCCGGTCCACCACGTTCACCCTGGAGTTGCAGTCCCAGATTATGCCTACCTTCTCCTCAACCAGCCGGTCGCACACATCCAGGACGCGCTTGCGGTCGACGGTGAACTCATCGTCGAACACCCGGAGGTATGTGAAGCCCCGCTCCTTGAGGGCGTATATCATGTCCATGACCCGGTTGACTGAGTGGGCCCTGAACCGTCCCTTGTTGACTATGCGGGAGGCGCAGTAGTAGCACTTGTAGGGGCAGCCGCGGGAGGTGATTATCGTAGTCCACTTCCCGTCCTTCGCCTTATGCAGGTGCGGATGATACTGGTCAAGGGGAAGACAGTCGAAGTCCGGCATGGGGAGGGAATCTATGTCGCCTATGAGCGGCCGCTCTACGGTCCGCATCACCGCATCCCCGGCGCGCCAGACGAGACCCGCCACGTCGGCAGGCGCCTTCCCCCCGGCAAGCTCAAGCATCGCATATTCGCCCTCGCCTACGCAGACCGCGTCCAGTTCGCGGCACTCCATGAGGGTGCGCTCAGGCAGTGCGGAGGCATGGTAGCCGCCGATGAGGGTGAGAATCCTGTTGTCAGCCCTCTTCGACAGGCGGACGACCTCATAAGCCAGGAGGATGTTCGACGTCATGGCCGAAACACCGACGATGGACGGCTGAAACCCGCGTATTAACCCGAGCACATCCTCATCGGTTAGACCCTGAGTCTCAGGATCTATCACCCTGACATCATGCCCGGCCGCCTTCAACACGGCGCTGATGGACATGAGGCCCTGGCAGGGATGCTTCGAAAAAACGCCGCTCAAAGGCCCGTAAACCCGCACATACGGCGCATCCACGAGAAGGACTTTCATATACCACACATAAGCCGCCCACCCGAAGAAAAGACGGTTTCTCAAGTATAAGAAGGGAACTCTTAAATATAGTCTCCATATTGGGGCATATCCATGAATGTGGTTGTCATTGCCGGCGGCCAAGCCACGAGGATGAAGCCGTTAACAGATGAGACGCCGAAATGCCTCCTGGACGTCGGCGGCAAGCCGCTGCTCGAGCATCAGGTCCTGGAGTATAAGAGGCAGGGTTACAGCGACTTCATCTTCTGCGTCGCCCACATGGCTGAGAAGGTGGAGGGGCACTTCGGCAGCGGAAGCGGGTTGGGTGTGAGGATACGTTACAGCAACGACGGGGATACGCCGCTCGGGACTGCAGGGAGCGTGAAAAATGCGGAAGACCTTATAGGCCCGGAGGGGCGTTTCATCGTCTGCTACGGGGATGTCCTGACGAACATGAGGTTCGATAGGCTGGTGGAGTTCCACGGCGGCAAAAACGCGGTTGCGACGATAACGTTGAGGCCTCTGCCCCCGGGCTACAGGAGCTCAAGCGTCGTCAAAGTCGGCGCGGGCGGAGAGGTCACGGCCTTTGATGAACGCGAGGGTGGAGACGGCAGGGGAATTGTCGGAGGACGCATAAACTCCGGCATATACGTGTGCGAGAAGGACGTCTTCGGACTCATACCAGGCGGGGCCAGATACGACTTTGCAACCCAAGTGTTCCAGGAGATGATTCGCCGCCGCCTAGGCCTCTACGGCTATGAGACCGGTGAGTTCTACAGGGAGATTGGCAGGGCCGGGAAATACCGGGCCTTCCTCGATGAGGTGAGGGGCAGGGGGAGGGTGTTCCCGTGAGGAAGGCGGTATTCCTTGACAGGGACGGCGTGATAAACGAGGAAGTGGAGAACCTAGCGAGGCCTGAAGACTTCAGGCTCATCGAAGGCGCCGCGGAAGCCATTCTCCGCCTGAATGCGGACGGTTACCTGGTCGTAGTCGCAACCAACCAGCCGGCGATAGCCAAGGGGTTCGCGAGCTTCAAGGACATGGACAGGATACACGAGAGGATGATGACGCTCCTGGCCGAATCAGGGGCGCGAGTGGACGCCGTCTACGTGTGCCCACACCACCCGGAGAAAGGATTCCCAGGGGAGATACGGAGCCTCAAGGTGAAATGCGGTTGCAGGAAACCGGAGCCCGGCCTGATGCTGAAGGCCATGAGGGAGCTTGAAGTTGACGCCAACGGTTCCTGGATGGTCGGGGACTCCCCAACGGACGTCGAAGCCGGCAGGAAGGCGGGATTAAAAACCATACTCGTGGGGAAAAAAGCCCCCATGACAGGTGAATGCCTTACCACCGAGACGCTGTCAGAGGCTGTTGACATAATAACCGGAAACGGCCGGAAAAGGCGCAAGACAGCTTATATCCGCTGACTGCGAAGGTGTATACACTTATGATACTCACCAGAACACCGCTTAGGATAACGCTTGGCGGAGGAGGAACAGACCTGCCGTTCTACGCCGACGTGCACGGAGGCTCGCTCGTCACCGCCTCGATAAACAGGTACATATACATAACCGTCAGCCCGAGGCTACAGAGGAACATAAAGCTGAACTACTCCAGGACCGAGATAGTCGAAAAGGCCAAGGATGTAAGGCACCCGCTGATTAGGGAGTGCATGAAACTGACCGGGACGGAGGCTATTGAGGTACACTCGACTGCGGAAATACCATCCGGGACCGGCCTCGGCTCATCGGCAGCCTTCACGGTAGGACTCCTAAACGGCCTCTACTACCACTCAGGGGACATCATGTCGAGGTACAAGCTCGCTGAAGACGCCTCCCATGTGATAATGGACGTCCTTGGGGAACCGTGCGGTAAACAGGACCAGTACGCGTGCGCATTCGGGGGCATAAACCACCTGATGGTGGGCACGGACGGAAGGGTGACTGTCAACCCCATAGATATACACCATGAGGACATCCTAACGCTGGAGCGGAACCTCATGATATTCTACCTCGGAGGTGAACGGTCTGCCAGCGAGCTTTTGGGGCAGCAGAGGAGGAAGGCTAAGAAACCGGGAGCCGACATCTACGACTACTACCATAAAATCAAGGAAATAGGGGAGAAGAGCCTCAAATGCCTCAGAAGAGGCGACGTCACTGAATTCGGGAGGCTGATGGACGACCACTGGAGGCTGAAGAGGGAGATTACCGACTCGATGACCAATTCCAGGATAGACAGGCTCTACAGTATCGCCGTGAAGCACAAAGCGCTCGGAGGAAAGCTGATAGGCGCGGGAGGAGGGGGATTCCTGATGGTGTATGCGGAAAAGGGCCGTGACAGGCTCCTGAAGGTCATGGAGTCGAAGGGGCTGACCTACACCCCGTTCAAGTTCGATTTCGACGGCTCAAGGATAGTCTATGACGGCGCACACTACTGAGGAGTATGTAGACGCATACCTGGAGGATGTCGCAGACATCGCGGGGAGGATTGACAGGGGAGAGATAAAAAAGGCCATAGAAATCCTCTACGAGGCCTGGAGGAGGGGGAGCCATGTTTACTTCATGGGCTGCGGAGGCTCGGCTGCAACGGCATCGCATTTCGCCGCAGACCTGTCGAAGACCGCGATAGTCCCGGGCAAGAGGAGATTCAAGGCCCTAAGCCTCGTGGACAACGCCGCCTGCATTACGGCATGGACCAACGATGAAGGCTGGGACTCCGTCTTCCAAGGCCAGATAGAGAATTTCATGCAGCCAGGGGACGTTGCGGTCGGCATAAGCGTCCACGGGGGAAAAGGCAAGGCCAGTGCCGGCGCATGGAGCCGGAACATCACCAAGGCGATGCAGTATGCTAAAGACAACGGGGGAAGATGCATCGGCATAGCCGGCTTCGATGGCGGGGCATTCAAAGAGTTGTGCGATGCCTGCATAGTCGTGCCCAAGGAGTCGACAGCCCTCGTCGAAGGATTCCACGGGGACATACAGCACATGATAGTCTTCAGGCTAAGGGAGATGATAGCGGAGGGGAGATGAGATGGCGATATTCATTGACAGCGGAGACGTTACCGAGATAGGGAAATACCATCGGCTGGGAGTCATAAGGGGGGTCACCACGAACCCGACGATACTGGCGAAGTGCGGCCTGACGGGAGGCATGGATGCAATCAGGAGGAGGTGCGTGGAAATAGCGGGCATAGTCGACCCGTACCCGGTGTCAGTCGAACTGACCACCAACGACCCGAAAAAAATGCCGAATCAGGCGGAAGAATTAAGCAAATGGGCACCCAATATCGTGGTGAAAGTCCCTGTCCACGGCCCGGACGGCGAACTCGAGAATCTGGCCGTAATCCACGACCTTGAGGGTAAAAAAGGAATAAGGGTCAACGCCACCGCAGTCATGAGCGCCCAGCAGGGCCTCCTTGCTGGGATGGCCGGCGCAAGCTACGTCTCCCTCTTCTCGGGCAGGATAAACAACATGGGCTATGACTCCCAGGCAGAGATAGCCAAGCTCAGACAGGCCCTGGAAGACCAGGAAATTGGCGCCAAGATAATCTGCGCCTCCACAAGGGAGGTCCTGAACGTCATCGAATGGCTCAACGCCGGCGCGCACATAGTCACCGTCACGCCGAACCTCATCGAGGGGATGATAGTACACCCGTATACGAAGGAGACCGTTAGACAGTTCATATCCGACGCCGGAAAGATATAGTGAACCTCCATGCCAGCCCTTAGGAAAAAGAAGGTCTTGGTGACAGGCGGCGCAGGATTCGTCGGGAGCCACATAGTCGACAGGCTCGTCGCATGCGGGAGCGAGGTGACGGTCTACGACAACCTATCGACCGGTAGCCTAAGATTCCTCGAGAAATCCCAGAACAGGATAAGGCTCGTGGAGGCGGACCTGCTGGACGAGAAATTGCTCGACAAGGCCGTCAAAGGCCAGGACTACGTGTTCCACATGGCCGCGAACGCCGACGTTAAGGGGAACCTCAAGGAGCCGACGAAATGCCTCCGCCAGAACACAATAGCCACCAGCAACCTCCTAGAATCGATGAGGAAAAACGACGTGCCGGGCATAACTTTCCCGTCGACCGGCAGCGTATACGGGGAACCGGACGTCTTTCCGACGCTCGAGGACGCCCCGTTCCCTATTCAGACGTCAATGTACGGCGCCTCCAAGCTGGCATGCGAAGGCCTCGTGGAGGCTTATTCGGAGGGTTACGGGTTAAAGGCGAACATATTCAGGTTCGTCTCCCTTATGGGGGCCAGGTACACGCACGGCTGCGTGTATGACTTCTACAAGAAGCTCCTGAAGAACAGAGGGGAACTTGAGATACTGGGCGACGGAAAACAGAGGAAATCCTATTTGCATGTCGGAGACTGCGTCTTGGCCATGACCCTGGCCGCCGAGAAATCCTCCGGGCGCCTGAGCATCTACAACCTGGGGCACGACGACTACATCGAGGTGACGCCCATAGCAGAGATTGTGTGCGAAGAACTCGGCCTCAAAGGCGTAAAGTTCAGGTACACCGGGGGGGTGCGCGGGTGGGTCGGGGACAGCCCCCACATACACCTCGACAACACAAGGATGAAGGAGCTCGGATGGAAACCGACCAAGACCATCCCGGAATCCGTGCGGGAAACAGTAGGGTGGCTGAGGGACAACAGATGGGCGCTGAAGCTAAGATGAGGATAGTCATAACAGGCGGTACCCGAGGGATAGGGAGGATGCTCGCCGAAGCCCTGATGAGGGAACATGACGTGTTCGTTGTTTCGAGAACCAGGCGGTCAGTCGAAAAGACCGTCAAAGAAACGAAAGGCATGATAAAAGGCTTCGTCGCGGACGTGACAGACTATAAGACCCTCGGGAAGACATATAGGAGAATCGGCGCATTCGACGCGCTTATCAACTGCGCAGGGGTGCTTGGTCCGGTAGGCAGTCTCGAGAAAACTGGTATGAGGGAGTGGGAGAACGCAGTCAGGGTGAACCTGATAGGGACGGTAAACTCCTGCAGGGCGGCGATGCCGGCATTGAAGAAGAGCGGGCGGGGGCGGATAATAAACGTCTCCGGAGGAGGAGCAGCCTACCCGAGAACCTATCATAGCGCCTATGCGACCTCGAAGGCAGCCGTCGTCAGGTTCACCGAATGCCTGGCTGAGGACCTGACGCATGAGGGGGCCGCGGTAACGGTGAACGTCATATCTCCTGGCGCCCATAAAACGGGCCTGTGGAGTGGCGAAACCATCGACAAGGAACCTGACCGCTGGGACGACCCCGAAAGGCTGGTCGCGCTCGTCAAATACCTGTTATCCCCTGGGTCCAACGGGATGACCGGGAGGTTCATAAGCATTAGGGATAAACCAGAAAGCATCCTTAAAACTAAAGAGGATAAAGACCACCTGACGCTCAGGAGGATAGACGACCACATGTTCAAAAAAATCGTAAAATGAGACATAAGGGTTACAGTGTAGGCATCGTAGGCTGCGGCCTGATGGGGGGACGTAGGGCGAATGCACTAGAAGGCTTCCCCGATTCTGAGCTCAAGAGGGTTGCGGACACCGACGAAAAAAGGGCCTATGCCTTAGCGAAAATATACGGCTGCAGCCATACGGACGACTGGAGGGACGTGACAGGAGATGATGATATAGACGTGGTGATAGTCGCCACCACAAACGACACCCTGACAGACATAACAGTGGACGCCCTAAGGAACGGCAAACACGTCCTTGTGGAGAAGCCGGCAGGCATAAACGTAAGGGAGATAAGGAGGGTCATCAGAGAACACGAAAAAAACAGGGAAATCACGCTAAAGGTCGGGTACAACCACAGGTTCCACCCAGCGATACAAAAGGCGAAGCATATCGTCGAAACGGAGGACATCGGCGAAATCATGTACGTAAAGGCCCGATACGGCCACGGCGGAAGGCCCGGCTATGACAGGGAATGGAGGGCGGACAAGGCTAAGGCAG
>Ga0315287_10001935_pt1 | contig 19395 bp, 12 predicted proteins | sample YL17G11_0_MG_FD_205037 | JGI IMG/M metagenome (GOLD analysis project Ga0315287, IMG submission 205037) | Sediment microbial communities from Yellowstone Lake, YNP, Wyoming, USA - YL17G11_0 | ecosystem: Environmental > Aquatic > Freshwater > Lake > Sediment | place: USA: Wyoming | collected...
CCTCTCTTCCATCACCCCCCCCCCTCCCCATCCACATCTCTTAGCCTGCCCTCGACCGCTTCTTCCTCGGCGCCCGCTCCCTCCCCTTGAGCACCATCCCGTCGCCGTTCTCCCCGCCCGCTCCTCCCCCTCCTCCGACCTCCCCGTCGGTCTCGGAAAGCTTGGCCTTCTTGGCAGAGCGCACGTAGGCCCTCAGCGCCCACTCGTCGTCCGCCGCCGCGTCGGCCATCGTCCCCAGCTTGATCTGGAACAGCCGCAGCTCGAAGCGCGGGCCGACCTCGGTGAGCTCGGCGGAGGCGGGGCCCCTGGGGCACGTCCATGTGTGGTGCCTAAAGTGCACAAAGTCCCCTCGGTTGGCGAACGTGACGACGCGCTTCGCGTCGGGCTTGGGGGCGGGGAACAGGTGCTTGAGCATGGTGCCGATCCGGGTTCCCAGCTTGGACGTGAGGTTGTCGAGGATGACCCGCGGGTAGGCCTCCGAGACCGTCCCCACCTGCTTCTTGTCGCCCAGGTCGTGGCGGAGCACGGCGTTGTAGATCCCGAAGTGCGCGGTCGGGCCGTGGGGCAGGTGGCACAGGACCAGGCCGTCGGGCTTGCCCCTGTGCTCATGCACGACGACGATGTCCGAGAAGTCGTGCGACCTCGCGGACTCGACCAGGTCGTTGACGATCTGCCCCCCCCTGTTGACCCGGGCGCTGTTGGGGAACACGAGACGGAGCTCCTTGGCGAACTGCGTGAGGCGCGAGCTCGGGTCGCGGCTCGTCGTGACCAGTACGCGCGGCTCGCGGAAGGCGGCGCGGCAGTACTCGTCGTCGACCGAGGTCCTCGCGACGGCGGTGTTGTCGTCCTCGAGCTCGACGGCGTTGCGGAGGGCGCGCTCGTCGCGGCGGAGCTCGGTGGGGATGGGCTTGCCCTCTGGATGAGTTTGTTTTGTTTTGTGTGCGCGAAGAGAAGGAACGGGGGTGGGGGAGGAACGTGAGTGGTGTTTTTTTCCCTTTGGACACGCTGTTGGCCAGCCGCCGCCGTCGTCGTCAAGACGTCGAGCGGCCGTCCATGCCTCGCTTTCTCTCTCGCTTTCTCTCTCTCTTATTTTCCCTGCTCTCTCTCTTTCTCAGATTCCTCACCCTGCAGCGCCTCGCGGATGACGCGCTTGCGCTCGTATTCGCTGCGCTCCTTGCCCTCGAGAGACTTGCGGTACAGGTACTCTCGGCGGAGGCGGGCATTGCGGCGCAGCATTTTTGTAAGGGAGAAATGGGAGACCTCTTCTCTTTCTCTCTCTATCTTTCGGTCGCTTGTGCTCTCCTCGCTGGCTCAGCGCGCGCTGGCTACTACGCGAGGGGACACTTGCTGACGCTTGCTGGGAAAGAGACGATGGCGATAAGACGAGACGAGACGCGTTCCGCGGCAGAGACAAGAGTCGAAAAGTATTTTTTTTCCTTTTCCCCCTTTTTTTCCGTCGAAAAATTTCAATCACAAAAAAAACGGGGCTGCCTCGACTCGTCGAGCAATCGCTGCAGTCTAAAAAACATCATGTCCAACCTCCGCGCCGCTGCCCCGGCCACGGGCGAGGAGCGGGACCGCGGACGCGTCGCTCCGGCTAAGGTCCAGCGCTACCGCGCGGGGCAGGTCCCAGAGTGGGCCGAAGAGGGCGAGCACGGCGGCGACGATGATGGTGCGGCGCCGTTGACGGCAACAGCAGCGACGGCGACGGCGACCGAAGCAACAACAACGACGACAGTTGCTGCTGCTGCTGCTCGCCCCGTCGCAGCCCCCGCAGTCGTCGTCGCCAAGCGCCCTGCGGTCGTCGACGATCCTCGAATGGCGCGGCTCGCAGCTCTCGAGCAAGAAAACGGCGACGGCGACGACGTCCCTCGCCGCAGACCCGGGAGGAGGGAGGTCGTCGCGCCGGCGGTCGTCGTCTCTCGCTCGAGGAAAGAGGCCGCTGCTGCTTCTGTCCCTGCTGCTCCTGCTGCTGCTGCTGTTCCCCAGGCTCCCCGCGCAGACAAGCAAACTCTCGACGGCGACGACGAAGACGCGATCGCGGCTCGCAGGGCGGCGATGCGGGACCGCGCTAGGGCCCGCGAGCAGGCGGCGGCGGAGAACGAAGCTTCCGCCGCTGCCGCCGTCGCAAAGCAGAGCAAGAGGCAAGGCGCCGCCCCTTCTTCTTCTTCGTCGTCCTCCGGAGAAGAGACTTCCTCCGACGACGATTCTTCCTCCGAGGAGGAATCTTCTTCTTCCTCAGAAGAAGAAGGCCAAGGCCGCAAGCTCCTGCGCCCCGTCTTCGTCCCCAAAAATGCGCGCACGACCCTCGACGCGGCCAAGAGGGCGCACGAGGAAGCCGAGCACCTCGACGAAGCCGCCGCCGCCGCCGCCGCGGCAGCGCGCGCCGCAGAGACCCGCTCCATCGTCGCCCGCGTGCTCGCCGCCGAGGACGCCGCTGCAAAGGCCGCGGCGGCTGCCCCTCTGGGCCTCGAGGACGTCGTCACCGACGAGGACGAGCTCGACTCGGACGAAGAAGAAGCCAAGTGGAAGGAGCGGGAGCTGGCACGGCTTCGGAGGGAGGCCGAGGTCGAGGAGGCCGCCGAGGAGCTGGAGAGGGAGAGGTCGCGCCTGGCCTCGATGACCGAGGAGGAGCGCAACGCCGAGGCGCTGAGGCGGAGGAGGGCCAGGGAGCGCAGGGAGAGGAGGGAGAAGCTGGCGAGCGAGGGAGCAGCAGCAGCAGGAGCGGGAACGGGGCCGCAACCTCAAAACCGCGGCCGCTTCTTCCACCGCGGCGCCTTTTTCCAGGAGGAGGCGGACGCGGGGATCGCGGGAGTCGCCGGCGGCCCCTCCTCCTCTTCCTCCGCTGCTGCTGTCGTCCCGGCTGTCGCCGCCGCCATCGGCTCCTCCGCGGCGCAGTTCGGCGGCGACGCCGTCATCCGAGCCAGGGGGAAAGCGGCCCAGGCGACGGCGACGGGCGACGAGGCGCACGTCGACCGGCGAGCGCTGCCCAAGGTCATGCAGGTGAGGAACTTTGGGCGCTCGGGCCAGAGCAAGTACACCAACCTGGCGGACCAGGACACGGCGAGGCCCAGAGAGAGGGAGAGGGACTATTTGTACAGCAGTGGCGGCGGCGGCGGCGGCGGCGGCGGTGGTGGTGGAGGCGGAAGCCGAGGTGGGAGCTCCGACCGCGGAGGAGGAGGAAGTTACCAGCGGCGCGACGACGACCGCGGCGGCGACGACAGGCGGAGAGGGGACTACAGCCGCCGGGAGGGCGACAACGATCGCTCTCGCCCTCCAGGAGGAAAGAGCAACACCAGCAGCAGCGGTCGCTACAAGCTCGCCGGGACGGGCGACGACCTCGGGAAGCCTCGCGGGTGGAAGACGTAGAATATTTTTTTTGTTTTTGCTTTTCGAAAATCACTTGTTTCACACTCTTTTTGTCACATCACTTCTTGAACCCTAAAAAAATTCAGAAATTCAAAGAAAAGGTCGCGGGGTCTTTTCTCTCTTTCTCTCTTTCTATCTTTCTATCTTTCTCTCTCTCTTCTCCTCTCTCTCTCTTCTCTCTCCTTTCTTCTGACAGACCTAAAATCTAAAACAAGCTCAGGTCCCTGCCGAAGATCCGCGTCATCGTCCAGTTGAGCAGGATCAGCACGCGGTTCCTCGTGCTGACCTGCTTCGTCAGGTAGACGCTCCTCCACAGCAGGAAGCTGAGGTAGCCGCTGACTTTCACCGTCTCGCCTAGGCCCGGGACGGCCACGTCGGAGACGCCCTTGTCGCTGCCGACGTAGGCGAGGATCCCCAGGGAGAGGAACTCGAACGGCCTCGGGGGAGGCGCCACGCTTCTGGCGGTGCTCCCCTCGCCGCCGTCGACGGACGAGAACCCCGCTTCCTTCCTCGCGTCGCGGAGCAGCGCCTCGGAGTCCCCCCGGGCCTCCCCCCCCAGGAGCTGGGGAAGCCACAGGGACGCGGCGACGGCGCGGCCCGCGCGGGTGCCCGCGGAGGAAGAAGAAGAGGAGGAGGAGGAGCGACGGGGAGAAGCTTTCTCTCCTCCTCCTCCCGGGCCTTCGCCCTCGCCTTCCGAGTCGTTCGACGGGGCGAAAGCAGAAGGACTGTCCATGCTCTGCCGGACGGCCGCGCTCCAAGACTTGGCCAAGTCGTGGACGCCGGGGGCCATCGGCGGAGGAGGCGGAACACCGCTTCCCCCGACGACAGCGGCGACGCCGCCCCTGCCGACGCGGTACCCCCTGTTGAGCAGCCGAGCGACGAACGCCCCCTGCTGCCCTGCGACCTGCGCCGTCGCCGGCAGCCTCCTTCCCGTCATCACGGAGCAGTCCCCGATCGCGAGCGCGTCTTTGGCGCCGATCACGCGCAGCCAGGGGTCGACCGCGATCTTCGCGACGACCGGATTTTTCTTGGAGTAGGGGACTTGGGCGGGGAAGCGCGTGACGAGGTCCCGCACGAGCGGGCGGGAGGAGTTGCCCGCGGACCAGAGGACCATCCCTGCGCCGAGGCGGCGCTCGGCGTTGGAAGGGTCGGTCTTGTCGCGGTAGATTACTTCGGAGTCGGTGACCTCCTGTTTTTTTTTTTTCCTCCCGTCTCGGAGGGGGAGGAAGAGGCGTGAGAGAGGAGAAAGAAAGAGCGTGTATTTTGCCCCCCGATCTCGTCGGTGCGCGCGTAGCGCTTGCCAACCGTCGTGCCGGTCGTGTCGACCAGCGTGGCCAGCCCGACGACCGTCAGGTCCCCCTTGTCCTTCGAAACCAGAGAAAGAAGAAGAAGAAGAAGAAGAAAAAAAGCTCACGACGCACCATCACCCGCACGCCCAGCTTGACGTCAATCCCTTCGCTCCTTAGCGTCGCCAGCGCCCTCTCCTGCAGCGACGTCGAAAACGCACCGAGGATGGCTTTGTCGGATTGGAGCAGGGTGACCGTGGGTCTCAGCGACGGGAACTTCCTCGCCAGGTCCACCCTTACGTAATCCGCGAGGGTGCCGGCAAACTCGACGCCCGTCGGGCCGCCGCCGACGACCACGAAGGAAAGCAGCCTCTGCCTCTCCTCCTCGGAGGTCGAGGGCAGCGAGGCGGCCTCGAACAGGCTCCCGACGCGGGTGCGGAGCGTCCTCGCGTCGTTGATCGTCTTAAGGAAGTACGCGTTCTCGCGCACGCCGGGGACGCCAAACGTCGCCGACTGCTCCCCGAGCGCGAAGACGATGACGTCGTACGCGATCTCGAAGCGCGGGCGCGGCCCCGGCTGTCTCCTTCCCCGTCCCCCTTTAGCGCCTGCCCCCTCCCCCCCCCCCTCCTCCTCCGCCTCCCCGCCCGCCTTCGAGAGTGCCGCCGCGGCGGTGCACCTGGCCACCTTCCGCTCGAGGTCGACCTCGTCGGCCTCGGCCTCGAGGTAGGTCACCGTCGGGTTCGAGACGCGGACCGGCTCGAGCACCGAGCGGAACTCGACGGTGCCGACGGCCGCGGACGGCAGCATCGGCGTGAAGCAGAAGTGATTGGTCGGGGACACGACCACGACGTCGAAGAGCTCGGTGTCGACGACCTTGGAGAGCGCGTGGGAGCCCCAGCCGCTGCCCAGGACCAGGACCACGGGCTTCTCGGCCTCGAGGCTCGTGAGAGGGAGAGGGGGGAGCGCGGCGGCGGCGGCGGCAGCGGCCCCGTTCCGGACCTTCTTTCCGGACGGCGACGCTCTCACCCTGGGCGTCGCGGGGGAGAGCGTGCGGCGGGCGATGACCGCGAGGTCGGCCAGCGTGTCCTTGGCCTTATCTACGGCGACGTCGAGCGAAGAGCGCTCGCCGGGCCAGAGAGAGGCGTCGCGGGCGAAGACGTCGCCGCCGTCGCCGTCGTCGAGGGGGGGGCGAGGTCGAGGAGGCTGCTGCTCCTCCTCCGCTGTACCGGAGGAGGTTTTCGCCGGGGCCGCGGCGGGAACGGAGACTTTCTCCCTCTGGGAGACCTCGCTTCGGCTCCCTTCCGCCTCTGCTGCTCGCGGGGGAGGGAAGGAGGAGAGGCGAGGAGGGGGAGGGGAAGGAAGAGGGCGAGGAGAAGGAAGAGGGCGAGGAGAAGGAAGAAGTCGAGGAGAAGGTCCCGGCGACGCCTTCGCCAAAGGACAAGCTCGTCGCCCGTCATCGGCCTGGCGAAGTCGATGCCTCGTGCTTCTCGGCGCCGTTGCTGTACCGAGGCGGGCTCTTCCACTCCCCGCGCCCTGCGCCAGAGCAGAAACGGAGAGCATGATCGCTCGAGATCTCAAGAAGAGAAGAGAGGGGTTTGCGCTCGTCGGAGCGGTGTCGAGAACCAGGTCTGAGCTTTTCCTCTTTTGCTTAAACTCGAAGATGCAAGGGACGATGTGTGAGAGCTTCGTCGAGCGTCTTTCCACAAAGTTGAGGAGAGCTCTGTGGAGAGCTCGGTCATTTTCTCTCTCATCTTCCGCGATGCTCGTCCTGCCGGCGTACGCGATCCTGGCCGTCGGTCCCGCGCTGGCTCTCTACGGCGTGTTTATTGGCCGAAGAAGGCCGTTCCTGTTCCTGGTGACGTTGGCGAGGTAAGAGAGAGGGAGAGAGAAGAGATGAGAGAAGAGATGAGAAAAAGGGCGATCCACTGTTGAGGTGCCTAAGTTCAAGAAAGGGAAAAAAACCCACCCCCTTTTGTCCGTCGTTTTCCTCGCTGCTGCTGCTCTCCCACCGAATTCCGATCCCCCACCTTGAACACCCCTCATCCTCTCTCTCTTTCAACCCACACAAACGCGCACACAAAAAAAACCCAAAAACAGCGGCTTCATCTGGCTCTGCTCTCTCCTCCTTGTTTCCAGTCTCCTCCTGCCGCTCGCGCCTCTGACCGCGTCCTTCCCCTCCACTCTCTTCGGCCTCGCGGCGGCGGTCGCCGCCGAGGCCCTCACGCTGCGACTGCTGTGGACCGCGGACAGGTTTATGCTCTCGAGCCTGGCCGATTCGTCCAAAGAGATGGCGCAGAAGGCTCGAAGGAGTCATGACGAGGGATCAGGTCCATCACATCCATCGCGTCCGTCGAAGCCATCCAGCCCTCCTCCCCACCCGGCCTTTCTCCGCGCGCCGGACACGGCAGACGCCCTGACGACCGCCCTGGCCCACGGCATCGCCCACGGGCTCACGCACGCTTCGCTGATGTACCTGTCGTGGCTTCCCGTGGCTGCGGGGGGCAGGACGCTCTACCTCGACGCCTGCCCGCGGGTCTCCCTCTTTGGCGGCGGCGCGGCCGGCGGCGCCGCGGGGTGCCTGCTGCACGCCGGGACGGCGCTCGTGGCCTTCACGGCCTGGGACGTCGGCGACGGGAGGCTGGCCCTGCGGGCCCCCCTGCTCCACGCGGCGTTTGCCGGCGCCTCGCTGCTGAACCTGCTCCCGCACGGGTGCCTGCTGGGGCTGCCCCTGGCCCTGGCCGTCGGCGGCGCGGCGCTCCTCGAGGGGTGGGGGGCGGCGAGGGCGGCCGTGCTGAGGTCCGGGGGGTGGAGGAGGCCCTACGACTTTTCCGCGGCGAGGGGGCGGTGAGAGGAGGCAGGCAGGCAGGCAGTGAGGCAGGCAGGCAGGCAGCCTTGGTGTAATTGTATTCGAGGGAGGGAGAGAGGGACGCACTTGCGAAATGAAAAAGAAGACGAGGCGGGGGGGGGGGGGGCAGAGAGGAAGGAGAGGGAGAGAGAAGAAAAGAGGAGTTCGAGTAGCAAAAACTTGTTCACTTCTTAAAGAGCACAATGTCTTCGGAGGACTCTTCTGCCTCGCTCTTCAAGCGCCTCTGGCGCCCCAGCGACGCCGGCGGACCGAGCGGGTTCACGGGCGACTTTGCACGCGTCCCCGGCATGGGCGGAACGCTAGCCGGAGCGGCGCCTCCTCCTCCTCGCTCGATCAAGACGTCGAGCATGGTGACGAGCATGCCTTCGACCTCGAGCAACGTTCCGCACTCGTCGGCCATGTCGATGACGTCTGCGTCCAAGGCCCACCCTGCTCCCGTCAAGACACAAACGCAAGCGCCTGGGAGCCCAATCAGCCATCCCGAAATGTGAGTCGAAGAGCGAGCGAGCGAGAGAGAGTAGAGAGAGTAGAGAGAGGGTCTTGAAATGGTGTTTGCCCGTTCGTTCGCTCGTCGTCGTTTCATCATTGCCCTCGACTCAATCACACCTGCGTCTCCTCGGGGGGACGCCCGAAGCTCTTCGGAGCCTCTCCGATCGCGCCGAGACGAGCTTTCGAGATATCCTATGTGCCTCACCCCGCGTAGAAGCGAACCGTCGCTAGAAAGAGGCGGGACGGAGCGCATTTCGATCTAGCTTCCTCGACGAGGGCAAAACTTTTTTTGCTGACCTCACCCCAAAATCTACTTCCTCTTTTCCTCCTCCTCCTCCTCCTCCTTCTTCTCCTCCTCCTCCTTCTTCTTCTTCTTCTTCTTCTTCTTCAACAACGACGACGACACCAAACAGGTGCTTCTCGCCCACCGACGTCGGGATCTGGGAAGTGGAGAGGCCGAAGAACAACACCGGTGGACCGGGAGGAGGCAACAGCAGCAACTTCAGTGGCGGCACTGGCACCGGCGCGGGCACGGGCCCGCGCGGGTTCTTCAGCTCGATCCTCGGAGGAAGCGGTGGCGGAGGGAGCGGCGGCGGAGGGAGCGAGGGCAAGTGAGCGAACGGTTGTGTTTGCTCTTATATCTCTGTCTCTCTCCCTCTCTTCGCCGGGCACTTTTCAACCTTGGGAGAGATGACAAAATAAGAACAAAGGTGTACCAGCACAGCACAGCGCGCGTGGGGGCGTGGCTCTTTCCTGTTTTTATTTTTTTCTTCTTATTCTTAGGCTGCTTTTCGTTCTTTCTTCGTTTTCTCCTTTCCCCCCTTTTTTCGTCTCGAGTCATATCATATCCCACTGTCGCCCACGCGTTCCCAGAGCTTTTTTTCTTTCGCGTTTTCCCTTTTGACCCTCTTCATTCTGTCGCCGCTGTAAAAACAGAAACAACGAAAACTACATAAAAAAGTCTCGGAGCTATATTTCTTTCTTTTACAGTTTTTCCCTTGAAAAAAAAGGCATTTCGTTCAAAACTAGTTTCAGTCCCCGCAGCAGCACGCTTCGTCGTTCTCTCCGTCGTCGCCGTCCTCGTAGTCCCCCTTGGCACCAGGAGGCGATCTTTCGACTCCGTCTCCTCCGCCGCCTCCGACTCCTTCGTCGCCTTTGCCCTCGACTTCGTCCCCGAGCGCGTCGACCGTCCTGCCCGTCAGACCCTCGAGCCTCCCCAGGTCCCCGAAGCGCACCGTCATCCCGTCCGCGGCCGCCACGGCCCCGGCCGCGTCCCACTGCGCCGGAGCCTCCAGGGCGTCGGGGGGCAGGCCCGGGTACCTCTGGCTAAAGTGCGTCAGGACGGTCCGCCCGGCCAGCGACGCCGCGGCGACGCCCAGCGCGCCCGCGACCGTCGAGTGCCGCTTCCTCGCGGCGTGCCCCTCGCCGTCGGCGCCCGAGGCGAACGTCGCCTCGTGGACCAGCAGGTCCACCCCCCGGGAGGCCCTGGCGAAGTCGTCCGTCGGTACGGTGTCTCCGCTGACCGCCAGCGACCACGAGGAGGAGGAGCAGGAGGGGGAGGAGGAGCAGCGGGAGGGGGGGGGAGCGAGGTCCGAGCTCCTCCTCCCCTTGGACCAGAGGACGGCGCCGTGCGCGTCGGCGCAGTGGTCGGCGCGGACCGGCACCCACGCCTCGAGCCCCAGGGCCCCCTCGAGCTCCCGCCTCGCCCCCTCCGGGTCGTGCCTCTGGTAGAGGGAGGCGGCCGAGGCGAAGCGGTAGAGGGGGGCGGCCGAGGCGACGCGGGCGAGGGGGGCGGGGCGAGGGGGAGGGGGAGGGCCCGGGCCGCTCTCGCTCCACCCGGCCGCGGCGGAGGCCTCGGAGAGCCAGCGGCCGACGGCGTGCGGGCCGACGACCAGGAGGGGAGGGGGACAAGGAGGCGGAGGAGGCTCCCCGTGTTTCTTCCCGCGCAGCTCCATCAGCAGCATTTCTTCCCTGCGAGCCTCGAGCACTCCCAGCAGCCCGAGGACGTGGTCCGCGTGCCTGTGCGAGAGCCAGACGGCGCGGAGCGAAGGAGGGAGCAAAGAGGTACGCCGTCGACCTCTGTCGTCGTCACGCTTCGTGTCGTCCCCGCTCCGTCTCTCCCAGCAGGCCTTGGCGAGCGCGCCCGCGGTGCCCTCCCCGGCGTCGAACAGGATCCCCGCGGCGGCGGCGCTGGCGCTCGACCCCGCGAATCCGGGGACGTCGAGGAACATGGCGCTGGCGCCGCGGTGCGCCGAGGGCTCGGCCGAGCCCGTGCCGAGGAAGAAGAGCGTCGGGAGGATGGCGGTGTCGAGGGGCAAAGCAGCAGCAGGAGGAGAAAGAGGCGGCGGCGGCAGCGCCGGAGCCACCGCCACCGGGGCCGCGGGGGCCGCTGCCGAGGAGCCCTTCTCGCCTTCGCTGTTGCTGCTCGGCTTGAGCCTCGCTCGCAGGGCCGCGGCGGCGCCCTTGTTGGAGGAGGCCGAGAGGACGTGCGATGCGGGAACCTCCTCGTCTTGCTCCTTCTTCGGCCGCTTGGCCTCGCGCTCGACGACGGCGACGGCGGCAGCGGCAGCGGCAGCGGCGGCAGCTTCTATGCCGTTCTCGCCTGCTCCTCCTGCTCCTCCCCCTCCTCCTCTTTTCTTCATGGCTTCCACGACGGCCTCCGGATCGAAAGGGGAGACGCACTCGGACTCGTCTACAGTCGCAGTCGCAGTCAGTCTCCCCCCCGCTTTCGAGGCACGAAAGTCGACTCGGAGCATCAGTCGGCCTGGGTAGAAGGAAGAAGGAGACGAGGAATCCTCGCCCTTTGACGACGACGGCGGCGGCGGCGAAGAGATCCCACGCGGTCGCGGGAACACGACGGGGTCGACGGTCGAGAGGCGCGCGAGCGTCCTGGCCGAGGAGAGGTGCCCCAGGAACGAAGAAGAAGAAGAAGTGGAGGAAGAAGACCAAGGAGACGACGAAATCTCGCCGTCGAGGTCGACGAGCGACGCGAGCACAGAGGGAGGAGGAAGCGGCGCTTGGCCGTTCTCCGCTCGCTCGGCACCGCCCCCGCCCCCCGCGAGCCTCCGGGCCCACTCGTGGTACTCGGGCGTCTCGGCGACCGCTGCCCGGGTCAGGTGGACGATCGCGGAGACGCTGTTGTTGTTACGGTTCTTTCTCGAAGCCGCCGACGTCGCCGCCGGCGTTCCCCCTCCGCCGTCGCCGCCGCCCTCGCCGCCCTCGCCGCCGCCCTCTTTTTCCCTCCGGAACGGCGACGACGACGAAAGCAGGAGCCACTCGCTCAGCGGGTGCCGCCTCGCGCGCTCAAACGCCTCCTCCGAGGCGCAGTCCACGACGAGGAGCGTCGCTCCCGCCCGGGGGACGCGGACCGCGAGGCACCAGAGGGAAGGCGAGGGGGGCGAGGGGGAGCGGCGGGGAGGAGGAGGATTCGACGAAAACGGAGGAGTGGGCGCCGGGGGACGGCCCCCGTCGCCGCCGCTGTCCGCCTCGGCGTAGAGAGGACTGGGCCCTCCGTGGCAGAGCTCGTATTCCCTCTCCCGGGGAGGGAGCGGGTCCCGGAAGAGAGGAGGAGGAGGGCGACCGGTCTCCTCTTCTTCTTCGGAGGAAGAGGAAGACGACGACGACGACGAAGAGTCTTCGTCGCTCTCGCTGCTGCTGCTCTCGTCGTCGTCGTCGTCATCATAATCATCAGAAGAGCTCTGACCTCCCTCGGCCGCTCGCATCCACAGAGGGATCGCCCACACTTGCTCGTCGGTCCAGGCCGCGACGACATCGATCAGGTCGTCGCGGTAGACAGAGCGGAGAGGAGGAAGGTTCGGAGGCGAAGTCTTGGCCTTTGGCGGCGGCCGAGAGGAGGCTGCTGCCGCTGCTGTTGCTCCTGCTGCGGCGGCGGCTGCTGCTGCTGCTGCGGCGGCGGCGGCGGCGGCAGCGGCCCTCCCTCCTCGTTCGCTGCCAGCAGCAGCACCAACCTCGTCCACGAACACGGTCGGGTGCCTCCACCGCAGCAGGTGCCTGAGCGAGCCGGCCGTCGCCCTCGTCCCGCGCGGGCCGACGACGCGGAGCTCGCCGTGGCCGTCGGCCCTGAGGCGCATCAGCAGGCCGCCGAGCCCGCCCAGGCCCCTCGCCGGGCTAACGCTCGTGGCGAAGCAGGCCCTGAGCGCCGCGGATGGGCGGCAGCGGTGCTCGAGGGAGAGGCGGGAGTAGCTCTCGGGGCAGTTGAAGAGGTACTGCGGAGGAGAGGAGGAGGGCGAGGAAGAGGGGGGAAGAGGTTGAGCGAAGAGCGAGAGCGAGCTTCTAGCGAGGCTTGTCGTTTTGACCGTTTTTAATCCAATCGAGAGCCAGCGGGACTTACCTGTGCGACTGTCCCCACGCTCAGCAGCACGGCAGGTGCTATGCTGTCTCCAGGGGCCACCACGAGCAACGCCGAAGCGACAGGAGGCGGCACGAAGGCCGCCGACGCCGCTGCATCGTCCGTCGCCGCCGTGTCTGCATTGGTCTTTCTTGCCGCGGCGGCCATTGGCGCTGCCGCTTCAGATCGCTTCTCGACTTTTTCGGGCAAAACTAAATCGCTAGCGCGATGGAGATCGCACAGAGAGACTCATCAGCGTAAAGAGAGGAAGAAAAAAGAGAGAGGCAGTTGTTCTCGAAAGAGCACGAAATGTCTCTTTTTCTTCTTCTTCTTCTTTTTCAACCCGGTGGGAAAATAGGAAAACCCGTGCATGAAAAAAAAAAAAAACCTCGGGGTCCCGAAAAACACGAAAGAAAGAAAGAAAGAAAGAAAGAAAGAAAGAAAGGAAAACGTCGTCATGGCGCCACGTTCTTCCTCATCTTCTCGACCGCGGCGATGGCAGCCTCGTTGGACTCGTTGTTGTTGTAAGCCTCGATCGCCTCCTCCTTGCCGATCAGCTTGGCGAGCAGCTTGGGCGTCTTCTGCTTGCCCGACTTGGTCGCCCCGGGGATGAGCCTCAGGCCCGCGCAGTCCCCGACCCCGAGCTCGGACTGCCTCAGGCAGTACTTGTCGGTGATGGCCTTTCTGTTGGCCTCGGAGTTGGCGGCGGTGCGCTCCTTGAGCGTGCGCAGGAGCTCCGAGGACTCGAAGGCGGCGTCCGCGTCCGCGAGTTTTGCGGCCTGGCGGGACAGGGGAGCAGAGGAGGAGGACGAGGCCGCGGCAGACGTCGAGGCGACGGCTTTGTCGAGGGCCGGGATCGAGATGGACTCGAGGCCCAGGGCGGCTGGAGACGAGAGAGAGAGAGAGAGAGAGAGGAAGAGAGAGAGAGAGGATGGATGGGGATGAATTGGGGGGAGGAAGTTGGGCGCGGGGGAGTGGTTGGAGAGAGAAATGGTTGGAGAAAGAAATGGTTGAGAGAAAGGTGGGAGGAGGCCGTGGCGTGCGAGAAAAACGAATGCTCTCTCTGACTCTTCCTCCTCGCCGATGTCTGCTGCTCTCGCTGATCTCTGCTGCTCCCGGCTCCTCACCAGCGGGACCGGCCCCCGAAGAAGCGACGACGACAGCGGCGAAGAAGGCGGCGAGCGAGGCAGCGGCAGCGGGCTTCTGCTGCCTTTTGTTGTTGATGATGGCATCGCCGTTTGAGGCGACGATCTGATGCCCCGGCTCTTGTGCTCGCTTCGGGACCACAGCGGCCGCTGATTTGGATGCGAATGCCTGGCGGGATGGCTGGAGTCTCCGGAGAGAGGGGGAGGAGGAGGAGGAGGAGGTGGAGACAGAGAAGGGCATCGCGGAGGGTGGAGAAAGACAAGGGCAAAGGAGAGCGAGGAGTCGGAGATAGAAAGAGGGAGCACAAGTTTGTGCCTCAAAACTTTTTTTCTTATTTTTTTCTTTGAGTCTTTCGTTTCGATCGAGATGGAAGCTAGCCCGATCGACGCAGGAGGAGGAGGCGTGCCTGCTGCAGGTGCCACGAGCGCGCAGCAGTCGCAGCAGCAGCAGCAGCAGCAGAGGCACGACCCTCGCCCCGCAGCGGGAGACGGCGCTGCAGCGAGAAGAAACGGCAGCGACGGCAACGGCAGCGGCGGTCGATCGCCGGCGCCGGCTTCGCTGTCAGCGTCGGCGCGGCCGTTCACTCCCGGGACAGAGCCGCGCCCGCCTGTCGCCGCTTCTCCTACCGAAGCGGATCCTTCCCCCTCGAGAAGGCCGCCGCCGCCGCAGCAGCAGCAGCAGCCTAGCAGGGCACCGCAGCCGCGGAAGCAGCAACGACAGCAGCGACAGCAGCAGCAGCAAGCTCCTCGCGGCCCTGCCGCCGACGACGGCCCGCCGCCGGGCTTCCCCGCCGCCAAGGGCCGAGGAGGCGGGCGAGGCGGAGGCGGGAGCGGAGGACGAGAGGGCGCGCCTCCTCGTCGTCCTCCTCCTCCTCCTCCTCCTCCTCGCCGAGTCGCTCCCGTCTCGTCGTCCTCTGACGAAGCCGACGACGGCGGCGGAGAAGAGGCGCGCGGAGGCGGCGGAGCGGGGGGGGCAGAGGGGACGGGCGAGCGGGCCCCGCCCTGCGCGGTCTGCACCGACCCGCTCGAGGCCGTCGCGCTGGGCCGCTGCAACCACAGGCAGGTCTGCGCGCTGTGCTCGCTGCGGCTGCGGATGTGCTACGGGGACGTCAGGTGCCCGCTGTGCAAGACGGAGCTGGCCGAGGTGGTGGTGACGAGGTGGAGGAAGGGAGCGAAGGAGGCTGGGGGTGGCGGCGGAGGAGCTGCGGCGAGCGACGGCGGCGCAGGCGCCTCGGCCACCCCCGCCTCGACTTCTTCTTCTTCTTCTTCTTCTTCTGCTGCTGCCGCCGCTGCCTCTTCCCCGATCCCGGACTGGAGTACCTGGTCGCAGTGCCTCCCGCAGCTCTTTTCCAGGCCCGGGTGGGCCCGCGGGGTCTTTGTCGACGACGGAGGAGGCAATGCCGCCACCGCCGCCGCTGGCGGTGGTGGCGGCGCTGCTGCGAGCTCCTCCCCCTCTTCCTCCTCGACTCCCGCCGCCGCCGCCGCTGCTGCTCCTCTTTCCTCCTCCTCCTCCTCCTCCTCCTCCTCCCCCGCAGCAGCAGCCCTCGCCGTCGTCCGCAGCCTCCCTCCCCCGCCGCCCCTGGCCAAGAGGTCCCCTCTCCGCGCCGCCCCCCTGCTCTCTGCGGCCCTGCGAGCCCTCACTGGCCGGGCCTGCCCCGGCTGCCCGCCGCCGCACAGGCAGACGCCGCGCCTGTTCCCCTCCGACAAGGCCCTGCTGGCCCACGTGCGAGCAGAACACAGCGGCGAGGAGAGGAGGGGAGCAGGAGGAGCGGGAGGAGCGGGAGGAGCGGGAGGGCGAGGAGGGGGCGAGAAGGCCGCGACCCTCTGCTCGATGTGCCTCGAGAGGGGGCGGGAGTTCACCCGCAGCCTCACCGTCTTCGGGGACAGAGCAGCGCTGAGATCGCACCTGGACAAGGAGCACCCGGCGTGCCAGTTCTGCAGGGTCGAGGCCAGAGCCGGAGCCGGAGCCGGCGCCGGAGCCGGAGGAGCGGGGGCTGGGGGCGGAGGAGAAGAGGGTTCTGCTGCCGCTGCTGCCGCGAATGCCTCCGCCGGCCGCGGGGGCAGGCAGGGCCGCGGCGGCCGAGGTGGCCGCAGCGCTTCTTCGCAGGTCCCGACGCAGCCCCGCCGCTTCTTCTCGGCCGACGACCTCTACTCCCACATGCGCACGGACCACTTCAACTGCCACGTCTGCCTCTCGCAGACGGGCAAGCACTTTTACCTGCGCGACGCCCGCGCCCTGATCGACCACCTCGGACGGCAGCACTTTTTCTGCGACGAGCCCGCCTGCGAGGGCGCGATGGCGGCGTTCGCGACGCGGGAGGAGCTCGAGCAGCACGCGCGCGCGGTGCACCTGGGGAGGAACATGCCCCGGTTCGACAGGAGGACGGCGAGGCCGCTGTCGCTGCTGCTCGGGGAGCAGCACGGGGGAGGCGGGGGAGGCGGGGGTCGGGGCGTCGGCGGCGGCAGCGGTGCCGCGTTCCCGGAGCTGCCGAGGCATCAGCAAAGCAGCAGCAGCCGGCGAGGAGGCGGAGGAGGAGGGGGAGGTCAAGCTCACGTTCCTACCCCCTCCGCTTCCGGCGGCTTCTCGCTCGTCGACGACGACGAGCAGCTCGCGAGGAGGCACGGCCACAGGAGAGAAATCCCGGTCTCGGGCTACTCGAACGCCGCCGCCGCTTCTCGCTCTTCCAGGGAGGCGTTCCCGGCGCTGGGCAGCTCTTCCGCCTTCGCCTCTGCTCCGTCCTCGTCCGCGGCCTCCCAGCCCCCCCCCCTCGTCCGGGTCACGTCGCGATGCCCCTGCGGGCGCCGCGCCTCCCACCAGGCCGTGCCCCTGGGCACCGCGGCCCCGGCCCTGGCCTGCGACGTGGCCTGCGCCGAGGCCAGGCGCGCCGCGGCGCTGGCCGACGCCTTCGGCGTCGACCGGAGGAGCCACGTTCCCGTCTTCGAGCGGGCGGGCAGCGGCTTTGCCGGGGGGTCGGCGGCCACCGCGGGAGCCTCCCCCTCCTCGGCCGCCTGCCCCTTCCGCCCCGGAAGCTTCGAGCCCGAGCTGCTGCACTGGGCGTGGCACCACCGCGCGGCCTGCGCCGCCGTCGAGCGGGCCCTGGCCGAGTTCGTGTCCAGCAGGGCCCGGAGGAGGGAGCCGCTGCCCGCTCTCCCCTCGGCGGACGACAGGAGGGCCGTTCACATGCTCGCGAGGCACTACGGCCTTGCGTCGCAGAGCTCCGGGGAGGGGAGCAAGAGGCGCGTGGAGCTGTTCAAGATTGGGGGAGGAGGGGGAGGGAGCACTGCCGTCGTCGGGGGGGGAAACGGCACCGGCGGCTTTCACGGCGAGTCCTCCTCGTCCCTCTCCAATCCCGCCTCCAGCAACGACGGATTCTTCCCTCCGGCCCTGCTCTCGACCACCGCGAACCGCCTCACGCTCGCGGACGTCGAGAGAGCCGGGAACGAGGCGAGAGGGTACGCCCTCTGCCTCGTCGACGTCGAGCCCCGAGCCGACCTCTCGTACCTCCTCCGCCGCTTCGCCGAGTCCGGATTGCTGAAAGCCATCGAGGGCCCCGACGAGCGCGGTTCCGCGACCGTGCGGTTCACCAAGGCGGCGGGGCTGAGGGAGGCCCTGGACCAGCTCGGCGGGGGCATGCGCGGCGCCTTCCGGATAGACAGGACGGCGACGCTGCGGGCGAACGAGGCCGTGCTCGGGATCCCGGCGACCTCGAGTGCCGCTGCTGCCGCGGCTCCAGCCGGAGCTGCCCCAGCTCCTCCGTCGTCGATCTACAGCGACCTGGATCCGCACGACAGGATGGCCGCGATCGAGGCGGCGTTCTCGTCGACGAGCGTCTCTGGGAGTCGAGGCGGCGCGAGGAGCAACGCCAACGCCCGGGGTGGTGGTGGTGGTGGTCCGTCTTCTTCTTCCTCTGGAAACGTCAACAACGCGTCTTTTCGTCCCAGCGCCGCTGCTGTCGCCGCTGCCGCCGCGGAGCTGGGCAACGGGTGGAAGCTCGCTTCCGATTTCGACTGGGCGGATGACGAGTAGGACATTGGTTTGGAGGAGAAAAGAGAAAGCGAGAGAGAGGAAAAAAAAGAAGCGCTCCGGTTTTCAGCTTTGAGTTATTTTTTTATCTCTCCGCCCCTGCATTCTGTAAGAGAGAGAGAGTCTTTTTTCTTTTTTCGTCAATTTCGTCTTCTTCTCGGGGTCGTCGTCAACACGGATTCGAAAAAACAAGAGCCGAAAACTTTAAGCGGAAGGAGGCGGCGGCGATTCGCGGGAACGGGGAAAATTTGGAAACGCGGAAACGGTGAAAACTTGGAAAGAAACGAAGAGAAAAAGAATAAATAAATAAATCTCAACCCGAAAGCAGCCTCGGCGCCACCGCGGCCGCGATCGTCGCCACCACCACGCCCGTCGCCAGCCAGGCCCCGACCATCGAGGGGGACTCCGACAGACCACCAAAAAGGCCGCCCCATTTCGTCGACGGCGACGAAGCCAAAAAGGCGGCGATTCCCCCCGGGTGCGCCGCCGCCGCGCGGACAGCCAGCGCCGCGACGGCGATCAGCACCGCGGCGTGCACCGGAGTCAAGACCCCTCCCGCCTCTGCCAGCCTGCCGTCGAGGCCCGGGATGGGCTGGCCCGGCTTCAGCCCGAGACCGCGGGCGCAGGCAGCCTCGATCTCCTGGGCGCGCTCGATCGCCAGGGACGCGGTCGGGTCCCGTTGTCGCCGCTGCGTTGTCGAGGCAGCAGAGTTGGAAAGACTCGAGCTCTTGTTGATCCTCTTGGCCGTCTGCGTGATCGCGCGAGCAAACCTCGCGAATCCCAGGTACACGTCCTCCATCGTCCGCGTCCGCAGCAGCACCACGGCCGTTTCTCCCCTGCGCATCTTGACCACGCCCTCGAAGACGCCGTGGTTGTCGTAGCACAAGCTGAGCGTCGCCGCTGCCATCAGCTGCGGGATGGCGCAGAAGCGGAAGACGCGCGGGTCCGTGACTCGCTCCATGTAGGTCAGGGCGGGCAGGGCGTGCCTCATTGCGTCGGTCACCATGTGGTTGAGGCAGGCAAGCGCCGCGGGAGCGGCCCCCTTCTCCTTGAACTCGTCCAGGCTGGCGGCGTACCGTCCCCAGATCTCCGCGGGCCAGAACATTCGGGGGGCGGGCTCCTCGCAGATGTCCTCGAGGTAGTCGCGGATGATGTTGGTCTTTTGGAGGAAGAGGCCCATGTCGTTGGACAGCGCGGGCTCCTTGGCCAGGGACTTCGACTGGAGGCCCGAGGAGACGAAGAGCTGTTAATTTTACTTATATATTTTGAAAGGTGAGGAAAATAGACTCTTCTCTCTCTCTCGCCGCTCTCGCCGCTCTCGCCGCTCTCGCCGCTCTCGACCTCGCCCCCAAAATAAAAAAAGAACCCCCTACTCACGTCGGTCAGACCCACGCCCACGAGCCCGGCCACGTAGTGGCAGTAAAGGTCGTAGTCCTCGACGGTCCGCACGTCCTGCCTCTCGATGAAGTCGGCCATCCCGTTGCCCATCCTCTTGGTGATGTCGGCGATCACCGCCCTGTACCCCGGTTGGAGGCCGTTGAACGTCCGCGCCACCGCAGGGTAGCCGCGCATCAGCCTGCCGTAGTTTCCCGGGCCGCCGCAGTCGTCCATCATGAACGTCTCGTCGCCGGCGCGCTCGTGAAAGGCCCGCAGCAGTGGCACCTTGGTCGATACCGGGATGGCCATGTCGTCCTCGACGGTGTCCAGAGCTCTGAGGACGAGGTAGAAGACGCAGACCGGGTCTCTGAGGCACTCTGGGAGCTGCTGGATGACGACGGCGAAGCTTTTTTTTCGTGTTTTTTTCCCCCGTTTTTGTTCGTTTTTTCGGGTGCGGAGGTGCGGAGAGGAGGACGCGGCGGAGAGAGAGA
>Ga0315287_10001937_pt1 | contig 19372 bp, 8 predicted proteins | sample YL17G11_0_MG_FD_205037 | JGI IMG/M metagenome (GOLD analysis project Ga0315287, IMG submission 205037) | Sediment microbial communities from Yellowstone Lake, YNP, Wyoming, USA - YL17G11_0 | ecosystem: Environmental > Aquatic > Freshwater > Lake > Sediment | place: USA: Wyoming | collected...
AACGACCCATTCAGCATCCCGCAGAAATGAGCAATTACTATGAAAACTACATTCCTGAATATGGCCTTATTCACCCTCATCGAATCTTTAGCCTTGAACACGCTCGCAGCCGATTCGCCAACAGACTCGGCCATTCACGTCCGGGTCAATTACGCGCGGCCGTTTGAGCCGCTGACGCGACCGGCGTTCCTCCCGCTTCCTCCAGGCGCGGTCGAACCCACCGGCTGGCTGCGCGACTGGTGCCTGGCTGCGCGGGATGGCTTCACAGGTCACATGGACGAGTATGACGACGAGTTCAAGCGGGCCTGGGTTCCGGACCACAAGATGACCGGTGAGGGTCTACTCTGGTACAAGGGCGCTTGGCCCTACGAAGGGGGAGGATACTGGTTCGATGGCCTGGCCCGTCTGGGCTTCGCCCTGCACGACGAGGCGCTGATCCAGCAGGCGAAAAGGCGGCTCTACGCGGTGGCCGACCATATGAATACCAACGGTCTGCTCTTTCTTTGGTGGCTCGACCGGAACAAGCCCGACGACCGGAAGGCCGTCGCCGCCGCGTTGGAAGGCTGGCCGCTTTGGGCCTGCGGCCTGTTGGGGCGTGCCATGACAGGATTCTACGCGGGGTCGGGTGACAAACACATTCTGGAGGCGCTCGAGAAAGCCTATGCCGGAGACCCTGATTTTCTGCGGTCGATCACTGGCAACATGTCGAATCCGTGGCCAGCTTTTGACACCTACTGCTGGACGGGCAACCAGAGCATCGCCGACGCGTTGGATGCCATGTTCAAGAAGGAAGACGCAGGGCTTCTGCCGAATCTGAACCGTTATCGCAAGGCGCCGGACTTGAAACCGGGCACCACTGTGGACAACGCCCATGTGGTCGAATTTATCGAGAGCACCACGCCTTGGGCCGTAGGTTATCTGTGGACGGGTGATGCGCAATACCTCCAGGCGGCCATCGGCTGGCACGACCTGCTGGAGCGCGTCGCCATGCAGCCCCACGGCGTGCCGGTCTCCGACGAGTGGTATGGCCCCACCGGCGCGTTCCGGGGAAGTGAAACCTGCGATGTGGCGGGATATGTGTGGAGCCAGGTCAGCCTGCTCGCCGTGACCGGCGAAGGCCGGACGGCGGATCGGCTCGAGCGGGCGTTCTTCAACGCAGGGCCAGCCACAGTATCGCGAGACTTCAAGACCCACGTCTATTTCCAGAGCCCCGATCGGTTCGCCAACCTCTCGCCGAACTTCCCTCACGGGCCCATGGCCGAAGGCGGCGTCTATAAGCGCAAGCACAGTCCGCTCTGCTGTACCGCTGCGCTCAATCGCGTTGTACCGTGGTATGTCACCCATATGTGGATGGCGACCTATGACAACGGTTTGGCGGCGACCTGTTATGGCCCTTGTAAAGTGACAGCGCTGGCTGCGGACCGCATGTCGGTCACGATCATCTGCAAGACCGATTATCCCTTCAACGAAACCATCGAGATCTCCGTGCAACCGACGCGGGAAGCGACTTTCCCGCTCGACTTCCGCATTCCCGGATGGTGTACAACTCCTACCCTGAGCGTGAATGGCTCTGCCGTTGCAGTCGACCGGAACGCCAAGGGCTTCGCGCGCGTCAACCGAAGTTGGAAACCGGGCGATATCGTCCAGTTGCAGCTTCCGATGACCGCCATCCTGCAACGGGGACGCGATGCCGCGTCAGGCCCGCCCTACGAGGGAACACATCGGGTCACGCGGGTGACGATCCCGGAGGAGAAGAGCACGCAGGGTGTGCCTTACACTTCGGTCTCCTATGGCCCACTGCTCTTCGCGCTGCCCATTCCCGACACAACGAACGCTAACACGCCTGACCCGGACGCCCGATGGAAGTTCGCGCTGGATGTTCAGGAACCCGGATTGACAGTGCAGCGCGGCGCAATGCCGCCCCGATGGGATTGGCCGCTGGCGGCTCCGCTGACATTGCGCGTCAATGCACACGAGATTGCCTGGAATCCCGACCCGAAAGCCCCCCGGCTGCCTCTTCTGCCAGCCGCCAAGTCGAAACCGGCGGAGCCAGTCACGCTCATCCCGTATGGCTGCACCAAGTTCCGGATCTCCATGTTTCCGGTCACTGCGGAGCCGGAGGTCAAACCCTCCGCCATTCGCCGGATTCTCTTTCTGGGCAACAGTATCACCTTGCACGGTCCCAAAGCGGATATCGGTTGGACCGGTAACTGGGGTATGGCGGCCAGTTCCGAGGACAAAGATTACGTTCATCTCGTCACCCGCGCCCTCGCTGAGCATACCGGTTCCATGCCTCAGGTTATGGTCAGGAACATTGCGGATTTTGAGCGCAACTACGCAAGTTATGACGTGGATGCGCAAATGAAGGACCTCTTCGCGTTCGATCCTGACTTGGTGGTTCTGGCCATTGGTGAGAATGTGCCGGCGCTGGGATCAGAGGACGCCAATGCGCAATTCAAGGCTGGGTTGATGAAAATCCTTGGATGCGCTTTGGCGAAACGTCATCCGCTTGTGGTGGTGCGGAGTTCTTTTTGGGCCGATCCTGCTAAGGACGAAGTGCTCAGAAAAGCCTGTCAGGAAGCAGATGCCATATTCGTCAACGCGGGTCCCATCGGACGCGAGGCCGCTAACGCTGCCTGCTCAGAACGATCCTTCATGGACGATGGCGTCGCCAGCCACCCTGGCGACCAAGGAATGAAAGCCCTTGCCGACGTTATTGTTCAGGCCGTGCTGCAGCGCAACGCCGCGGCTCCGGCTGTTCTGCCGGGCATGGGGCCAGCCCAGCATCCTTTCCTCTACGCCGGGGAATTGGACACGCGAAAACCCCAGGAGTAGTCAATCTTCATCGTGCGTGAGGGCAAGGTTGTCTGGCAATACACTATGCCCCTCCGCACGCCGACGGGCGCCATTCAGGAGTTCGATGACGCCACGCTGCTCTCCAATGGGAACATCATTTTATCGAAGATGTCCCGTAGTATGCGAATAGCGCCGATCTTTTTGAGCCGCTGAAACAGGGCGGTCAGGACCGGAACTAAAGATTCCTGCGGGAAGCCGTCGTGGAAGTACACGGGCGGGTACACGACGCCGCCGAACTGCTCGGCGACCTTGACGACGATCGCGTGGGCCTTCAGGGCGTCGTTGCCGAGCGGCAAATGCCGCCCGTGCCACTCGATCAGTCCGAACGGCACGTAAACCGCCGGAAAATCGCGGAGAGCCTTCTCCAACTGACCCGGACGCAGGAACTGCATTTGGACAGAGGCTGACAGGTCCGGCTTGAGTGTCTGCTGCTTTGCGGCTGTGCTGACTGCAGATACACCAGGGGCCAGACACAGTGTTGCAGCCGTGGTCCCAATGAAGTCTCGGCGAGAGATTCCATGCTGCTTGGACGACCCTAATAGCTCTTCTTTCATATTCACACTCCCTGCAATCGTGAACCGATATGCTGCAATTCTACCAGACTCAGCTTGCTGGGAGAAGAGGCGTCCACGATGTTTCTGTGTATAGAGCTGGCCGATGCCGGCGTCATCGTACACTGGCACGCTAAGGGGAAGCTCTTCGGATTTTGACGACTTGCAGTATTGCTTGCCATCAGATAAACTGCTAATATCACAAAAGATGGGTAAACAGATTATTGTTTTTTGAAAGGAGGACACTTTGAGAAACCGCACACTTATCACAACAGTAACCTATTGTATGCTTGTCGCCTTGACCGTTTCTTTAGTCGAGGGCGCGGAACAGCCGTCTTCATTCGGTAGGGGCCGATTCGGACTATATGGAGACTGGGACATCAAAGTCAAGTTTGGCGAGCGCGAGATGAACTCGATTTTGGCATTCTCAAGAGACCAGCAAGGCAACCTCACCGGACAGTGGATTAGCTTTTGGGGAATCGGCGAACTTAAGGACGTCAAGTTCGAGCAAGGCAACCTCAGCTTCACCCAGACCTATCGGTTCGGCGAGAATGAATTCACCTCCAACTTCACGGGGAAAATCGAAGAGGGCAAGCTCACCGGGACTCTGACCAGCGACAGGGGTGAGTCTCCCGTCGAGGGCAAGCGAAGCCCGCGAATGCCTGGTGCCGTCGGGATCTGGGACGTGACGTCAAAAATGGGCGACAGTCAATTCACCTCCACGCTCGTGATCAAGCTTGACAAAGAGGGAAAGCTCACAGCAGAAATGAAGAGCGAACGGGTCGAGCATACCATCTCGGACGTCCAGTACGAACAAGGGCGGCTGACCTTTAAGAGAAAGACCAAGATGGGCGACAGTGAATGGGAATCGACTTTTGAGGGAAGCATCGACCGGCAGACTGATACGCTCTCCGGCGTGGTCAAGTCCGACCGCGGAGAGGGCACGCTCGAGGGAAAGCGTTTCGGCACCGCCCTTATCGGCACATGGAATCTCGAAATTGCATCCGAGCAGGGAACTTTCAAGCAAAGACTGAAGGTCAACCCCGACCTCAGCGCCTTGTACGGAACGATTCCCGTCCAGAAGGTTGATATCGACGGCGACAAAGTAACCTTCAAAACGGTTCTCGAATTCGGCGACCAGAAATTCGAGATGGACTTTCAAGGAACACTCGCCGTGTCAAAGATTGCCGGCGAAGAAGGCCAGCCACCTGAGGCCAAGCTTACAGGTGAAATGAAGAGCCCTCGCGGAACCTCAAAGATTACAGGCAAGAAGGTTGTCCGAACATTTAGAAGGCCCACCAGCGCCACACAGTAAGCCGGAGATATTCTATCGAGCCTGCCGGGATTACCGGCAGGCTCTTTTCCTATCGCCTTTTGTAACGTCCGTCATCTGCATCAGTATTAGGTGCCGCACTAAGGGGCAACTCGGAGAAAAGCCCTGCTTTCTGCCCAGACAACCCATGCAATTGATGCATAAGCACAACTTAACACCGCACGCCTGCCTCTATACGGTTATTGCCCTTCTGCTTAGCCTGACAGCGAACGGACAGCAGGCAAGAACCAACTGGAATCAATTTCGCGGCCTCAATGGGCAGGGAGTGGCGCAAGCAGATCGTATCCCTGTTCGTTTCAGCCCGGAAACGAGCGTCTTGTGGAAAACTTCAATTCCCCCAGGCCACTCGTCTGCTGTCATCTGGGACAATCTCATCTTTCTAACCGCCTATAATCCCACCGGCGAAAATGAGCTTCTCACCCTGTGCATCGACCGCCAAGACGGCACAATTCTATGGCGACGAGCTGTCCAGTCTGAAACAAAGGTGCCGTTTCACGCGTTGAACAATCCTGCCTCTTCCACGCCGGCCGCCGACGAGACGCATGTCTACGTTTACTTCGGAACCTACGGGTTGCTTTGTTACGACCATGCGGGAAACGACCTCTGGCAGCGCAAAATAGATGCGCCGAAGAGCAAATATGGACCTGCAGCCTCGCCCATATTGCATGAGGATAAAGTGATCCTGGTCCTGGACGGTGATGGCGGTTCATCCAGTTTACTGGCGGTCCGTCAAGATACCGGCAAGACGGTCTGGGAACAGCCGAGACCGTTGTTCAAGGCAGGCTGGTCAACGCCGGTCATCTGGTGTCATGACGGGACGGAAGAGCTTGTTGTGTTGGGTTCCAAACGGCTGACTTCCTACAATCCCTCTACCGGCGAGGAGATATGGTGGACCGGCGGATTTCCCGACGAAACGGTCGGCATTCCTGTGGTCGGGGATGGGCTTCTGTTTGCAGGCGCCGCGGCCCTGGGCGGACGTGGAGACGATGCGTTGGATGCAGCTGCAACCTGGAAAATCACCGTCGAGGGGTTCGACCGCAATCACGACAATCAGATACAGCGCGACGAGATGACGAAAGGCTTTGCCTTTATACAGCGACCGGAGCTGCCCAAGGACAATCCCGGTTATGGGCTGCCTATTAGAGATATGGATGCTCTGATGGGAATCTTCGACCGCGACAAGAACCGGATCATCAGCCAGGCCGAATGGATGCAAGCGATGTCGGGCTTTGCCGCTCTGAGCAGACCTACGCTCTTGGCCATCCGTCCCGGAGCGACAAAGGACGCCGGGCAATTGCACGTGGCTTGGGAAATCCATCAGGGTATCCCTGAGACTTCTTCGCTGCTCTATTGCCGGGGAAAGCTTTATCTCTTGCGGGACGGCGGTTTGTTGACCTGCCTGGAGGCATCGACCGGCAAAGAGTTCTTCCGCGAGAGAATCGGGGCACCGGGCCAGTACATCGCTTCACCCATTGTGGCGGGCGACAAGATTGTCGTTGCCTCGACGCGCGGCGTCGTCACGATTATTCAAGTCGATGACAAACTGAAAGTCCTGGCGAAAAATGATTTCGGGGAAAAGATCTTTGCCACCCCGGCGGTCGTTGATAATAAGATCTATCTGCGAACAGAAGGTTACCTGTATGCCTTGGGTGAGTGAAAGCGCATCGGAGAAGAGCCGTATAGAATTCTAAAATAGGATCAGTTCGATGAAGACAACCCGCTCGATGTTGATTGTCACATTATTATGCCTTGTCCTCTCATGCATCGGATACGCCGAGGAGTTATCTTTCGCTTCACCAAAAGACGTTGGCATGTCCGCGGAGAAGCTTGCCGGCGTCAAAACCGTCGTGCAGGGCCTTGTGGACGACAAGAAGGTGGCCGGCGCGACCGTTGTCGTGGCTCGAAAAGGGAAGATCGCTTTTTTCGAGACATTCGGCATGATGGACATAGAAGCCAAAAGGCCTATGGCTAACGATACGATTCTGCGCTTCTACTCGATGAGCAAACCCATCACGAGTGTAGCCCTGATGATGCTCTACGAGGAAGGCAAGATTGAACTCGACGACCCGGTCTCAAAACATATCCCCCAGTTCAGGGAGTTGAAGGTCTATTCCGAATCCGGCAATGAGGCCCTCAATCGCCCCATGAGCGTCAGGGACCTCCTGCGTCACACCTCCGGCCTGACCTATGGCTTCTTCGGCATCACGGCCGTTGACAAAATGTATATAGAAAAAGGCGTTTTCGATTGGCAAAGCAACCTTGAAGACAAGGTCAGTAAATTGAGCGAGATCCCGCTGCTCTATCAGCCCGGGACAAAATGGCACTACAGCGTATCGACCGACATAGTCGGTTATCTGGTCGAGAAAGTCTCCGGCCAGCCGCTCGATAGGTTCTTCAAAGAGAGAATATTCAAGCCCCTCGATATGAAGGACACTGGCTTTTACGTCCCGGCTGAGAAGGTCGATCGCTTAGCTGTCTGTTACGGGCCTAACATAATGGGCATGCTGCTCGTCACCGACGGCGCGGCAAACAGCCGCTATCTCACAAAGCCGACAATGCTCTCAGGCGGAGGCGGGCTGGTCTCCACCGCCCCGGATTACCTGCGATTCTGCCAAATGCTGCTCAATAAGGGCCAACTCGACGGCAAACGGTTGCTGAGCGTCAAAACGGTGGAGATGATGACCAGCAATCAACTGCCCGAAGGTGTTAGCCGAGAGGATAGCGGGGGGTTTGGACTTGGCTTTTCCGTGCGGACTGAGGACGGCAAATTTCCGAAAGGAGAATACGGTTGGGGAGGAATGGCCAGCACGCATTTTTGGATCTCCCCCAAGCATGACCTGATTGTGATTGCCCTGTCGCAGCGCATGCCCTATTCCGGCCAACTGGAAAACATCGTCAAACCAATAGTCTACGATTCGATTCTTGAGTATCGTAAAAACGAAGAGTAACTATCCCAAGCCCTTTGCCCTTGAGGCGGCCGCCTTCATCCTCTGGTGTCGCATTCATTGGGCTCAGTGATCATCGGAATAGAACCCAAAAAAGGTGAAGTCAGGAATCTCTTGGATTCCCTACACACACCAAGCGATTGCGAAGCATGTTCAGGACATGTTGTCATAAACAGTCTGTGTAGATTATCATAGTGACGGATTGATCTTGCGGGCTATTCGAAAGGATCATAAGGTGCTTGAAATCCGACAAGCCAACGAATCCGATGTTCAGGGCTTGGTTGACCTTGACAATGAGTGCTTTGATACCTACTACTACAAGAAGACTAAGTTTAACGAATCAGACTTTCAAGCGTATCTTCTCCGAAGGAAGTCGATTCTTTTCGTGGCTGTCCGTGATTGTTTTCTTGTCGGATATGTTGCCGGAACATTGCGTACTTCTCGAGCCCAGTCTATAGCTCACCTCGATAGTATCGCAGTCTCCTGCAAAGCACGAAACGAAGGACTTGGGGGCCGCCTTCTGGATCTCTTCATTCAACGCGCAAAACAGCATGCTTGCCATACTGTCTTGCTTGAGGTGGCAATAGCCAACAAAGAGGGACTTGATTTCTTCTCCAAGCGCGGCTTTCAAGAAATCGGCGACCTGCCGGAATATTATGGAAGAGCCATTGACGGCGTCCTAATGCAACTGAGTGTTTGAACACAAAAACTCATACCTTTCGATTCTTATCGCCCACAAGGGTCGTTAGCATATCTTCGCATTCCTCGGTTTCGTTTCTTAATTTGTTTCACCTCGTTTGCGACTCTATTTGCAGCGGACAACAAGCGCATGGGCTGAACTATTCCAAATTGAGAACACTTGGAAAGATACAAGAAACAAGGCTAACTTGTGACCAACGGACTTGTTGTCCGATCACCCACGCGTGGGTGATTCAGCCAGACCAACGGACTCCTTATCCGATTTCGGGACCGATAAGTTACTCAATCTGCGTTATTTTGTCCTTGACAAGGGGTCTGGGCGTGCTGATTTCCACCAAAATACATTCGCATGGAGACATATCGGAGACATAGTTTTTGAGCGTTGCCGTGACATCTAACACGCCGAGGTATCGACAGAAATAAGGATGCTCTCGTGGATGATTCAAGAGGCCGTGACATTCTGGGAATGTAACGTTCAGAGATCACACCCCTTCTGTACAATTACACGATGCTGAGAACCAACGGGCACTAAGGTGAGCTGCCTCCTTATTTGGTCAAGTATGTATGAGAGAATCAACAGTCCCGTAGTCCATTCGAGCACTGGCCCATGCGGCCTGATGTAACTGGCCTGGCGACACAGTTCGGCAAAGCCTGCCGGTGTCATGTAGTCTAGGCTGTTGTGTGGCCGGTAGTGATCATACCAATTCCTTTCGAATTCGTAGGTAAAACACTACTCTTGCAGGAAATACTTCACCGCCGCCATCGGAGGTAAAACCATGAGGTTCCAGCTTCAGCTTGCGGCCCAATAAAGGGACTCGTACGGTCTCGGCGTCCTTCACCCATTCGGTACTGCCGTAAATAACTGTTGAAACTTGCTCGAACGGTCTCCATAGGCTCTATATCATCAAATCGAATTGGTGTATTCGGACTTCTGAGAGTACGTCACTCCAACCATAGGGTGCTTTTCAGCCAGTCATCTGACAGGAGATCCAGGTCCGTTGGGCCTACGCCGCTGTTTCTATCGAAGTCGCCGGGCTGCTGCGCCTCGCCTAGGCCCCAGTCCATGCCCACATAAGCGAGATCGCAAAAGTCCACTATTCCGTCGTTGTTGATATCGGCAAGGAGCGCCCAGTCGTAGGGCGGGATGCCGGCCTCTGCTGTGCCGCCGTAGGCGCCCATGTCGATGCGGAGATTGCAGCCCCAGTCGTTGTTGGGATCGTCGGGGATGGTGAGCGGCTCGTCGGCGAGCGGCGAGCCCGGATTGCCCGCGTCGATGCACCTGCTTGTGACGCGGTCGAACGTCCATTGCGCGTGTGCGGGATCCCATCGCCAACCTGCGCTTCTTAAATGGTAATCGCCGTTAATCCAGAGGTCGTTGTCCCAGTGGCCGGGCGCTGCGAAGCAGGGGTCGGCATTGATATTCCCTTGGCCAGGCCAGCCGCGTTGAACATCACTGTATGTTACAACAGGCGGAGTCGTGGGTGTATAGATTTCCTGGGGCTTATCATTCCAGAGAATGCAATTAGACAATAAAAAAGTGCTTTCGTATGGATAATCGCCACTTATTGCACCACCTCGTCCAGCAACATTGCCATTGAAAGTGCAATTGATTAGAGTCACGTTGCCCTGCGCTGCCCAAATCCCTCCGCCGCCGGAGCCAATTTGTGATGACCTGGCTGTGTTGCCGGCAAACGTGCAGTTAATAAGTGATGCGCTCCCGTTGTAGTTCCACATTCCGCCGCCGAATGAGCCGCTGCCGCCCTCTCTTGCCAGGTTGCCGCTGAAAATGCAGTTGACGAGCACGGGGTTACTCTCGTAGTTCCACATTGCCCCACCATCGCGCCCGGCAATGTTGCCGGTGAAGATACAGTTAGTCAGTGTCGGATTGCTGGACCAGTTACTCATTGCCCCGCCCGCGCCTTCGCCGCCGTCGAGGGCAATAGAGGCGTTGTAAATGAATCTGCAATTGGTCAGTGTGGGACTGCCGTGGTAATTATACATCGCGCCGCCCAGTCCGCCTCCGTCACCGTTGCCGGCGAAGTTGGCGATGAAGGTGCAGTTGAGGACAGTCGGGCTGCCGTGGACGTTGAACATTCCCGCACCGTTGCACTGTGAGAAGTCGTCGTAGTTGGCGTATCCACCGGTGATGGAGAAACCGTCGATTATGGCAGTCGCATCGGTTTGGCTTCCAGTAACGACACGGTAGGAATTTTCTGAGCGTGTCAGCTCCCGACCCAATTTTTCCGGGTCGTTCACATCCACATCATTGCCTGCGATGTCGCCGCTGAGGATTGTCTCATAGACCTCTATGTCCCGAGCATCGGGGTGTGGTGTGCCGAAACCGGCGTAGCCGCCCTTGATTGCAACGCCATTCTTTAGGTGGAATGTGGCTTGTCGGTCGCCGGGGGTGATTCCGGTGCCGCGGTCGGGCCTGTACGCGCCCTGGGCGACGCGGATTTCTGTGCCGTCGGCGGCGGCGGCGAGGACGTCCTGGAGGCATTTGAAGGCGTCGGCCCAGCCTGAACCGTTATTGGCCCCGGGTGCGTCGGCATCAACGTAAAGGACGCCGGGTTTGCAAAGGTTGAAGACTTGTGCGGGGGTGAGTGCATAGTTGTACAGGCGGACATCGTCGATCAAGCCGTCCCAATAGCGTCCCGGTCTTTCCTGGTTCTCGCCGATATAGACGTCGTAATCGTCGGTGGTCACTCCATTGGGCTCCGGGACGGGACCGGCTGGGTCTTCGACGCCGTCGATGTAGAGTCGCAGGTTGGCGCCATCGTAGGTTCCGCAGACGTGATGCCATTCGTGAGCTTCGACCTCGATGTCGCCGTTTATGTAATTCCAGGGCGGTCCGCCGGTGACGGCAAAATGGTATCTCCTATAGTTTCTTGCGGTGGAGAGTCTCCATGCCGAGTCTCCCTTGGCGATGACGGTCTGCCATTCCATATTGACGGAGTTGAAATTGGCCCATGCTGCAACCGTGATTTGGCCGGTAATGTCGAAGGCGGAGTCACTGCCGCAATCAACGTAGTCATTTTCGCCGTCGAGCAGGAGTGCGCCTTCGAGACGGCCGTTGTAGGGCTGCCACTGCGGGCCGCCGTGAAGGGCGCCGTCGTTGGTTCCGGCGGAGTCTTTGGCTGTGTCGCCCTCGGATTCGTCGAGCTTCCAGTGCGCCACGAGGGCCGGTTGCTGCCCCTTTGGTATCAGCAGGAAGGCGCGGGTGCTGCCGTGGGGATTTGTCCCAAATCCGACGATCCAGCCAGCGTCGTTTATTGCATACGCCACCGTCAGATGCCAGCCGAGGGCCTTGTCGATGAGGTCGTTGAGGTCTTTGTTGTTGCCTGCGCCGGTTGGGTCGAAGATAGTGGCGTGGTCGAGAGTGGTGTATCCTTGCACAGGGATATTGACTGCGCCGACAATCTGGCCGCGGTTGTTGATTGAATACGCCGTACTGCTGCTTGCTTTTGGTAGTGCGCCGAGAGCGCGGTTATTGCCCGGGTCGCACGGGTCGAACAAGGTGGCTCCGTTGGTCTTGGATGAGCAGCCGACGATTTGTCCGGCGTCGTTGATCCAGAGTGCATTTCCGCTGTCGTCTTCGTCGGGCGTGAGTATGATGCTGTGTCCTGCCCCGGTTGCGTCGAAGAGAACTGCGCGTGTGCGAACGGAAGTGGTTCCGGTGAAGGCGCATCCGACTATTTGCCCTTTGTTGTTAATGGACGCGGCGAAGGACATGTCGTTTCCTTGTGGATTTGACAGTCCGGCGGAGAGGTCCATATTGTGGCCTGCCCCGGTTGGGTCGAAGAGCGTTGCTTTCCAGTGGCCGGTTGAAGATACGATATGGCCGACGATTTGTCCGTGGTCGTTGATAGAGTAAGCATCGCTCATATAGGAGCAGGGGTCTGTGAGGTTGAGGTTGTCACAGGGGTCGGAGGAATTGAACAGGGTGGCGTAGAAGGGGCTGCTTTGGTCGGGGCGTGTTACTCCGACGATGTCGCCGTGGATGTTTATCGAACGGGCGCCGCCTGCAGTTCCACCGTGCGGGTCAAGGTCAAGGTTGTTGCCCGGATTAGCGAAATCGAAGCGGCAGGCGGTCATGGCGTGGTTGGCTCTTGAGGCCCATCCGACGATTTGGCCATAGTTGTTGACGGAGTAGGCCATGCTCTCTTGTCCGCCGAGCGTTCCGAGGTCAATGACGTCGTACAGCGTCCATTCGGGGGCGGCAACGAACTCATACGCGCCCATATCTACCGAGCCGCCCATGATGCGCGGATTGCCGTCAAGATCGTTGGAGTCGGGCGGCACTGCGGAGCTGCGGCCTTTATCTATGCAGGGGGAATCCGGCTTGAGATGCAGGTTGTCGTCCGGGGTGCCTAGCACATTGTCCGCTCCGTCGGCATCGACGAAGAGCGGGTTTTTGGCGATATTGCCGGTTCCGCCGCCGGTCCAGCCCTGGATGCAGCAATAGTCGATGGACAATACGGTTGCGGTTCCATCGGCGGCGCAAATCTGCGAGCAATTGCCGGATTGTCCGGTGCTGTCTGAGTTGTACCATAGGATGCTGTTGGCGATGGATCGCCCTCTGTCGGAATAGGTGCCGTAGTAGATTCCGCCGCCTTGTTCGGAGGCGGTATTATGAGTCAGTGTGCAGTTGACGATGAGGCTGCCGCCGTCCCCGTATCCTGCCCCATCGCAGATTCCGCCGCCGTTGTTTCCCGCTGTGTTGCCGATGACCAGACAACTGTACATTTTGGCAAGGGCGTAGCCGAAGTTGTAGAGGCCGCCTCCGTTGCTTCCGGCGGAGTTGGCGATGAAGGTGCAAAGGTGGAATTCGGGGTAGGTTCCGCAGGTGCACCCGTCGCTGGCGACTCCGCCTCCGCTGCCCTCGGCTGAATTTGCGATGAATGTGCATCGGGTGAATATGGGCGTGCTGCCGCTGACGCCGAGCGATACACCGCCGCCGTAGGCGACGGCCGAATTGTTGCTGAATACACAGTCGGTGACCGTCGTGTCGCAGCCCTGGCCCAGGTGGACTCCGCCGCCGTAGTATTCTGTCGCAGCATTGGCGTTTATGACGCAGTTGGACAGGACGCAGCATCCATAGATGCCGCCGCCGATAGCCGCTGCGTTGTGTGTGATGGTGCAGTCCGTTATGAGGCCTTCCGCATTGTCGTTGTAGTATGGGCCGGAGAAGTAAATTCCGCCGCCGCCGAAGCGGGCGGAGTTGTTGATGAATATGCAGTTTTTCACTGTTGGGTTGCCGTCATAGAGTCCGCCGCCCCATTTTTGGGCTTCGGTCGGGCCGTTGGCGTTTCCTGCGGTGATTGTGAATCCGTCGAGGACGGCTGCTTGATTGCAGTCTGTGGCGGTGACGACGTGGCAGCTGTTGTCGATTCTTGTAGGTTCTTCGAGGAGGTCCGCGGGATTATCCGGGGCGTCATCGTCTCCTGCGAGGTCGCCTGTGAGGATGGTGTGGTACAGTTCGATGTTTCGGGCGTCGGGGGCCGGCTCGCCGAGACCTGCATATCCACCTTTTATGGTCACATTGCTCTTCAGCCGGAACGTTGCGCTGCGGTCTTTCGGCGCGATTCCGGCCCCCTGGTCGGGCTTATAGACGCCCTGGGCCACACGGATTTCATTTCCAATCGAGACAGCGGCCAAAGCGTCCTGAAGAGTCTTGAAGGCGTTGGCCCAGCTTGATCCGTTGTTGGCGCCCGTAGCGCTGTCGTCCACGTAGATAATACCTGTTGGCGGCGCTCCATCTTGTTTCTCGTATGCTCCTCTGTCAACAGCGCCATTTATGATGCGCGGGTTGCCGTCGAGGTCGGTTGACTGTTGGGGGACGTATTCATTATGTCCGGTATCAACACAGGGAGAACCCCCAAGCAGGTGAAGGTTGTCATCTTCGTTGCCGGGGACATTATCAGGGCCATCAGCATCTACGAATAGCGGGTCGGAAGTAGTGTTACCCTGCCCTTTGATTTCCGGGGGGATAACCTGGATGCAGCAATGAGTAACATCTTGCAATTCACTTACCTCGATGAGATAAATCTGTGAATACGGGTGCGTCTGTCCGTTTTTGTCGGAGTTGGCCCAGATAACTGTGTTGGCCAAACGTCGGCCTTTATATGAATAGTTGTCGTAACAGACGCCGCCGCCCTGGCCTGCCGCAGTGTTGTTGGATACAGTGCAGTTAATAAGGGCACTGCCGCCGTCGTACTCATCACACAATGCGCCGCCATTTCTACCGGCGCTGTTTCCTACAAGCAAGCAGCTATATAATTGCACGTCGGTGAATCCATAATCGCATATTGCGCCGCCGTCGCTTCCGGCGTTATTGCCTATGAATTTACACTGATAGAACGTAGAGTAGCTTCCGCAGGTGCAGCCATCGGCATAGATTGCGCCTCCCTTGTCGGCTGAGGAGTTGGCGATAAAGGAACAGCGTGTGAATGTTACCTGGGTATCGCTGAATCCGACATAGACTGCGCCGGCGACCGTAGCAGCGTAATTGTGGCTGAAGGTGCAGTCGGTAACGGTGGTTTCACAGTCTGAGACCAAGTCTAATGCACCCGCGCAACCATCGACTGCTGCGTTGTCGGTGAAAGTGCAATTGACGACTTCTGCACAGCCATAGACGCCACCGCCGCGGTTGGCAGCGTTGTGGCTGATGGTGCTGTCTTTGAGCAGTGCTCCCTGTGAATGGGCGGCATGTTCGAAATATATCCCACCGCCGCTGGAGACGGCGGAGTTAGCAACAATCTTGCAGATGCTGACTGTCGGTTTGCCGTTGTATATTCCACCGCCGCTTAGTATCTGGCCGTTGCCGTTACCAGCAGTAATTGTAAAACCCTCGAGCAAGGTTGTCCTATCACAACCGCTTGCAACGACGACATTGCAGCTATTTTCTGCGCGAGTAGGTTCCGAGAGCAGCTCCGTTGGGTCGGCAACTTCTATATCGTTGCCGTCGAGGTCGCCGCTCAGAATGGTTTCGTAGGTGCGGATGTCTCTGGCATCCGGGTCAGGGGCATTGCAGCCGGCATAGCCGCCTCTTATTGTCACGCCGTTAGCCGGGTGGAAGCTCGCCGAGCGGTCGCCGGGAGTGATTCCCTGGCCTCTATCGGGCTTGTAAATGCCTTGTGCAACCAGAATCTGGTCGCCGGTTGATGCAGCAGTAAGGGCATCCTGGAGGTACCTGTAAGCGTTGAGCCACGATGAGCCGTTATTTGCACCGGTGGCGCTGTCATCGACGTAGATGGTCTTGCCGGCAGCCGCCGATACGCCGGAAAAGAGAATTGAAATGGCTACTGACGTGATAAAGAGTGATTTCGTATTCATTGCTTCAACCTTTCAATTTCTTTGGAATTCCTTTCGCCTTAACCTCAAAAACGTTATGGACTATTTGTGGCAAGCCAATTTATCGCGAAAATCGCAAGGTCAACAAAGTCAACCTTCTTGTCGTGGCTTAAATCCCCAGCCGGCTCGGTCCGGAGAAACGGATAAGTCTGATTTTCACCGATACCCCAGATTTCGACAAAATCCCACCCGGCGTCGGTGAATGTGTCAATTGTTTTCATTTCACCTGTAGTTTTGGGTGTTCCGCCAGCACTTGTGTTGCAGTCGCTGGTTTCAATATCCCAGAACGAAGCTGTTACCGTACTTTTATTCCATCCCACCAGCCCGCCAACAGCATAGTTTCCCGAAACGCCGCCTGTCGAATAACATTTGGTTATCATGCCATAATAATCATTTTCTCCCACCAGACCGCCAACATAGGCAATTCCTGTAATGCTGCCTGTGGAATAGCTGTTGGTTATCGGGCTGGAAAAATTATGTCCCATCAGCCCACCAATATACATATCTCCTGAAACGCTGCCTGTTGAATAGGAGTTGGTTATTGTTCCATACTCGTTTCCTCCCACTAGGCCGCCGACGCGCACGTATCCTGAAACGCTACCTGTCGAATAGCAGTCAGTTATCGTGCCAAAATAATTATGTCCCACCAGCCCACCGACATGCCAACCATTCACAACATTGACATCGACATTTTCCATCCCGAGGGTTTTTATCTCGCTACGTTCGCCAAGATATCCAAACAGGCCAACACCGTTTCTGCCGGTAGAGTTATACGTGAAATTCAAAATCTTATGCTCATTGCCGTCAAAAACACCTACAAACGGCCTATTGCTGGGGTCATAGTAGTCTATCCATCTTCCAATAATGTTGAACTGTGTGCCGCTGTATTGGGCCAGATTGACATCGTTGATGAGGATAAAGTGTTTGTCCCAGTCTTCTTCATAATTGCCGATGTCGTTTAGGTTTTGCGGCGTTGCGATTCTGTAAGGGTCGTTTGGCTCACCGGTCCCGCCGCTGTATTTAGCATCTGCGGCAGAACCCATACATAAGAGTATTGTTACCCCAATAACAAGTGAGTCATTTTTCATATTCTTTTGCCTTCTGTTTAACCTCTTAACCTCAAAAACCTTATGGATTATTTGGGGCAAGCCAATGCATGGCCATAATTGCAAGGTCAACAAAGTCAACCTTCTTGTCGTGGCTTAAATCCCCAGCCGGCTCGGTCCGGAGAAACGGATAAGTCTGATTTTCGCCAATGCCCCAGATTTCGACAAAATCCCATCCGGCGTCGGCAAATGTGTCAATTGTTTTCATTTCTGCGGTAGTTTTTGGTTCCCCGCCGGAACTTGTTGATTGGCCCGAGGTCTCGATATCCCAGAACGAATCTCTGACAAAACCGTCATCCGGATTTTTATATCCTACCAATCCACCAATATTCCACCCCGTTCCTGAAACGCTGCCGGTTGAATAACACCTGGTTGTGTAAGCCTCGTCGTTCAATCCTACCAGCCCGCCGATAATATATCCTCCCGAAACACTGCAGTTCGAATAGCAATTCATTATCGTGCCATCGCTATGTCCCACCAGGCCGCCTACTGGAATATTTCCATCAACATTGCCTGTCGAATAGCAACCCATTATCTCGCCATCATTGTATCCTACCAGCCCGCCGATAGTATAACCAGTTCTTCCTCCTGAAATGCTGCCTGTCGAATGGCAATCTCTTATTGTGCCGGTGTCGTTGTCTCCCACCAGCCCGCCGACATTAGAACCTCCCATAATCGCGCCGGCGTAAGAGCAGTCTATTATTGTGCCTGTATCGTTAGCTCCCACCAGTCCGCCGACATTCCAGCCCGTTCCCAAAATACTACACCTTGAATAGCAGTTGGTTATCGTCCCGAAAGAGTTGCCTCCCACCAGGCCCCCGACAAAAGCGACGCCGGAAACGCTGCCCCCCACGGTGCAGTATGTTATTGTGCCTTCATTAAATCCCACTAACCCGCCGACGTCATACCCTCCCACAGCATTGACATCGACGTTCTGAAGGGTGAGGTCCTTTATCCGCCCGCCGGAGCCGACGTACCCAAACAGACCGATAGTGTTTCGGCTATCAGAATTCCACGTGAAATTCCAGATTGCGTTGTCGTTGCCATCGAATACCCCGGTGAACGGCTCGTTGTTGGGGTCGTTCCAGCCATAATACTTCCCAATGGTTTCGAACTCCGTCCAGGCATATTCCGCCAGGTTCACATCATTGACGAGGATAAAGTGCTTATCCCAGTCGCCCGAGGTATTCATTAGAGTTTGCCAGTCGGAAGCCGTAGCGATCCGGTATGGATATGCCTGCGTCCCCGACCCACCGGAATAGCGACGTTGCAAGAGCAGCCGCGGGTAGTCTTCGGGAGGCATCCACCACACAGTATCAAAATTCCAGCCGGCGTCGAGGAAAGTGTTGATGTCTTTCATCTGTGATGTTGTCTTCCCTGTACCGCCTACACTGAAGTTGCAGTCACTTGTTTCGACATCCCAGAAAGAGGCAGTGACGGTGCCGGGATTATCTCCAACCAGTCCGCCGAAAATCCCGACTCCTTCAACATGGCCTGTGGAGTAACAGTCAGCCAGACTGCCTTCATTCACTCCCACCAGGCCCCCGATACATATTTCTCCTTCAACCGAGCCGGTGGCGTAACAGGCGGTGATGCTGCCCGCCTGGTTCCATCCCACCAGGCCGCCAACGAGCATGTCGCTTATAACTGAGCCGGTGGAGTAACAGCCAGCCAGACTGCCTTCATTCACTCCCACCAGGCCGCCTACACGGGCACAATCATGACCTCCATTGATAGAACCGGTTGCATAACAGTCAGTGACGCTGCCGGAATTGAATCCCACTAAACCGCCAAGATTGTCGCATTCATCAATTCCGTTGACAGAACAAGTGGAGTAACAACCAGTTGTGCTGCCCTGGTTCCATCCCACTAAGCCCCCGACATTGTCGCCATCTTCGGTTCCGTTGACCGAACCGCTGGTGTAACAGCCGGTCAGACTGCCTTCATTTGCTCCCACCAGACCGCCGACACAATCTTCACCGGTAATTGTCACAACCTCTACACCCAGGTTGCGTATCTGGCCGCTGGAGCCCACATAACCAAATAAACCTATAAAATCGCTGGAAGGCATATTCACCTCTGCGTTGTGGATGATATGGTCGCTGCCGTCGAAGACGCCTGTAAACGGTTGACCGTATTTGCCGACAGGTAATAACGCGACTCCCTCCAAGTTTATGTCGGCAGTCAGGATAAAATGCTTATCCCAGTCCTCCTGATATTTGCCGACATCGCTTAGGTTCTCCGGCGTTGCTATTCTGTATGGGTCGTTTGGCTCGCCGGTCCCACCGTTGTATTTGGCCGCCGCTGTGCCTGCCAACACCAAAACCGCTATTGCCAGAACTGTTATTGTCTTTGCTCTGATCGGTCTTCTCATATATTCAGAATTTGCCATTTTAGACTCCGTGAACTTTAGCCAAAATCTGGAAATGTAATATTGATAAGAAAGAAGCCGACGACCCGATATGAGTGTTGGATAACCGACAACATATTGGGAGGTCGGCATGGACGCTATATCTCTTGTATCGGCAT
>Ga0315287_10001938_pt1 | contig 19364 bp, 15 predicted proteins | sample YL17G11_0_MG_FD_205037 | JGI IMG/M metagenome (GOLD analysis project Ga0315287, IMG submission 205037) | Sediment microbial communities from Yellowstone Lake, YNP, Wyoming, USA - YL17G11_0 | ecosystem: Environmental > Aquatic > Freshwater > Lake > Sediment | place: USA: Wyoming | collected...
TTCAAGACTCAGAGCTTGGATGGGGTTAACATGAATGCTGATGGCGCAATCCGTTGCCTGCTGTACTTGAACAGCGATTTCGGAGCAGACAGATTGCGATTCACGTTGGCTCACGAACTTGGCCATATGGTGATGCACACCTTGCACAGCCCCAATGCAGAAAAGGAAGCGGATGCGTTTGCTGGTGAGCTGCTCATGCCTGCGGAGGATGTGAGAGTCGATCTACTGAGACCGCTTTCCGTAGAGTACCTTATGAGGTTGAAAGAAGTCTGGAAAGTATCTGCGGCCGCGTTGGCTAGACGGGCGCACGACCTTGAGATCATTGACAAGGATAAGTACACGTCGCTATTCAAGCGCCTCAGCATGTTAGGTATGCGGAAAGGTGAACCGACTTACTTCGAACGGGAAAGACCTGAGCTTCTTCAGAGGCTGTTTGAAGCTCACATAAATGAGCTTCAATACAACGCTGAGGATCTTGCGGCGATTCTCCATTTACGCGAGGAAGAGCTGCTAAGTATGTATGAGGATGAGCTAGCTGGACTTCTCCCAAGTAAGAAGTTCAAACTTACGCTTAGCAAGCTCTCTGTGATAGCCCCCGTCGCGGATAAGGAAGATACGGAGTAGTCTGCCGCGTAGCCCTACGCCACGCCCCGGTCCACCAGCTTGCGGGCTTCCTTGAGGTCGACGGAGAGCAGGTTGCTGATGCCCTTGGGGCGGCCGACGACGCCGATCAGGCGGTCCGCCGTTTCCATCGTGCGCTTGTTGTGCGAGATGACGATGAACTGCTCAGCGGCGGCGAAGTGGCGGATCAGCTGCACGAAGCGCTGCACGTTGGCGTCGTCCAGCGCCGCGTCCGCCTCGTCGAGGATGCAAAAGCCGGGGCTGCGCACCGAGTGCACGGCGAAGAACAGCGCGATGAAGATCAGGCTGCGCTGCCCGCCGGACAGGCTGCGCAGGCTGTGGCGGCGGTCGCCGGGCAGCATCACCTCGGCCTCCACGCCGCTGTCCAGCAGGTGCTCGCTGTCCTCGAAGCGCAGCCGCGCCCAGCCGCTGCCGAACAGCTCCAGGTACAGCTCGTTGAACTTGGACTCGATGTGGCGCAGGCTGGAGCGGTAGCGCTGCTCGGTGGTGGTGTCGAGGTCGCCGACGAGCTGCCGCAGGTCCGCCACGGCGCGCGCCAGCTCCTCGGCCTGCGCGTCCATGAACGCCAGCCGCGCCGACTGCTGCTGGTGCTGCTCGATGGACAGCAGGTTGACCGTGCCCAGCTCGTCGAGCAGGCCGCGCAGCCGCGCCTTCTCCTCGCGCAGTTTGCCGCGGCTGGCCTCGCTGGCCTCCAGCTCGGCGCCCACGGGCGAGGCGGTGATCGCCGGATCGGCCAGCAGCTGTGTCAGCGTCATCCCGTGGCGCTCGGACAGCTCCGCCAGCCACTCGGCAATGCGCTCGGAGGCGCGCTCGCGCTGGGCTGCCAGGTTGATCTCGTCCTGCTGCAGCCGGCTCACGGCCTGCAGCGCGGCGTCGATCCGCTCCTGCATCGTTGCCGTCGCGCCGGCCAGCTCGGCTCGGCGCTGGCGCAGCCTGGCGACCTGCTCGCCGCCCGCGGCAAGCTGCTGCTCCAGCTCCTGCGCCTCGGCGGCGCAGCGCTGCGCGGTGGCCAGGCTGGCGTCGCGCTGCTGTTCCAGTGCGCTAAGCCGCTCGCCGAGCTGGGCGAAGCGGTGGCGCAAATTGCTGGCACGCTCGGCCAGGTCCAGCCCGCCCTGCGATAAGTGTTCGGCGCGCTGCTGGGCCAGTTCGCGGCGCGTGACGACGCCGGTATGCGCCGTGCGCGCCTGCTCCAGCGCTGCCTCCGCCGCCTGGCGCTGTCCCTTCAGCTCCTCCAGCTGCGCGGCGGTCCTGGCGCGCGCCTCGCTGAGCAGCGCCAGCCGCGCTTCGCACTCCGGCAGGCGCTCACCGACCTGCTGGCGCCCCGTGGCGAGCTGCGCGGTCTGATGCTCCAGCAGTTTCAGCTCGGCGCGCCGCTCCTCCACCGCCGTGTGCAGGCGGTCGCTGAGGCTGATCGCGCTGTTGAGCTTGGCTTGCGAGGTGGCCAGCGCTGATGACGCCTCGTCGCGTTCCCAGGTCACGCTGGACAGCCTGGCGCGCAACTCCTTGAGCTGAGCTTCGGCCTCGTCGAGCGCCAGCCGCGCCGTGGCCAGCTGCCGGTCGAGCTCCGCCACGTCACTGCGCTGGGCCACGCGCAGCGCGCGCTCTGCCGGCGGCTCGCCAACCAGCGCGTAGTGGCGCCCGATCACCGCCGTGCCGTCATCCAGCACGACTGCCGCCAGCGCTGGCTCGGCCGCCAGCAGCGCGTCGGCTTCTTCAATGCTATTCGCCAGGCCGACGTCGCCCAGCATGCCGACCAATGCGCTGAGCAGCTCGGGCGCGCAGTGCAGCTGGCGCCAGATCGACGCGGCGTGCAGCTCGTCATGTGCCGTGGCATGCAGCAGCAGCGCTTCAGTCCCGCGCCCGCGCAGCACGGACAACGCTGCAGCACGTGCGGTTGGGTCGGCGGCCAGGGCATCACTGTAGTTCGCCAGCAGGCGCGTGAACGGCGCGCGCAGCTCGGGCGGGAAGTCCAGCTCACTGGCGCGCTTGAGCAGCGGCGCCAGCTTGGCATCGGCCAGCAGCCGCGCCGGCCCGCCGTGCGGGTCCTCCGCGCCGGCGGCCAGTTCCTGGATCGTCTGCCGCCGCGAGCCCAGCTCGGACAGCGTGCCGCGCAGGCCGGCGCACAGAGCCTCGGCTTCCGCGATCTGCGCCGCCAGGCTTTTCAGCGCGACGTTGTGCTGCTCCAGCTTGTCGCGGATCAGCCCGGCCTCAAGCGCCAGGCTTTCCGCCGCGGCCTGCTCGGCGGCCAGCTCGCGCTCCTGGTCGGCCACCCGTAGCTGCGCCGCCTCAAGCTGCGCCAGGCGTTCCGTATGCTGCCCGGCCAGTTGCTCGCTGCTGCGCTTGAGCTGCGCGATCTCATTGTGCAGGCTCGCTTCCTGCTGCGCCAGCTCGAAGCTGCGGTTGGCGCTGTCGCTGTGCTGCGCCGCCAGATCGGCCAGCTGCGTCTGCGCCGCGCGCAATGCCCCGGCCTGCGTCTGCTCATCCGCGGTCAGCAGCTCCAGCTCGCTGCGCGCATGGGTGATCTCCTGCGAGTTGCGCTCGAGCTCCACGCTGATGGCCTGCTGCTGCGACTGCAGGTCCTGCTCATCCGCGCGGGCCTGCCCGACGGCCTGGCGCGCCGCCTCGGCCGCCTTGGCCGCCACGGCCTCGTCCTGCCGCAGCCTGGCCAGCTCGTCGCGTCCGCTCTTCAGCCGCTCCTCGACCTCCGCCAGCTCCAGCTCCGCCGTGCCATGCTGCTCCTGCGTGGAGTAGTGCCGCTCGCGCTGCTGCGCCAGCTCGTTCTGCGCCGCGGCCAGCTGCTGCTGCACCTCGCCCAGCGCGCGGGCACTGGACTCATGCTGCCGCTGGGCGAAGGCCACTTCGCGGCGGATCTCGTTCAGCTCGACGGCGCGCAGCTGCGCAGCCAGCCGCAGATGCTCCTCGGCCTTGACGCGCTGGCCGGCCAGGTCGACCACCAGCTCGCGCGTCGTGACGCGAATATCTTCCAGCCGCTCCAGGTTCTGCTCCGTGCGCTTGAGCTTTACCTGCGCGCGGCCCTTCTGCTGCAGCAGCAGCGCCACGCCGGTGGCCTCGGCCAGCCAGTCGCGCAGCTCCTGCGGCGTCTCCAGCAGCTTCTTCTCCACCTCGCCCTGCGAGATGGCGAACGTCGCCGAGCGCCCCAGGTTGAAGCGCCCGAAGAACTGGTCCACGTCCTTGAGCCGCACCGGCTCGTCGTTGATAAAGTAGCCGCCCGTGCCGTCGCGGAACACGCGCCGCGTCAGGCTGATGCGCTCGCCGGGCTTGAGTTCGTCCAGGCGCCGCATGATCTCCGGCGTGCGGTCGTATTCCTCGGGCTGGCGCGCCGGCAGGTGCCGCGTGAGCTTGACGCCGCTGTATCCGCCGCGCTCCAAAAGCTGGCTGCCCACGGGTGCGGCGGCGGTGGCTAGCTCGGGCAGCTCCAGGTCGTCCTCGGCCAGCGCGGCGAGGTTGAACAGGTCGTCGGCCTGGCTGGGCAGCTCATCGGCGGTGCGCTCGAAGTGCAGCGTAACGGAGGCCAGGTTGAGCGGGCGCAGCTGGTCGGTACCGGCGAAGATCAGGCCCGACAGGCGCGCCGTGCGCAGCTCGTGGCCGGACTGGCTGCCGAAGGCGAACATGATCGCGTCGGCGAGGTTGCTCTTGCCGCTGCCGTTGGGGCCGACGACGCAGGTCACGCCGCGATCGAGGTCGACTGTCGTCTTGTGCGGGAAGCTCTTGAAGCCCAGCAGCTCGATCTGTGTCAGCCTAAGCAACTAGCCCCCCGCACTGCCAAGCAGCCGCCGCGCGGGGTTGCGCGCGATCCATCAATGCACGTCCTCCTCAAGACGAAACCGGGGCGCCGCGCACGCGCATTCGGGGCCTGCGCAGCCGCAGCGGCAGGTATTATAGCGTCCCCGTCGCTCCCGCTATCCTGCTTCTTAGTAGTGGCCCAGCATGCCGCACTTGCGGGCCAGGCGTTCCATCACTGCGAACACCAGCGTGCCGATCACCACGTAGACGGCGGAATCCAGCGCCAGCCAGGCCGTGCCGCCGGCCACGTCGGCGAAGCTCGCGCCTGGTGTGAACAGCTTTTTCAGCAGGAAGACGCCGCCCGCCAGCGGCAGATGCGCCACGACCGAGCGCCAGGGCTCGGGCAGGAAAACAGCGTACGCCAGGAAGAGCATCGAAAACTGCACCAGCGCCGAGAGCTGGCCGATGCGCTTGAGCACCATCGACAGCCCGCCGAGGATCAGCCCGAAGCCGCACAGGCCGGCGATGGTCAGCGCGAACACCAGGATGGTGGCCGGCAGCGTGGCCCAGGTCAGATGTAGCCAGTGCTGCGTCGTGAGCTGGATCAGCAGCGCCAGGAAGATCACCGCGCCCAGGCCCAGGCTGATGTGCGTCACGGCGCGCATCCAGGTCAGGCCGATGAAGCTCGGCGCGTGGATGTAGACCTGTTCCAGCGTGCCCTGGCGCGATTCGTACTCGATGTCAGTGCTGACGCTGTTGATCGCCATCATTGCCGCGAACCACATCACGAAGCCGATCACCAGGCCGTCCAGGTTGCCGGAGAGCGCCGTGCTGGCGCGTCCGGCGATCACCTTGGCGCCGAGGAACATGCCCATGAACAGCACGTAGAGGATGAAGATGCCGGTGCCCAGCTCCAGCGGGTAACGCAGCGAAGTCTTCAGGTCGCGCACGATCTCGGCACGGGCGATTTTCAGCCAGCGGATCATCTCTGGCCCTCCCCGTGCGGCGCGCCCGCGACTGGCAGGCCGTTGTTGTTGGTCGTCACGCTGAGGAAGATGCCCTCCAGCGTCGGCAGCTCCTGGCGGAAGTCGTGCAGCTCGGCGTTGTGGCGGCCGAACGCCGCCAGCAGCGGGTAGACCTCCTGCGCGCTGCGCAGCTTGAAGCGCAGCGAGACCTGGCCGTCGCGCTCCTCGGGCAGCAGCTCAAAGTCGAAGCCGCCCAGCTCGCCCGCCAGCGGCGCCCACTGCCGGGAGTCCAGGCGCACGATGTAATCCTGGCGCTTGAACAGGTCGACCAGCGCGTCCACGCGGTCGGAAAGCGCGATGGCGCCCTCGCGCATGATCGCCACGCGCCGGCACAGCGACTGCGCCACGTCCATCTGGTGCGTGGTGACAACGATGGTGTAGCCGCGCTCGCGGCACAGCCGCTTGAGCAGCTCCTGGATCGTCTGGCTGGAGGCGACGTCCAGGCCCAGCGTCGGCTCGTCGAGCAGCAGCAGCTGCGGGTCGCCGAGGAAGGCCAGCACCACGGCGAGCTTCTGCTGCATGCCGCGCGAGAGCGTCTGCGCCGGCCGGTGCCGCCGCTCGGCCAGGCCGAACAGCTCGAGCAGCTCCAGCCCCTGCTGTTTGAGCTGGCGCAGCGAAACGCCCTTGACCTCGCCGAAATACATGATGTTTTCCCACGCCGAGAGCCGCCAGTACAGGTTGCGGCTGCCCTCCAGCACCGCGCCGAGCCGCGGCCGCCGCCCGTGCGCGGGAAACTCGATCGTGCCACTGTCGGGCACGATCAGGCCGGCGATCATCTTGATCGTCGTCGTCTTGCCCGCGCCGTTGGGCCCCAGCAGGCCGAAGATCTCGCCCTGCGGGATGGAGAGCGTGACGTCGCGCACGGCGTGCACGGCGCTGCGCGTCCAGGGCATGATGCCGCGGTAGGTTTTGTTCAGCTCGCGGATTTCGACGGCCGTCGCCACGAGGGGCATTATCGCATCGGGCAGCCGCAAAGCGTTGGGGTGGGGCGGGACTCCGCGCCGGTGGGGTGGGCATCCTGCCCGCCATCATTTGCCAGCTGGCTGAGGCGCGGGCACCGCGGGGGCAGCGGCCGGCGGCGCGCTGGGGAACGCTGCGGCGCCCGGCACTGCCTGCTCCAGGCGCACCTCGGTGCCGAACAGGCTGTGCGGGATCAGATACACAATCAGCATCACCGCCGCGCCGACGATGATCATCCGCCGCGAGCGGCGCGTCGGCTGGTCATGGCGGTGGATGGCGATCAGCACGCCGATCCAGCAGAGCAGCATGAACAGCGTCTTGTTGTCGGTCACGTCCCAGCCGAAGGGGATGCCCGTCCACCAGGCGCCGAAGGCGAACCACTGCACCAGCGGGCCCAGCAGCATGCCGCCGATGATGATGCAGGCGCAGGCCAGCCAGGCGAACAGCCGCAGCCGCGGACGGCGGTACAGCGCTTCCAGCAGCGTGCGCATGCCGAACAGCACTGCCAGCAGCAGAAACGAGATGTGCGGGATCAGCGCCCAGGGCGGGATGTCACCCTTGAAGCGCAGCACCACGTCGCGGCGCGCCGGAATCACCAGCTGGCCGTCGGCGGTCTTGATGCTGACGCGGTACTCGATCTTCACTCCGGGGGGCAGGCCGGGCAGCTGCGCCTGCAGCGCCTCGCCGTTGCGCTCCATCAGCACGATAGTGTACGGGCCCGTATCGTGATGCAGGCGCCAGCCCAGCGATGCCTTCATCGTCTTCGGCGCATGCGGGATGGTGATCACCAGCGGCGCCTCGCTGACCGCGCTGCGCGGCAGCTTGAAGTGCACGGCCTGGCCGTCGACGTGGGCGATGCCCAGGTATGGGAAAGTCGGACCGGTGACGCGCTGGTACGCCGCGCTGAGCACCATGAAAGCGAACGCAATCAGCCATAGCCGCATAGCCGAGCGACCGCGCCCTGGCCCAGTTACTTGGCGCACGTTTTTCACGAGAGAGACGTAACGGAGTACCCCGAACTTTGACCTAGGTGCTTATTATACAGACCGGCGTTACATAATCCAGGCTGTGCGCAGGCGCAGGCCGCCGGCTAGCATCCGTCGCGGAGCTGCTGCCGGGCTAGCCCATGCTGCTGAGCACGAAGCCGCCGAAGGCCGCGTCGTCGCGCGAGAGCTCCATACGCCGCGCGCCGCAGCTGGCGAAGTCCATCCCCGGCATCTCGAAGACCTTGCCGCACAGCGCCACCACCCAGCCCGGCCCGCCGGCGTAGCGCACGTCGCTGACCGTCAGCGTGCGCCCCGTGGGGTCGCCGATGTACTTGGCGTCGTCGCTGATCGAGAACTGCGTCTTGCTCATGCAGACGTTGAGCAACGGCCCGGCCTGCTCCTCAATGCGGCCGATCTTCGCCAGCACGCCGCGGGCGTAGCGCACCTCGCCCGCGCGGTACACCGTGCGCGCGATGCGCTCGATGATCTCCACCACCGGCAGCTGCTCGTTGTAGAGGTGGCGGAACTGAATCGCGCCCTCCTTTTCCGCGGACTGGATCGAGTCCACGAGCGCGCGGGCCAGCTGCAGCGCGCCCTCCGCCCCGTCGCGGTAACCGGCATGGGCGGCGCTGCCGCAGCCCAGCTCATCGCGCACGAAGCCCTCGATGGCGGCGATCTCCTCGTCCGTGTCGCTCTCGAAGCGATTGATGGCTACCACGACCGGCACGCCGTAGCGCCTGAGGTTTTCCACGTGGATGCGCAGGTTCCAGCCGCCGGCCAGGCAGCCCGCCACGCTGGGAGCGAAGCGCAGCGCGCGCTTCTCGGCGGCGCTGGCGCCCTGCGGCTCGACCTTGCCCTGGTGCTTGAGGTCGCGCGTGCTGCAGACAATCACCGCGGCGCTGGGCTTAAGTGCGCCGGCGCGGCAGACGATGTCGAAGAACTTCTGCGCGCCGAGCTCGGCGGCGAACCCGCCCTCGGTAAGCACGTAGTCGCAGGCCTTGAGCGCCAGCTGCGCCGCCACGACGCTGGAGTTGCCGTGGGCGATGTTGGCGAACGGCCCGCAGTGCACGAAGATGCCGTTGCCATTGAGCGTCTGCACCAGGTTGGGGTTGAAGGCGTGCAGCAGGATCGCCAGCATCGGGCTCACCGCGTCGATGTCGCGGGCCAGCAGCGGCCGCCCGTCCTGCATGCAGCCAAGCTGGATGCGCGCCAGGCGGACGCGCAGCTCGTCCATGTCGCGGGCGATGCCGAGCGTGGCCATGATCTCGCTGGCGGCGGTGATCACGTAGCGCGTGCTGAGGCGCAGCGCCTCGTCCTTGAGCTGGCCGCTGGCCGAGAGCGTGAGCTCGCGCAGGCTGCGGTCGACCATGTCCACGCTACGCGGCCAGCTGAAATGCTTCAGGTCCACGCCGCGCTTGTTGCCGCCCTCGTAGGCGTAGGCCATCGCCATGGCGAACAGCAGGTTGTGCGCAGCGCCGATGGCGTGGATATCGCCGGTGAAGTGCAGGTTGATCTCCTGCATCGGGATGCACTGGCTGTAGCCGCCGCCCGCCGCGCCGCCCTTCATGCCGAACACCGGCCCCATGCTGGGCTGGCGCAGCACCGCGGTGGCCTTTTGCTTCGGCGCGCCATCGCGGCCGAGCAGCAGGTTCAGCGCGTCGGTGAGCGCGATGGTGGTCAGCGTCTTGCCGCTGCCCTTGGGCGTGGGCGTCATCGCCGTCATCAGCACCAGGTGCCCGTCCGGGCGAGCGCGCAGGTGCCGCGCGGCCTGCGTCTGGTCCACCTTGGCCATCAGCTGGCCGAACTGGAAGAACTCCTCGGCGTGCGTCGGCAGGTCCATGTCCGCCGCGACCTCGGCGATCGGACGGGCATAGGACAGCGCGTCCGCGGCGATGGCGTAGTCCGCCGGCGTAGGATGCGTGATGGTTAGCGGCATGATGGGGCTACCAGTAGGAACGATGGGATTATTATAAAAGTGCGACGATCGAATGTAGCCGGGGTGTTCAACTAGGCTTCTTCCGGCTCAACTGGTAGGCTGAGAGTATGCCTGAGTGAACGACCACCCAGGCATACTGGCCCATTTTTAACTACTGCTTCGAGTAGATTACATAGTTGCCGTCACCCTGCATCACGTCGTATGCACCGGGATTGCCGTCTGTTTTGGATGACCATAACGCGGGACCATCGAGGTAGATGACGTAATTACCGTCGTCCTGCATTACATCATATGCACCGGGGTGGCCGCCCGTACCGGCAGCCCACAGGACATGCCCGTCCTTTAGGATCACGAGGTTACCGTCATCCTGCATGATGAGTGTGGCACCAGGATTGCCGGAGGTATTTGATGCCCACAGGGCACGTCCATCCTTGCTGTAGATCACGAGGTTGCCGTCACTTTGCATCTTGCGAGTGGCTCCGTTGTTACCGCTTGTACCGGTCGACCACAGGGCTGTTCTATCGTAGATCACAAGGTTACCGTCATCTTGCATTTTGAGGTAGGCGCCTGGGTTTCCGCCGGTACCAGCCGCCCATAGAAGTTTCCCATCTTTGCTGATGATCACCAGATTACCATCGTCTTGCATCACGCGGGTAGCACCGGGATTGCCAGAGGTACCCGTCGCCCAGAGCGGAACCTGTGCGGAGAGCTTGTTGAAGTCGACCGTGATCCGCCGATCGATATTCGCGGAGTAGACAGCCCGGAAGTGATTGTCATCTTCCGTCGACCACACGTTCCAGACCTCCTGGGACGTGCTCAGCGTGAACTTCGTTGACCTCGTCTCGTTGGCCGGCACCCAGTACCAGGCCTGAACCTTCGGGTGGAACTCCATCTGGTCTGTCCCGCGGGACATCTTCATCGGCCAGCCGATGGTCTGGGTATGATTGAATTGAAGCGCTGTTTCCGGGATCATTTCCGCCATAGCTTCCCAGTTTTGTTGAACTGAACCGGGGGGGGGCTTGTCGGACCAATAGTATAGTTTGCGAACCTTCACGGGTTTCTTGTCGCCGTGATCAGGCGTTTGACAGAGCGCAAGACGCCAGCGCCAGTCGGCACCAGCCTCCGGATTAAGTTCGAACTCATCCATCCAGAACTGGCGTGATTCGACACTGGTCCAGGACTTTTTCGTACCGCCCTCAACATAGTCCACATCGAAAGATGTCCGGCTTTCACTTTGAGAGGGAGCATAGTCGGAAGCAAGGAGGTCATTCGGACCGTCAGGAGCGATCCCTGCGTTAAGGTGACCCGGTTCGCGACCTCCGAAATTGACCCAGCTGTCGGCTGTGCTGAGTTTGACCTGCGCGCCGCTGATGAAATATCCCTTGTCATGATCGGTATGGAATACCAGGTCTCCCCGGTTCAGGAATCCCGCTGTGTTGTCTGAGTCGTCAACGATCATCCGGACCCACTTTTTTTCACCTCCCGCACCCTTGAACATCTGGACGCGGAGGGCACACTGGATGACGAAATCCTGGCCACGATCGCGAGGATACCAGACATATTCCGGCCACTTGACGACAAATTCCTTCTGGGTGACTTGCGACGGTTTTGGGTTAGTCGCAAGTGCCAAACGTTCCGCAGACTGGTTCGCTGACAAGCCGGCTACGCCGCGCTCGCTTAGCCACTGTGAAATCATAGATTCGATCATGGTCAACAATTCTGCCGGGTCGGTGAGCGGAGGCGCCATATTCGATAGCTGCAGATACTTTTCGATATCCGCGGGGGTAGGCAGGGAGCCCGGGTTGAAATCCAGAAGACCCGAAGGCAAAGAAAATTGCTCCGCACCTGCCCCGAGACAGAATACCTCCGTGACCCCAACGAGATCCTCAGATACAGACGAGGGCATCACGACTGTTATTTGGGATTCGAGACCCAGGCCGATTGCCGCACTCATGGCGGCAATTGCCGATTCCAGATCTGCCGTATCTACCGCTGAAACCCCGCCAGGATTATCCAGCAGGGCAAGATACGCCGAGAGAGCGGCTTCGTTCTCGAATACGACAGGGACTCCGATTCGCAAAGCCGTCTGAATCACCGGGTCAGCCGCGATATCGCCGGGAGTTGTCGCAGACAGGTCTACGCCAACTGCGAAGCAGTCCCTGATTACCTGTTCAAGATCTGCCGTAGAAAGGCTCTCCAGATCCGCTTGGGATGTCTGGCCATGCTCGGACGTCAGAGCAGCTAGTACCGGCGAGTTCAGGGTTGTTCCAGACAATACTGTACCTGGAAGTACACCGTTATCGTCTGGAGGTATACCGTTATCGTCTGGGGGAATCGGATTGTTTGATCCACTTAAACAGCAACTTCCTATCAAAATAAGCGAGAGGACAAATGCTATTTTAATGAAATTGATGGCTCACTTTTTCACGGTATCAGCTCCTCTACCTACAGATGGGAAATTATTACTGAAGGTACGTAACATACGTAGTATAGGAGCGAAGCTTCCTGATGTCAATGAGCTGGGCTCTTCATCTTTAAAGGTGGGATAGGAGGAAGGGGAAGGATCTCCTAGGATGGAATTGGTGAAAACACAACCAAGGAGAGCCCAATGGAGAGTGTAACGGAAATCCTAGGGCTACAAGGGTTCCAGCTGCTGGGCCTCAGGGGAGAAGGATCGCGCTGGGTGATCGAAGCCCAGCGCGCCGCGACGACCATTTCATCACACTCCTCAGCATGAGTTGCGGGGTTGAGCCAGTGCGCGGCGATCTCGAAGCCGGCGGCGGTCAGCTCGGCCAGCAGGCTCTCCTGGGTAGCGAAGTGGCGGCCGGCGACGCCGTCGCGGATCTGGCAGCGCGTCACAGGATCGAAGGCAAACACAGCGGATGGCGGCGGGTCGCCCGCCAGGCACATCACGATCAGCGCGCCGCCGGGGGCCAGCACGCGCCAGGCCTCGGCCAGGCAGCGCGCACGGTCGCCCAGCACGATGCAGTGCAGCAGGTTGCCATCCACGACCGCATCGAAGTGGCCATCCGGCCACGGCAGAGCCAGCACGCTGCCCTGGCGCAGCTCCAGCTCGACGCCCTCGCGCTGCGCCGCCAGAGCCACGGCCAGAGGCACGATGTCTACGCCGCTGACGGCGAACGGCAGCTCACGCGCCAGCCGCACCGTGATGCAGCCGTCGCCGCAGCCCAGCTCCAGCAGCCGCCCCGACTGCGGCACGCCCGGCAGCGCCAGTGCGCGCCTGACCTGTGCCAGCGCGTGCGCCACCAGCACATCGTCTGACCAGCCGGCCAGTCTGCCGCGGCAATGCCTTCGTACTTCCGCTGATGGATGCCAACGTAGTCCGTCTTGTATTCAGGCTTTGTCACGGCTAGTTAGCTCGTAGCGCGGCGGTGAACTCGGCGACCGTGATCCCCGCGGTGCGGATCAGGCCGCGCAAGATGCCCCGACCGAGCTCTTTGTGTTCGGGTACGGTCAGCAGCAAAGGGCTGCCAGGCTTATGCAGCGACACATGGCTGCTTTCACGGCGGTGGACTTGCCAACCCAGGCGCTGAAAGGCGCGAATTGCTTCCCGCCCGCTGACGCTGGGCAGGCCGGGCATCTAGACCGCGACCTCCACCTCGGCGATCTCCAGCGGGTGCGGCAGGCCCAGCTCGGCGCGCGAGCGCACGCTCAGGCGGATGGCGTCGGCGATGTTGGCCAGCGCTTCTTCGCGCGTATGTCCCTGCGAGAAGCAGCCGGGCAGCGCCGGGCACTCCGCCACGTAGTAGCCGTCTTCATCCTTCTCGATGCTGACGAGGAACTTCATCACGGTTGGATTATACCCTCGCTGTACGTGACTCATGCGTAGCCTGCCGGTCGTAGCGCAGCGACATCGCGGCGGCTGGTGAACCACGGGCGGCGCTTTGCGGGTAAGCTATGCCGGCCCGGCAATCTATGCAGCTGCAGCCGGGCTGCTGCGCATTTCGCCCCCCTGATTGAGACGGCTGCTAGAATCTCACAGCCGCGCGGGGCGGGCTGGGCGCGGCGCTACTGCAAGATGAGCAAGTACGTGGAGAAACGAACCGAGCGACCACACGGGCGGCGGCAGGCCGATTCACTGGCCGTGCGCGAGCGTGACATATTTTCGGCGATCCTCGACGTGGCCGGCGCGCTGATCGCCGTGCTCACCGCCGAGGGCCGCATCGTGCTGTGGAACCGCGCCTGCGAGAAGTCCACCGGCTTTCGCGCCACCGAGGCCGTCGGCCATTATCTCTGGGAAGTGGTCAACCTGCCCGAGGAGGCGGAGAAGGTCAAGGCGTTTTACGCGCGGCTGATCTCCAGCCCGTTCCCCGAGACGCACGAGCGGCACTGGACGCGCCGCGACGGCTCCAAGATGCTGATCAGCTGGAGCAACACGGCGCTCTACGACGCGCAGGGGAAAGTGGAGTACCTGATCGGCACGGGCTTCGACATCACCGAGTCGCGCGCCGTCCAGCTGGAACTGCAGCGCCGCAGCCACGAGCTGGCGGAGCGCGTGAAGGAGCTCAACTGCCTGTACGACATCTCGCGGCTCAGCGAGCTGCCTGACCTCAGCCTGGCCACGTTCTGCGCCAAGGTGCTGGAGCTGATTCCCGCCGCCTGGCAGTACCCGCATCTCGCCACGGCGCGCATCCAGATCGGCAGCGAGGAATACACCTCCGCCGACTACGAAACCAGCGTTGTCTGCCAGTCCAGCCAGATCGCGGTGGACGGGCTGCACGTCGGGCTGGTGGAAGTCTGCTACCGCGAGCTGACATCCGAGATGGGCGAGCAGCCGTTCCTGCCCGAGGAGCAGAGCCTGCTCGACAACATCGCCGAGCGCATCGGCCAGGCCGTGCATCACTACGACGTCACCGAGCGCATCGCCGAGTACCAGGCCACGCTGCGCTCGCTGGCCAGCGAACTGGCCCTGACCGGCGAGCGTGAGCGCCGGCGCATCGCCCAGGAGCTGCACGACCAGGTGGGCCATAACCTGGCAAGCATCAAGTACAAGCTGGGCGCGATGAAGAAGACCGGCAAGGCGCCCGAACTGGATGACGTGCTGGGGCTGCTCGAACAGACGATCCAGGTGTCGCGCAATCTGACCTTCGAGCTCTCGCCGCCTGTGCTGCACGAGCTCGGCCTCGGCGCGGCGCTGGAGTGGCTGGTGCATCAGCTGCGCGCCAACTTCGGCATCGCCGGCGAGTTCATCGACGACCGCCAGCCCAAGCCGCTGACCGAGGACCTGCGCGTCGAGCTGTTCCAGGCCGCGCGCGAGTTGCTGGTCAACGTCGGCAAGCACTCCAAGGCTAGCACGGCGCAGGTGCGCGCCGAAGTTACCGGCGACCGGCTGCGCATCGAAGTCTCCGACGACGGCGTGGGTTTCGATCCCGCCATCCGTCGCAGTGCGCGCGGCAGCACCGCCGGCTGGGGTCTGTTCTCGATCCGCGAGCGCCTGGCGCACCTCGGAGCGGAAATGACGATTGACTCCTCGCCGGGTTATGGCACGCGCATCACCCTCAGCGCGCCGCTGGCTGAACCGGATGTGCAGGCAGCGCCAAGCGCGGATGCTGCAGCGAATGGGCATGAAGTGCCGGCCGGTGAGCCGGTGACGATCCTGCTCGCCGACGACCAGGCGCTGAGCCGCGCCGGCTTGCGCTCGCTGCTGGAGCAGCAGCCGGGCTTCCAGGTCGTCGCCGAGGCCGCGGACGGCCTGCAGGCGGTGCAGCTGGCCGAGCAGCACCAGCCAGACGTGGTGGTGATGGACATCGCCATGCCCCGTCTCAACGGCATCGAGGCCACGCGGCGCATCCTCGCCAAGCGGCCGGAGACGCGGGTGATCGCGCTGTCGATGCACGCCGACGGGCAGTACGTCGTGGAGATGCTGCGCGCCGGCGCCTCGGGCTACCTGCTGAAGGACTGCGCGGAGGAGGATCTGGCGCAGGCGATCCGCGTGGTGCAGGCGAATCTGACCTTCCTCAGCCCCGGCCTGGCGGACAGCGTGGCGGCGGACTACGTCGCCGGCCAGACCCCCAGCCGCCCGGCTGCGGAGAACCAGCCGAACCTGACGCCGCGCGAGCTGGAAGTGCTCAAGCTGCTGGCCCAGGGGCTGCCGGCCAAGGCCGTGGCGCAGCAGCTGACAGTCAGTCTCAAGACCATTGAGACCCACCGCCAGCATATTATGGAGAAGCTGGAGATCCACAACATCGCCGGCCTGACCAAGTACGCGATCCGCGCAGGCCTGGTGGAACTCGGGGAGTAGGGACAGCAGCCGGCGGCCAGCGCCCTCATCAGCCGGCTGCGCGAATTATCGCAATTCGCGGCCTCAGGGATTCCCTGATACCACCCCTCAGGGAATGCGCAACAGGATTATCCCAATTGTCATGCGCTCCGGGATGGGGATAATACCGCTGATACCGGAAGTGTCACACTCTCAATTCTCAAGCTTCCGGCCTCTCAAAGATCACCAACCAAGGAGCCTGATATGTCTACCGTAAGGACCAAGACCGAATCCAAAGTCGTGACCTCCACCTCCACGCCGATGCGTGACCTGGGGATCTGCGCCACCTGCAACCACGTGCGTACCTGCCTGTTCCAGCAGGCCTCCCATCACCCGGTGTGGTACTGCGACGAGTTCGACGATACGAATTCGTCGAGCGCCAGCGAGCAGCCGGCGGCGGTGGCAGTGCCCAAGCCCGCCGACCACTACTTCGGCGAGGCGATCCGCGTCGGCCTGTGTGTCAACTGCGAAGCGCGCACGGGCTGCTCGTACCGCAAGCCGGGCGTGACCGTCGTGGAATGCGAAAACTACATGTAGGCCCTGGCGCCTCACTGCTCACACCGTAGCAAAGGAGTATCGCAATGTCTGCCAAGACAACCGCCACGGCTACGGCCAAGGCTAAGAAACAGGTTAGTGAGTCCGTCTCCACGACAATCAAGCCGCTGGGTGTCTGCACCACGTGCCGCCATCTGGAGCGCTGTCTGTTCGTCAAGGCCGCGCGCCAGGCCATCTGGAGCTGCGATGAATTTGACGACAGCGGCGCCGCGACCGCCGGCATGGCGCGCCCCGTCCTGCAGCGCAAGCCCGCCAACTTCGGCGAAGGGCATCCCGAGGGGCTGTGCGTCAACTGCGAAGCCCGCAATGGCTGCACCCTGCGCAAGCCGGGCGTGACCGTCGTGCAATGCGAAAGCTACCTCTAGACGTACTCGCCTGCCGTTCACACACCGCAGAAAAGGAGTTCGAGTATGCCTGCCAGGACCACGGCGACGGCCGTTGCCAAGCCTGGACAACAGCTTGGTGAGTCCGTCTCCACGCAACTTAAACCGCTGGGTGTCTGCACGACGTGCCGGCACCTGGAACGCTGCCTGTTCGTCAAGGCCGCGCGCCAGCCGATCTGGAGCTGCGAGGAGTTTGACGACAGCGGTGCCGCGAGTGCCGATACAGCGCGGCCAGTCATGCAGCCCCAACCTGCTAACCTCGGCGAGGGACAGCCCGAGGGGCTGTGCGCCGACTGCGACGTGCGCAGCGACTGCGCCAAACGCCGCCCGGGAGAAGCTGTGACTGAGTGCGCGGACTACCGCTAGTCCCCACTCCCTTTCTACGCTAATCTACCTCCGATGCAACGGGCTGGAGCTCCAACTTCTGGAGCTCCAGGCCCGTGTTTAACAACACACAGGCGGCAGCCGCCTGCCGCCGCAAGGAAACGTCATGGGCAAAACAGTTGAACAGTTCATGCAACAGGTGATTGCCGCCAACCCCGGCGAGGTGGAGTTCCACCAGTCGGTAACCGAAGTTGCCGAAGCGATTCTGCCGATCCTCGACCGGCATCCAAAGTACGTCCAGGAGGAAATTTTCGAACGCATGACCGAGCCCGAGCGCGTGGTGATGTTCCGCGTGCCGTGGCTCGACGACACTGGCCGGATCCGCATCAACCGCGGCTACCGCATCCAGATGAACAGCGCCATCGGCCCTTACAAGGGCGGCCTGCGCTTCGACAAGAGCGTGAACCTGAGCATCCTCAAGTTCCTCGCCTTCGAACAGGTGTTCAAGAACGCGCTGACCACGCTGCCGATGGGCGGCGGCAAGGGCGGCAGCAACTTCAATCCGATTGGCGCCAGTGACCGCGAGGTAATGCGTTTCTGCCAGTCCTTCATGACCGAGCTGTGCCGCCACATCGGCCCGGACACCGACGTGCCGGCGGGTGACATGGGAGTTGGCGGCCGCGAGATCGGCTTCCTGTTCGGCCAGTACAAGCGCATCCGCAACGCCTTCCAGGGTGTGCTGACAGGCAAGGGCGCGACGTGGGGCGGCAGCCTGATCCGTCCCGAGGCCACCGGCTACGGTGTGGTGTTTTTCGCCAGTGAGATGCTGAAAAAAGTCGGCGAGGGCATCAAGGGCAAGACCTGCCTGGTCTCCGGCGCCGGCAACGTCGCGCAGTACGCCACCGAGAAGATCATCCAGCTCGGCGGCAAGGTGGTCGCGCTGTGCGACATCAAGGGTTCGATCTACGACCCGGCGGGCATCGACCAGGAGAAGCTGGACTATATCAAGGACCTCGTGTTCGTCAAGCGCGGCTTCCTCAATGAGTACGCCGAGCACTTTGGCGTCGAGTTCCACCCCGGCAAGAACGTCTGGCAGTTCCCCGGCGCCGAGCTGGCACTGCCCTGCGCCACGCAGAACGAGCTCAAGCTCGAGGATGCCAAGTCGCTCGTCGCCAACGGCGTGCGGCTGGTCTGCGAGGGCGCCAACATGCCCTGCACGCCCGACGCCTTCAAGTACCTGCAGGCCAACGGCGTGCTCTACGCGCCGGGCAAGGCGTCCAACGCCGGCGGCGTGGCCGTCTCCGGCCTGGAGATGAGCCAGAACAGCATGCGCCTGGGCTGGAAGGCCAGCGAGGTGGAGGAGCGCCTGTTCAACATCATGAGCTCGATCCACGCCACCTGCGTGCGCACCGCCGCCGAGTACGACCAGCCGGGCAACTATGTCGCCGGCGCCAACATCGCCGGCTTCCTCAAGGTCGCCCAGGCGATGCTGGATCAGGGAGCTGTCTAGGACTGCCGCGGCGGCTTGTGCCACCCGGCTCGCGCTACGGGGCTGCCTGCCAGGCGCCCCACTTAAGAAGGAGAAGCATTATGCCTAAAGTGATCGGCTATTTGGAAGGCTCGGATTCGCTGTGGCTGACCAGCCTGCAGCTGATGGGCCACGACACGATGCCGCTGTCCAACGGCTTCGACGGACACGGGATGAACATTCAGCAGCTCAACCCGCAGCACAAGATCAGCGTCGTGATCTGCTACATGCACAAGCTCGTGCCGCCGCGCCACCTCAGCATCACCACCAAGGAAGTGCTGCACGCCACGGCGGTGTACGAGATCCCGGTGCTGATCGCCTGCCCGCGCGACTCGTTCGACGAAGCGCGCGCGCGCCTGGGCGAGCTGCCGGCCAACGTGCAGCTCGTCGACCCGGCGGACGTGCTGCCGACGCTCAAGAAGCTGCTGGCCTAGTCCCCGGTGGGGTGGACATCCTGTCCGCCATCCGGTGGTGCAGGCTGCCGTGCCTGCACACCTTGCGAGACACTATGCGGCCAGTGCGCTCTCGCAGCGCGCTGGCCGTGTTGCTCATGTAGTCAGAGTGTCTGCTTTATATTGCCCCCGAACTGTTCTCCCGCTCCTCGCCGCTGCGCGTTATGCTCTGGTATGTTGTATGGGAGTAGGCAATGCGCGCGACGGGGACTTGGGTCACTCTGGTTCTAGCAGCTCTTGCCTTGACAGCTTGCGGCATTGCAGCCACGGTGCACGGCCTGTCTACATCTTCAGCAAGCGGTGGCGCAGTAGCTGAGCCGCGCGCCTTCACGCTTGAAGTCCTGCCTGAAAGCTGGCTGGATGGCGGCTGCGCCATGCTATCGCTGGAAGTGAATGGCACCGGCGATGAGACAGTCGTCAGCATCCACGCCGCTGCCGCGAGCGGGCTCAAGGCGCTGTACTGCATGCTGCGCTACGACGGGCGGCGCCTGCACGCCGCCGCTGCGCAGCCCGCGCCGCCGTTCGGCCTGCCGGACGGCGGCGCGGGCT
>Ga0315287_10001940_pt1 | contig 19356 bp, 23 predicted proteins | sample YL17G11_0_MG_FD_205037 | JGI IMG/M metagenome (GOLD analysis project Ga0315287, IMG submission 205037) | Sediment microbial communities from Yellowstone Lake, YNP, Wyoming, USA - YL17G11_0 | ecosystem: Environmental > Aquatic > Freshwater > Lake > Sediment | place: USA: Wyoming | collected...
TTCATGGTGGGTCAGGGCAGAATTGAACTGCCGACACCTGGATTTTCAGTCCAGTGCTCTACCGACTGAGCTACCGACCCTTCCAGCTTGCTATGTGCTATGTGATTGAGCGGAAGTCTCGTCTATAAAAAATCCCCTTCTTTGTCAAGGCCTTTTTCATCGGGCGTATATGCCGGCCCATCAACGATATTCTTGACACGGATGACAACTGTCCCCGCTATCTTGTCATGCCAGCTCTGTTTCTTCGCATCAAATGCGATCCAGACAAACCCGATGTAAAAGACAACGGCCGAGATGATATATCCCACCCATCTGAGAAAAGCGAGACCGAAGGTCATTTGTTCTCCCGTTGACTGAACCATTTTGAGGCCAAAGATCATCTTCCCGGGCGTCTGCCCAGCGGCGCCGTGAAAATATGTAAAATAAAACATACTTATAAAGACGGTCATAAGCAGGTAAATAAACACAAAGGTGATGGTCACTTCTGCAAATCTCTCCGGCAACATATCGCGGTAGTGAGTCAGAAAGCTGATATTCAATGCCAGCACGCCTACGAACAGGATGAAGAGCGAAGTGAAAAAGAGAATAATCTTGTCGATGGAAAACGCCATCGCTCTTCGCCAGAAGCCACCGTAACGATCTTCCACCACTACCGATTACCCCCTTCCGGCTCTCCTCCAAAGATACCCAATTCATACTGAATGATGGAAAGAATAGTGACAGCAGCCGTCTCCACCTTCAGTACATTCCTGCCCAGACTCACAGATATGAATCCCCTTTTCACGGCGCTCTCCACTTCCTCTCTTGAGAATCCACCCTCCGGGCCTATCATGACGGTGATGTCTTTCTCTCCTTCATATCTATTGTCACGCAATAGTTTTTTTATGCCTCTTTCAGATTCTTCTTCCCAGAAAATAATCTTCAGCGCCCCCCCTTCCGCAGATGCAAGCATCTCTTCAAAAGATAAAATGTCGTTAACTTCCGGTATATCTGCTCTCCCGCACTGTCTGGCCGCTTCGGTTGCTATACTTCGCCACCGCGACACCCTGACACGGGCTTTGTCCGCCGTTAATTGCGGAACGGATCTTGCCGACCGAAAGGGTATGATCCTGTGAGCGCCCAGCTCCGTCGCCTTCCGGATTATGAAGTCCATCTTGTTCGCCTTGGGGAGGGCCTGAAGAACGGTAATTCTTGGAGCATCGTCCTCTATCCTGTTCTTTCCCAAGACCTCTACGTTGATGCCATCGGCGGAGAAGTTTTTTATCACAGTTTCGTATTCCCATCCGGCGCCGTCAAAAATAATCAGATGGTCTCCCTTCTTCATCCTGAGGACGGACTTAACATACCTGAGGTTCTCTCCTCCAAGTTCAAATGGCTCGCCCTTCCCCATAATCCCGGGGAAATAGATTCTCGGCACTGTCAAGGTTTATTCCCTCACAAAACAATGGGAAATTGGGTAAAAGGTTGGACCGCATTAAAATGCCAAACGCTCTTTTGCGGCACTTATGGTTGATTTCCTTTTTTTTGAAGAACGTAGCAAACCCATTCCTTTTCCGTGATGATCTGGTGAATTGCAAATGTGCCCTTCAAGAAATGCGATTCAATATCAGTTTTATTCTGATCAACGATGCCTGAAATCACCAGATAACCATCTTTTTCGATCAGAGACATTAAGTGGTCACGGAGACGTATCAGTATCTTGGCCGTGAGGTTGGCGACGATGAGATCAAATGGTTCATTAATGGTATTGACATCGCGATTGATGATTTCCACTCTGTCTGCCACGTTATTAATCATCGCATTCTCGCGGGCAATGGAAGCAGCCTTCTTATCGATGTCGACACATACCACTCTTTCCGCGCCCAGCTTGGCACAGGAGATGCCCAGGATACCTGTACCTGTCCCGATGTCGAGAACCCTCCACTTCTTGATGCCCCTGTCTTTCAGAAGGATGTCCTCAATCGCTTCCAGACACATCCTCGTCGAAGCATGCTGGCCCGTTCCGAATGCCATCCCGGGGTCTATCTCGATGACAATGTCCCGGCCTGCGGGGGTGTATCTCTCCCAGGTCGGTTTGATAACAATGTTCTTGCTCACCCGCAGGGGCTTGAAATATTTCTTCCACTCTTCCCCCCAGTCCTGATCTGCAACTATTTCCATTGAAAGGCGGGGTTCCTCCATCCCTGGGAAGAGCCCGGAGACGCTGTCTAAATATGTCTTCAGGGAAGCGATACGGTCTTCCAACCGCCCATCAAAGGGTAAATATGCTTTAAGTACCTCTCTCGTTTCAGACAGCCCAAAGTCTCCCGGGGACTGGGACGCCAGTTCTTCCTGAAATGCTCCCGGGATGCCTATTTCAGTAAGGAAGTTCGACAATGCATCGATCAGCAGCGGTGATACGGACAGTTCGATCTTCAGCCATTGTCCCTTTTTTTCTCCGGTTAGCCCGGTTAATTCTGGCATTTTCGTCCCTCCCTGACCTGAAACGATTAGATATCCATCTATATCCTCTTTTCGATGATATTTCAAGCAGCTTGAATTTTAGGGGTCTTCGTGATAGCTTGCATTAGTTATTTCGTCTTAGTTCGAAAACAGAATCTGTCTCTTGCTGCCCCCCTTTTTGAAAGGGGGGCGCCGGGGGGATTTGGGCGAACCCATTGCAAAATCCTCCTCAATCCCCCTTTACAAAGGGGGAGTCGTTAGGAAGGAAGGGCTGTGAAATATTACCCGTTATTTCTGGATATCACAGATAGAAGATGCGTAGTCGTGGGCGGAGGCGATGTCGCCGAGAGGAAAGTGGAGCGACTTCTTGACTCCGGGGCCAGTGTCGTCGTTATTGGTAAGGCGCTGACACCCGGCCTTGAAACCATGAAAAAAGAGGGCAGAATAAATCACATCGATGCCGATTACGACCAGGCCTTTATCAACAATGCCTTCCTGGTAATCGGCGCCACGGACCGGGATGACGTCAACGCGGAGATCTCCCGCGATGGGAGAGAGAAGGGGATACTCGTCAATATTGTGGATGACCCCGACAAATGTGATTTTGTCCTCCCGTCCCTCCTCAAGCAGGGAGACCTTCTGATCGCCATATCCACCGGAGGGAAAAGTCCGGCCCTGGCGAAGAAATTGAGGGAAGAGATGGAACAGCACTTCGGGACGGAATATCGAACCCTCCTTGAGGTGATGGGACAACTGAGAGAAAAGTTAGTTGTGAAGGGGCGTTCCTCCGAAGAGAACAGGCGCCTGTTTGAATCGGTCGTACATTCAGACATCCTAAAGCACATAAGAGATAAGAGCTGGGAAAAGGTAAAAAAAATCATTTACGACATTACCGGCGAAAATATAACAGTTGGTGATTGATGGATATCATTTTTTTCAGGGTGGCTCTTGTTGTTTACCTTCTAAGCGCCTTAGGATACTTAGGCTCCCTGTATATCAGAAGGGTCCTGGTAGCCAGGGTCTCCACATGGGTTTTATCTTCAGCCTTTGCTTTCCATACCTTGTTTTTCGCATTCAGATTTATCAAAACCGGTCAGAATCCTGTGATCAGCTTCCATGAGACCATTTCCTTTTTTGCCTGGGCCATGACCGGCATTTATCTTGCCTTCCAATTGAAGACGAAAACCAGGGTATTGGGCGCCTTCGTCTCTCCCGTGACTTTTCTCCTCATGATCGCTGCCTCGAAAGACCTGGGAGGATATGTTTCCATTCCCGTTGCACTCCAGAGCAACCTGGTGCCGGTTCACGTGATACTCTCCGTAACGGGAGAGGCCCTTTTTGCTCTGGCCACCTGCGCGGGCGCTATGTATCTCATCCAGGAAGGTTTACTAAAGAATAAGAAGGTGAGCAGCTTCAGCAAGGTACTGCCTTCTCTCACAGACCTGGACAGGATTAACCATATATGCCTCATGCTGGGATTTTCCTTGCTCACTCTCGGCATCCTCGTAGGTTCCATATGGGCGAGAAGCGTCTGGGGCAGCCTTTGGCAATGGGACCCCAAACAGACATGGACGCTCGCGGCGTGGTCTGCTTATGCAGTACTGCTGCATCAAAGACTCGCCATGGGCTGGAAAGGACATAAGGCGGCGCTTTTCACGCTGCTGGCATTCGCCGCACTCTTGATTTCGCTTGTATTGGTGAGCCTCCTCTTTGTAACTGCTCACAGATTCATATAACACCATGAATATCATTCTCATCGGCATGAACCATAAAACGGCCCCCCTTGAAATCAGGGAGCGCCTTTCTCTATCCTGCGGGGACGACATCAACCATCTTGCGGAAATAATGAACATCCCGGAAATAAAGGAAGTTCTGTATCTTGCCACCTGCAACCGCGTAGAGGTCCTGGCAAATGCCGCAGACAGTGAAAGCGCTGTTGCGAGGCTGAGGGCTTTTATTTTTCATCACGGCAATCTGTCCGCAGAAGAGATGAACAAATGCCTTTATCTGCACTTTGACCATGAAGCGGTGCGCCATCTGTTCCGCGTGACTTCGAGCATAGACTCCATGGTCATGGGAGAGCCGCAGATTTTAGGGCAGATCAAGGATGCGTTCCGCACAGCCGTTGAGCATAACGCAACTGGTGTAATACTGAACAAGATTCTCCATCACGCTTTCAGGGTGGCAAAGAGGGTGAGAAGCGAAACGGGAATTGCCAACAATGCCGTGTCCGTCAGTTTCGCCGCCGTGGAGCTCGCAAAGAAGATATTCGGCGTTCTTGAGGGGAGGAATGTTCTTCTCGTAGGAGCCGGGGAAATGTCGGAGCTTGCGGCAAAACACCTTATCAGCCGCAGGGTGGGAAAGATGTTCATCGCCAATAGAACATACGCCCGGGCAGTGAAGATGGCCGAAGATTTTCATGGCACCGCCATAGAGTTTGATATGCTCCCGGAAAAACTGCGCGATGTTGATATTGTAATAACCTCGACAGGGGCGCCCGGCTACGTGCTTACGCCTCCTATGATCGAAGCGGCCATCCGCAGGCGCAAGAACCGTCTCCTCTTTCTTATCGACATTGCCGTGCCCAGAGATATTGACCCCGCGGTGGGGGAAATCGATAATGTGTACCTGTACAATATCGACGACCTTCAGGATATTGTGGACAGCAACCTGAAAAGCCGGAAAAAAGAGGCAGAGAAGGCGGAGGGCATTATAGACGAAGAGGTGACAAAATATCTGGAATGGTACAGCGCCCTGGAAGTCGTGCCTACGATCATCTCCCTCCGGGAAAAAATGGATGGCATCATTAGAGGGGAGATTGCGAAGTCCTCCGCATGGATGGAAAATATGACGGAGGATGAAAAAAGAAATATAGAAATCATGGCGAATTCCATTATCAACAAGGTGCTTCACGATCCGATTGTCGGACTGAAGGAGGAAAGCAAGGATAACAGCGCGCTGCCTTACGTCGCAGCCATCAGAAGGCTGTTCGCACTGGATGATAAATGAGGAGGCAGGCACATTAGAAGCATACTGAGAATCGGAACACGGGGAAGCCTTCTCGCACTGACGCAGACCAATTGGGTTGCAGAGAGGTTGAGGAGAGAGACACCCGCGGTGGCCGTCGAAACTGTAGTGATCAAGACAAAGGGAGATATCCTGCAGGACGTGCCTCTGGCGAAAGTGGGGGGAAAGGGGCTCTTTGTGAAAGAGATCGAGGACGCCCTCCTTCGGGATGAAATTGATATCGCCGTCCATAGTATGAAGGACGTGCCCATGGAACTCCCGGATGGTCTGGAGATCGGCGTAATGTCGGAAAGGGAAGACCCGCGAGACGTGCTGATCTCGAAAGACCAAAGAAGGCTCGAGGATATGCCGGTCGGCGCCCGCATCGGCACGGGTTCCCTGAGGAGGGGATTCCAGCTCCTTCACCTTTTTCCAGAGATCGAACTCGTTCCTCTGCGCGGCAACCTCGACACACGTATAAGAAAGATTCAAACGGAAAGCCTCGACGGCATCATTGTGGCGGCAGCGGGGCTGAAGCGGATGGGATGGGCGGACCGCATCACCCAGGTCATACCGGTGGAAATAATGCTTCCCGCCGTAGGCCAAGGCGCGCTCGGTATAGAATTGAGAACCAACGATGAAGCCGTCCGCCGCGCCGTCTCATTTATCAATCATGCCCGTACATGGGTGGAGGTGAGCGCCGAGCGGGCATTTCTGAAGAGACTGGGCGGGGGATGTCAATTGCCCGTGGCTGCCTACGGGGTTAAGGAAAGCAACGACCTGACCGTTACGGGACTGCTGGGAAGTGTTGACGGCAGACAGCTGATAAAAGATGAAGTAAGAGGCGTGAGCGAAGACGCCGAGGTTTTGGGGACATCACTCGCGGAAAGAATCCTGTCGAATGGCGGACAGGCGATACTTGATGATGTTTACAGAAAGGGGCTTTTCTGTGGCGAACAAGGGTAAAGTTTATATAATCGGGGCCGGCCCGGGAGACCCCGGACTGTTTACGATAAAGGGCTTGAGATGCCTCAAGGAAGCTGATGTCATCATCTACGACTACCTTGTGAACGAGGAGATCATTCATCAGGCGAAGGAGTCGGCGCGCCTAATCTACGCGGGGAAAAAAGGGGGAGAGCATACCCTTCCGCAGGATGAAATAAATCGACTCCTCCTTGAAGAGGCGAGGCAGGGAAATGTTGTTGCCAGGGTTAAGGGCGGAGACCCGTTCATCTTCGGGCGCGGCGGGGAAGAGGCGGAAATCCTGGCGCAGTCCGGCATCCCCTTTGAGGTAGTTCCGGGTGTAACGTCCGCCGCTGCGGTCCCGGCGTATGCGGGCATCCCGCTGACGCATCGCGGTCATACATCCACAGTCGCCTTTGTGACAGGCCATGAGGACGCGACAAAAGAAGAAAGCGATATCGATTGGAAGTGTCTGGCGGGAATCGGCACCGTTGTATTCCTCATGGGTGTCAGGAATCTCGGCCGGATTACGGCCAATCTGATGGCACATGGCAAGCATGCGGATACCCCGGCCGCCCTTATCCGATGGGGGACGACGGAAAATCAGGAGACCCTGACAGGAACCATCAGCGACATTGCCGGGAAAGCGGAGGAAAAACATTTTTCTCCCCCAGCCGTTTTGGTGGTAGGCGGCGTCGTGGATCTTCGCCGCGTGCTGAACTGGTACGAAACAAAGCCACTCTTCGGTAAAGGCATCGTGATCACGAGACCCGAGGCTCAGGCCGAAGAATTCGCAAGCCTTCTCCATGCGCAGGGCGCACGGGTGATACATTTCCCGACAATCAAAATCGCCCCGCCTGTCAGTTACGATGGTCTCGACCAGGCCATCGCTGAAATCTCGGCATATCAGTGGATTATCTTCACCAGCGCCAACGGCGTGGTCTTCTTTCTGAGGCGTCTGAAAGAACTCGGCCGGGATATCCGGGATCTGAAAGATATTCGGATCTGCACGATCGGGCCGGCTACAGCGGCCCAGCTTGAACATTTAGGCATCCGGGTTGATCTTGTGCCTGAAGAGTTCATTTCCGAGGGAGTGGTCAAAGCGTTTGAGAAGATCAATTTGAGGAGAAGCAGGATACTGCTCCCCAGAGCCGAAACGGCTCGCGATGTCATTCCTGAAGGACTTGCGAAACTCGGGGCAAAGGTCGATGTGGTAACAGCATATCGAACAGTCAATTCGGGAAGAGATAAATCGGAGCTCGCATCATTGATGAACGAAGGGAAGGTGGACGTCATCACATTTACCAGCCCTTCGACGGTTGAGAATTTCATGGAAATCATGGGACAGGATTATGTGACACCGAAGGGAGTCAGGATCGCCTGCATCGGACCGGTCACCGCCGCAGCCGTCAAGAAGGCCGGCCTTCCCGCGGATATTATCCAGGAACGCTATACCATACCGGGCCTGGTCGAAACACTGGCAGCCTTTTTTCGAGCCAATCACAAGAAATCATAATTGACTCCTTTTCTTAAATAAAGTAAGAATTAGTAAAGTAAGACCACAAGAAAGGAGCTAAAACATGAGAGTAACTTCCAAAGGACAGGTTACAATCCCTCTTCCTATCAGGGAAAGAATGGGGCTTTTACCTGATACTGAAATAGAGTTTAATATAGAAGGAGAAAGGGTATTCTTAAAAAAAGCTAAGGGAAAATCCAGCAGGGGTAAAGATATAGTGAATCGGATCCGGGGTAAAGCTATAGCAGGAATGAGCACGAATGAAATCATGGCGCTGACAAGGGAATAATGTATGGACATCCTGGTAGACAGCAATGTGATCCTCGATATTGTTACAGAGGACAAGAGATGGTTTCAATGGTCTTCGGAAACACTGGCACACTTTGCAGAGGATCACATACTGAACATAAATCCAATTATTTTCGCCGAAATAGCCATTGCCTTTAACCGCATTGAAGATATCGAAGTTACCTTACCGCCAACATATTTTCGCCGTCTACCACTTCCGTGGGAAGCCGCATTTCTCGCTGGAAGGTGCTATCTGAAATACCGCAAGAAAGGGGGAGAAAAGCGCTCTCCTCTGCCTGATTTTTATATTGGGGCCCATGCTGCGGTAAGAGGGATGACATTGATGACGAGAGATGTATCTCGTTATCGCACTTATTTTCCTAAGCTAACAATCATATCACCGAGGAAGTGAGTCGCATTCTATTTTCATCGAAACGCGATCACACAGAATAAGTCAATTTCTCTAAAATAAAGACATTATTGCCTATGCGGTGCGCATGAATACGGTTGTTTTTCCATTAAAGGCAACGGAGTCCACTAATCTAAATAAGGAGATTAATCATGTATTTTCCTGCTTACCGACCGCGGCGGTTGAGAAAAAACGAAAATTTCCGGAGGATGATCAGGGAGACGAAGCTATCCGTCGATAATTTCGTTTATCCTCTTTTTGCGACCTTCGGAAAGGATGTGAAAAAACCGATCAGTTCTATGCCCGGAAATTTTCAAATGTCCGTTGACCATTTGGTAATAGAAGTGCAGAAGGCGAAAGACCTGGGTATCCCTGCCGTCCTCCTCTTCGGCATCCCGGAGAAAAAGGACGAGGTGGCATCCGGGGCCTTCATGAAAGACGGCATTGTTCAGCAGGCGGTGAGAAGAATCAAAGACAAAGTTCCCGACGTCATTGTCATTACCGATGTGTGCCTCTGCGAATACACGAGCCATGGTCACTGCGGGATGATCGAGAAGGGCGAAGTGGACAACGATGCATCGCTCGAAGTCATAGCGGAAACTGCCGTGTCTCATGCAAAAGCGGGCGCGGACATGGTTGCCCCGTCTGCCATGATGGACGGCCAGGTCGGCGCCATCCGGGATGCCCTGGATGAAGGCGGTTTCGAGAACTTGCCGATCATGGCCTACTCCGCCAAATATGCCTCCTGCTTCTACGGCCCTTTCCGTGAGGCCGCGGAAAGCGCCCCACAATTCGGCGACCGCAAGGCCTACCAGATGGATCCGGCCAACGGAGATGAGGCTATCCGCGAGATAAGCCTCGATGTTGAAGAAGGAGCCGATATCATTATGGTCAAACCCGCCCTGCCCTACCTCGATATTATCCGCCGCGCACGGGAGGAGTTCGACCTGCCCATTGCGGCCTATAATGTGAGCGGCGAGTTCTCCATGATCAAGGCAGCGGCCAAACTTGGCTGGATGGACGGAGAGAAGGCGATGATGGAAGCCCTCACCTCCATCAAGAGGGCCGGCGCGGATATTATCATCACCTATTTTGCCACGGAGGCAGCAAAGATTTTAAGAAATGGCAAGTAAGACCAAACGTCTCCCCCTGCTCCCCCATGAGTTGCGCATGGTTGCATGGGAAGTAACCCGGAGTTGTAACCTCGCCTGCATCCACTGCCGGGCATCGGCTAAATACGGCCCTTATGCCGGTGAGCTCACGACAGACGAGGGATTGCGTCTCCTGGACGCGATTGCAGCCGTAAGCAAACCCGTAATTATTCTCACCGGCGGGGAACCACTTCTCCGTCCCGACATATTTGAAATTGCCGCCTACGGAGACAAGAAAGGACTTCGCATGGTCCTGGCTACCAACGGAACCCTGGTCACAGAACAGATTGCCGGAAACATGCTCAGAGCTGGCATTAAGCGCGTCAGCGTCAGCATCGACGGCATGAATGCAGAAATGCACGATGCCTTTCGTACTGTGGCCGGAGCTTTCGCAGGAGCGCTGGCCGGAATTGAAGCAATGAAAAAAACCGGCATGGAATTCCAGATCAACACGACTATAACTAAAGCCAATCTGGATCAACTCCCCGGTATCATGGATCTGGCCGTCAGATTAGGCGCTGCTGCACACCATATCTTCCTCCTCGTTCCCACGGGCCGGGGAAAAGAGATGTCCGAGCAGGCCATATCTCCCGCAGATTATGAAAAAACACTGAACTGGTTCTACGAGGCAAGCCTCAATTGCCCGATACAACTAAAGGCTACATGCGCGCCCCATTATTACCGCATCCTGAAGCAGAGACGACAGGGGAAAGGGGGCAGGGATGAGGGATCAGGAATGAGGGGTCAGAGGTCAGGAGATCCTTTGCATACCATGACGCGCGGTTGTCTGGGTGGAAGCTCCTTCTGCTTCATTTCTCATACGGGGCAGGTGCAGCCCTGCGGCTATCTGGAGGTCGACTGCGGCCGGATCAGAGAAAAAGGATTCGAGGACATCTGGAACAGCTCGCCCGTATTTTCCAACCTCCGTGATTTGAATAAATACAAAGGTAAATGCGGCCATTGTGAATTCATCAAAGTCTGCGGCGGATGCCGCGCGCGGGCCTACGAGATTACGGGAGACTACTTAGCCCCCGAACCATTCTGTATCTACGAACCGAAAAGATGAGGCATTCCTCTGTTTCATGGAAAGAATCGATACGAAAGAACTCAGGCATACGGTTTTAAAGAAATTTAAATATTAGAAAAATCGCCATCTGGGTTCTTCCGAGATTGGTGTGGATACAAGATGCACAGAGCCCTTTCTTCCTGAAATCAAGCATGTCAATATTCTGCCGGTGATGCTAGATTTCGAACGGTATTCAGTGACGATAAAAAATATTGCCTTGATATTCCTTTTGAATCGCAATTTATCCTGGAAGCAAAATAGAACTTGACAATTGTCACGTGACGCGTTATCATAAACGCATGATAAAGACCTTTTCTGATAAACATACAAAGGATCTTTTTGAAACGGGGAAATCGAGAAGGTTTAAACCGGATCTTCTCAGAAGAGCTATACGCAGACTCGAATATATTGATCTTGCAACGTGTATCGACGATCTTAAAACGCCACCGAGTAACCGCCTTCATTCTTTGAAGAACGACAGAAGCGGACAACATGCAATATCGATTAACGACCAATGGCGCATATGCTTCCGATTCGTTGATGGCGATGCATATGATGTCGAAATAACTGATTACCATTAATGAGGCTTACTATGAGTTCAGCAAATAGAATAAATCGCAAGATAAGACCAACCCACCCAGGGGAAATGCTTCGCGAGGATTTTATACCCGATTATGGGTTAACTGTGTCCGGACTTGCCGGAACGCTTGGGGTATCACGTCAGACAATGAATGAATTGTTGCGAGAACGCAGGTCACTGACACCCTTAATGGCATTGCGTCTAAGCAGGTTATTTGGAAACTCTCCGGAATTTTGGCTTAACGCACAAAGAGCTGTTGACCTGTGGGATGCTCAGAACAGTCACCGTGATGAAATAAAACGCATCCAGCCGCTGAAAGCAGCATAGGATACTGCGGTGATTTGGCTATCTTGAAATATTATGAGGCAACTTTTCTTTATTGAAGCCTACTGAAGTCGAGCGGCCGGATCAGGGAAAAAGGATTCGAGGAAATCTGGAACGGTTCGCCCGTATTTTCCGACCTCCGTGATTTGAATAAATACAAAGGCAAATGCGGCCATTGTGAATTCATCAAAGTATGCGGCGGCTGCCGCGCGCGAGCCTACGAGATTACGGGTGATTACTTGGCCGCGGAACCATTCTGCATTTACGAGCCGAAAAGATAATGGACACCATCGACAAACAAATTTTCAATTCGGTAGCGAGCGCATTCCCCGTAGCTTGCTGCGGGGTAAGCGAGCGAATGCCGAACGATAATGTTCCCTAAGAATCGAAGCTTCTCCGCAGCTTGCTGCGGAGAGCTTCAATATCATCCAGAAGGACTTCCCTGATCCCTCTGATCGGCAAGGCGAACCGATCCGGGAAGGTGGTTCTTGCGGAACACGGACCAACGGCGGATAACGGCATAAAGTCTATGACTGGACCGCGGTTGCGTGAAGCCGTAATCCAAGCGCCCGTATGACCTTAAGTACCGTAGCGAACTCCGGATTGCCTTCGGGTGATAACGCCTTGTAAAGGCTCTCGCGTCCGAGACCTGTTTCGCGAGCGATTTGCGTTATTCCCTTCGCGCGTGCGATATCCCCCATAGCTGCCGCCACCAGCGCGGGGTCGCCTTCTTCGAGTGCAGCTTCCAGATAAGCGGCCATATCCTCTGCGGTTTCCAAATGTTCTGCAGCATTCCAAGGGCGGGTTTTAGTCTTTGCCATGATAGTCTCCTATAATTCTCGCGCCAGTTTCAGCGCTTTCTTGATGTCACGGTCTTGAGTACGTTTATCGCCGCCGGCAAGCAAAACCACCAACGTCTGGCCGCGCTGTACGAAATACACTCGGTAGCCGGGACCAAAATCTATTCGCAGTTCCGAGACGCCCTCGCCAATCGGCTTCACGTCGCCAAAGTTGCCAAGCGACAGGCGGCGGATACGGGCATTGATGCGCGCCCGTGCCTGTCGAACCAATGAAAATATGCCTCGGTTTGCCGGATTTCGATCATGGATGAATTGTATCTTTTGGGATACATAAAAGCAAGCAGAATCTCCAAGCACCGAAGCGGTGACAGAATTTAAAAAGTCCCTGTCTCCAAAAGTCTTATTGACATAGACGTATGGAGAGCGTATAATGTGCGTACAACATACAACATAGGGGTAGGGGGTAATGTTATGCCGAAAAGTAAAATCAATATTACCATGGATCAGGATCTAGTCGAATACATCAAGAGTTATGCCGAAGAACAGAGGACCAGCGTTTCAGACGTATTCACGCAATTCATCCTAAATCTAAAGCGCACAAAGACCAAGGATCCAACGGATATAATACTTGCAGATCCCGATTTCAGGGATAGCCTCATGGAAACGATTTCACAGGTCAGATCCGGTAAAGTCAAGTGGCACAAATATAAAGAGGTCTTCTGATGGAGACTTTTTTTAGCGATGCATTTGTTGGCTCTCTTGAGAAGTACGCGTCAATCAAGAAGGACATCAAAAAAAAAGTTGACATGATCATCGCGAATCCCATTGCCATGGGCGAACCATTAAAAGGCAACTTCAGGGGATTCTATAGTTGTCCTGTGAAAAAGAGGTTTCTTATAATTTACCTTTACTGCAATATCTGTAGAAAAAAGGGTGACGATGAGATAGTTCTATGTAAGAATTGCAAAGATACCTCTGACGACACAATCAAGTTCATTGCTCTGGGTCCCCATGACGAAGCTTATAGAAGATGAAGAAACAAAAATTTTCACTACCGATCGATTTTGAAGGATTAATTTTTGTGAGGCATCTTTGTTGTAAGCGATAAGCAACGTCGAAGACGGGAAACACAACTTTTAAATACAAGTCGCAGGTCGCTTTGTCAGAGCAGCTCGTTGAATGCGAGACGAAACATGCTACTCCTTGACAGCTTATTGCCCGCGCATGCAGCCTGCGGATGCCTTCCTGTAGTCAAGCGTCCGGCAATTTTTACTGGCACACTTTCTTTCAACTGGCAATTGTTATCGTCACACCATCTCTTGCGGTCGTTTTCTCTTGATACACAATCGCCATTTTCATATACTCAGCTTATAATAAAACCGACACCGTATCAAACAAATCTCAGGTTATAGGACAATGGTAATTGGGAGACCACAATGCCAATCCCGATATCTGATAGCTTATTCATCGATTACCTTCGGTGTAAGTACAAAGCATATCTTAAGTTCTCAGAGAAGAGCGGTGTTAAAAGCGACTTCGAGATATATCAAGATGATAAACACGCAGAATATCGCCAACGAGCAAGAGAGCATCTCCTAAGAGCTGAACGTAATACAGAACCATTCATTTTAACCGGTACATTCAAAGATGTTAAAAAACAGAACATTTCTATTGCCACCGCCATTTCGATTTCCAATGATAAAAACTCTCTTATCCTTGATGCAGTGGAACTGGCATCTCAATCTTCCCCTCGTAAACCAGTCTATCATCCGATTCTCTTTTTACCCCAGCAAAAGATAACCAAGCAGGACAAGCTCTTGTTGGCATTCTGCGGCTCGACATTAAGCCACGAACAGAAGGTAGAGCCGACTATCGGCAAAATCATTTTTGGAGATAATTTCTCTTCATCAAAGGTACAGATCGCATCTCTGATTAAGGCGGCAGGCAAAGTAGAAAAAGAGATTGGCAAGATGATGGAAACACATACGGCGCCGTCATTACGGCTAAATGATCATTGTGAAATATGCGAGTTTCAGGCAGGCTGCATGGCGGCAGCGAAGGATAAAGATGATCTCAGCTCTCTCAAAGGACTTAGTGGGAAAGAAATCGACGCCTTGAATAAAAGAGGAGTTTTTACCGTTACACAATTCTCGTTCACGTTCCGGCCGAGACGAGCCAAGAAACTGATGACGCAAAATATAGTCAAACATCATCGTTCACTTAATGCCCTGGCGATTCGAACGCAAACAATTTATATCGCGGGTAAGCCAGAAGTGCCCTCTGCAGCGATACGCGTTTATCTGGATGTTGAAGGGATACCGGACGAGGACTTCTATTATCTGATCGGTTTTCTCATCGACGACGGAATAAAAGTGACCTTACATTCACTATGGGCAAATGACAAGTCCGAGGAAATATCAATCTGGAAATCATTTCTTGAAATAATCGAACCGATTCCGGATTTTTTGATGTTTCATTATGGCAGTTACGAGACTAAGTTCATAAAACGGATGGGGTCGCAGTATGGCGGTAATAGCGAATTGCTTGAAAAGATAAGATTGCGCTCTTTCAATGTGCTGTCCGCAATATATGGGCGCATCTATTTCCCGACGTATTCCAATGATCTGAAAAGCATTGCATCATTTCTAGGGTTCAAGTGGTGCGAGCCAAATGCGTCCGGTCTCACGAGCATTCTATGGAGAAAACGATGGGAAAGAAGCCATGATGAGGTATGGAAGAAAAATTTAATTGCATACAATAATGATGATTGCGTAGCATTACGAGTCGTGGATGCAGGTCTTCGAAGCATTGCTGCAAATGATAACGCTGCAAATATTACTTACCCTGCAAAGTTCACTGACGAGCTAAAAGCAGAAAAGCCACTCGGTATATTTAAACACAATCAGTTCTACTATCCTGAGCTAGAACAAATCAATAAACGAGCATATTTCGACTATCAGAGATCTAAAGTGTTTTTGAGAACGAGTTCAGAAGTAAAGAAAGCGATCACTATAAAAAATCGAATGAAGCAAGTAGGTTATAAAACAAACAAGGAGATTTCTTTCGACGTTCCAAAGCGTTGCCCATTGTGCAATAAACTATCACCGGTTAAACGCTCGGAATATTCAAGGATTGTATACGATCTGAAAATATTCAAGCATGGAATCAAGAGATGGGTAACTAAATATAAGAGTACCAGGTGTCTTTGTAAAAATTGTAATAAAACCTTCTTACCTCCGGCATATCAGAAAATATCATCATCAATATGGATTGAAGCAGCATCATTTAAATAAGCATAAGATTCAGGTTGATGGTTTTTTAAGGAAAGTTCAAAATATGGAATACACATCGGACCTTGCCAAGAATTTCCAACGACGCTTTGTAAAATACGGAGAGAAACTGTTTACGTTTTTAGATTACGATGGCGTCCCCTGGAACAACAATAACGCGGAACACGCAATCAAACGCTTCGTGCAACTTAGGAAAGCTATAGGTGGTTCTTCAACGGCAAAGGGTATACAGGAATATCTCATTCTTCTGAGTATCTGTGAAACATTGAGGCTTAGAAATGCTAGTTTTCTGAAGTTTCTCATATCGGGGGCTACCGATATCGACAAATTTCTTGAAACGAAAATGAATAGATCCGCTTGACAATACATGAAACATGATGTGTGTAATAACTATGGTGTGGAGGTATGCTTGTACAATCTAATCTTTTACACGGCTGAGCGGGGCGATTCACCGCTTGATGATTTCCTGGATGGATTAGACAAGAAGTTACGTGCTAAAGTGACCGCGTATCTGTCGTTATTGGAAGAGCAAGACCCGAATCTCAAGCGGCCCTATGCTGATATTGTCAGGGGTAAAATAAGAGAATTGAGAATACATTATAGTTCAAACCATTTCCGCATCCTCTAATTCTTCCAGATGTTTGATCAGACTTAATCGATTTCGCGGACTTGTAGGTGTGTGCAAACCTCGCCAATGTGCCGGTATTTATGACAAGTTTCTGTTTATTTCGGATTGAAGGTGCAAATGCTGTTTATGTTATTTCCTGTTTATGTTATTTCCTGTTTATGTTATTTCCTTGACAACCATGAAAATGGGGATGTATTATGGCATATATGAATGATCTTGTTTGTTCTCCAAATAAACACTGACACGCATGAATCAAGAAGCGTAATACTTGACGTAATTACTTAAGAGATGGCGCATAGACAATGGAACAGGTTGTATTAAGTCTTCCAGAAGATGTTTTGATTACCTTAAAGATTCCCCGAGAGGAACTGGGCGCAACTCTGCGCATGGCAGCCTCTGTGAAGCTCTTCGAAATGGGCAGGCTTTCATCGGGTGCAGCGGCAAAGCTGGCCGGTGTTCCCCGCACATATTTTCTCTCCCGCTTAGCGGATTATGGTGTTGCCACGTTCTCTCTCTCAGAGGAAGAAATCAGGAGAGAAACCCGGCTTGCCTAAAATTATCTGCAACACATCACCCCTTCAATATCTTCATCAGATCAACCAGCTTCAGATTATGCAATCCTTGGCAGGTCGTATTATTATTCCGCCAGCAGTAGTTGCTGAGATTGCAGCAGGTATCGCCTGGGGGATTGATCTGCCGAATCTGCAAAAAATGGATTGGGTGGATATACAACCACCACTGAGCAGAGCCGCGGTGCCACTGGTTACACATTTAGGACCGGGGGAAACAGAAGTTATTATGCTTGCGCTAGAATCATCCGATGCCACCGTGATCCTGGACGACGCCCTTGCCCGAAAAACTGCCGAGCTTCTTGGAGTCAGAATGACCGGGACGCTGGGTTTGTTGCTGGATGCCAAGCGAGCAGAACTCATCGACAAGCTGACGCCTTTCATTGATCAGCTTCAGGCATTAAACTTCCGTCTTGCTCCTCATACGCGCGATGCGGTTCTCAGAATGGCTGGAGAGCTTTAACGCCAAATTACCTGACATTACCTCCCACAGGGACGATCCCCGTATTTTTACCGCCCGCGGGGTAATGCCTATGTCAACTTGGGAAATAGGGGTATGGCTCCCGAAGATTGGATAAAGTCCGCGCAACTCGGTGATACCATTATTCGATCTTTTTTGGACTCCATAAAAGTGCAATGACAGTGAAATCAAGGCAGATAATTTTGTCGCATGGATTCAGTTGCAGGGTGATACGAACAAGTGCTGCACCGAACAGGGTATAAAGCAGCCTCTCAATGAGCTTTGTGTACTCTCTTTCGATCGTTAATCTTCAGTTATTACAGACTCACACTTCTGTTTGTTTGTAGGTGAATATTTTAATTTAATATATGCACTTAACACTACAACGCCGGTAAACCTGATTCATGACGGGTGATCCTTTTGCCATTTTTTCTTATGAGAGTTTCTGGATCTTTCTTTGTTACGTCGCTGATTCATAAACCAGGCGATTACGTCTTGTGGGTTCCAGGTAATTCTCGGGAGCACTACCTCCAAGAGTCTGCGGATCTCAGGCACTGTAGCCGACACACATTTTTTTTCCCCATTGCCGCTGTACAGCTTTTAGAAATGCAAGTGCAAGCATGGAGAGGGTGATATGGTGATACCAGCCCCGATATTTCGTCAGTTCATAATGGTCGATCCCGACTTCACCCTTGGCAAGACTAAAGTCCACCTCTATGCTCCAGCGCTGACATCCTGCCCAAGCCATCTCGGAGATGGAAACGGTCTCCGGGGCACTGGACAGGTAAAACTTATGCTCTCTTGCGCCCGTTTCCAGAGACCTCCGGATCATCAGCCACGAAGCCGGTCCGGGTTTCCCGTTCCATTTCTCAAAGACCCGCAGGCGAGCGAACTCAAACTCCCTCGGCCCTTTGTCCCCTTCGCGAAGACAGATGCGCTGCCATTGATTGTCAGGGATGCAAGAGACAAGGGACAATGCGGAAACGGCAGTCGGCGATTCCGCCGTCGGCTTCGGAAGCTTCGGTTTTCTTCCCCGTCTGTTTTCCATAACCGGCGGCACTTTCCAGGCCGGGTCGTCCGTCCAGACATGGGTGTCATGATAGACTTCGAAACAATACCATTTCCCCATCTCTGTAACGTGTTTCCGAAACTCATGGGCATCCCCATAGGCGCAGTCCCCACTGACCCATTGAAAAAGCAAATGACCTCTTTCCTTGGCTCTGTCCAACATCTCAATGGCCAATTCGATCTTCGTTTTGAACCGGGCATCTTGAGGAATACCCGCTCTCTTTCTTCTATCGGCGGCTGCCTCCTCAAACCATTGAGACAGGATATAAAGCCGCCGATCCACAAGGGTATGGCCATGAGCAGACGCATAAGACATGAACACCCCAATCTGGCAGTTGTCCGTCTTGCCCAATGTACCGGAATATTGTCTTCCTACGCCAGCAGATTTATCGCCCTTTTTGGGGAAGCCCGTATCGTCGAAAATGACAACGCCGTTTGGGGCGCCAAACAACTCGCCCACAAAACGCTGGTTCTCATCAATGCACCCCTCGTCATCCCAGGGAGAATCACTCAAAAACTCCTGGAGCTTACGGGGCGGGGCGGCAACTTCCTCGGCAATGTTCTCCACGTTCTTTCGCTCAATGGGCATCATCAGACCCTGCAAATACTTCATACTCCATTTTCTGCCCTCGGAACGACAAAAGAAACCCTGAAACCGCTTGTGAAAGGCTTCCAATTGGGGCATGAGTTCTATCAATTCGTTCTCCGTCATGGCGCACCTCCAGCTGTTTTTCAGGAGTATACACCATGACTAATCAAATGTCAAGTAACCGGCGTTGTAGTGTTAAGTAATTGG
>Ga0315287_10001941_pt1 | contig 19347 bp, 20 predicted proteins | sample YL17G11_0_MG_FD_205037 | JGI IMG/M metagenome (GOLD analysis project Ga0315287, IMG submission 205037) | Sediment microbial communities from Yellowstone Lake, YNP, Wyoming, USA - YL17G11_0 | ecosystem: Environmental > Aquatic > Freshwater > Lake > Sediment | place: USA: Wyoming | collected...
GCTTCTGCGTTACCTGACTTCGCAGCCGTTTGTGCCGGTTTGGTGTTCACAGCGTCATGCTTGCCGCTCGTCGGGCAGCCGCCCAGGCTGAGCGCCGTCAGGCACAGCAGCAGCAGTGTGATGCTGAGGCTTGTTCTCATCTAGCTTTCCTGCATCTTCTCCAGCAGCTTGCGGTAGCCGGCGCCGACGTCGCCGAGGTCGAAGCGGAACAGGTCCTTGTCCAGCTTCTCGCCGGTGGCGGCATCGACCAGGCGGCAGGTATCGGGCGTGACTTCGTCGGCGAGGATGATGCGGCCCTTGTAGCGGCCGAACTCCAGCTTGAAGTCCAGCAGCTTCACGCCCCGCTGCAGGTAGATCTCGCGCAGCTTCTCGCCGGTGGCCAGCGCCAGGTAGCGGATGCGCGCGCACTCGTCGCGCGTCGCCAGCCCCATCAGCGCGGCGACGTCCTCGGTGAGGAACGGGTCGTGCAGCGCGTCGTTCTTGTAGCCGATCTCCACCAGCGGCGGGTCGCAGGGCGTGCCGGCCTCGATGCCGTAGCGGCGGCAGAGGCTGCCGTGCGCCTCGTAGCGCACGATGACCTCCAGCGGCACGATGCTCACGCGCTTCACCAGGCTGCGCGTCTCGTCCAGCAGGCGGATGAAGCCGGTCTCCAGCCCGCCGGCGTTGAGCGCGCCCATGATCAGCGCGCTGATCTGGTTGTTGATCGCGCCCTTGCCGGCCAGGGTGTCCTTCTTCACCGCGTCGAAGGCGGTGAGCGAGTCCTTGAACTCCATCACCAGCTCGTCCGGGTTGGCCGTGGCGTACAGCCGCTTGGCCTTGCCCTCGTACAGCATTTCGCCCATGCTTACTTCGCTCATCGCTAACTCCTTCAGGGGTGCAAGAGTTTACCTGCTGCCAGGGCTATGCGGTCCAGCCCCAGATGCGGATGGCATTTGATCTCTCAATTCGACCAGTTCTTGTCTATGTAGCCCTTTGCCGCAAGCCAGCACATGAACAGCAGACCGACAGCTAGTAACGCGATGATTGACCACTGCACCCACTCCGGCGAGTTCATAAACCACGCAGGCACGTCGCCATTCTTCCCAATATCCTGAAACGCTGCTAGCACTGACACTAAAAGCCTGAGGTCCATGCTGCCCGCTCCTAGTCCACGTAGCTGTCATCGCTGGGCGGTTCGCTCGTCGGCTCACCGCCGGGCTCGCCGGGCGCTCCCGGGCCGCCGTTCTTCTTATGCCGCCGGCCACCGCGTGTGCCACGACGGCGGCGCTTCTTCGGTTGTTCGCCCTCGGCCAGAGCCGCCGGAGGAGCGCCCGCGGCGCCCGCGGCCGGCCCTGCTGACGACTGCGCTGGCGATGTCCCCGCTGCCGGCTCCGCGGCCGGCTTGGGCTTGGCACGGCTGCGGCGCGGCTTGGGTGCAGCCGCGTTGGTTGCCGAGGCAGGCGCCTTGGGCTCGGCAGGCGTGGCGGCTGCAGGCTTGGGCTTGCTGCGCGTGCGGGACACCGGCTTGCCTTCGCGCCGGATAGCTCCTCCCGGTGTACGCACCGCGCCGCGCTTGCGCTTCTTCTGGTGCTCGGCCTCGCCGAGCGTCTCGTCCCCGGCGTTCATCCCCGTGACCGCCGCATGCACCGCGACGACGGCGGCATTCTCGAAGTAGTCGCTCGCACGCTCGTCGATGTTCTGCACCGGACCCTGCGGGAGCGGGGAGCGTGCAGGCTGTGCGCCCCGCCCGCCGCGCGCGGGCCGTTCACTGCGGCCGCGCACCGGCTTCTCTGCCTGGCGCGGTTGCTCGGGCTGGCTCAGCCCAGCGCGGGCGAAGATCGTATCCACGTGCTTGAAGTACGGCTCCAGGCTGAACAGGTCGCTGATCTCCTGCGGCTTGAGCGCGGCGCGCACATCGCGGTCGGAGAGCAGCACGTCCAGCAGCGGCGTGCCATCCTCCCAGCAGCGCATGGCGTTGCGCTGCGTGATCGCGTAGGCCTGCTCGCGGCTCAGCCCGGTCTCCGTCAGGGCGAGCAGTACGCGCTGGCTGAACACCAGGCCCTTGGTGAAGAAGATGTTGCGCGACATGCGCTCGGCGTTGACCTCCAGCTTCTCCACCACGCCGCTGAGCTTGGTGAGCATGTAATCCATCAGGATGCAGGCGTCGGGCAGGATCACGCGCTCGGCGCCGGAGTGGCTGATGTCGCGCTCGTCCCACAGCGCCACGTTCTCCAGCGCCGTCACGCTGTAGCCGCGCAGCACGCGCGCCAGTCCGGTGATGCGCTCCAGCAGGATCGGGTTGCGCTTGTGCGGCATGGCGCTGGAGCCCTTCTGCCCCACGGCGAAGGCCTCGTGCGCCTCGTCCACTTCCGTGCGCTGCAGCGTGCGCAGGTTGACGGCCATCTTTTCCATCGTCGCGGCGAGGTTGGCCAGCGTGCAGATGAACTGCGCGTGGCGGTCGCGCTGCACGACCTGGCTGCTCACCGGCTCGGGCAGCAGGCCCAGGTTTTTGAGCACCGCCTCCTCGATCGCCGGCGGGATGTTGGCGAAGTTGCCGACGGCGCCTGAGAGCTTGCCCACGGCGAGCTGGTCGATCGCCGCGGCCAGCCTTTCTTCGTGCCGCGCCAGCTCGTCGAACCACACCGCCAGGCGCAGGCCGAAGGTCGTCGGCTCGGCATGCACGCCATGCGTACGGCCGATGCACGGCGTGTACTTATGCTCCAGCGCCCGCGCGCCGACGGCGGCCTTGAGCTTGACCAGCCCTTCCTCGATCAGGCGGCCGGCGCGCTTGAGGATCAGCCCCTGCGCCGTGTCCACCACGTCGTTGCTGGTCAGTCCGCGGTGGAAGTAGGCGCTGTCGGCGCCGATGTACTCGCCGACGCTGGTGGTGAAGGCGATGACGTCGTGATGCACCTGCGCCTCGATCTCGTCGATGCGCTTGATGTCGTAGCGCGCCTTCTTGCGGATGCGTTCGAAGGCGGCGCGGGGGATCTCGCTGCGCTGCGCCCAGGCGGCGCAGACGGCAAGCTCGACGTCCAGCCAGGCATCGTATTTCGCCTGGTCGGTGAACAGGGCGCCCATTTCGGGGCGCGTATATCGCTTTATCATTTTTACTCCGCGGCCAGCGCGTGATCGCAGCACGGCCGTCTATATATTATCCCACACGGTTGTTTACCACAGAAAGAAGGTTCTAGCTTCTAGCAAGATTCAGGTAGCCATGTCCTTGGCTAGAACCTAGAACCTAAAACCCAGAACCTACTCAAGTTCCTGCCGCAACTCGACAGAATCCGATTGGTTCTTTAGGGCCAACCCCGTGCGGTAATCCCGCAGCTTTGCCGCCAGCGCGGGCTGCGAGATCGCCAGGATCTCCACCGCCAGCAGCGCGGCGTTGCGCGCAGCGTCGATACCGACGCAGGCCACGGGAATGCCCGGCGGCATCTGCGCAATAGACAATAGCGCGTCCACCCCTTTCAGGCCGGACGAGGCGGGAATGCCGATCACCGGCCTCACGGTCAGCGCGGCGACGACGCCCGGCAGGTGCGCCGCCATGCCGGCCGCGGCGATGAACACCTGCGCCCCGGCGGCTTCGGCCTCGGGCACCAGCTTTGCCAGCCGGCCGTGGTCGCGGTGCGCGCTGCAGACCTCATAGCGCGCGCTGACGCCGAACTCGTCGAGCACGGCCTTGATCTCGGCGGCGAGGGGCTTGTCGCTCAGGCTGCCGAGCAGCACGAGCACGTCGACTTGCGGGTTGCGATCGCGGTTAGCCACAGCGTGATTCTAGCATCGCGGGCAGCCTCAGAACGAGCGGATCAGGTCGGAGCTCTTGACCACCGTGTCCTGCGGGTAGCGATAGACGTACTTCGGCCGCTCGGCGTCGGGCGGCCAGTCGTTAAGGAACGAACTGAAGTGGTAGCCCTGGCCGGTGTAGGGATCGATCACCAGCTCCTGGTCGTCGGTCATTTCCAGCCGGCACAGCGGGCAGGTCTGGCCGATCACGCGCAGCGGATCGACGTTCTCCTTGAGCAGCTCGCGCTCCTTGGCCTCCATCTCGATGGCCCGCTTCGCCGACTCGTCGGACTCCTGCCCGGCGCGCTTGGCCGTCGCCGCCAGCAGCAGCGTCTCCTTGCTCTTCTCGAACTCCTGGCGCACCTTCTGCGCCGCGCTGTCGTTGCTGCTTGTTCGCAGGCCCTTGAAGACCATGTACATCACCACGACCATCACGACGATGAAGATGCCGGTGATCATGGCGAACCTGAGCATGTCGGAAGTCAGGCGCAGCGGCTCGGGCTGCCACGCGGCGACGGCCAGCGTCAGGGCGAGTTCACTTGTCATGCGGCTCCTCCAGCGGCGACGGCTTGGCGGGCGGCTGGGCTTTGCCTTTGCGGTGCAGGCCCAGCAGGATGCGGTAGACGTACAGGTAGCGGGCGATGCCGGCCCAGATCGCCGCGCCCCACATCACGGTGAAGCCAATGGCGATGATGACGAAGCCCGTCAGCTGCGGCTTGGTCATCAGCATCGGCGGGACGAGCACCAGCAGCACGCCGCCGGTGATCGCCAGGTCGTGGATGATGAACAGCCGCTTCCAGTCCGGCTCGACGCTGGCCAGGAAGCGCAGCTCGCGCGGCATGAGCACGGCCAGCGCGGCGGCGAAGAACACCAGCAGCAGCGCGGCGGCCAGGCGCACGTCGGGCACCAGGTTGCTTTGCGCAAGCATCATTCCCATCTCACTTGCCACGCCTGATGATCGGGCGCGATACCTTCAGGTCACGCATCTCGCCCTCGATGGAAGACACGATCGCGCGCGGCTCGGGCGCGGACATGTCGGGTGCGGCAAGCACCGTGCCGATGTCGTAGATGTACAGGGCGCCATCTTCATCGACGACGAACAGGTTTTTATTCGTGGGATCGACCGCCAGCTGCTGCCCGCCGGGCACGTAGCTCTTGGTTGGATTGTAGCCACCCTTGAGCTTAAAACGCTTGAGCGGCAGGTGGTACGGCACCTGGAAGACGTACATGCCTGTGACGCGCGGGTTGTAGGTCACGTCGTGCCAGGAGATCGCGTACTTGGGATTGCCGAGCTCCCAGATCGCCACGGTCTTGCCTTCGAAGTTCGTGCCGTAAAGATAGCGCGCGTCGGGGTCCACAGCCATGTAGCGCAGCCGGTCGAAGTTGAACGCTCTTGTCGGGTCCTGCTGGCCGTAGATGTAGGCGGCGACGACCTGGTCGGACAGCTTGTCGATCTGGTAGATCGCCTGGTGCGTCAGCACGCTGGCGTAGTAATAGCGCCCGACGAGGGGATACATCATTTCCTCAACCGCGCCATGCAGCTCAACCTCGCCAATCAGCTTCTTCTGCGAAAACGAGAAGATGAAGATCTTGGAGTCCTTCGCATCGACGCAGTAGATGCGGTCCCCGTCATCGCTGATGGCGATCTTGTGCGTCAGGCTGAGGTTGCGTTCGCGGTACAGGCGCAGCTTGCGCTTCGGGTCGGCCTTGGAAGGCTGCTTGAGATCGATGACGTCGAAGCCGCCGGCCATGAAGTCGGTCTTGGAGCCGAGGATTACCGCCAGGCGGCGGCCGTCGGGAAACACGCCGATACCCTGGGGCACGCCGTCGACCTCGATGATCTCCTTGTCCAGGTACGTCGAGGTGTCGATGACCGTCAGGCGGTTGCTGATGTCCACGACGTTGGCGACGTAGGCCGTCGTGTAGTCGCGGGAGAAGGCCAGCTCGCGCAGCCCGTCGGCGACGAGGAATTTCTTTTCCACCACGCCGTCGAATGGATTGATGATGATGCACTGGTCAGGCGTGTGGTTGAGCAGCCACACGCGGATGCCGCTGTCGACTTTGGGCCGCAGCAGCAGGGCGACGAATCCCAGGCAGGCCAGCGCCGTGACCGCGATCACCAGCACCGTGCCGAACATCAGGCTGGCCCGGCGCGGCCGCCGCACTGCGCCGCCGGCCGGGATGCCAACTGGGTTGCCTGCTGTACTCATGCAGTTTCCGGCTGATTATACCCGCGGCTCAGCTCGGCTTCGTTACTTGGCGCGCTGGCGGCGCTTCAGCATCGCTTCCTTGATCTCCTTGGCGTGCGCCCACTCCTGGCGCTCCTGCTCGCTTTCCAGCGGAATCAGCGGCAGCTGCGCCGGCCGCTCGTGAGCGTCCACGCCGACCATTGTGAAGTAGCCCTCGCAGCAGTAGAAGCGGTCGCTGGAGAGCAGGTCGTGCGCGAAGACCATCGTCTTCACCACGCAGCTCGTGTTACCGACATAGACCACGCGGGCGACCACCTCGACCATCTGGCCCTGGCGGATCGGCGAATGGAACTGGATCGCGTCGATGCTGGCGGTGACCGCCACGCGGTTGCACCAGCGCATCACGCACAGGCCGGCGCAGACATCCATCATCGCCACCACAAACCCGCCGAACATCGTGCCGTGGGGATTCAGGTCGTTGGGGAACACCTGGTTATGCATCGTCAGCGGCTCTGCCGCACGCGTCGCGCGCTGGGCTTGGTCGTTCATAACTCCTCCTGACTGCTGGCCAGTATAAAACCTGCGCGGCAGCAGGGCGGACCGGCTGACGTTGACGCCGCGCCGCGCTTCAACCGGCCTTGGGAGATTGCCAGTCACGGCGGCGCAGGCTAGAATCTAGAGTCTAGCTCTCGCAGGAGGAAATCGATGCATATCGTTCGCATCGGCAGTCTGATTCTGGCCATGACGCTGTTGCTGGTGTTCGCTGACGGCTGCAAGTCGCTGGCACTCACCGGCTCGCGCAAGTACAAGGTAGATCTCACCAACGCGTGTCTCAACATTCAGAACGAAATCGAGCAGGATGGGGCGGTAAAGCAGACGACGGTGGACAAGCTCACCGCCGTGCTGACGAAGTACCAGCCCGAATTCGGCAAGAAGGGTTCCTGGACGCAGTCCTCGAAGATCCGCGACACGGTCCAGAAAGTGATCAGCGAAAACCCGGCCAACGCCTTCCAGCTCTACCGCGGCTGCCTTGGAGACATTGCCAACGTCAACGAGCTGCTCAAGACCGAGGTGGAATAAGGTCGGCAAGCTGCCTGCCAGCGTGCCCAGGGAGCCAGATCATCCTGTCCAGGCTGCGCAAGCCGGGGCTGTCAAACCGCAGGCGGCGACGGCGTTTGAACGGCTGATCCGCCCGCAACTGCTGTCAGTGCGCAAGCCGGCGCGCTACATCGGCGGCGAGCAGGGGGCGATCTGCAAAGACTGGCGCGGCGTCAAGCTGCGCTTTGCCCTGTGCTTCCCGGACCTCTACGAGATCGGCATGAGCTACTTCGGGCGCGAGGTGCTGTACCAGCACATCAATGCCCGGCCCGACCTGCTGTGCGAGCGCGCCTTCCTCCCGGATCACGACATGCAGGAACTGATGCGGCAGCTTAACGTGCCGCTGTGGGCGCTGGAGAGCAAGCGGCCGCTGCGCGACTTCGACGCCATCGGCATCTCGCTGACCTTCGAACTGGCCTACCCCAGCGCCCTGGCGCTGCTCGAGCTGGCGGGCATTCCGCTGCGCAGCGCGCAGCGCGACCAGCTGTGGCCGCCGCTGCGCCCCTGGCCGGTGATCATCGCCGGCGGGCAGTGCATGTGCAATCCCGAGCCGGTGGCGCCGTTCTTCGACGCCATCGTCAACGGCGAGGGCGAGGAGGTGCTGGATGAGATCGCCGACAGCCTGATCGCCACGCACCGGCAGTCGCTGGCCGCCCGCCTCAAGGCCCTGGCGCGGATCCCCGGCATCTACGTGCCGCGCTACTACGAACCGCATGCCAACTACTTCGAGATCTACGACGGCACGCTGCCCACGCTCGACGGCCTGCCGGAGCGCATCGCGCGGCGCTATGTGAAGGACCTGGCCACCTCGCCGCCGGTGACCGATCCTGTGCAGAGCCTGATCGAACTGCCGGCGGACAAGAGCTACATCGAGGTGATGCGCGGCTGCCCGCACGGCTGCCGCTTCTGCCAGGCCGGCTACATCACGCGGCCGGCCCGCGCCCGGCCGGTGGCGCAGGTGGCACGCGCCGCGGGCGAGCTGGCGCGCAACACCGGCACCAGCGAAGTCGGCTTGCTGAGCCTCTCCACGCTCGACCACCCGCAGATCTTCGAACTGGTGGAGGCGGTGAAGCGCGAGCTGCCGCCGCACACCGGCGTGGCGCTGCCCAGCCTGCGCGCCGACGTGATCAGCGCGCGCCTGGCCACGGCGATGCGCCAGCCGCGTGAGACCAGCGCTACCGTGGCCATCGAGGCGGGCGGCGAGGCGCTGCGCCGCGCGATTCGCAAGGGCGTCAGCCAGCAGGACATCGACGAGACGTTCACCTACCTGCTGCAGGCGGGCTGGCACAAGTTCAAGCTGTACTTCATGTGCGGCTTCGCCGGCGAGGCGCCGGAGGCCGTCGACGACATCGCGGCGCTGATCAGCCGCCTGCTGGGCCTGAGCTGGACCCACGGCCAGCGCCGGCCGCGCATCACGCTCTCGCTGGCGGTGGTGGTGCCCAAGCCGCATACGCCGCTGCAGTGGCAGGCGCTGGACCGGCCCGAGATCACGGCGGCCAGGCAGCAGCGGCTGCTGGACGGCCTGCGGCGTTACCGCAAGCTGGTCGACGTGAGCTGGCACGATTACGAGCAGGCGGCGATCGAGGCGCTGCTGGCACGCGGCGGCCGCGAGTGCGCAAACGTGGTCGAAACAGCCTGGCGCCGCGGGCAGATCCTGCAGAGCGACAACTTCAGCTTCCCGCAGTGGCTGGCGGCGATGAACGAGTGCAACGTCAGCCTGGAGCACGAGGTGTACCGCACGCGCGCGCAAGACGAAGTGCTGCCCTGGGAGCACATCAGCCGCGACGTGGACAAGAGCTTCCTGTGGGGCGAGTGGCAGGCCTACCTGCGCGGCGAGGACGGCCCGCCATGCACGGAGGAATGCAGCGGCTGCGGCGTGGGCTGCGCTGCGCCGGTATTCAGCATGGAATAGCAGCGCTGGTAGCACGGCGCAATCGCCCGTGGTTAGCGCAGGAACTTCTCGCGCTCCTGCTCGGCGTCGATCTCCTTGCCTTCGATCAGCGGCTCTTTCAGGCCGGTGTAGACGTGGAAGAAGTCCAGGTTGCGGCCCTTGACCATGGTGTAGTAGAAATCGCCCGCCGTGCGCGTGCGCATCTCGCGCTTGTACTCCTCGACCAGCGCGTCGACCTTGTCCGCCTCGGTGGTGAAGAAGATCACTTCGTCGGAGGTCTGCATGAACTTGTCTCTGAGGAATACCCAGCGGTTGGTCTGCGGCAGCAGCCGCTCAGACGCAGTCTCGGGCGGCTTGGGCTCGGTCTTGACGTAGATCTCCCAGCGCTGGAACGCCGGCGTCTTGGGCGGGAAGCCGGTTTTGGCATAGTAGAACCATTCGGGCTGGCTCCACACCTGGAACAGCGCCGGGAAGAAGCCGATTAGCCAGCGGACGACCATCATGCCGCACCTCCGCGATTGATAGATTATATCTGACCCGCTGCCCAATGCCGCCAGTATGCCCGTTGACGATGAGTTTCATTCTCAGCCGCCACACCCGCAGCTCACGCGTGCAGCTACATCGCAAAGCGCATGATGCGCGCGCCAACCCACTTCGCCCAGCCGTGCAGCGCCAGCTGGCGCAGGCGGGGATCGGCCGCGATGCCGGCGCGCAGGCAGGCGCTGCCCAGTCCGGCCAGCGCCGGGCGCAGCACCAGCGCGGCGTCACGCGGACTGCGGCCTTCGAGAATCGCCTCCGCCACCAGCTGCGCGCTGAGCAGGGCGCGGCTGATGCCCTCGCCGGAGAACGGGCTGACCAGCCCCGCCGCCTCGCCGATGGCCCACAGCCGCCCGCCGCCGTACCACAGATCGGCCAGCGAGTTGAGCGCCGTCAGCCGCGCGCCGTACACGGAACCCACGCAGATGATTTCGCAATACTCGAGCTGCTCAAGCAGCGGCTGCACCAGCTGATAGGCTGGCTGGCGCAGCGGCGGCACGGCGGCCATGCCCAGCAGCCAGCGCCGCGCTGTTTTGGGAATCGCCCAGGCGAAGAACGGCGCAAACGGTTGAGCATAAAATACGTGGTGTACTGGCCAGGCGCATCGGAAATCAACCTCGGCTTGCAGGCAGTGCAGCATCGGCGGCGGGCTGTGCCCGGCCAGCCGCCGCGAGAGCGCCGCACTGCCGCTGGCGTCGATCACGTGCTGCGCGCAGTAGATGGCCGCCGCAGTGACGACCTCGGTTCCCGCGGCCGCCTGCCGCAACTCCAGCACGCGCGTGTCGTTAAGCAGCTGTGCGCCCGCCTGCTGAGCCCGCTGCTTCAGCCAGGCGTCGAAACCGCCGCGGTCAATGTTGAGGTAATGCGGGTTGTAGGCATAGGCTGTATCGCGGGGCATGTTGTCCAGGTCGAACAGGTGCAGCATCTGCGGCTGCTCCTCGGCCAGCAGCTGAGCAGGCGGACTATCCGGTAGCAGGGACTGGGCGCGCGTGTTCAGCAGCCCGCCGCAGAGCTTCGCCCGCCGGCCGCTGCCCGCGTCGAGCAGCAGCACGGACAGGCCGCCGCGCGCTAAAAGCTCGGCGCAGCGCGCGCCCGCCGGTCCGGCGCCGAGCACCACCACCTGATAGTCCAGGCTGGCCATGGGCACATTATCGCCCAGCGCGCGCCGTATAATGGCGCCGTGGGCCGCGGTAAGTCCTTTGATTGGTGGCTGTTCGCAGTGGGGCTGGTGCTCTCCATCTCCGGGCTGGTTTACATCTACTCCGCGACCTGGGTGCCGCCCGACCCGCCGGGCCCGAACTTCCTCGATCAGTACGGCCATCTCGGGCTGGCGGTCAGGCAGGGGCTGTTTCTGATCTTCGCGCTGCTGGTGTTCAGCCTCGTGCGGCGCTTCAACTGGGGCACCAAGCCCGAGAGCTGGCTGTGGTTCTACGTCCCCGTCGCGGCGCTGCTGGCGCTGGTGCTGGTGATCGGCAGCGTCAAGGGCGGCTCGCAGCGCTGGCTCAGCCTGGGCGCGGTGGACCTGCAGCCCAGCGAGTTCGCCAAGCTGGGCCTGATCCTGATCCTCGCCTGGCTGTACAGCGCCGAGCCGTCGGTCGTGCGCAAGCGCTACGCCCTGGCCCTGAGCCTCACCGCATCGCTGCTGCTGCTGGTGATGCTGCAGCCCGACCTGGGCACGAGCATGGTCTTCCTGTTCATCTTCTTCGTGATGAGCCTGTTCTCGTCGGTGCCGCGGCGCTGGATTCTCATCACCGCGCTGGGCCTGGTGCTGCTGTCGGTGCCGGCGTGGTTCATGCTGAAGGACTATCAGAAGGCGCGTATCACCGCCTTCATGAATCCCAGCTCCGATCCGCAGGGCAGCGGCTACCACCTGCTGCAAAGCCGCATCGCCGTGGGCAGCGGCGGGCTGACCGGCAAGGGCTTCCTGCGCGGCACGCAGGTGCGCGGCGGCTTTATCCCGGTGATCGAGAGCGACTTCATTTTCGCGCTGGTGGCCGAAGAGTTCGGGTTCGTCGGCTGCGTCTACCTGCTGCTGCTGTACTTCCTGCTGCTGGCGCGCATCCTCGCGCTGACGCGAGACGCCAAGACGGCCTACGAGCGCTTCATCTGCTACGGCGCCTCGGCGATGATCGTCTTCCACGTCTTCATCGCCGCCGGCATGACGATCGGCCTGACGCCGATCACCGGCATCCCGCTGCCGCTGGTGGCCTACGGCGGCAGCTCGCTGCTGACCACCTGGACGCTTTCGGCGATGTGCGAGTCGGTGTTCGCCAACAGCCGCCGCGAGTTCCGCAGCCTGCGCTACCGCCGCTAGCGCCGGCTCAGATGCCGCGGCGCAACTTAACGATCTGTGCCAGCACGAAGCCGGGCCAGAAGTTGTTGAGGATGGCCGCGAACGTCGCGCCGGGGTGCGGGTAGGCCGTCGGGCGCGGGCGCAGCATGACGCCCACGATGCAGCGCGCGACGTGCGCTGAGCTCTGCTCGGCAGACAGGATGCGCACCAGCAGGCTGCTGCGGCGCTTGATCCCCGACAGCGAAGAGGTGATCGTGCCGTCGGTGCGGTCGAGGACCGCCCGGCTGAAGTCGCTGAGCGTGCTGCCGGGGTAGACCGTGGTGATCATGATGCCGCTGCCCGCCAGCTCCTGGCGCGCCACGTCGCCGAGGCCCGAGAGCGCGTGCTTCGCCGCCACGTAGCCGGCGGCGAAGGGGAAGCCCGCCTTGCCGCCGACCGAGCTGACGTCGATCACCTGCCCGCTGCGCTGGTGGTCCTGCCAGTGCGGGATCACCGCCTGGTAGCCCCACAGCGAGGACAGGCAGTTGACCTTGTACTGCTCGAGCATGTCATCCTCGGCGGCCTGCAGCACGCGGTGGCGAATGCCGTGGCCGGCGTTGCTGACCCACACGTCGATCTCGCCGAAGCCGGCGCGCGCCGCCGCGGCCAGCGCTAATACCTGCTCGCGCTGGGCGACGTCGCACACCGCCACCTGCGCCTGCCCGCCGGCCTGGCGCACCTGCTCGGCGACCTGCTGAAGCAGCTCGCAGCGCCGCGCCGCCAGTGTCAGCCTGCAGCCCTGCGCACCCAGCTGGCGCGCCAGTTCCGCGCCGATGCCTGCCGAGGCGCCGGTGATGACGATGTGCTTGCCCGCTAGCTTGGACATGATGCGTATTGTAGTGGCCGAGTCTCAGCTACTCGTAGCGCAGGCAGTCGATGGGTTTGAGCAGCGCGGCCTTCATCGCGGGATAGACGCCGAACAGCAGGCCCACGCTGAGGCTGAAGCCCACCGCCAGCAGCACCGTGAGCGGCGTGATGTACGGCTGCCACTTCACCAGCAGGCAGAAGCCAATGCTGCCGGCGATGCCCAGGACGGTGCCCACTGCGGCGCCGACCACGGTCTGCACCAGCGCCTCGGCGATGAACTGCCAGAGGATGTCGCGCCGCCGCGCCCCCACCGCGCGGCGCACGCCGATCTCGCGCGTGCGGGCGATGACCTGCATCAGCATCACGTTCATGATCCCCGTGCCGGCAACCAGCAGCGCCACGCTGGAGACGCCGATCATCAGCCAGCGGAAGATGCCCAGCGTGTTGTCCAGCACGCCCGTCAGCTCGTCCACGGAGCTCACCGAGAAGTCCGCCAGCTCGCCGGGCGCCAGCTGCGCCACCTGCCGCAGCGCCTCCTGCAGCTCGCGCTGCGCGGTCTTCAGCGGCACGCCCTTCCTGACGCGGGCCATGATGCTGTGCACGCCGGGGATGTCGTAGAGCTCCTGCGCCGTGGACAGCGGGATGAACACGCGTTCGTCCATGTTCTCGAAGCCCACCATGCCTTTCTTCTGCATTACACCGATGACCGTGAAGCGCTCGCCCTTGATCACCAGGCTCTGGCCAAGCGGATCGCCGCTGCCGAACAGCGCGGCGGGCACGCTGGCGCCCAGCACGCAGACGCGCGCGTGCTGCGTCTCCTCATCGGCGCTGAAGAAGCGGCCGCGCGCCGGGCGGTGATTGCGGATGTCGGGGTAGCCGGCGGATGTGCCCTCGATGGTGGTGAAGCTGCGGCTGGCTCCCACGCCGACATGGCCGGGCAGCATCAGCACGCCGGTGGCCAGGTCAATCGCCGGCAGGCGCTCCACGGTATCGAGGTAGCTCTGCGGCAGGAATGCGCTGGCATTGCTGCGCTGGAAAGTCGTGTTACCGGACTGGGCGAACGGCAGCACGAACAGCGTGTTGGCGCCCACCTCGCGCAGCACACGGAATGTCTGCTGGCGCGCCGTGTCGGTGACGCTGATCAGCGCGATGATGTTGGCCGCGCCGATGGCCACGCCGATCACGGCCAGCAGGCCCGTGGCGTCGAGATGCAGCCTTAAGCCGCGAAACAGACTGTAGCGTGACCGGCGCACCGGCGTGTATTAAAGCATGCGCCGCCGCGGCGCGCGCGGCATCTCGATGATGCTACAATCGCGGCGGGGATGGCCCAGTACACTGTCTTTACGATCGGGCATGGCCAGCTGACCTGGGATGCCTTTGCGCGCCTGCTCAGCCCGCATCACGTGGAAGTGCTGGTCGACGTGCGCAGCTTTCCCTACGTCGAGGCAGCGCCCTGGTTCAACCGCGACCGGCTGGAGCATCTGGCGCGCAGCGAGGGGCTGGAGTATCTGTGGCTCGGCGGGCACCTCGGCCCGCTGACCGACGACGGCCGCGTGGACTACATCGCCAAGGAGCGCGAGCCGCGTTACCGCGAAGGCATCAGCACGCTGCTGACCCTGGCCGCCGAACGCATCGTCTGCCTGCTGGCCGCCCAGGCCGACCCGATGCTCAGCCATCGCCACCACCTGATCGCCCAGACGCTTCTGAAACACGACGTCGGCGTGGTGCACCTGCTGGAGCAGGGCGGATCGATGCCGGCGCAGGCGGACCTGTTCCACAGCCACGCCTGATCGCAGGCCGCCGAGGCGCATCCACGGCGCGCACTGCGCTAGTTCCCGCCGATCGCCCAGCTGGGGGTGCCCTGCTGTTCGCGGCTGGGCCGGTTGGGCAGGCCGTCGGATCCAGGCTCCGTGCCAGTGTGCTGCACAAAGGAGAGAATATCGCGCGCCACGGTCTGCGTCGGGCAGAACGCCAGGTTGGCCAGCACGACCAGCACCATGCCCGTGTCGGGCTGGTAGTACAGCTCCGTGCTAAAGGACAGCGTCTCGCCGCTGTGGCCAAAGGCCCGTCCGCCCGGCAGGTCAAACATCGTCAGCCCCAGGCCGTAAGTGCCGCCGCTCTCCACCGGCACGCCCTGCTGCATCAGCGCCAGCGAGCCGGGCTTGAGCAGCTGGCCGCTGAACAGCGCCGTAATAAACCGCGTGAGGTCCTGCGCGTTGCTGATCAGCGATCCCGCCGCCCAGGCCAGCGAGGGATTCTCCCAGGCCGTGCGGTCGCGGTACTGCCCGCGGGCCAGGGCGTAGCCGTGCATCTCCGAGGCGGGCAGCTGGTCGAAGCCTGCGAAGTAGGTACGTGTCAGGCCCAGCTTGTCGATGATGCGCTGATGCAGCTGCTGAGCATAGGTCGAGCCGGTCACCTGCTCGATGATCTTGCCCAGCAGGATGTAGTTCGAGTTGCTGTAGTGGAATCCAGCGCCAGGCGCGAAGTACAGCGGCTGCTGGCCGACGTAGTCGATGATCTCCTGCGGCGAGTAAGTCTGCGCGGCCACCAGCGGCACCAGCTCGATCGGCAGGCGCATATCGGCGTAGTCCCAGATGCCGCTGGTATGGTTCAGCAGCATCCGCAGCGTGATCGCCTGGCCGCCGGGGAACTGCGGCTGGTACTTGCTCAGTGGGTCGTCGAGGCTGAGCTTGCCCTGTTCAGCCAGCTGCAGCACGATCACCGACGTAAACATCTTGGTGATACTGCCGACGGGGAAGCAGTCGTCGGGCTTCACGGGCACGTTCTGCTGCAGGTTGGCCACGCCGCTGGCCAGCGCCACCAGCTCGCCGCCAGGCTGCCGCAGCGCCACGACCAGTCCCGGTACTTTGGCATCCAGCCGCGCCTGATCAACGACATCCTGCAGGCTAAGCGAAGGCGCAGCGCTGGTGGCTGACTGCGCAGCCCAGGTGGCTGAACCGCCGGCCAGCACGACCAGCACAACAGAGATAAGCTGAACCAGCATCATCCTCGGACGCACGGCCGAAAGACGTCTGGCAAGCTGGGGATGTGCGAAAGACGCAAGGTTCAATATTCTGCTCCTGCCCGTTCAGCGGCCTGCTACTTGCGCATCCAGCTGGGCTTGTAAGTGGGATCCATTGTCCACAGCTCGTTCTCCGCGCAGCGCGCCAGCGAGTGGCGCGGATCAAGCTCGATGACTTTCAGGAAGGTCTGCCGCGCATCGTCCATGCGGTTCAGGTTTTTGTAGACAAAGGCCAGGTCGGTGAGTACCTGGATATCATCGCCGGAGTGCTCAAGGATGTCCTTGAGCAGGCGCTCGGCTTCGGCGAAGCGGCCGAGATCGAACAGCGCCGTGGCCACTTTGGCTTGTGAGGCAAACGTCGGATCGGCTTGGTGCAGCGCCAGGGCCTCATCGTAAGCTCGCTGTTTGCGCCGTGAATCACCCTCGCGAGCCGTCGCTTTCGCATCACCAAATAAATGCCGATAACTCATCGTTGACCAGTCACTCCATCCATTCAGCCGTGCCACCCGGTTCCGGGTTTCGCGTTTCGAAACTATTCCCGCCCTTTTGACCGGCAAGTTCGCAAAAGTCAGATCATCAGCGCGCCGCCATAATCCCCAAGCGTCGCGTACTGAGTCTCCAACAGCCGGATCGGTTAGCTAATATACCCTGCGCCGACCAACCTGCAAACTTGACTATTTGAATGCAGCCAGCCCGGCCAGCTTGCCCTTGCGCTGCTGCAACGGGCATGCTTATTGTACCGGAGAACCGGCCGGTGCCGAAGCAGCTGAGCGCTTAAAATCAAATCCCAGCTCGGGCGTGGCATACGGGTCGGGCAACAGCAGCCCATTCATCGCCCCGTCAGCGGCAGGATACAGTACCGCCAGGCTGAGCCTGGTACTCTGTTTCAGCTTGCCGACGAAGTACCCCTGGACGTACTGGCCGTCAAACTGGCCCTTGCCGCCATCTATAGATAGCGTAAGCTTGCCGCCTTCGCCGTGGGCGTTAGCCACAACTCCAGTCATTCCGGCAACATCCCCCAGCCAGCTGCCGGACTCGTCGGGAGCAGTCTGAGGAGCTTGGTCACTCAACCGCGCATAGACCATCACGTTGGTCTTGCTGTCGGTCAGTACCAGCAGGTCGCCATCGACTATAAACTTGAGGTTTTCGACGCGCTCGGCGTCGCCCGCTTTCTGGCCTGCGGACTTATCCGCCAAGCCGATCTCCGTGTCGCGCCCCGGAGTTTTAGACAGCAGGCCCACTTCCTCGTCACGCCCCAACCCCAGCGGCGCAATCTTGCTTAAGCCATACTCCACAGCGCTGCGCGGCGAGAACCTGATCTGCACCGTGTTGCCGTGAACTTCATACTTGGCGTTCATCGCGGCGACTTCCCAGCCGTTCTCGATGCGAATCCACAGGTTATTGCCGTCCTGGATGAAGCGGACGCGGTGGCCGTTCTCCCACGTGCTCTCCTCCACGCCGCTATCATTGCGTCCGAACAGCGCAAACCAGGTGCCAGCCAGCGTGGGATCGGCGGGTGTGCGCGGGTGCGCGGCCGCTTTCTCGGCATGAGTCTTGCCAGCAGTGGCAGTGTCAGCTCCGGACTGCGCCGTGGCGGCGTTCTGGCCGCCGGCGTTGGTCTGCCCAGCTGCTGCGTCACCGGTCTGCTTGGCCGGCTTGTTGCAGGCGGCCAAACCAAGCACCAGGCTGAGCAGGAATAGCGTGAGCGCCGTAGATACCCGCATGCTACACCTCGATCTAATCGCTACTAGATGATAACACCATACCCCATCCAGTAGACGCCGCAACACGCGGAAGGTTACGCGGCTAGCCGGAATGTGCCGCATCTTTACCTGCCGCATCGCGCGGGCTGCGCGGCGCCGTGCCATGCAGGCTGAAGTGGATGAACAGGCAGGCCAGGCCGATGCCGCCAGGCACCAGCGCGAAGCCGATCAGCCGCCAGGCGCCCGCCAGTGCCTGCGCCGCCCAGATTCCCAGCACCATCGACAGCGCGGTGGCCAGCAGGATGATGCCGGCCTTCAGATTGCCCTGCGGGTCACCGGCCTCGCGCTCGTCCAGCTCAAAGCTGATCGAGCGTGGGTCGATGTCTTTATCCAGCGCTTTTTCGTACAGGCTGGCGAGGCGCTCGTTGCGCCGCGCGCGCAGCCACATGCCGTAAAGGAGGATAAACACCCCGGCGGCGACTAGCAGCAAGAATCCTAAAGCTCCGCGTTCCATGCTTGCAACCTCACTTAATAGAGCGTCATGCAGCCCGCGCGAGTTTCAAACGCTCATTGTAGCCTGCCGCTGGTCCTGCGGTACCGGCCCGCTGCCAGGCCGCATGATCCTGCTGTAGCCGGCAGCGCTGAAGGCTGAACGGTTCGCGCGACGCCCAAGTGAGTCCAAACGCGACTTTGCGGGCCGTAAACCGGCAACCTGCAAATAACAGGCAACTGGTACCCCACATTTTCTGTAGACCGGCTAGAATACCAGTGACCGATATGCCAGGGCCAGCCGGAAAGGCGAGCCGGGGCAGCACCCATGGCGGCGGTCGACGAGTTCGGATACTGTGTTACTAGTAGCATTGCGATGAGGTATCATCTATAGCAGGAGTTCTCTGATCCTGTGGGCGAAGGAGAATCAATCATGAAACGCAACCTCATTTACTTAGCGCTGTTCGTGATCCTGACTGCAGTCTTGGCGGGCTGCGGCGGGCACAGCACGCCAATCACTCCCCCGGACGGCTTCGACAAGCTGACGGCGCGCCTGGTGGGTGGCGATGGCCAGCCGCTGGTCGGCGTCAGCGTGCGCGTCGAGGGACATGACACGGGCGTGACGACCGACGCGAATGGCAGCTTCAGCCTGCCCGCCTCCGCGTTCCCCAACGGGGCGGATGCGAGCAACCAAATGAGCTTCGGCCGCGGCGGATTCGTCATCGGCACGATGGAGCTCGTACCGGCCACCGATCCCGATCCCGAGATCAAGTTTGACCCGCCGAATCCTGGCACGGGTGGCGAAGGCACCGGAAGCATCTCGGGCCACGTCTATGAGAACAGCGCGGACGCGAGCGGCAACCTTACTCCGCTGGCTGATGTCGAGGTGACGCTGTTCAGCATTGATCTCGGTGGCGTCTACCAGACGACCACGGATGCCGATGGCGCCTATAGCTTCGCGGACATCGCCGCCGGCCACTGGCAGATGACAGCCAACCTTGCTGGCTATCATCCTGAAATGGCGATGATCGTGCTGGGCGACGGCGTGGACCTGGTCTACGACTTCGGCCTGACGCCCGAGGGCGGCATTCCGGAAGGCGAGGGCATCGTGGTGCGCGGCACCCTGACTGACAGCAAGACCAGCGCGCCGATCGGCGGAGCGTTCATCAGCTGCATGGCTGACACCGGCTACATGGGCATGCCAGAGACGGGCGTCTACAACGACGTGACCACGATGGAAACCGGCCCGGTGCCCGGCGTGGCTGGTGGTTCAGACGGCACGCGCAGCAGCTCCTGCATGCCGTTCATGTACGACCCGCAGTACCAGGAGACGACGACCAACGCTGATGGCACCTTCGAGTTTCCCAACCCGGTCGTCGGCTACAGCATCTGGATGAACTACTACGCCGACGGCTATCTCAACGGCAGCCACTATGAGAGCATCGATGGCGTCGAGAATGACCTTGACTTGGCGCTGACGCTCGATCCGATCATTCCCACCGACATCAGCGGCA
>Ga0315287_10001942_pt1 | contig 19346 bp, 16 predicted proteins | sample YL17G11_0_MG_FD_205037 | JGI IMG/M metagenome (GOLD analysis project Ga0315287, IMG submission 205037) | Sediment microbial communities from Yellowstone Lake, YNP, Wyoming, USA - YL17G11_0 | ecosystem: Environmental > Aquatic > Freshwater > Lake > Sediment | place: USA: Wyoming | collected...
ACCTCTATGGCACGCAGCTTTACCCGCAGCTGGAAAAGCTCACGGGCCAGGCTGTCTCCTGGCATGGCTGCGGCGGACTGCGCCTGGCTATTACCGATGAGGAGGTGAACTGGTTCAAATATGTCTGCGGAGTGTCACGCATTGCAGGCTATGAGTCCGAAATCCTCGGACCTTCGGAAATCAAGCAATACCATCCCTATCTCGAAACCTTCGGTGTGAAGGCGGCTTTCCACACCATCACCGATGGCCATGTGGCTCCTGCCGACATTACCAACGCCATGGCCGCGGGTGCGCGCCAGAAGGGTGCTGAAATCTACCGCCGCACCCAAGTGACGGATATCAAGCAGCTGCCCACCGGCGAGTGGGAAGTGATCACCGACAGGGGCAACATCATTTGCGAGCATGTGGTGAACGCGGCCGGTTCCTACTGCGATGTCGTGGGCTCGTGGACCGGGCACAATGTTCCCATCGCCAACATGCTGCATCACTACATGATCACCGAGCCGCTGCAGGAACTCGTCGACCTCAAGATGGAACTGCCGGTAGTGCGCGACCCCTATTCTCATGCCTATCTTCGCGAAGAAACCAACGGTGTGCTCGTGGGACCCTACGAAACGGAAACCGCTCATGTCTGCTGGGATGGCAAGCCGCCCGCCTGGGATTTCGAGAGTGAACTTGTGGAACCAGAACTGGACCGCCTGCTGCCCTGGCTGGAGCGCGCCACGGAACGCTTGCCCCTGTTTGGCAAGGCCGGACTCAAGTCGGTTATTTCAGGCGCCATCACCCATACGCCGGACGGCACCTATCTCTCGGGCCCGGCGCCGGGTCCCAAGAACTATTGGATGCATTGTGGCGCTTCCATCGGCATTTGCCAGGGCGGTGGTGCCGGCAAGTACCTTGCCCAGTGGATGGTGCATGGCCAGGCTGAAATTAACATGCGCGAGTTCGACCCCCGGCGCTTCGGCAATTGGGCGACCAAGGACTACACCACGGAAGTGTCCATCGCCGACTACCACCACATGTATTATTGCTACAAGCCTGGAGAGCAGCACCACGTGGGCAGGGGTCTGCGCAAGTCCTCCCTGTTTGAAAAGCTAAAATCCCATGGTGCGCAATTTGCACAGATCTTCGGTTGGGAACGACCGCGCTGGTACGACAGCTCAGGCAAGGGCGAGGCGTTCTCCTACAAGCGCTCCAACTGGTTTGACGCGGTGCGCGAGGAGGCCAAGGCGGTGCGCGAGCGTGTGGGGTTGATGGACCTTTCCACCTTCTCCAAGTTCGAAGTGAAGGGCAAGGACGCCTACGCATTTCTTGATCGCATTTGCGCCAACAAACTCCCGACGAAGGATGGCGGCATCATCCTGGGCCACCTCCTGAATGCCAACGGCTTCATTGAATCCGAAATCACCGTGACGCGTCTTGGCGCAGAACATTTCTATGTGTTGTCTGCGGCCGTCGCCCAGTTACACGACAAGGACCAGTTGGAGTGGCGCAAGGTGGCAAATGAGTCCGTCACCATTACCGACGTGACGGATGACTATGGCGTGCTGGTGCTGGCGGGCCCCAAGGCCCGTGATGTTCTCAAGCAATGCACCGCAACCGATCTTGCCGACTCCTCGTTCCGCTGGCTCACCGCCCAAGTGGCCAAGGTTTCAGGGATTGCAAATGTGCGGCTGCTGCGGGTCAATTATGTAGGCGAATTGGGGTGGGAACTACACGTTCCCATGGCTGAAATGCCTAAAGTTTTCGATGAACTGTTAAGTGCTGGCAAATCCTATGGACTGAAATTGTTTGGCACCTACGCCATGAACAGTCTGCGCATGGAAAAGTCCTACCGCGGCTGGGGTTCGGAACTCACCAGTGAAGTCGACATGTTTGAGGCCTCCATGGACCGCTTCATCCACCTCGACAAGGCGGATTTCATCGGCAAGGCCGCCACCCTCTCCATGCACCAACGCGGCCCCCGCATGAAGCTTGTGTGCTTTGAGGTGGCAAATACCGATTCGGACTGCGTGGGCAATGAGCCCGTTTTCCAGGGCGACAGGATTGTGGGCCTGACTACCTCCGGCGCCTTCGGGTTCGCGGTCAACTCGTCCTTGGCCTTCGCCTATGTCGACCCCAAGCTTACCGACCCAGGCACGCGGCTCGACGTGCTAATGTTCGGTGAAAAAAGGAAAGCAACAGTCATTCCGGAGTCCCCTTGGGATCCAGCCAATGCCAGGTTGAAGGCCTAGGGCTCGCTCTTAGAGCGACGTCAAATTCTTGGTAGGCGGAATGTCTTCCCAAGAATTTCCTGCCGCAATGATGCAGGTCTTTCCTTCCGGCGAGGTCATCAGGATTGTCCAGGTGCCAGCTTCCGACGTGTAGATTTCAAGGAGGTTGTTTTGCCCGGCGATGGCGAGTGCCTTGCCCTGCTCCTCAAACTTTTCGTTCAAGGCCTTTATAAAATCTGCCCTGCTTCCGCACACGGAAGCAGCCTGGGCCTGGCTTGTGAAAGCCACGGCAACTGCTAACGCACACACCAAGTTAAGCCTAGTCATAATACTCCTCCAGTCTCGCCGTCCGAGGCGCCGCCGGAGGAATCTCACCCCCTGAAGGTCAGGCAGGCCCCGGAGCGGTTATGCCGATTTGATCGTTCATACGCAGCTCCAAATACTCAGTGTGGTCATCATGCGCCCAAACCGTAAACGAATTGCGAACAATGGTATGATGGGTTAGCAAGGCAGCATGCCCGCCTCCCACCCCAAGCCCCTCATCGGAATTACCCTCATGATCGCCGCGATGCTGGTGATGCCGTTCCTTGACGTGGTGGCCAAATTCCTCGGCCAGCAGAACGTGCCCATCGTCGAAATCGTCTGGGGGCGCCTGGTTTTCGGCACACTATTGACGGCTCCACTGGTCATCCGCAGCGAGGGCCTCAAGGGTCTTGTGCCGCAACAGGCGCATTTGCACGTAGCCCGCGCTATCCTCGTTGCCTGCGCGACGGGCCTGTTCTTCTGGGCGCTCAAGTACCAGGGCATTGCCGAAACACTTTCCATCTACTTCGTGCAACCGCTGGTCGTCACCATGCTGTCGCCCCTGATTCTCGGTGAAACGGTGGGCTTGCGGCGTTGGCTTGCGGTCATCGTGGGCTTCATGGGAACCCTGATCATCATCCGCCCGGGGTTTCAGGACGTGAACCCCGGCATGTTGATGGCATTGGGTGCGGGCACAGCTTCGGCAATCTACATGCTGATTTCACGCATTCTCGCCGGCCAGAACCGTGCCAGTGCGTCGACATTCCATACCAGCCTTGCAGGTGCCGTGATCGTCTCCGTTGCCCTGATTTACTTCTGGCAGACACCCACCTTGCAGCAGTGGTTTATGTTTGTGCTGCTGGCCTTCTTCGCGACCCTTGGCAACTACTTGGCGATCCGCGCGCTGGAATACGCCGAGGCGTCGCTGCTGGCCCCCTTCGGCTATACCGAGATGATCAATGCTGTTTTGGCAGGCTGGTATTTCTTCGGCGACTTTCCCGATGCCTGGACCTTTACGGGTGTTGGCATTCTCATCGTCTGCGCAATCTACCTATCCTACCGTGAGCGCATCAAGAAAACGGCGCAGTCCTACCAAACGAATGATATTGCCCTTTAGTTGGCCAAGGACTTTTCAATGCGTCGGTCGCGAATGAACCACAACACGGCAACCGCAAAGTAAATAGTAATGGAAATCCATGGATTGAAAAATGCCAAGGCTACGGCCGTCGCATAGAGGACGACAGAAAGCCTCCCCGTGAGGTCGGATCCAATGGCCTTGGCAATATTCGAATCCTAGCCGTGGAATTCGAGGATTTTCATGGTGAGAATGCTGTGGGCTGCCCCGGCTAGCAGGAGGTTCAAGCCGAACATGATCACCGGCCGCTCGCAAAATGGTTCGCGCCCATCCAGGCGGTCGTGAATGGTACAAGCTATAGCCAGAGCAGCAGATGCAGGTTAGCCAAGAGGATTTTTCCGTTGACGCGCTTTACGGTGCGCAACAGATGGTGATGGTTGTCCCAGTAGATCCCGATGTTGACGAAGCTCAGCACATAACTGAGGAAAACAGCCGATAACTCCATCAGCGCTTCGAGCATCGGTTCACTGGGGTTTTCAGCTCAAGAACCATGATCGTGATGATGATCGCAATCACGCCATCGCTGAATGCCTCTATGCGCCCTTTGCCCACGTAATTCTCTCTTAACCGATAAATCCAACTCCACTGTGCGAACCATCACAATAGGGCTTGTTGGCGGAATGACCGCACCGGCACAGAGCTGTTTTTGTCACCCGATTTGTCGTGCGTCCTGTACCGCTTACGACCTCCAGGTTGCCACTCACCAGCAAGGGCCCATTTCTGGAAGACTTGATGTTCAAATCTCCATTGCGGGCTTCCAGCAGTTGGGACTCTTGAGTTTCGGGTTCGCCGGTCGCAGCAAACCCAGCCGCGGTGTGGCTGCCATCGCAAAACGGCTTTTTCTTAGATTGCCCGCAACGGCACAGAGTCGCGCGGAAGCCTTCCTCCACACCGTCAATCTTGAGTGGTGCGTGAAAGGCAAGCGGTCCACTTTCCCTCACCCGCACGGCATTGACGATGGGTGCTGTTTCGCCCGCTGTGCCATCCACCCGGACATAACGGATAGCCCCTGACGGACAGTTGTGGGCAAGTTGTGCCATGGCATCTGAATTTGCCCTGTCGGGGTGGATCCATTCTCCCTTGACGTTGGGCACGAACACATCGGGCCGGTCGAGAACGCAGTTGCGCGAATGGATGCAGCGGCTGCCGTCAAAATTAATGATGAACTCGCGCCCGACTACTGTTTCAACTGACATGACATTCCTCAAATCCAATAATTACTACTATTGGGTGGGGAGTGTAGTTTGAAAAAATTCAGTGCGCAACTGCAGGCGTTGTCCGGTCACGCAGTTTCAGCAGGTACCAGACGACGGCCACGCCGAGCGCCTTGCTGAGAACTTCCGTGGTGAAGGCAGCCGGTGTGAGGTAGCCCGCAAGGTACTGGAAGGCCAGCGTGTCCAGCGGCACCGACAGAAGGCTTGATATCAGGATGCGAGACTGAAGGGGGCGCTTGGTGAAGGAATAGATCGCCCAGTCAGCCATTTCAGAAAGCACGAAGGCTGTAATGCTGGCTACCGCGATGGCGGGATCGACCATCAAATAGGTGATGATCCCAGCAAAGAGGGTTGCCAGCAATACCTTGTGGCCAACCTCACGCTGTGCATAATCACGCAGTACAAACACGAAACCAACAATGACGTTGGCGATATAGAGGTCACCGAAGGGCGTTGTCCATGGAGCCATAATCGTAAACGTCCAGTTTACCAGGACGATGCAGACAACGTAAAGGGCGACCCACACAGTGTTAGCCTACAATTTCGGATGCTTTGAAGTTCATCTTGATTTCCTTCTTGGCATTCTCGGCGCTGTCTGAACCATGCACCGAGTTGGCGTCGATGGATTCGGCAAAGTCCTTGCGGATGGTGCCTGGGGCAGCATCGGCGGGGTTGGTTGCCCCCATGATCTCTCGGTACTTGGCTACCGCGTTGTTGCCTTCGAGAACCTGCAACACGACGGGACCAGAGGCCATGAACTTGACCAGGTCCTTGAAGAAGGGTCGCTTGGCATGCACGGCGTAGAATTTCTTGGCATCAGCCAGCTTCCACTTGACACGCTTCTGGGCCACGATGCGAAGGCCAGCGGCTTCGATCTTGGCATTGATTGCGCCCGTCAGATTGCGGCGGGTTGCATCGGGCTTGATGATCGAAAAAGTACGCTCGGTTGCCATGAGTCATTCCTGTTGATTAAATGGATTGGGCCGCCTTTTAGAGGCGGCCCTAAAGACTTGCAAGTGCTGTGACGCTTTATTCTTCTGCCTGGCCGATCAGGGCCGTGGCACGGCTTACCGAAACCCGGCGGTTTTCCTGTTCGGCCTCGGCTGTTGGAATCTTCAGGTAGCGCTCGCCGTAACCTATAGTCTTCAGGTTTCTGTCCGGAATGACATAGTAGGTGGTCAGCGCCTTCTTGATTGCCTCAGCACGCTGGCGCGACAGGGCGAGGTTGGCAGCATCCGAACCCACTGCATCCGTGTGGCCTTCAATCAGGAACACTTCGCGGGGATGTGCCGTCAGGATGCGTTCGATGATGGCACCCAGCCGGTCAAGGTTGGACACTTCTTCAGCCCTCACGAAGGCCTCGTTGAAACCGAAATGCACCGTATCGATTTCGATGCGGGGCAGTGCCGCCCTGAGATCAGGTGAAGCTTCGACTTCCTGCACCGTATAGCGGCGGGTGATCTTCTTGCGGGGCGGTGCAATCAGCACATCCTGCAATTCCGCATCATCGACTTCGGCCGCATAGACATCAACCATGCCGTCATCTTCCTGGTAGCGTGAATCATCGAGCATGATGTCATCCTGGCCGGCATAGTATTGAGCGCGCAGCTCAGCTTCGCGCAGACGGCGCTCGCGCATCAGGCGCTGTTGCAACTGATACTGGTCACGCTCCATGACCGCACGCCAATAGAACCGCTGCTGCTCTTCGTAGCGTTGGTCATAGGTGGCCTGGCGGTAAACCTCGAGGCGGCGGCGGAGTTCATAATCTTCCAGATCGTCAGATGGCCTGCGGTCGTTGAGTACAATCTCAATGGACACGTTGATGTCACTCTTCTCAGTGCGCGGTGGGCGCGCCTTAGAGGGCGGTGGCGGTATCGAACCTGGCTGTCCGGTGGCAGCTGGTGGCGGAGCAGTTTCGGCCACGGCAACCCGGTTGCGCAGGATATCCCGCTCAGCCTTCAGTTTCTTGCGGAGTGCCCTTTCGGTATTGCGGGACAGCTGGTTGCTCGCCATCAGCTCGCGGATGCCATCCAGCCGTTTGCGCAAATCAGCGTCACTGAGTTTATCTGCCGGCTGCGGGTCGTCCAGGAATGCCTTTGCCTTTGCCTCGGCTTCAGGAGTTCCGGCATTGCCGTCCAATTTCTCGGTTTGGGCCTTGTCGACTGCAACCGGCGCAGCAGCTGCCGCTGCAGGTGGCGTGGCCGGCACTTCCACTACCTTCGGCGGCGGTGGAGGCAACGGTGCCGTTGGCGCAACTTCAATGACCGCAGGAGGCGGTGGTGGAACGGCAGCATCACCCGTGGCTGCAGGGGCGGCTGGAGCATTTGGCGTCTTGCTGGCGGCATTCTGGTCGCGCGTCATCAATTCGGTACGTGCTGCCTTGGCTATTTCTGCAAGCTGTGCACGCGTATCATCTGGCAAATTGCCTGACTTAGAAAGCTGGCGGGCCGACTTGAGGCGACCGGTCAGCTCTTCTGGGGTCATTTCAGTCAACGGCCGCGTATCAGCCAAAAGATTTGTCACATCGGCGGGAAGCTCCCCAGCGGCGGGTCCTGGCATAGCAGCCTGCGCTGGCTGCTCGGTGGCAGGCGGTTGCTCTGCAGCGGGTGGCTGTTCAGCCACTGGGGCTGCTATATTGGCGGGCTGATTGGCTTTTGCCGCCTGCTCCTGGCGGGCCACGAATTCGGTGTGTGCCGCCTCGGCGAGGCCTGCCAGCTGGTCGCGCATGTCCTGAGGCAGGCTCTTCATCTTGGCAAACTTGCGCGCCTGCTTGGCGCGCGCATTGAGTTCGTCATTGGCGAGATCAGAAGCGGGCCTGCCATCGCTCAGGAGGGCCAGGACTTCCTGCGGAATTTCTGCGGCAGCCGGTGCTGGCGCTTCGGCGGGCTGGGCAGGCGCCGGTGCTGTTTCAGCTGGCTGCTCAGTGACCGCTGGCTGTGCGGGCGCCTGTTCAGCAGACTTTGCGGCCTGGGATGCCGCCTCGCGGTTGGCAATCTCTGCTCTGGCAGCCTGGAAGATGCCCTGGAGCTGGCCGCGCGTTTCAGACGGCAATCCCATCATCTTTGCATACTGTCGTGCCTGCTTGGCGCGTGAAACGAGTTCTTCTGTCGAGAGTTCGCTCAAAGGACGCGAATCCCCGATCAGGTCCATGACTTCCTGTGGGACCTGTGGAGCGGCTTCTGCAGCAGGTGCTGCTTCTGTCGCAGGTGCCGTCGGCTGTTCAGCTGCAGGCTGGGTTGCGTCCGGATTGTCCTGCCCCAACACGGGTGCTGCAATCAGGGCCAGCGCCAAAAGACTTGACGCCATTGCATTAAATTTCATTTTTCGCCTCCCGAAAGTCCAGCGTGCATGATTTGGCGCTGAAAAGTTGAATGTGGTGGGGTAAGTAGAGATTTTATGCGGCAGAACTATGGGGCAATTTGGCCTGTTTGCCACAAGCATGAACGGTTGCTGACAGCATTTGCTCCATGGCAAGCCTAGATTTAAAGCCGTCCTGCCTCGATAATACGTTTCAAGAAGCCGCGCGTGCGCTCTTCCCTTGGGTCACCAAACACCTGTTCGGGAGGGCCTTCCTCATGGACCACGCCCTCGTAGAGAAAGCACACCTTGGAGGCCACTTCCCGGGCAAAGCCCATTTCATGGGTGGCAAGCAGCATGGTCATGCCCTGCCCCGCCAGGTCCCGCACGATGTTCAGGACTTCTGCCACCAGTTCAGGGTCGAGGGCGGACGTAATCTCGTCCAGCAACATGAGCTTGGGTTCCATGGCCAGAGCCCGCACGATTGCCACGCGCTGCTGCTGACCGCCCGACAGGCGGTCGGGAAATTCCCGTGCCTTCGCCTCGAGGCCAATGCGCTTGAGAAGGACCATGGCTCGATCCTCGGCGGCAGCTTGGTCCATTTTCAAAACCTTGGCGGGAGCAAGCGTCACATTCTCGATGACACTCATGTGAGGAAACAGGTTGAAGCTCTGGAAAACAATTCCGACCTGCTGGCGCAATTTGTTAACATCAATGCCCGGCCCGGAAACGCGATCATCCTCCAAGCGGATTTCGCCGCCCTGGATTTTCTCAAGCCCGTTGATGCAGCGGAGCAACGTTGATTTTCCGCAACCCGAGGGCCCGATGAGACAGACAACCTGGTGCTCTTCGACGCTCAAGTTCAGGCCACGCAGGACACGAACCAGTCCGAACTCCTTGACCACGTCCTTCATTTCAAGAAAAGCCACGTCAGCCCCCTGCCCGTGTGCGTGCGTTGTCGCGCTCAATGAGCTTGTCCACAAAACGGGCCTGCGGGATGGTGATCAGCACAAAGAGAATTGCAACAATGGTCACTGCCGATAGGTTGAAGGCATTGGCCGCAATGATGCGCGACTGGTTGAAAGCGTCGATCACACCAACAACCTGTACAAGGGCGGTATCCTTCTGCAGACCTATGAAATCGTTGAGCAGCGGCGCCATGATGCGGCGCACAGCCTGCGGTATCACCACATAGCGCATGGTTTGCATGTAGGACAAACCAAGTGAACGCGCAGCCGATACCTGGCTCCAGTGAATGCTCTCGATCCCGGAGCGATAGACTTCCGCCACGTAAGCCCCGTAGGTCAAGGTGAGCGCCAGGACACACCACCAGATGACGGGTATACGTGTGGCTGTCTTCAGTTCCATGGGAGACAGCATTGAAAGGTCCGTGAACAGCCCCACTATTTTTGGCACGATGAGTTCGGGCAAGCCCGATATGGGTAGGCCGAAACCGATGAGGTAGAGCGTTACAACCGCGGGAAGCCCACGGAACACATCACAGTAAATGATGGCCAGCGCTCGGATGGGCTGGCCGGCTCTTCCCGGCATCATGCGTGCAAGAGCCACGACGAGGCCCCACACCAGAACCAGAACTTCGGCAATGACAAAGATGAAGACGTTGTTGAAGAGGAAGGACTTGGTCACCTGCCACCACTTGGCGCTCATCAGCGGGAGCAGGAAGAATGTTTTGCCCACGGCCGCATCATTGGTGAGGATGAAGCATATAAAGGCAAGTCCCATCAGGCCAAACACACCCCAGCCGAATGTAAGCCATGCAAGATCACGCGATTCCGCTGTTGCAATGCGCATTTCGACGAGATCATTGCGGGCGGCAGCCCAGCGCGCCCTCTGCAGTTTGCGGTAGGACCTCAGGGCGGGAACGAAGGCAGCCGCGCTGGACCCAATGCAGAGGCCGAAGAGGACCTCCCAACCCGCACCATAAAAATCGAGGCCATGTAACGCTCCCCTCACAAGATTGGTTCCCGCTATCGTCGCAATCACACAAACTGCTGCAAACCAGACTGAAGCGATGCTGATCCATGTTGCCGAATTGGGATATTCGGTTGGTGCTTGAGGTTCGTTCACATTGTTGCCTGAGCGCAGATTGAAACCCCCGCATTGCTTGCGGGGGTTTCACGTTGGTTACTGTGGGAAGTAGGGAACAGTCGCCGGATCCTTGCCCCAGGCGGCGGCAAGATACTTTTCACCCAATTTCGCCATGGTGCCATCGTCAATCATCGCCTTGATGATGGAATCGATGGTGGCCTGGTTGGGAGAACCCTTTTCATAGATGGCGCCATAGCTCTCGCCGGTCTTGAACTGGCCCACAACCTTCGACTTGCCGCTCGTGCTCTTTTCCTCAGCAAGCGTGATTGACGTATCCGTCATGGCCGCGTCAATCTGGCCTGCGCGCAAGGCTGTGAACATGTCCCCCTGGTCGGGATAAACCTGCACATTGGTGAGGCCGAGTTTGTCGGTAGCAAAGGACGCACCGGTGGTGGCCTGCTGAACGCCTACTTTCGCAGACTTCAGGCTGGTTGCATCAACCGGCGCATCCGCACGGGTGATCACGCCAATGTCGGAACTGAAATAGGGAATAGAGAAATCCACCACCTTCTTGCGATCCTCGGTGATGGAGACTTCCGAGAGCGTGAGGTCATAACCAGACGTCTGGCCAGCCACCAGCGGATCCCAACCCACGTTGACAACTTCCAGCTTGTCATACCCGGCGCGCCAGGCGATTTCGGCAGCCATGCAATACTCCATGCCATCCTTGATGGCTTCAGGCGTATCGCCATTCCACCAGATGGGAGCCGGCAATGATACCTGCACGGTGAGTTGGCCGGGCTTGGCAGGAGAAGCAATGGGGATAGACCCCTTGACACCAGTAAGCTCGCAATTGCCAATCATGTCCATCGACATGGCCGATGTGGAAAAAGCTAGTAATGCAGCTAGGGCCAGAATATTACGTTTCATTTGCGCCATTATGAACTCCCTGTTTTGATGTCAACGTGAGCATACACTGAAACGGGCGCCTTGATGCAAGGGGAAATTAACCAGTCCAGCCAAGCCCTTGGGCCACGCAATTCATTGTCATAAGCAGCGGCATGTTCATGCGGCCATCCCGCTTTTCGCCACGCGTTTCCCGCAGCAATTGAACCTGCCAGAGATTGGCGCGATTGACGACCGGGCGGACCCGGTCGAAACGTCGCCGGAAACCCTGGAAACGTTCGCACAGGACCTTGGCTGCCGTAAGCTCTAGGATGGCAGTGCTGGTGCGCCTGTGTTCATGGGTGATGAGTGCGAATATCCGTTCGGCATCATTGCGATCGGGCACCAGTTCCGCATATTTCTCGGCAACCGCCATGTCGGCGAGGAAAAGCGATTTTTCGACCTCGTCGACGGCCAAGCGGAAGCCCCGGGACTTGTTGAACATGTCGCGAAGCAGCATGAGCCCTTGCGGACCACGAGCAGACAGGAAGTCGTCCAGTGCGTAGCCCAGGCCATACCAGCCGGTCAATAGGTGGCGATTTTGGCTCCAGGCGAAAACCCAGGGAATGGCTCGCAAATCTTCGATGCCCTTGGCCCCGAAGCGGCGGGCTGGACGCGAACCCAGCTTCAGTAGGGCAAGTTCCTCGACCGGGCTTGCCGCATGGAAATAATTGAGCAAGGCCTTGTCTTCGGCAAGCTTTCTGTAGGCCTTAAAGGACAGGCTGGCGATTTCTTCCACCGCCTTCTGATGCAACGGATTGATGCGCAGTTCCGGCTCCTCCCCGGATTTCAAGGTGTGCACCAGAACGCTGGAAGTGAGCACCTCAAGATTATTGAGAGCCGTGCCGCGGTTGGCAAACTTCGAAGAGACAACCTCACCCTGCTCGGTGACACGCATGTGGCCGTTGATTGTACCTGCCGGCTGGGCTGCGATGGCACGTCCCGTTGGTGCACCACCACGGCTTACCGATCCGCCACGGCCATGGAAGAAGCTGATATCGACCCCTGCCTGCTTTCCTTCACGTATCAGCAAGCGCTGGGCTTCAAAGAGTTCAAAATTCGCGCAGAAAAAGCCACCATCCTTGTTTGAGTCAGAATAGCCCAGCATGATTTCCTGCCGCCCTCCGCAATCGCGTATGGAATGATGCACCACGCCGATTGCAAACAACTCCTGCATAATGCCCGGACCTGCACGCAGATCGTCTATGGTTTCGAACAGGGGCACAATGCGCAGCCTGCAGCTATCGCTGCTGGTGTCGCCGCTGAACAGGCCACAATATTTCGCCAGCAGGTAGAGGCCAAGAATATCAGCCGCACTCTTAGTCATGGAGAGAATGAATGTGCCCACTGACTGGGGATCTGGCCCGTCAAGGGTTTCGCGGGCCAGATACAATAAATCCAGTAGCTCACGGGCCTCCTCGGACACGCCAAAGAAATGCGGTAGGAAGCCCAGGGGCTTGTTGAGCTCATCAATGATCCAGGATAACCATCCAGCCGAGCCAAGCTCTGGCGCCTTCGTCTCGGAAACCGGATTCAGCTTGGACCAGATTTCCTGCAGCACGCGATTGATGACAGTGGTGTTCTGGCGAATGTCGAGACTTACGGTACGGAAGCCGAAAATCTCTGCTTCCCAGCGCACGGGCCGCACCAGAGTTGCAGCAAGGCTGACTGCTTTCATTTCGGCCAGTGCGTTTTCAGCAGCAGAAAGCTCAGCGATCAAATCAGAAATGTTGCCGAAGGGCCTGGCACCGGGTGTGGGATTGAGAAGTGCATTCAGGCGGATCCTCAGCGCACTGAAGAACTGTCGGAAAGGCTCAGTCGGATTGCGTTCGCGGATGACCGCTGCCTGGCCAGACGCATCCAGTTGCACCTCCAATCTTTCCGTGAATGCGGCAGGCAGAAATACCTCTTCGCGGCTCAGGGAAATGAGCTCGATCAGTCCACCAAGCCGCTTGTCGAGCCGCTCAATGGCGACTTTGCGATTCTCGAGGAGGGCAAAGCGGGTGGTGGCGACGGTCACAAACGGGTTGCCATCCCTGTCGCCGCCGATCCAGGACGAAAACTTGAGGGGCGGACGCACGCGGGCGCGCAATTCCGGGTAATGCCGCTTCATGCCAAATTCCAAGAGGTCGCATAGGGATGACGTGCGATCAAAGAGTGCTTCGCGGAAGAAATGCAGGCCCCAAGAAATTTCTGATTCCACTGTAGGCTTAACGAGACGAATTTCGCCGGTCATCCACAGCAGATCAATCTCGTTGCGCAGGAGATCAAGCAACGCCTTGCGTTCACGCGGCGTCCAGCGCGGTGACTCTAGCTCGTAGAGCTTCAAGTAGATGCGCCGATGGATTTCCAGAACAGTAACCCGCTTGGCTTCCGTGGGGTGGGCGGTGATAGTGGGTCGCACGTCAATCGTATCGAGCGCCTTCTGAACGGTGTCCGGAGCAACCCCAAAGGCAGCGACAAGACTGAACGCATGCGATAGCGAACCCGTAACCACATCAGGCCCGCCCTGCTTTTCGAGTTGTCGACGGTTGCGGATAGCAGCATTTTCCTCGGCAATGCTAAGAAGTTGCAGCCAGATACCAATGGCCTGCAGGGCGTGTTCGACGAGGTGGGGTGGAATGCCGGCCGCCTCTTCCGGCTGATCGATGATGCCGAGGACGGTGGGTTCACGCAGGCGAATTACCTGGCGCAGCAAATCGCGAAGCATAACGGTAATGTCGTCGATGTAGGATAGGTCTTCGGTCACGCCAAGCTCCGGTTTATTCATCTCGCCAATACCCCAGTTTGACTAGCGCACCTCAATGCATGAAGAGATTTGTGCAGCGCAACATGGGTCTTGTCAATGTGATATTGTGGGTTGCCCCCAGCAGGGTTCAACCGCTAAGACGCGGCCCATGTTACAGATCAACAATCTCACCTATCGAATCGGCGGCCGACTACTGCTGGAAGGTGCTTCCGCGTCCCTGCCCGATGGTCACAAGGTTGGCCTTGTCGGGCGCAACGGCACAGGAAAATCGACGCTTCTAAAGCTTATTCTCGGTGAACTGACGCCCGAATCCGGCTCGGCCAACGTGCCCAAGAACGCCCGCATCGGTACTGTGGCGCAGGAGGCGCCGGGCGGTTCGGAAAGCTTGCTCGACACCGTCATGGCAGGCGACCCCGAGCGCGAGGCTCTGCTGAGGGAAGCGGAAGTTGCCAGTGATCCACACCGCATTGCGGAAATACAGATAAGGCTCGCAGACATTGATGCCCACTCGGCCCCTGCCCGGGCCGCCATCATCCTGGCCGGCCTAGGCTTCAGCGAGGCGGTCCAGAACGGCCCGTGCGCGGCCCTGTCCGGCGGGTGGCGCATGCGCGTGGCCCTTGCTGCCGCGCTATTTGGTGCTCCCGATGTGTTGCTCCTCGACGAGCCCACGAACTATCTCGACCTTGAAGGTACCATCTGGCTGAAGAGTTATATTCGCGATTACCCGCACACCATCCTGCTGGTGAGCCATGACCGCGACTTGCTGAACGACGCCGTGGGCTCCATCCTCAACCTCGACCAGGGCAAGCTCACCATCTATGTGGGCAACTACAATAATTTCGAACGCCAGCGGCGCGAAAAGCAGGCGCTCAGTGCCAAGATGAAGAAAAAGCAGGAAGAACAGCGCGACCACATGCAAGCCTTCGTTGACCGCTTCAAGGCCAAGGCTTCCAAGGCCAAGCAGGCGCAAAGTCGTATGAAGGCACTGGCCAAGCTGGAACCGATTGCTGAAATCGTCGAGAACCGAGTGGCACCTTTCTTCTTTCCAAATCCAGAGCGGGCGATCGCACCGCCACTGGTGCGCTGGGACAAGGCCGCAGTGGGCTACGGTGGTGAACGGCCGGTTCTCAAGAACATTACCCTGCGGATGGATCCCGATGACCGTATTGCGCTGCTGGGTTCCAACGGCAACGGCAAATCCACCTTTGCGAAACTCCTGTGCGGCAAGCTGAAGATCTCCGACGGCGAGATGAAGCATCCACCGCGCATCACCATTGGATATTTTGCGCAACACCAGTTGGATGAGCTTTCCGAGGATCTCACGCCGTTTGAGTATATCTCCCAGCTTATGCCGGATGCCACGGTTTCGCAGCGGCGCGCCAAGCTGGGCGCTGCCGGATTTGGAGCGCATCTTGCGGACTCGAAGTGCTCGATTCTGTCGGGCGGCGAAAAAGCAAGACTCCTGTTCATGCTAGCCGCCTTCCACGGGCCGCACATACTTATCCTTGACGAACCCACCAACCACCTCGACGTCGATAGCCGCGAAGCGCTCATCATGGCTATCAATGAGTATGAAGGTGCAATTGTACTGATCAGCCATGACCGCCACATCATCGAAACCTGTGTGGACACATTATGGTTAGTGCGCGATGGAACCGTGAAGCCATTCGATGGCGACATGGACGAGTACACGGACCTGGTATTGGGCAAGATTCAAGGTCCCCGAAAGTCCGATAAGCAGGCAGCGGCGGCGGCGGCCGTAAGGTCGCCGCAAAAGCTCATGACGCCTGTTCTCAAGAAAAAGATTCAAGAGCAGGATGTCAAGATATTGAAGATAAAGGACAAAATTATCCTTCTTGAGCAGGCTCTGGCAGATCACACCATCTACGAGCAAGAGCCCAAAAAAGCGGCTGATTTCGCAAGGTTACGCAGCAAGTTCGAGCTTCAGCTTGAACACGAGGAAAACCTCTGGCTCGAACTACATGAGGGCACTCTGAATGCTTGATTTGACGCGGAGCTGGTTCGGCTACTTGAGCCTTGCAGCTTTTGCGGCCGCCTATCTCTTCGTTATTTTCGAAGAATCTACCAAGATGAGAAAGTCCAAGCCCGTCATGATTGCGGCAGGGCTGATCTGGGCACTTATCGGCATGGCCTATACAGCGGCAGGCATGGGTGAGAAATCTGAAGCTGCGGCAACTCATGTCATCGCGGAATATGGTGAATTGTTCCTTTTTCTGCTGGTGGCTATAACTTATGTGAATACTCTTGAAGAGCGTCGCGTGTTCGGAGCGTTGCGCGTTTGGCTCACGAGCAAGGCTCTGTCCTACCGCAGCCTGTTCTGGATTACAGGAATTCTGGCATTTTTCTTTTCCAGCGTTCTCGACAACCTGACCACTGCCCTCATTATGGGCGCCGTTGTGCTGGCGATAGGGACAAAGTCACCACGATTTGTGACCGTGTCCTGCATCAGCATTGTGGTGGCTGCCAATGCCGGTGGAGCATTTTCGCCCTTTGGCGATATCACGACCCTTATGGTGTGGCAAAAAGCAAAACTGGATTTCTTTGAATTCTTTGCGCTTGTCCTGCCGTCAGCGGTGAATTGGTTGGTTCCGGCCATCATCATGCAGTTTGCCGTTCCAAAGACTGCTCCAGACGCAGCCATTGCTGGTGTTCGCACCAAGCCAGGTGCTAATGGTGTCGTGGCTCTCTTTGCACTGACGATTGCTACCGCAGTTGCCTTCCGCAACTTCCTGTATCTGCCGCCTGCCATGGGCATGATGCTGGGACTAGGTTACCTGCAGGTATGGTCCTATTTCCTGCAACGCAAAGGCGCCCGCCTCAACGATAGCGATATGGTGCTCAATTCCTTCCAGCAGCTCGAGCGTGTCGAATGGGATACGATGCTGTTCTTTTTCGGTATTGTTTTTGCGGTCGGCGGATTAGGTGTGCTGGGCTACCTCGCTGCAGCCGGCAAGTTCCTGTATGCTGGCCTTGGCCCCACGACTGCCAATGTTGCGATTGGCGTGCTTTCGGCAATTGTTGACAATATTCCCCTGATGTTTGCAGTGCTCACCATGGACCCCGCCATCAGCGATGGCCAATGGTTGTTGGTGACACTGACGACGGGAGTGGGGGGAAGCCTCCTCTCCATCGGCTCCGCGGCGGGCGTTGCCCTGATGGGGCAGGCTCCACAGCATTACACCTTCGTGAGCCACCTCAAATGGACTTGGGCGATCGCTCTAGGATATGCAGCGAGTATCTTGACGCATCTTCTCGTCAACCGGGCGCTGTTTTGAGATGAGCGATCAATCCGCACTCACGCGCTTCATCCACCACGAGGCAACGGCAGGCCTTATCCTTGTGCTGGCTGCGCTTGCCGCGCTGGTTGTGACCAACATCGGGTTTGCAGATTTCTATCATCATTTCCTTGAGCTCCCGGTTGTCGTGAAAGTTGGCAGTGTCGGTCTCGACAAGCATCTCATCCATTGGGTCAACGACGGTCTCATGGCCATCTTCTTCTTCCTGGTCGGTCTCGAGCTCAAGCGCCAGGTTCTGGAGGGAAATCTTTCGTCGCGCGATCAAATCACCCTGCCTGCCATCGCTGCGATTGGCGGCATGGCTGCCCCCGCACTCATCTATGCATTTTTCAATTGGGAGAATCCCGCAACCCTTAGCGGGTGGGCCATTCCCGCGGCGACCGATATCGCTTTCGCGCTGGGGGCCCTGGCGCTGGTCGGATCACGTGTCCCTCCGTCACTCAGGGTTTTCCTTCTGACGCTGGCAACTCTTGACGATCTGGGCGCCATTATTATCATCGCAGTTTTTTATACTCCCGACCTCTCTCTTGTGGGCCTTGGCCTTGCCGGAGTTGCCCTTACTGTCCTGCTGGCATTCAACTGGCTGAAGGTGGACAGGCCGAGCCTCTATGTACTTCTGGGGCTGGCCATGTGGATCTGTGTGCTGCAATCGGGTCTGCACGCCACGCTTACGGGTGTTGCAGTTGCCCTCACGATTCCGCTTAGGCGCAGGGATGGAACGCCTCTTATCCATGCCCTTGAAGAAGGGATCCATCCCTATGTAAAATTCCTGATCCTTCCACTTTTTGCCTTTGCCAATGCAGGCATTCCTCTGTCGGGCTTTTTACTTGCCTCTCTTGCCCAGAGTCTGCCACTTGGCATTACTGCCGGCCTTGTTGTCGGAAAGCCGCTGGGCATCATGCTGGCCATTACCGCTTGCGTATCGCTTGGCTTTGCCAGACTGCCCGAACGCTCAACGTGGATACAAATGCTGGGTGTGGCGTGCCTTGCGGGTATTGGTTTCACCATGAGCCTGTTCATCGGTACACTCGCGTTCGCCACGCATCAGGAAATTGAGGCCGTACGGGTGGGTGTTATTGCAGGCTCGGTCCTTGCAACACTGCTCGGATTGGTTGTCCTGTGGTTGAGTTCTGCACGCCCGACTACGTAGTACTCTTTAATCTGCTGCTACCACATGCTTACTCCGCAGATATCGACTTGTTCACCCACCGAAGGTCTCTATCCTGCTGGTAGTAGGCAATTTCAAAGCCCTGCTCCTTGAAGCGCTTCCAGTCTGCACGTGCTCGCGCAACTGCACTCTCATCATGGCCGTCAAACAGAATGACGGCTCTGGTCAGGCCAGCCACGTCGTCAACCTCTGCCCCTTCGATGAAGAACTTCACGTTGGCCGAGTTGGGGTTTTCGGCCTCGGCTGTAAGCCAGATGGGTTGCCGGGCAGTTCTACCATCAGACTTTGTCCCGTGAGTCAAAAACAGGTCGGCATCGTTTTTCCAGAGGATTTCAGAAACCTCCTCGACACGTGTGGCGTCACCTATCTGCACGACGCACCTCCATCCCCGTTCCAAGGCAGTCGCTAGCTGCCTCGGAAGAACCTGCTCCCACGGCTTATGTTCAAGATGGTAGAAGGAGATTTCAGTCATGGGCCTATTCAGCCCATGTCGAGATTCAGATCAAGCCGCTTTTGCGAGCACTTCCGGAATGCTTTTAAAGGCTGATTGGACCGCCTTTTTTTGCGGCCTCCGGGCCAAAGGCAGTACCTTCGACCCGCTCAAAGGCCACATCCTTCATGCCGGCAAAGGAGAGCAGATGGCGTTGGTAAGGCTTCTGGAAATCGACGACTTTCATAGGATCTTCGGGATTCACACCGCCCCAGGCCAAGACCAGAAAATTTTTTTGCCTGTTAGCATGCCCTCAGGGCCACTCTCCGGGTATTTGAAAGTTACGATCGCCCACAATAGATAGTCGAAGCAAGCCTCAGCGTGGTCTTTGGGCCGAAATAGAACATTGGGGATGCGATCACGGAAGTATCGGCGGCAATCACCTCCGCGATCAGCTTGTCGGAAAGGGCGACGGCAGCCTCCTGGATCTTGCTGGGCCCAGCCATCTCAATGCTGCTGCCAACCA
>Ga0315287_10001943_pt1 | contig 19345 bp, 20 predicted proteins | sample YL17G11_0_MG_FD_205037 | JGI IMG/M metagenome (GOLD analysis project Ga0315287, IMG submission 205037) | Sediment microbial communities from Yellowstone Lake, YNP, Wyoming, USA - YL17G11_0 | ecosystem: Environmental > Aquatic > Freshwater > Lake > Sediment | place: USA: Wyoming | collected...
GAATGTTGTTCTGGTTGTCGGGGTCGATCGAGCCGTCGGCCGGATTGACGGCGAACAGCACGGTGCAGGTGAAGCCGTGGCGCTTGGCGAGAATCTTGCCAAGCTGCGGCAGAAACTCCTCGGAACGATACTCTTCGTCGCCGGAGACCAGAACGACGTGCTTTCCCCGGCCAAGTCCGTCGCCGCCCTGGTACACCACCCAAGGATCGGCCGCGAGGGCCTGGATTGCCGGCAAGACAACCGCCGCCAGCGTGATTGCCCCCGTCGCCGCAAGTCGCTTGATCGTTCGCATGGTTGTTCCTTTCGTGAGGGGGAAAAAGGCCGTCAACTTTCTCCGAGGAGTATAGGTAGTATACGGTTTGGCGTCAGGGCAACACAACACCCTTTCCGAGAATCCATCATCGCCTCCTCCGCTTCCCTCCCTACTCGTAGCGCTTCGACAGTTCCTCGACCACGGCATCCAGGACCTGCTCGGCGTCCGGCCCCTTGGCCGTCAACACGAGGTCGCTGCCCTGCTGCGCGCCAAGCGTCAGAAGTTCGAGAATACTGCCGGCATCGACGACTTCGTTGCGGCTGCGGATCTGCACCTTGGACTTGAAGCGGCGGACGGCCTGCGCGATGGCCGCACTGGGGCGCGCGTGCAATCCGGCAGGGTTGCCGACAATCACCGTTCGCTTTGCCGATCTTGACCCTACCATTTTTTCAACCACCATACCAAACGCACCAGAACCACCGACGACAACGCAAAACCCACGATGATCCAAAACATCAACGGGTGGGTCCGACCGGGAAACTCCACGTTCATCGAAAACACGCTCACCACCAGCGTGGGCAGCATGATGGCGATGGTAATGATCGTGAGCGTCTTCATCAGCCAGTTCAGGTTGTTGCTGACGATCGACACTCGGGCGTCCATCATGCTGGCCAGAATGTTCGAGTAGATTTCGGCCTGCTCGTAGCACTGGCTGTTTTCGATCAGCATGTCGTCGACGAACTCCAGGCTCTCCCCGCTGATGCCGATCTTGGCCGCATTGTTCCTCAGACGTTCGATCAACTTGGCGTTGGAGTTCAATCCGTTGAGATAATAGACGAGGCTCTTCTCCAGGCTGAACAGGTTCAGCAGGTACTTATTCTGCATCGAGGTGTTGATTTGCTCTTCGAGGGAGTCCGAAACGGCGTTGATGACCTTCAGATGCTCGACGAAATGAAAGATGGAACTGTAGATCATCTTCAACATGATTTCCTGCAACGACGAGACCTTGGCAAACTGCTTGCCTTGGAACAGCGGCACATTGTCGCCGAGCACGATGATCAGCTTGTCGGCAAAGAGGAAGAGCCCCGTCGAGGCGACCTTGAACACGAAGCGGTCGTCGCTGGAGTAGTTTCTCGGCCTCTTGAAGATGACGGCCGTGTGCTCCGGCTCGAACTCCAGCCGCGCCAGTTCGTCGGGGTCCAGCGCCGAGGCCAGCGTGTGCTCGTCCAGCTTGAGCGCCTCCACGAGGTGCTTGCGCTCCTGCTTGTCGGGGCTGACGTACACATACACGCTGCCCGTGCCGTCCTCCGCCTGCGTCAGCTTCCCGTTGACCATTTCCATGCGTTGCAGCATCTAACTATCCTCACGGGTTTGAAGGAAGTGCCATTGTATTGCAGACTAAGCGGTGGTGAGAAGAGGGGCGAAATGACGGGCTTCCCGCCGAGAAATGGACCAGTCCCGATTGGCCCGAGTTCCCCCCGGGGGTTGGGAGCCGGCTGCCTGGCAGATCGCAGCCGAGACGCCACTTGCAGGTTTTCGTAATCTGGAGTACTCTGTAGCGACGATTGGAAGTTAGGCGATTTTCCTTAACCAGGCGCCGCGTAGCGTCGCATCTTGGACACCCCCCGCCAAAGGACCAGCGATTTCCCGGCGGCTTGAAGTCGTACATACCCTGGGAGGCGAACTTCCAGGGTATTTCTGTTCACTAATGCCCCGGGTCGTTTCGCAACCATGCACAGGGACCCACCGCGCGGACCAGCGACGAGACTATGTACTGGATCAGCAAGAGCTTTCACTGGGCGAACCGGTTCAGACGCCGGGGATTGATCCTCGCGGCCGTGGTGGGGCCGGGCATCATCACCATGGTGGCCGACAACGACGCGGGCGGCATCTCGACCTATGCCCAAACCGGCGCAAAAACCGGCTTCGGCCTGCTCTGGGCGTTCATCCTACTGGTGCCGATGGCCTACTACGTGCAGGAAATGACCGTCCGTCTGGGCGCGGTCACCAAACGCGGCCACGCCGAGGCCATTTTCGACGCTTTCGGCCCCTTCTGGGGCTGGTTCTCCATCTTCGATCTGGCGCTGATCAACTGGCTAACGCTGGTCACGGAGTACATCGGCATGACCCAGGCGATGTTGATCTTCGGGGTCCCCGGATGGATTACCTTCCTGGGGGTGACCTTGCTGATGTTCGCGATTGTGGTCACCGGCAAGTACTGGACGTTCGAAAAGGCCACGCTGTTTTTCTGCCTGTTCAACCTGGTGTACATTCCGGCCGCCATTTGGGCCATGCAAACCGGCAACGTGGCCGACGGCTGGGCCGAGGTGGGCCGCGGATTCTACGCGCCCCACATCGCGCTGAACGAGAAGTTTACCGCCGCCATGCTGATCACGTTGATCATGGCCAACATCGGCACCACCATCACTCCCTGGCAGATTTTCTTTCAACAGAGTGCGGTGGTCGATAAGGGCATGGATGTCCGCGACATGAAGTTCGGCAAGATCGACACCTTCTTCGGCTCGTTTCTCACCTGCGCCGTGGCGGCGTTCATCATCATCGCCACGGCCGGCGTGTTCTACTACAACGGCAATCTCAGCGTCGACACCTACTCGATCGATTCGGCGGCCAAGACCGCGGAACTGATGCCAAAGGTCATGCCCAACCACCACTGGGGCGAATGGGCGCGGGTGCTGTTCGCCATCGGACTGTTCGACGCCGGCCTGCTCGGGGCCCTGTGCATCTCGCTTTCCACCAGTTGGGCGGTGGGCGAAGTGTTCGGCTGGGCCCATTCGTTGAACAAGAGCGTCCGCGAGGCGCCCTGGTTCTACGCCGTCTACCTGGTCATGTTGCTGTCGGCGGGCGTCGTGTCGCTGGTGGCCGGCATCGACCTGCAAAACGCCATTACCGTCTTCGTCCAGGTCGTGGCCGTGACCTTGTTGCCGGCGGCGCTGGTATTCTTGATACTGCTATTGAATGATAAGCCGCTAATGGGACAATACGTCAACACGCGCTGGCAGAACTTCGTCAACTGGTCCATCGTCATTTTCGTCATCGCCATTTCCACGGTTTTTGGCGTTTCCGTCCTGTTTAGTCCCGTTTAACGAGTAGTCCCGAGGATGTTGTCATGGCAGCCCTGCTGAACAACGCGTCCAAGCCCGCCGATTCCGCCGGTCAGGCCAGGGATTACCGCTTCCTGTATTTTTCCGAACTGTCGGGCCGGCCGATCTGCGTGGGCAAGATCAAAAACCGCATCGGAAAGCTGACCGATCTGGTCTTCCGCCTCAGCGAACCCTACCCCGAGGCCGTCGGCATTTACCTGGAACACGGCTGGGGCAAGCCCACCGAGTTCATCCCCTGGGAACGCATGGTAAAAATCGACGACGACGCCATCTTCGTCCAGCCGCCCGAAAACGGCGATCAATATCCGCCCTTCGTCGATCACCCGGGCTGGATGCTGTTGAACGAGCACTTGATGGGCAAGACCATCCTGGACATGGACGGACGGCGCACCGAAGTCGTCAACGACGTCCACCTGTTGGAGTCCAAGGGCCGAATGGTCATTGTCCATGTGGATATCTCGTTCAACGGGTTCCTGCGCAAATGGGGCCTGGGGCGGTTCCACTGGATCAAGGACCGTTTCGTCTCCTGGCGCTACGTGCAGCCGCTGTCGCTCGAAGACGCCATCGCCAGCGACACCGTTTCGCTCTCCGTCACCCGCGCCCAGATGAAAGAGCTGCCCAGCGAGGACCTGGCCGACGCCCTGGAAGAACTGTCGGGCGAGGAGCAGGCGGCCGTGTTCTCCGTGCTCGATTCGGAGAAGGCGGCGGAAACCTTGATGGAGGCCGAACCCCGCGCACAACGCCAAATCATCGCCAACCTGCGCCAGGAACGCGCCCGAACCATCCTCACCGAGATGTCGATGGCCCAACTGGCCGACCTGTTCTCGGTGCTGCCGCACGACGACCAGGTCGACTTGCTGGCCCTGCTCCCCAGAGACCGGGCCGTCAAGATCGAATCCATCCTCTCCGAGCGCGAGGCGACCGCCCGGGTGCTGATGTCTGCCGGCTACGTCACCATGCCAAAGGAGACCACGGTGGGCGACGCGCTGCGGCAGTTGCGTTCCGCCAGGCTCGACCACGACATGGTCTCGTACGTCTACGTCACGGCCGATCCCGACCGCACCCTGTTGGGCGTGGTCGATCTGCGCGAGATGGTCCTGGCGGCCGACCCCGCCACGCTCGGCGAGTTGATGAACTCCCCGGTGGTTGCCGCCGAGGCGGACGATCTGAAAGACGACCTGGCCGAGTTGTTCGCCAAGTACCACTACCGCATGATTCCCGTCGTGAACGAGAAGGATTGCCTGTTGGGCGTGATCCACTACAAGGACATTATGAAGGGCTTCACGCCGCGAACCAGAGTGTAACAAAGCCATGCCCCGAATCCAAACCACCCGCACCGTCAAGATCGCGCTGTACGCGCTGCGGATCTATCTCGTTGTGATGCTGGCGCTGATCCTGGTGAAGTTCTTGCGGGTCTTCGGTTAACGCCCTGGCGGCCATGCTGATCGCCCGCGGCTGCGCGCGGCGGTTCAACGAAAGCCGGCCCCTCTCCCAGAGGGAGAGGGGAGTAGCGTCACTATGTCGAGCCCCCCCGGAACCGGCACAATCGTCAAAATCGGTCTAAACTCTCAGCCCGTTTTGGGCCGAAAGCCACCATAGTAAGACTCTATGCGCCCTTTTCTCATTCACGGGGGTTCACATGAAAAGGCTCTTGATCGCACCAGCCATCGTGCTGCTAATGCTGGCGGCTCCAGTCCGGGCGGAAAAGCCCACGCCTACGCGCCTCGGGCTCGATTCCACGATCTCGCCGGGCGAGTTGAAAGCCACGCCGGAAATGTGGTTCTACGACCAGCAGTTGCGGCAGTACAACGATCCGAAACTGGCGGTGCGGGCGAAGGCCGACATGCGGGCCGAGCAGCGCCAACGGCGGATCGAGTCGATGAAGTGGTTTGGGTTTTCCAACGCCCGGCCCCAGGCCAACAGCGATCCGTTCCACGGCGACTACTCGCCGCGTTGGACCTCGAACTCCAGCTACTATCCGGCGCGTTGGAACGGCGTCGGTCCCGGCTGGATCGTCGTCCAACCTTGACGCGGCCACAATCCGTAGGGTGCGTGAAACGCACCATCCACTACTTCGTCGTCGCCCACAATTTGCGCCACGACGCCATCGAGCGTTCCAGGTGTTGCCGGGCATCGCCGGGAATGCCATAGCACTGCAGGCCGATAGGGCCGGTGTATCCCATCTCGCGCAACATCCGCAACAGCCCGGCCACGTCGAACGAGCCGCGGTCGAGCGGCTGGATGAGGCGGTTCCAGTCGGCATTTCGGCCCGCCCCGCTATCGGCCCCGTTGATGCTCACCGCAAACAGGTACGGCCGGGCCGATTCCAGCAGCGGCCGGAGATTCTTTTCGTCGTCCACCTTCAGCCAATGGCAGAGGTTGAACATCACTCCCACATTCTTCCGCTCGATCTTCTTGATCACCCGGACCGCGTCTTCCGTGCGTTCCAGCCAGTTGGCGACGTGCGGATACAGTGCGACGCGCACGCCATGCGGCCGGGCAAGGTCGGCGATCTCGCGGAGGACCGAGACGGCCCGGGCGTCGCTGGCCGCGTCGGACGGTTTTCCACCAGCCACCAGCAGCGCCAGCATGGTTTCGCGCCCCGCCAGCAACGGCAGCGAGTCCTTCAGCCGGGGGTCGTAGGGCTGTTTGGCATTGTCGAGATTGACTTGCAGATAGACCTGGAAGAGCTTCAGTCCTTTGGCGTCCAGCGTTTTCAGGCGTTCCTGCAGGCCGTCCAACCAGAGGTGGCCCGCCCCGTCGTAGCCCAAGTCCTTGAGCATTTCCGCCTGCTCGGCCAGGTTGCGGTGCTTGGCGTCGTGCGTATCCATGCAGAAAGCGAAGAAGGGATTGGGCCGTGTTTTGGTTGGTGGCACCGGCATCTCGCCGGCAATTTGTGAGGCAGGCGAGACGCCTGCGCCACAAGGCACGAAGATCAAGAGCAACAACGCGTCTCGAAGTAGAGCCATCATAATGTCCTTTGCCGGTTGCCTTACCATATCGCCCGCCAGAGCCACCACAACAGGACGACCAACCCCACCAAGGCCAGCGAAGCCAACACGAGGATCGCCAGAGGCAGGAGCACGGTCGTCCAATCGTCGGCGACCGGAATCTGCATTTCCATCGAGGGCGACTCGTCGTCGTCGATCGACGGGATCGCTTCGACGGTCTCGACCACCTGGCTCGAACTGTCGTCGTCTGGCGGCCCGGCCGACAGATAGCTGAAATCGGTCTTGGTGTCGGCCAGGGCGCGGGGGGGCGGCTGCGCCATCCGCGGCCGGATGATCGGGGGCACGGCCATCGGCGGCGGTTGCGCCGTCCGCGGCCGCAGCGTCGGCGGCACGGCGATCGGCGGCTGGGCTATCGTCGGCGGCACGGTCAGACCCACCGGCAACGCGGTGGCCGCCATCGCCGGGGGCATGCCGGCCGGCTCCGCTCTCGGCGGCGTGGCCATAAACGGCGCCAGACGCGCCTTGACCTCCCACGCCGAGCGAATTCGGTGCGCAGGATCCTTGGCCATCATGTCGGCCATGACCTCGACGAACTCGGCAGTCAAGTTGGCGTTCAGCCGCCGCGGATCCAGCGGCCGCAGTTCGCAATGCGCCCGGGCCTTGTCGGCCGTTGTGCCGCCGGGAAACGGCACCTTGCCGGTGACCGCGTAGTACAACGTGCAGCCGAGCGAGTAGATATCCCAGGCGGGCGTCGGGTTGCGGGGGTCGGCCACCTGGTCGGGCGAGAGATAGTCGGCCGTGCCCACGATCTTGCCGTGCCGCGGGTCGTCCTGGGGCTCGCTGCCCAGCGGCCCGGCCAAGCCGAGGTCGGACAGCTTGCCCTCGCCTTGCGGCGTGACCAGCACGTTGCCCGGCTTGACGTCGCGGTGAACCATCCCCTGGGCGTGGGCGTGCTCCAGCCCTTCGGCGACATGGTAGATGATCGACGCGGCGGCGGCCATGCTCAACGGCCCGTCGCGCCGCACGAGCTTCCGCAGGTCCATGCCCGGCACGTACTCGGTAACCAGGTAATGGACATTGCCGTCCTGACCGGCGTCGAGCGCGGCCACCAGCCGGTGATGATCCAGGCTGGCCAAGGCGCGGATTTCGCGGGTGAAGTTGGCAATGGCTTCCGGCGTGGACTTGTCGAGCGGCAGCACCTTGATGGCCACGATGCGGCCCGTCTCGCCGTGCTGGGCCTTGATCGCCTTGAACACGTGGCCCATGCCTCCTTGGCCGAGCGAGTCGATAATCAGGTAGGGGCCCAAGTTGAACTTCGTGCGGCCGTCGAGCAACTGCTTGGCCTGCCAGACGTTCAGCAGGCCCGTCTCCACCAGCCGGTCGGCAAGCTGCTTGTCGCTAGGCGGGGCATCGGGGTCGGGCTCGTCGCCTTCCGACCAGCGCACGCCGGCCCGGGCCTCGTCGAGCTGCTGCTGGGTCAACAGGCCGCTGGCCAAGGCACACTGCTCAAAGCTGGATCGGTCGGAAGTGCTCACAGACACTATCGTAACCGCTGACGCCCTGGTTGGCGACTGGATTTGTGCGCCCGACCCCATCTGACCCGCATAATTCGTTTTTCCCGGGAAATCGCGTGGCAACCGCTGACGGTCCGCAATGTATCAGGCACACGCCATGTGCCTGATACGCCGAGCGGGTGTTGGTCAACAGGACCACAATTTTTCCAATTCCCTCATCCTTCGCCCGGCTCCGGCCGCTCCTTCATCCTTCATCATTCCCTGCGTTGGTATTGGCAGCCTGATCGTAGCACACCGGCTGGCCCAATTTCTAGTGGAAAATGACGCCCTTGCGAAAAGCTGACAGCCACAAATCCTGGCAAGACAGGAAGGTTTGTCGCCATGATACCACCTATATTTCCCATATTTGGTGGCTGTCACGTTTTCGTCCCACGTTTTCGTCCCAAGTCTCTTGTGGGACAACGAGAACGTTCCAGACACACTTCTTCGGGAGGGGGGGGGCGTGCCCCGAAATATGCAGAAAATCCGGCCTTTTCCAGACTTCCAACCGTTGCATTTTCCGTTGTTTCTGCTCTAATCAAAGGTATTGCTGGGTTGGTTCCCGGCAGGTAGCCGGCTCGCACGTTTTTCGGGACTTTGCTCCTAGAAACGGAAGAGCCGAAACCGGTAGTCCTATGCCTGGAGGTGTGAAGTCATGAGTAACAGCATGTCTACATTTTCTGCTCGAATCGGGCTATGGGCTCTGGCCGTTGGGATGCTCTTGTCGCCTGAGGCTCTACAGGCGGCGGCGCCATACCCTTTGGACCAGACTTTTCTGCTTCACAGCAGACCCGGCGCAACCAAGAGGGTCTATCTGGATTTCAATGGCCACATTGGCATTGAAGGCACCTATGCGCCTTTCAATTTTGAAGGTTCCGGGGACACCTTCTCAAACGCCGAACTCACGGTGATACAGCAGGCATGGAAATCAGCTTCCGAGGATTTCCTGCCGTTCAACGTTGACATCACCACGCAGGATCCCGGCGTGGAGGCCCTGAGAAAGACGGGCGCGGGCGATACGGAATGGGGGCAACGCGCCGTCATCTCGGCCTCCAATTGGGATTACTCATGGTCTTATGTTGGTTCATTCAACTATGATACCGACTATGAATGCCAGATCTATCCGGGAAACAACAGTTGGATCTGGATTGCTGATTCGATCAGCCACGAAGTGGGCCATTCGCTCGGGCTCAATGAAGATGGCCAGAAGCCAGGCGATGGCACCTATTATGAAGGCCACGGATCCGGGGCGACTTACTGGAGCCCTATTATGGGTTGGACAAAAATGACAGAACCCTATGGCGTGAGCCAATGGAGCAAAGGCGAGTACACGAATGCCACCAACAAGGAGGACGACCTCGCCAAGATCACCACGCTGAACGGTTTCGGATACCGCCCCGACGATCATGGTTCGACAAGAAGTTCCGCGACTGCCATTGCTTCAGGTGTCCTTGCGGAAGGCATCATCGAGCAGAACACGGATATCGATTACTTTTCATTCAAGATGCCAGGTAGCGGCAATGTTAAGATAGCAATTAACCCGGACAACCTTGCCCCGAATTTGGATATTCTGGCGAAGCTGCTTGATGCAAATGGAACTGTGCTTTATACCTCAAATCCACTAGACGCTTTGAATGCCCAGTTTGATGTAAATCTTGCCGCTGGCGACTATTATTTGTCGATTGATGGCACTGGGTTCGGCAACCCCGCCATCGATGGCTACACGGACTACGGCAGCCTGGGTTATTACAGCGTTTTAGTGGTTGTTCCTGAGCCGGCCACGATGATGTTGCTGATCGCGGGCGGCCTGGGCATGCTCCTGCGACGCGTAAAGCTTCATCGACGGAGACGATAAGAGGATAAGACACACAAAAGGGGGCGCAGCTCTTTTTATATTTTTGCCGGGCAAGAAAAGGGGCCCGCCCTTCATGCCAGGACAACTTGTGGTTCTATCTCCACCTTTCGCACAACGCCGCCGCTTCGGCTTCCGTTTGCCGATCAACCCAACGCCAGCTACCTTTGCACAAGATGCGATTGCAGCCAACGGATCAAGTTGTCGCGAGCGACCGTGCCGGCTGCAATCCCCAGAATAAACCGTTCTGCATCGTCCGTACTTGCGGCGATCTCGCAACCGTTGAGCACGAGATATGTTTCCACTGCTGCATGGCCAACTCGCTTGTTTCCGTCCACAAATGGATGGTTGCAGATCAATGAGAAGCCCAATGCAGCCGCTTTCTCCTCGATGGTCGGATAAAGATCCGAGCCGCCAAAGGTCATCCTGGGCTGGGCAACCGCCGACTGCAACGCTCCGAAATCGCGGATTCCCGAACTGCCGCCGGATTGCTCAATGACCGCGTAATGCAACTCCAATACTTCGTCTTGCGTCAGATAGCGCATCAACTCAACCGCTGATAGAGCTCGCGATTCTTCTTCACGACATATTCAGCAGCTTTGCGGAATGCCTCCTTGTCTTGACTGAGCGCATCGGCGATCGTTGCGCGTGCCAGCTCCTCGGGCCGCACCCCGAGCCGAACAGCCGTGCTCGACAGCAACTCAGCCTCCTCGACGGATAACTCCAACGCAATCTTCATTCCAGCCTCCGGCCTTCCGAAGTAAACGCGATTCACAAGACCGGCGAAATCGCGTCTGGTTCGTAACGGCAAAAACAGCACACAGCACAAACCCCATAGAGGGGGGGTGTGTGTTCTTAAGTCAATTGACTACCACAGGCACAAAACATTATATCTCTCCTGAAGCCCCGTTGCCAGAACTCTCCATCGAAAGAGAAAGAAAAAGGTGGATCGCAAGGAACTGCTCACCAGTTCAACTCCGTGGCCTCTTCCCAATGCTTGTAGAGCAGGCCGATGGCCGCCTGTTCCTGTTCGATCTGGGCCGTGATTTGGCGAACCTGATCGCCGTTGCGGAGCACCTCGGGCAGGACAAGGTCCTTCTGCAACTCCTCGACGCACGTCTCGCGGGCGAAGATCTCGTCCTCGATGTCGGCCACCTTGCGAAAGGGGAACCGCCGCTGCTTCGTCGGCTTCTTGCCGGATGGCTTCGCTTTACCGTCCGGTTTCGCGTTGCTGTCCGGCCTCGCCTTGTCGTGCGGCCTCACGTTGCGGTCGGGCTTCGCTTTGCCCGATGCTTTTGAGTGTCGGTTCTTCTTTGCTTTGCCGTCATGCTTGGCCTGCGCCGCAACGGGCTTTGAACGGGGGGCAGGCTGTTGGGCTTCGCGCTGCTCGCCGCCAGCGGCGTCTTCCTTCCGCTCCGTCAACATGTGATAGGTGTCGTAGTTGCCCTCGATCACGCGAACCCGGCCAGGCTCGATAAGCAGCAGCCGGTCGGCCACCCGGTTGACGAAATACCGGTCGTGGCTGACAAACAGCACCGTGCCGCCGAAGGTGGTCAGGGCCTTTTCCAGCGCGTCGCGGGCCCACAGATCAAGGTGATTGGTGGGCTCGTCGAGGACGAGGAAATTGGCGTCGGCCGCGGCCAGGCGGGCCAATGCCGCGCGGCACCGCTCGCCGCCGCTGAGGCTGCCCACCTTCTGCAATTGCGTGTCGCCGCCGAGGCCGAAGCCCGCCAGCAGATCGCGCCGCCATTGTTGGGTGGTCTGTTTATGCGCGGGCCGAATGGCGTCGACCACCAGCGTCTCGTCGTCCAACTCGGCCAGTTGCTGATCGAAGTAGCCCACCCGCACGCCCTGCCCGAGCGATATCCGCCCTTCGTCGGGCGGCACCAGTCCCAGGAGGCAGCGCAAGAGGGTGGTTTTGCCGCTTCCGTTGGGGCCCAGCAGGGCCCAGCGCTGGCCGCGGATGACGTCGAGGTTGACCTCGTGGAACAGGGGCCGCTCGTAGGACTTCGCCAGCCCCTCGGCCCGCACCACGATGTCGCCGCAGCGTTCGGCCGGCGAGAACCGCATCGGCGGTACGGCGATCTCGCGGGGCGGCGTCACCAGTTCGATCCGGTCGAGCTTCTTGCGGCGGTCCTCGGCCTGGGCGTGCTTCATCCCGTAGGCGTTGCGGCGGATGAAGTCTTTGGTCTTTTCGATTTCGGTCCGCTGCTTTTCGTAGGTTCGCCGCTGCACCAGCAGCCGCTCGGCCTTCTGCCGCCAATAGGCTGAGAAATTGCCGACGTACGAGTCCACGGTGCCCTGAAACAGCTCCAGCGTGCGGTTGGTGACCCGATCGAGGAAGTAGCGGTCGTGGCTGACGAGGATCATCGCCGCCGAGCTTTCCAACAGGAACCCTTCGAGCCACTCGGTGGCCTCAATGTCGAGGTGGTTCGAGGGCTCGTCGAGGATCATCAGGTTGGGCTCGGCCAGCAGCAGCTTGGCCAGCATCAGCCGGTTCTGCTCGCCGCCGCTGAGCGAGGCCACGGGTTGGCCAAACGTCTCGCGGCGGTAGCGCAGCCCGTCGAGCACGCGCTCGATGCGGTGCTCGATGTTGTAGGCGTCCTGGGCGTGCAACTCGTGTTGCAGGTGGTCGTAGCGGGCGGCCAGCCGCTTTTGCTCGGCCGGATCGGTCGTCTCGCCGATGGCCGTCGCCACCTCCTCCGCCTCGTGCTGTAGCGCCACCAGTGCGGCCAATGCGCTGCGGGCTTCCTCGTGCAGCGTCCGGCCGGGCTCGAAGCGGGGCTGCTGTTCCAGATAGCCCAGATGCACGGCGGCGTGAACTTGGCAGGAGCCGGCGTCGGCCTCGTCGATGCCGGCCAGAATGCGCAGCAGCGTGGTCTTGCCGCAGCCATTGGGCCCGACCAACCCGATGCGGTCGCCGGGGCGGACCTCGAACGCCACGCCGTCCAGAACCGGCTGGGGGCCGAAATGCTTTCTAACGTCAGCAACGTCCAGTAGAATCATTGCACAAAGCGCCAGCCAACGGGGCAACAACGGCACCACGGAGACACGTCAGTACCCCCTGCGGTACCTGGCCGCGTTCTTGCGGGCCTGGGCGGCCGCCTTCTTCATCGCCTCGGCCTGGCGCTTGGCCTGTTCGGCGGCGGGCATGTCGAGAATTTTATTGATCTCGCCGCGAATTTCATTCCTCAAGGTCTTCGCCTTCTTTGCCGCCGCCGTTTTCGCGGCGGCGTCGCCGGCCTTCTCCACTTCGTCCAAGGCGGCGCGCAGGCCAGTTTCAGTGCGATCCCTGAGCTTCTTCATCGCCTCGGTCTGCTTGGCGTTGAGCACGACTCGGTGCGGCAGGGCGTAGGCCGACGCCACCGGGTCCAGTTTCTTATGGTCCGCGTCGTGATTGGCGCGGTGCTCCGGGATTGGAGCAAACGGCCACGGCGCCGGATCGTTGGCCGCGTCCTTCGTTTGGTCTTTCGCCGCGTCGCTGTCTATCGCCGCGTCGTTGTCTATCGCCGCGCTGGCGGCCGTGGAGGATGGCAGCGCGGCCTCCTTTTCGGCGGCGCACAACAGACCTCCCCAGGCGGCGCCCAAGACGCCCGCCAACAGCGCTCGAGACATGACCTGGAACATGTACGCGTTCATACGTTTCTCCTCGCGCAAAGGGTTTCCCGCCAGGCGCTAAACATTACTCAGTATATCGCACCGGCGGCCGGATCGTCAAGCGGGCCGGGAAGAGCCTACCCGCACCACCACGCCCAGCACGATCAGCACCAGCGAGCCGATGGCGGCCAGAGGCAGGTTGCGCGGGTCGGCAAACAGCGAACCGGCGGCGCCGCCGACAACCCAGCCGGTCAGCAGCCCCAGCGGGATGCCCCAGCGCCGCCGCGGCCGGGTCAGTCCCATGCCCAGCCCGACAAGCGTCCCGATCAATATCCCGCTGAGCGCCCGCAGGCCGAGTTGATCGCCGTGGATCGCACTGGGCTCGACGGCCATCGTCCGCGCGGCCGCCAGGAAGATGGCGACCACCGCGGTCAACAGTAGAATCGTGGCCACCGAGAAGCCGCGGTAGTGGTGCGGGTCAGTAGGATTCATTGCGCGTCGGTCCCTGCGTTAAGAGCTTGCCGTCGGCCCGATTGGCCAACTGCTGGAGCACGCTCAGCGCGATGTCTTTCTGAATCGAATGCACCGCGCCGTCGCCAAAGAGGAAGTTGCATACCGCCGGATGGCCCGAACCGAACCCGCCAACGAACAGATCGCCGGCAGCGGCTGGCGGCTTCGACGGCTCGCCCGGCGCGGAGGTTGGCGGCTGCCATGCAACCGTTCCGGTCGAGTCCTCCACGGTCATGTTGATCGCGGTGCCGGCATTGCGCAACGTGGCCCGCGTGCCCGACATCCAGCCGAGGTCGGCGTCGTTGTGGAGCTTCTCGCCCACGTAGATGGTGTGGGTGGCGCCGTCGGTCACGTCGCGCTGGCTGACGTGGCTGTTGAGGAACAGCACGCCGTTGTTGTTGGCGTCGATCGGCGCCTCCACGTCGTTATGGCAGCCGGCATACGTGCTGACGGAGATCGACCCCGGCGACGGGCCGAGTTCCTCGCCCGTGGCCGGATCGATTGGCGCCGACGCAATGGCGCCGCTTGCGTCGCGCGGCTGAATCCGGGTGGCGCCGGCGAACGACGGGCAAACGAACAGGGCAATGCCGACCGACCGCGCGGCGGCGTTCTTCTTGTCGTACGCACCGGCGGAGAAATCGATGTTCTTATAGGTCACGCCCTCCTCGATGTACGGCAGCAACTGCACCAGCCAGCTCATGTGGTATCCCTGCGGGACGTTGTGGATGGGGCCCTGCTTGTCGATCGTGCCGGGCGGCAGCACGCCGTGGGCCGACTCGTAGTTGCTCAGCGCGACGCCGAGTTGGCTGAGGTTGCTGACGCACGCGGCCCGGCGGGCGGCCTCGCGCGCCGCCTGAATCGCCGGCAGCAGCAAGGCGATCAAAATGCCGATGATGGCGATTACCACCAAGAGTTCCACGAGCGTGAACGCGCGCTGGGCCGGAGGCCGTTGCGGAAGCCGTAGGGTGGGCCGAGCGAAGCGAGTCCCACCCATGAGTTTGCCGAAGAACTGGTGGGGCTCGCTTCGCTCGACCCACCCTACCCGCCTTGATTCACTTTGCGCCTTTGCGCCTTTGCGTGATACATGTCTTGGCACTGCGTTTCTCATCACGTTCCTCCGGTGGTTCGGTTCACGTCAACGACGATCTGCTTAGTGCATCGCACACGGTGCTGCGGATCGTCGGGATAGTCGGCCTCGACGGACACCAGGCGCCGGTTCGGCTGACCGGCGACGGCTTCCGCCCGGATTCGCACCACGCCGGCGGCGTCGCCGCCAAGTTCCTCGGCGGCGATGGTCCACGTTTCGTTGGTGTATTCGGCGTCGGCGGCCAGGCGCGCGGCGGCGCGTTCCAGGCCGGACTCGGCCAGCCATTGGGCCTGCATCCGCCAGCACTGCATCTGCATCGACTGGCGGCCCGTGGCGGCCAGTTTGACCAGCACGACGAACATCGCTGCCGCAACGGCCAGGCACACCAGCACCAAGACCAACACCACGCCGCCGCGTACGGCGCCAACATGTTCCCGACGATGCGACGAGCGATCCATGATAGCGTCTCTCATTCGTTTTGCAGCTTGTCGAACCGATGGTCCTTGCCCAGCACGGCGGCGATGCGGATTTCACGATTCGGCGGCTCTCTCACAATCAGTGTCGCGACGGCCGGCTGGGAATCCGCGGGCGTTGCGATCGACACCGCGGCATCCGGGGGCAGGGCGTACGACTCCCGCCGCTCGATCTTTTCACCGAGCGTTTCGACGCGCTCGATCCGGCCGGCTTGGGCGCGGTACTGCACGTTTCGCCCCGCTTCCAGTTCGAACGTCCAGCAAGACGGGTTCGCGTCATCGGGGACGGGCTGACGCGCGGCGGCGTGGGCATCGCTGCGGAACTGGTCGGCCAGGCGCGACAGCGCCGTGCTGCGGTTCATCTGTTGCCGCCCGTTCCGCTCGGTCCGCAACAACAGATGCAGCATGGCCGCCGCCAGGCCGACAATCACCGTGGCGATGGTCATAACCACAACCAGTTCGATCAACGAATAGCCGCGTCGCATGGGTGGCTGGCGGTTAGTAATGCTTGATCCCTACTTTGCCGGTAGAAGTTTTCCGGGCGCCTGGAGGCAGCCGATCACGTCGTTGAGGAATCGTCCGGCGGCGGCGCCGTCAACGACGCGATGGTCGAAGGAGAGGCTCAGCGGCAGCGACAGGCGGTTTTCGACTTTCCCTTCATGGAGGCGCAATAGCCAGCGCGAGCGGCCCAGCAGGAGGACCGCCACTTCGGGGTGGTTGATGATCGGCGTGCTGTAGGCGCCGCCGATGGCGCCGAGATTGCTGATGGTGAACGTGCCGCCGCGCAGTTCGTCGACGGTGAACTCGGCCGCCCGCGCCCGTGTGGCCAGCAGCACCAGTTCCCGGGCGATTTGCGGAACGCCCATCTGATCGACGTTGCGGATCACGGGCACGACCAGCCCGCGCGGCGTATCGACGGCCACGCCCAGGTTGACGTACTGCTTGTAGACGATTTCCTGTTTCTCTTCGTCGAGGCTGGCGTTCAACAGCGGATGCTGCCGCAGGGCCAAGGCCACGGCCTTGATGGCAAAGGCCATCGCCGTGAGCTTGACCGCGGGGTCGAGATAGGCTTGGGGGATGCCCTTGCGCAGGCGTTCCAATTCGGTCACGTCGGCGTCGTCGAAGTTGGTCACGTGCGGGATCATGCTGGCCGACTTGACCATTTGGGCGGCGATGGTGCGGCGAATTTTGGACATCCGCTCGCGGCGGACCGGCCCATGGGCGTCCTGGCCCAATTCGCCGGGCGGCACGACCGGCTGGGGGGTTTCGGCGAGGGACGTTGTTGCGGCGGTGGCGGCCACGGCGGCGCGAACGTCCTCGGGCATAATCCGCCCACCCTTGCCGGTGCCGCGAACTTGGGCCAGATCGACGCCCAACTGGCGGGCCACGCGGCGCACTTCCGGCCCGGCGGGCAACGGGGCGGCCAGCCTGGTCCCCTCGCCCTCCGGGAGAGGGCTAGGGTGAGGGGGCGCGGCCGCGGCTTGCGGTTTCGGTGGCCTAGTCCCCTCTCCCGCCGGGAGAGGGCTAGGATGAGGGGGCGCGGCCGCCACATGAGGTTTCGGTGGCGTTGCCGCTTGCGGCTTCGCGACCTCCGCTTCCGCTTCCACGCTCAACACGGGCTGGCCGACCTTGACCGCCTGCCCCTGGGTCACGTGGACCTTGGCGACCTTGCCGGCGTAGGGGCAGGGGATCTCGACCACCGCCTTGTCGGTTTCCAACTCGATCACGCCGTCGTTGGCGGCGATCATGTCGCCCTCGCGGACCAGCACCTTGACCACGTCGCCGCTAGTGACGTTTTCGCCGAGTTCGGGGAGAGTGAAATCCACGTTCATGAATCTCTCAACGGTCAAACGGGCTTTTTGGCCTCGGCAGCTTCATGGGCGAGGAAGTCAAGCCTTCCGGACTTTATGTCTTCTTCAATTTCGCCATCCCACTTTTCCCAATCGCGATTGAGGAACCACTGCCGAAACTCGGCGTAATCGCTTTCCGGTAGTGCCGCGACGGCCCTTTCCAATTCGTGAACATTGGTCATGCTTCCGCCCTCATACTCAATACTCAGTCTGTCCCATTCCTAAGGCGTTTCCAGGCGCTCCCGCACGAGCGTCTTGATCTGTTCGATATCCAGCGGCACCCCCTCGCCGTGCTCAAGCTGCTCGATGCCTTTGTTGACGTCTTGGATCAGTTGTTCCCGGCGCCTCAAGAGTTCAACAGCCCTGTCGAGGGCCTCGCCGCGATCATGGTACATGCCGACCGAAACGGCCCGTTCAAGGAATTGCTCGTTTTCTGGAGAAAGATTGCTGTTCATGGGGTTTCTCCCAAATCATCGACCCTCTGCCCACCCACCACTATATCCACGCTCGGAGTATACCTCAACCCCCGTGCTATATCGCCGCTACACCGTCACCGGGTTCGGTTTGTTCGGATCGAGCCCCAGCGTCTCGATCGCCGCGGGCAGCTTTTGTTGCGGGTATTTGTTTTCGCGGGCCAGTTCCACCAGCGCGGCCAGGGCGATGTTTTCGGCGTCGACCTCAAAGAAACGTCGCAGTTCTTTGCGGGCCTCGCTGCGGCCGAAACCGTCGGCGCCGAGAACGACGTAGGAAGAAATGGAACCGGGAATCGCACGGCCGGCCGCCCTCACCCCCGACCCCTCTCCCAAAGGGAGAGGGGAGGTAGTTGCCCAGGGCGCGATCGAAAGCCCCACGGCGCTGACGTAATCCAGCGCCGCCACCACCGGGCCCGACTCGCCTTCCAACGCTTGCTGTACGTAGGCCGGCCGGGCGGGCTGCTGCGGGTGCAACCGGTTCCAGCGCTCGCAATCGCGGCCGTCATAGTAGAGCGACTTGTAGCTGGTCACGCTGTACACGTTGCTGCCCACGCCAAAATGCTTCTCCAGCAACTCTTGCGCCCGCAACGATTCGCGCAGAATGGCCCCGCTGCCGAACAATTGGACCTTGGGCTGCTGCGGACCCAGATCGCGGACGGAGAGCTTGTAGATGCCGCGGCAGATGCCCTCGGTTGAGCCCATCGGCAGGATCGGCATGTCGTAGTTCTCGTTCATCAGCGTGACGTAGTAGAAGACGTCCTCTTCGTCGAAGTACATCCGCCGCAGCCCGTCGAGCACGATCACGGCCATCTCGTAGGCGAAGCAGGGATCGTAGGCCCGGCAATTCGGAAACGCCATGGCGTTGAGTTGGCTGTTGCCGTCCTGATGTTGCAGGCCCTCGCCGGCCAACGTGGTGCGGCCGGCGGTTCCGCCGAGCACGAAGCCCCGGCAGCGCATGTCGCCGGCGGCCCACAGCAGGTCGCCGATCCGCTGGAAGCCGAACATCGAGTAATAGATGAAGAAGGGGATCATGCTGATCCCGTGGCTGCTGTGGGCGCTGGCGGCGGCGATGAACGACGCCATCGAGCCGGCCTCGGTAATACCCTCCTCGAGAATTTGCCCGTCGGTGGCCTCGCGATAGTACAAAACGTTGTCGGAATCGACCGGCTCGTAGAGTTGGCCGGCGTGCGAGTAGATGCCGAACTGGCGGAAGAGGGCCTCCATGCCGAAGGTGCGGGCCTCGTCGGGCACGATGGGCACGATGTAGCGGCCGATGTTCTTGTCGCGCATCAGCCGGGCCAACAACCGCACGAAGGCCATCGTGGACGACACCTCGCGCCCCTCGCTGCCGGCGAAGAACTCGGCGTAATCCTCCCACTTGGGCGGCTTCAGCTTGATCGTCGGCGCGCGTCGCCCCGGCACGAACCCGCCGAGAGCCTTGCGGCGCTCGTGCAAATAGCGCATTTCCGGACTATCCTCCGGCGGCAGATAGAACTCGGCGCGGGCGGCCGCCTCGTCCGAAATCGGGATGTCGAAGCGGCGGCGGAACTCGACCAGTTCCGCTTCGTTGAGCTTCTTCTGCTGGTGGGTGACGTTGCGTCCTTCGCCCGCTTCGCCCAGCCCG
>Ga0315287_10001944_pt1 | contig 19343 bp, 15 predicted proteins | sample YL17G11_0_MG_FD_205037 | JGI IMG/M metagenome (GOLD analysis project Ga0315287, IMG submission 205037) | Sediment microbial communities from Yellowstone Lake, YNP, Wyoming, USA - YL17G11_0 | ecosystem: Environmental > Aquatic > Freshwater > Lake > Sediment | place: USA: Wyoming | collected...
GGACCAGCATGAGGTTGAGCGCCACGTTGAGCAGGACCGTCGCCGCCGAGACCAGGACCGGGGTCCGGCTGTCATGAATGGAGTAGAACGACGGCACGGCAATCTTCACCGCCGAGTACCCCACGAGGCCGGGCGCGTAGCAGGCCAGGGCGGCGGCGGTGGCAGCCGTGTCAGACGGCGTGAAGCGCCCGTGCTCGAAGACCAGCGCAACGATAGGCGTGGCGAGCGCGATCAGGCCCACCGTCGCCGGAACGTTCAGCATCAGCATCAGCCGAAGGCCATTCGAGACGGTGTCGCGCATGCCCGTGGTGTCGTTGCGGGCCGCGTGCCGGCTGAGCGTAGGCACGACCGCCGTGGCGATCGACACGCCGAAAATGCCAATCGGCATGTACATGAGACGGAACGCGTAACTCAACGCCGATACCGCTCCGGTGCCTTCCCCGGTGGCGAGGATGCTGTTGACCACCAGGTTGATCTGAACCGCCGCGAGGCCGATGACTCCAGGCCCCATCAGCACGAGCACGCGGCGCAGTCCCTCGTCGCGGAAGTCGAGCACCGGGCGATACCGGTACCCCTCGCGGCCAAGCGCCGGCCACTGCACGGCCATCTGCCCGAATCCCCCAACCAGCACGCCGATTGCGGGGGCGGCAATCACCGGCAACCCGACCGCCGGCATGACGGGGGCCAGGCCTATCGTGCAGAGGATCGACCCCACGTTGAACATCGCGGGTGAGACGGCCGGGATGAAGAACCGATGCAGCGAGTTCAGCATGCCCATCAGCGCCGTGGCCACCGCGACCAGCAGCAGGAACGGGAACATGATTCGCGTCAACGACACCGTCAGCTCAAGCTTCCCGGGCACGGCCGAGTACGCGCTCGCGAACAGCGTGGTGATTGGCGTGGCGAACACCATGCCGGCGACGACGATGACACCCGTGGCGAGGAGGAGGGCATTGACCACCAGGTTCCCGAGGCGCCAGGCCCGGTCGCGGCCTTCGTTCGTCAACGTCCTGGTAAAGGTGGGCACGAACGCCGCGCTCATAGCGCCTTCGGCAAAGAGATCACGAACCAGGTTCGGAATCCGGAACGCGATGTTATAGGCGTCCATCTGGTCGCCGGCGCCGAAGAGAAACGCCAGCACCTGATCGCGCACAAGGCCCAGCACGCGACTGGTCATCGTAGCGGCGCCGATGACGCCTGCGGATTTCGCGAGCTGCGACGGGGTCGCCGGCGCCGACGAGGCGAGTCCCGGCGTGGACGTCTGGGCGGACATCTGGAACCGTCAGCGTAACACATCACCGGAGCGGGGAATGGGTGAGGTGGGCACCCGCCAGTCGGGGTGGCAGGTGCCCTGGAGGAGGAGAGAGAGTAGTGTCGAACGCCTTCTGATGATTAGACGACAGATACCCGCCAGAAGTTTGCATCGGCCGGACACGACGGGCCCCGGCCCCGATCCTCCAGTCCCCACCCCAAGCCGCTGATTCCGGATATCCGGGCGCGCATCGCCCTCAGTGACCCGTCACCCACCAAGTTTTCGGCGGACGGCGTCGTTGACGGCCTTACCGTCCACAGGTTTGCCAGCCAGGGCCGCCATGGCCGCCTTCATCACCCGGCCCATGTCCTTTGGAGACGCCGCTCCGGTTTCGGCGACCGCCCGCACGACGATTTCCTCGATCTCCGCCGGGCTCAGGGGCGGCGGCATCAGGGCTTCCATCAGCGCCAGCTCAGCCTTCTCCTTGTCCACGAGGTCCTGTCGGCCGCCCTTGTGGAACTGCTCAATCGACTCCCGGCCTTGCTTGATGAGCGACGCCACCACCTGCAGGGCCTCGCTGTCATCGAGGGCACGGCCTTTTGCGACTTCCTTGTTCATCAAGGCCGCCTTCAGCATCCGGAAGGCGGACAGCGTCGATGGATCGTGGGCCTTCATCGCCTGCACGATTCGAGCGTTGACGTCAGCGAGAATGGGCATCCTAGGGCTCGTCGATCGTCGGATGGTTTTGCGGGGGCACCTGAGGCGGCGGCGCACGGGTCTCCCTGGGCTCCGGGACGTCGACGAGAACCCGCCTGAGCGCTGCGTCGTGCGCTGGAATCGTGGCCCTGCCACCACCAACGGCCATTGTCACTCCCGCGCCCGCGCCCGCGGGCGCCACGACCCCGACCGTCAGCAGATGCGCCGACAGCAACAGAATTGACACCCGCATACCAGTGTCGAGTATATGCTCCGGGCCGAGTCCCGCCAAGGCCCGTGTGTCGCGGCTGCGGCGCGAGTGACTCACCGGCTGACTCCAGCTCGCCGTGCCAGATCCCGGTGCCGGACAGCACCAGCACCATCAGGTGCGAATCGGGCCCTGTGTGCCGCAGTACAACGCCCGGAACTCGGCGAATGTAACGGGAATGGCGCCCAGCTCCTTCACCACGTACGAGAGCACCTGCTCAAGCCCGGCGAGCCAGTCGTCGAGCTCCCGCTCGTTCTTCTTGTGAGGGCTGCCGCCGACGATGGCCTCGCTCGAGTGAACGATCAGATTCAGTACCGGCACCCCGTCGTCTTTCATCCGGCGCGCAAGCGCGCACATGTCACCGACGGACGAATACGAGGGTCGCAGCCACTGGAGGCGGGCGATGCCGAGCTTCTTCAGGACCCGCTTCGTCATGTGCGGACTCGGCGCGCGCCCGTAGAGCCGCTCGACGAACGCGGGCACCCTGCGGTTGAGCGCGACGGACACCGGCAGTTCCAGGAGATTGCTCGTGCCGGGCACCGTCGGGTCATCGTAGGCCAGGAAGTACGGCGTCGGCGGCGCGCCCACGAAGTCGGGGCCACCCTTGTGCCCCTCGTAGAACAGCGGCGCCACGCTGGACTCTATCCGGTAGCCGGCGCGCTCGAGATCGAAGACGTGGGACGCGGAGAATCCGAACCGTCCGGATCGATAGGAGAGCGGCCGCTCGCCGACGGCCCTGGTGATCGCATCCGTCAGGGACGCAACCTGCGCCGCGAACTGATCCGGGGGAAGCTGCAGCGCGTACGGACGGCGCTTGATGTCCTCGGCCGAGCACGGCGGCGTTTCCCAGGCGTGATGATGCGCGCCGACTTCACAATCCCGGCCCTCTCGCATCTCCCGGAGCACCGATGCAGACCGCGCGTCCTCGGCAACGGGATAGGTGATCAGGTATGTGGGCCGCACCAGCTGTGTTCGACAGAGCGCATGCAGCTTCGGCAGCGCGTAGATGTTCTCGAATCGCTGGTGGAGCCGCGCCTCGGCCGGCCACTGGTTGTCGCCCTCGGTGTCGATGCCCACGAGCAGGTACAGCATGCCCACATCCGCCTACCGATCCTGGTCCGAGTCGCCGAGCGTCACGTGCCAGCGCCCGGCATGCTCGTAGAAATCGTGAGGGACCTCGATGGCGTTGATCCTGGCGGTGAACTCCATGGTGGACTTCATCTGGAAGTACCCCGACCGCCTCAGGATCCGCCGGAAGCCCTCGTGCAGGCTGAACGTCCGGATCTTGTCCGAGTTCGCCGCCCGCGCCTCGCGGTCCACCCAGCGGAGCATGGTCAGCATCCCGGGCTCGTCCTCCGGGTCTGCCAGGAAATCCACGAGCAGCGTCACGCGGCCCCGCGGCTCCCACACGTGGCGGTACACGGCGTAGCCGTGCAGTTCGCCGCCTCGACGCAATGCCGCCACCGAGTAGCGGACGTGCGGGGGCTCGATGAACTTCCAGTTCAAGTACGGCGCGTCACGCCGGACGACGAATGCGAATCTCGACGCCAGCCGATCCCACAGCGCCGTGAACTCGTCGTCGAAGTTCCGGATCGTGGTGACTTCGGCGGTCAGCGGTCTCGCGCGGGCGACGAGGCGCACAAAGGGCAGCGTGACCGCCGAGATGAGCCGGTTGACGGGCATCGGCCAGTTCGGCCGGCGCAGAGCCCTGCGGGTCAGCGGTTTCACGAGGCAGGGCACCGGACCCACGTTCGGCCAGCGCAGTTCCTGGAAGAGCCGGTACGACGAGTCCGATTGGCCCAGGCCGAGCGAGGCGCCCACGTGCTGGTCCCAGGTCCGAAACAGGACTTCGGCAAGGCCCTGGCGCTGCCGCTCCGGCACCACCATGACGTCCATGCCCCAGGACGCGTTCATTTCCTGGCCGTTCACCACAAGCCGCACGGGCATCGTTGCGTACTGGCCGATGATGGTCGGGCCTTCCCGCGCGACCCAGATCTGGGGGCCGGAGGGCGGGCAGTTCGGGTTGCGGAGGTACTGCCAGTCCCAACGCAGGCGATAACCCTCCGCCGCGGCATTGCCGAATACGCGGCGGTACATGGCCGTGATGGCGCGTCCATCCTCTGGGCGGTAGGCGTCGATGGTAGCCACGAGTTCCTTGGGACGATTCTATCGCAGGGAGGCGAGGTGTGTGCGCGTCGGCGTGACTTCGTGCAGGGACGACGACGAAATCATCGTCGTGGCGACGTGCTCAAGCGGCGACGTGCGAAGCGAGGTGCGGCGGATTGGCTCACGGCATCAGCGTCTGGCTGTTGCAGCAACGCGAACACTCCCGGTGTTGCCGTTGACTGACCTCATAGATGAGATAGAATGAGGCCGTCCTCCGCATGAGCGAGCCGCGCGTTGGGACGGTACTCCCGCGCAAGGGTGGCTGATTGCCTGCGGTGGTTGTTTGCGAACCGGACTGGCGCGCAACCGTCTCACCGGGGTGCACTTGCTGGCCTTCGCCCTGTAAGTGACAGAGCGAAGCTGTATGCGTTTCGCTTCCGGCATTACCCAGACAACAGATTGATACTGAATCATGTTCAACGGAAAGACACTCTTGATCACGGGTGGAACCGGCACCTTCGGCAACGCTGTGCTGCGCCGTTACCTGCAGAGCGACATTGCCGAGATCCGCATCTTCTCGCGCGATGAGAAGAAGCAGGACGACATGCGGCGTCGCTGGGCGGACGCCCGAATCAAGTTCCACATCGGGGATGTCCGCAATGAGCAGAGCCTGAGAGATGCCATGGCTGGAGTCGATCTCGCCTTCCATGCCGCCGCACTGAAACAGGTCCCGTCGTGCGAGTTCTTTCCGATTGAGGCTGTGCGCACCAACGTGCTTGGAGCGGAGAACCTGCTCAACGCCGCGATCGCAGCCGGGGTCAAGCACGTCATCGTGCTCTCGACGGACAAGGCCGTCTACCCCATCAACGCCATGGGCATCTCCAAGGCGATGATGGAGAAACTGGCGGTGGCCAAGTCCCGCGTTGCCGGCGGGGCTACGGTCATCTGCTGCACCCGTTACGGCAACGTGATGGCCAGCCGCGGCTCGGTCGTCCCGCACTTCATTCGGCAGATCCAGGCTGGAGAGCCGCTCACGGTGACCGATCCGCGAATGACGCGGTTCATGATGTCGATCGACGGCGCCGTCGATCTGGTGTGGTGGGCATTCACACACGGCAACCCCGGCGACACCTTCGTCCAGAAGGCCCCGGCCGCCACGCTCGAAACGCTGGCACAGGCGTTGAAGCGCATCTTCAATGCCGACACCCCTGTCCAGGTCATCGGAACCCGGCATGGTGAAAAACTGTATGAAACGCTGCTCACGCGGGAGGAGTTCGCCGAGGCGGAGGACATGGGCGACTACTACCGAGTTGCCGCCGACAACCGCGACCTCAACTACGGCCTGTACTTCGATACAGGGCGAGCCGAAGTGTCGGTGAAGGACGACTACAACAGCCACAACACGAAGCGTCTTTCGGTTGACGAGATGGCTCAGATGCTGCTCAAGCTCGATATTGTCCAGCGCGCCCTAGCCGGCGAGAGAATCACTGAGTAGCAGGACACAACCATGAAAGTCGTGGTGACGGGTGCGAACGGCTTCCTCGGCAAGAACCTCGTGGTGGCGCTGCGGCGCGCGAGCGTGGAGGTAGCCGAAATCGACATCGATTCGCCGCCGGACGCGTTGCTCGAAGGCGCCCGCGGCGCAGCCGTGGTGTTCCATCTGGCGGGTACCAACCGGCCCGAACACGAGGCCGAGTTTCTCGCAGGTAATGTCGGGTCTCTTGACGCGCTGTGTGCCGCTCTCGGTACGCTTCCCGCGGCCGATGGGCCTGCGGCGCGGCCACTGATCGTACTCTCGTCCTCAACACAGGCAAACCACGACAATCCCTACGGCCTGTCCAAACTGGCAGCAGAGCACGTTCTCGAGGCGTATGCCGCCCGCAGCGGCACACCGGCTGTCATCTATCGCCTCCCGGGCGTCTTCGGCAAGTGGTGCCGGCCCAACTACAACTCGGTGGTAGCCACGTTCTGCCACCACGTCGCGCGCGGCCTGCCGATCACGATCTCGGATCCGGCCCGGGTCGTCGAACTGGTGCATGTCGACGACGTCGTCGCCCAGTTCATGACACATCTCGAGGACCGGGCCGCACGCGTCACGCGCGGTGAAGTCGGCCCCACGTTTACCGCCAGCCTGGGCGAGTTGGCCGACCGGATTCGCGGCTTTCGCGCCATGCGCGGAACGCTCGAGGTTGCGGACGCCTCCGACGCTTTCACCCGCCGGTTGCTGGGCACCTACACCTCGTACATCCCTCCTGCGGACCTGGCCTACGACCTTGAACAGCGCACTGACGCACGAGGAACTCTGGCCGAGCTGCTGAAATCGCCACATTTCGGGCAGATGTTCGTGTCGAGAACGCTGCCGGGCATCACGCGTGGCAATCACTACCATGATCTCAAGATCGAGAAGTTCTGCGTGCTCGAGGGCGACGCGGTGATCCGGTTCCGGCCGGTCCTCGGCGATGAGGTTACCGAGCATCGCGTGTCCGGGGTTGACTTCAAGGTGGTGGACATCCCGCCCGGCATGACACACAGCATCGAAAACGTTGGACATGCGGAGATGATCGTGCTCTTCTGGGCGTCCGAGATCTTCGCCCGGGATCGCACGGACACTCACTTCGGCGAGGTGCTACGTGGCTAGGCTCAAGGTGATGACCATCATCGGCACCAGGCCGGAGATCATCCGCCTGTCTCGCGTGATGGCGGCCCTCGATCGTTTCACCGACCACGTCGTCGTCCACACCGGGCAGAACTACGACTTCGAGCTGAACCAGGTCTTCTTCGACGATCTCCGACTGCGCCCGCCTGATCGCTATCTCGGCGCGGCTGGGCAGACTGCGGCCGAGACGATCGGCCAGGTGATCATCGCCGTCGACCGGGTCCTGGGCGAGGTCAAGCCGGAGGCTGTGCTGATCCTGGGGGATACCAACTCGTGCCTGGCCGCGATTCCAGCGAAGCGGCGGAGAATCCCCATCTTCCACATGGAAGCCGGCAACCGGTGCTTTGACATGCGGGTGCCGGAGGAAATCAACCGCCGCATCGTCGACCACGTTGCCGACATCAACCTGCCGTACAGCGCAATCTCGCGTGAGTACCTGCTGCGCGAGGGGCTGGCTCCGGACCGAGTGATCACCACGGGCAGCCCCATGTTCGAGGTGCTCCATCACTACATGCCGAAGATCGAACGCTCGGAGATCCTGACGCGGCTGGGGCTCGAGCCGGACGGCTACTTCCTGGTGAGCTGCCATCGCGAGGAGAACGTCGACTCTCAGCGGAACTTCGCGGGGTTTGCCGAGATCTTGAACAGCCTCGCCCGAGTCGGGGGTAAGCGAGTGATTGTCACCACACATCCGCGCACTCGGAAACGCATCGAAAGCGAAGGCGTGGTGCTGGACTCGCTGGTCGAACTCCACAAGCCATTCGGGTTCACGGACTACGTGGCGCTCGAGTTACACGCAGTGGCGACGGTGTCAGACAGCGGCACGATCACCGAGGAGGCATCGATTCTTAACCTGCGCGCGCTGAACATCCGTGACGCTCACGAGCGCCCCGAGGGGATGGAAGAGGCGGCAGTGATGATGACCGGACTCAACTGGTCGAGGGTTCAGCAAGGCCTCGAGATCCTCGCCAGTCAACCGCGAGCCGCCGCGCGGACGCACCCGGTTGTGCGGGACTACGACGTGCCGAACGTGTCCGAGAAGGTGGTACGGATAATTCTCAGCTACACCGACTACGTGCGACAGTTCGTGTGGCGAGAACCGCACCTTCGCGGTCATCGCCAGGACCAGTCATCGTAATGCACTGACTTGGCCGGACACTCCACACCGATGCTCGGCAATGTCGTCAGTGGCTTAGGCCGATCACGGCCCTGGCGTATGATGGCTCTTCGGTTTTCAGCCATTGGCCAATCCAACACCGTCCGTACTATTGCCGTATTTGCCACAGGCAACACCGTGGCCATGCTGCTGGGGGTGGTTGGGTCGTTGGTGCAGGCCCGATACCTCGCGCCGGAGGAGTTGGGGGTCTTTCGCACGTTCGGCATACTCGCCGGCTACCTGACGTTCCTGCACATGGGCGTCTTTGACGGCCTGCAACGCGAGATTCCGCTGCAACTTGGCCGCGGAAGCCGGGCGAAGGCGGAACAGGCGGCGTCGGCATGCCTGGCGTGGATCGTGTTTGTTTCTGTTGCCTGCGGAGCCGTTTTCCTGGGATTGGCGCTGAGAGCGGCTCACTACCGGGACTGGATGCAGGTCGGCGGCTGGCTGGCCTACTCGCCAAGCATCGTCGCAACTTTCTACGGCCTATATCTTGGCACGACCTTCCGAACCAGTCAGCAGTTCATCGCGCTTTCAAGAATATCAGTCACTCAGGCAGTTGCCGGAACACTGGTGTTGCCCCTGTTGCCGATCATGGGCTACTACGGCGCCTGTCTACGCCTCGCTGTGACCTCGGTGACCAATGTGCTTCTCCTCCACGGCTGGCGGCCTTTGAACGTGCGTCCCCGTCTGGACTGGCCCAGTTTTCGAGAGGTCGTTCGCATGGGGCTGCCCCTAAGCGGTGTCGGATACATTTACACGTCGTTGTGGGTTTCCCTGGAAAGCACCTTCGTGCTGGAGTGGTTCGGAATCAAGATGCTGGGCCTCTATTCAATGGCCATCTTCGTTCGCACCATGGTCGTCCAACTGGCTCAGAACATGAACCAGGTCATGGGCGTCAAGATATACGATCAGTTCGGACGTTCCGGCCGGGTCGAGGATTGTGTCCGTCTGATCTTCAAACCGATGGCGTTTGCGTTTCTGGCATCGCTCCCACTGGCACTGGTCGGGTGGTTCGCGCTACCTTGGGCGGTGAGCCTCTTGATTCCAAGATACGTTGGCGCCGTCTCGTTGATGCAGATGGCCTTACTGACGATGCCCATCACGTTCTTGAGCCTTCCCGTCACCATTCTCTGGGCGACTGGCCGCCGGATCGACTGTTTCGTCAGCGTTGTCTGGGGCTTCATGACATTCGCGGGCCTTTCCTTTCTAGTCTATCGATTGGGACTCGGAGCGTTTGGCGTCCTCGTTGCTTCCCTGCTGGGACAGGCGATAAACGTCTTGGTGTCGTATCTACTGATTCGGAGATTGGTACTCCGAGAAAGGCGCCTCTCAACCGACGAAAGACCGCTGAACTGCAGCGTCCATGCTCACCCATAGACGTGCGACGGCATCCCTCGTCCGCCGTGACCCTGCTCTACGACTACCACAACGAACTCACCGTCGCCGGTCATGGACTCAGCCGCGACTTCCCGCAGGTTGCTTGCGAGACGACAGTAGCCGACAAAGGACTCCACCAAAGGATTGCGTCCCCCGGGCCGTCGGCACGACGAATGTCGCGGCGACCATAGGCTCAAACAGCAACCGGGATCTGATCGGCGCTGCGCGCGCGCGACCCCATCGAAAATCCTTATCGCATGACGATGTCGTCCATGCCAGCGCGGATGCGGCGTGCGCCATCGTTCTCTGCGAAGAGTTGGGTCCCCCTCACGTGCCAAGTCCGTCATCGAGGGTAGGCCAGGCGCTGCATGAAGAGCAAACCAATCCCGCGCGCTGGAGGATGGCCACACTAGGCCGGCGTCCGGCACCCGGAGCCATCGCGCGTGCCATCCGCAAGAGACGACCCGAGCAAGGCATGAAAAGCGCCGTCCTGTTTCTCGTCTTCAACCGTCCTGAAACCACACGCAAAGTGTTCGAAGCCATCCGGGCCGCCGCCCCGCCCAGGCTGTACGTGGCCGCTGACGGGCCTCGAACGAATCGTGAGGGAGAGAAGGAGCGGTGTGCAGAGGTAAGGCGCATAGCCACCGGGGTAGACTGGCCATGTAGGGTGAAGACGCTGTTTCGCGATTCGAATCTCGGTTGCAGGCTCGCGGTCTCAGGAGGGATTGACTGGTTCTTCGAGAACGAAGAAGAGGGCGTAATCCTCGAAGATGATGTGTTGCCGCTGGCGAGCTTTTTCCCGTACTGCGACGAACTGCTGGAGCGATACCGCCAGAACGACAGAATTGCGTTGATTAGCGGCTCTAATCTGATCTCGCACAAGTTCTCGCCGAACGAAAGCTACTTCTTCTCCAGAATTGTGTTTATCTGGGGGTGGGCCAGTTGGCGGCGTGCATGGCGCCACTACGACGTCGCGATGGCCTCGTGGCCGGAATGGCGTGACATGCGTGGACCTTCAAGACTGTTTCCCGCCGATTCCCTCGTCGCCCGCTACTGGAAGGACATTTTTGCCTCCGTACATAGTGGGAAAATTGATACGTGGGACTATCAGTGGATTTACGCCTGTTGGAGACGCGGGGCGCTCTGTCTTCTTCCAGGCAATAATCTCACTCACAATCTAGGCTTTGGAACGGACGCCACCCATACCTCTGCGGAGACGCCTTCATACGTGGTTGACTCAGCACCAGAAGAAGTGGTGTTTCCGCTCATACATCCCGAATGTGTCGAGCCCGATAGGTCACCAGAGACTCTTGCATTCAGGCACATTTATCGTATCAACGCTCGAAATGAACTGAGGCGTTGGATCAGAACCACCCCTGTCGTCGGAAGCTTGTTAGCGACGATCAAGCGATACACGATGCGCGCAAGACAAGGAAGTGCCGCATGCTCCGGGCTGTGAGGAAAGCAGTAAAGCGGGTTGCCATTGCAGGGCGTACTCTCAGAGCAGGGGTGCGTGTCGGGAAGGGATGCGAGATTGGTATTGGTGCGCGGTTCGAAGGACTGAACGTATTGGGGAATGGGGTCCGGTTTGACGGAAGCTTGGGTCGAGGTTCGTATATTGGCGCAGGTAGTACAATCCGCGCGTCAATTGGACGGTACTGCTCGATCGCGGGCTTGGTGCGGACGGTACATGGGCGGCACCCCGTCTCTAGGTATGTATCCACCCATCCAGCGTTCTTCTCGACGGCGAAGCAGGCGGGGTTCACGTTCGTCGATCAGACCACGTTCGACGAGGCGGGTCCCGGCATCGTGATCGGGAATGACGTGTGGATCGGCGAGGCCGCCGCCATCCTCGATGGAGTAACCATAGCCGACGGCGTCGTCGTCGCGGCCGGCGCGCTTGTGACCAAGAGCCTCGATCCCTACGGCATCTACGCTGGGATTCCAGCGAGGAAGATCGGGGCGCGGTTCACAGACGATCAAATCAAAGCCCTTCTCCAGTTGCGGTGGTGGGAGAACAGTCCGGCCTGGATGCTGGCGAATGCACGGGACTTCCAGGATATCGACAGCCTTCTTGCACGAGTGAGACAAAACAAGTAAGCGTGGCGAGCCGGCAACGAGCAAGACCTGGCGCGCACGTGGTAGCAGTTGCCCATACTCCAATCCGCTTTCTGCGGCAGCCACAATGGCGTCGCCACCAGAGACGAGGCCCTTAAGCAGACGTGGCGATGGAACACCGGGGGCGATTCTACACCCGAGGGAACGACATGCGCAGCTCGAGCGAAGCGCAGGCGATGGACTCAGGGCGGCACGCGTAGCGCAATCAAGTTCTTGGCGCCGAAGGAGTCTGCTGAGGACTCCAGAACATGAACGTCGCATTACTCTACTTGGACATCCTTTCGTTTCTCATGGTCATTCTGCTGTCAAGAGTATTCCTGGGGTGCTTGAGGAATCCGGTGTTTCTGATTTGCGCGTGGTGGAGCACAAGCCTGTTCCTTTCAAATATCGTAGTGTGGGGTGAAGGCGTTCATCTTAGAACGCACCTGGTCCTTCTGCTGTTCATCTACTCGATACTGGGTTTCGGGATCATCTTTCAGCTGTTCATCCGTCCGGCGAGGTTTCCGATCCCGACATTCTTGCGTCGACACAAGGCCGCGGCGCTAGGCGCCGCCACTCTCTTGTATCTGTTGTCGATCCGGCTTGGAATCGTTGGGCGTGACTTGCAGAGGGTGTACGGCCCGGAGTTCAGAGCGCTGTCTTTCTCAGCTGGCGACTATTCAAGCCTTCTATATGGGAGTTATTACCTCCAAACTGCCGCGGGTGTGGTCTTGTCCCCGTTTGTGTTGTTCGGAATGATTGCCCTGCCAGTCGCTGGCGTCTTCTACAACAGCTACAAGTGGCTCCTTCTGGGCTTGGTGCTGGCAATAGCCGTGGCCTTTCAGGGCTCCGGGCGTTTTAGTCTCTACTACTTTGGGCTAGCGACCGCGCTGAGTGTGATCTTCGCGCACACACGGAAGCGCATGTCTCTCATCAGGTTGTTTCCGCTGGTCGTTGCCGGTGTGCTCGTGGTAGCGGACATCACACGGCAGAGACTAGCCTCAGATGAGTTGAGCTCGGATGTCGTCGAGACAACGATTAACCAAGCGGTTACTTATCATGTCTGTGGAGTGTACCTGTTTGATCGCGACTTCTCCAACGATGCATCAATGTTATACCGGGGTTCATCGTTCGGAAGGCTGTCTTTGCTGGCTTACCCGGACAAGGTCGTCGGAATGCTGGTGCGCCGCTTCGGAGTCTCTTGGTCGGCAACAATCGATGAAGTCGGCGAGTACTGGCAAAAGACCGCCTGGTTGGGATATGACAAGCGCGGGAGTCCTGTTGAGCCTAATGCCTTCTACACAAGCGTGTACGCCATATTCTACGACTTCGGGTACGGGGGAATCGTCTTAGTGCCTGGGCTCTTTGTGTACTTCCTTGTCCTTCACTTCAAGACCCATCGACGGCGGCAGAACTTCACATCGCTGTTTGTCGTGGTGTTTCTGTCCATCTTCTTCATGACGTCGATTTTCGACAGCAAGATCACCGCAAGTGACTTCTCGGCCGTCTTTTACTGCGTGCTTCTATTGCCGGGTCTGAAGCATGGCAAGGCGGTTGCCGGCAGCCATGTGTTGGTTCATCGTGACTCGGTGTAGTGTTTTGAGTTTGAAGCATCTTGCCATGTTCAGCCCAGGGCATCCTGCCCCGGGGGTTGATTTGTCTTCAGGTACTTGTGATGGTCTCGGCCGTTGCGGCTTTCGATCCGGGCGCCACGCGCGGGAGTACTGTCGACGCGCTTCAGACTAGGGGCACTGGCACTCGAGGGTGAACATCCGATGCGTCTGGGAGACCGATATCCGCGTGTTCTGCTGGTCCATATGCCGAAGGTCAGGGCGGAAGATTCTGCGAATCTGTTGATTCGCATGCAATTTGGAAACTGGCCGAAGGACCGGCTCGCGCAGATCTTCTCCAATGAGTCCCCGGGACGAGGGGAGTTTTGCGACCGCTACTACCAACTTGGCGCCCCAGATCGCATTTTCGGCAGGCTGTTCATGCGATGCCGCGCCCGCGTCGCCGAAGCGGTGGCGATGGAACCCGTGACGCCGCCGTCAACATCACATACTCAGGAGCTAGGTCAGCGGTGGGCGAAGGCCGTGGAAAGACGAGCAGGTGAACTGCTGATTCGGTCCGGACTGTGGGAAGCGGCATTCCGCATCCGCCTTTCGAGAAGGATGGAAGAGTTCGTTCACGGTGTCCGGCCGGATCTGATCTACTGCTCGGGCTACTCGCTAGCGTTTGCGAGATTGCCCCTGTTGATTGCCGACAAGTGTGATGTGCCGATTTGTTTTCAGACGCTGGAGGACTGGCCGTCGTATTCATACGTCTACTCGCCTGTGGGAGTATTGCTTCGCCGGGAAGCGCGGCGACTCATCTGTCGTTCCGTTCTTCGCTTGGCGTTTGGCGAGAAGATGAAGAGGGAGTACGAAAAGCGATACGGCGTTCCATTCCACGCGACGTATCACTTGGACGACGTGGAACGATTCAGGCTCGCCGCACCAGAGCAAAGCGGTGAGACAAAACGCGTGATCTTCACCGGCAGCCTAGTGCTCAACCGACACGAGTGCGTGGAAGATATGGTGAAAGCCATCCGGTTGTTGAACCAGGAGGGCCTCCGCGTTGAGCTCGAAGTCTACTGTACGGGAGTCCCCAAGGAGATGTCCGAGGAGATTCGGGCGGCACAGGCGGTCAGGTTCTTGCCGCTCCCGTCACATGACGGCCTGCCTCGTGTCTTGCGAAGTGCAGACGTGCTGTTTCTTCCAGAGGCATTTTCCGTGGGCGCCGGGAGACTAGGCTTGGCCATTTCATCGAAATGCCACCTCTACATGATGGCGGAACGCCCGATTCTCGCGTACGGCCCGAGGTACAGCGGAACCATGGAGTATGCCCTCGAGCAAGGTTGGGCTCTAGTGGTACAGCGGCGCGATATCGGTGTTCTCGCTGACAGTCTTCGGCGGTTGCTTCAGGACAAGTCCCTCGGCGTCAAGTTGACCAGCCAAGCCTCGGGCTGTTTCAACCTCAACCACAATGTGACAGGCGCCCGAGAGCGATTCGAAGAACTGGTTGCGGCCAGTGTCGGATGCAGCCCGCGCTGTCCATCACGCAAAGGCTCTCTGGAGGTTGCTTCCGACCATTGACGTGCCGGGATCGCCGAGAGGCGGTATCGGACTGACGCTGCTGGTCGAAGTGCTCTTGGTTTCAGTGCGATCAGCGCCAGCGACGCCGGGGCATTCGGTGGCCCACCTGCAGTCTCGACGCACGCAGAGCGACGGGCGACGTGGTTTGCCGCCTGGCGGAGGCTTGTTTCTCCATTTGTCATCTGGCGGGACCGATTTGTAAGATGTGTGAGGAGTTGCTGGGATCATGACCGGCGGGATCGAGACCACGATGCGGGACGCTGTCAACGAGCGACTTGTCATGGTCGGGGCGGCTATTCCACAGGACCTCATGGATGCCATCATGCGAACTGATCGGTATCCGCAGGTCCAGACGCACAAGCTATCGTGGGCGGTAATTCGTGGCATCGAATGCTGCGGCAAGGTCATCGACCTGATATCGACGGTGCCAATCAGCGACTACCCGCAATCCAATTGGGTATGGTCGGGCTATCGAAGATGGGATCGAGCCAACGGGAGCGATAACAGGCTGGTGCCCTTCATAAACGTTCTTGGATTGAAACAGCTAACGCGGTTTCTCGGGTGCGTGGTTATTCTGCTGCGATGGTCAATCGCACATCGGTGGCACAAACGTCACGTGTTCCTTTACGGGCTAATCAGCCCTCACCTCTATGCGGTGCGGTTTGTCAGACTCCTGCTCCCGACGAAGGTCACGGTTCTCATCGCAGACCTTCCCGGCTTGGCACCAGGCCTCGAACCGTGGTGGAGGCGCCTACTACGCCCTATCGACCGCTCCATGGTCCGTTCTGCAGTGCAGTCTGTGGACGGGGCCATCGTCCTCACGTCTCAGATTGCCGAGGAGTACACACCCAACGTCCCTGCACTGGTGATGGAGGGGATTGTCTCTGTCGAGTCAGAAGAACTCGCGAAGACAATGCTAGAACCGGGCGAACGGCCGAAGGAGTTCATCGTGCTGTACGCCGGCGCACTGGCCGAACGCTACGGGATTCCGCTGCTCCTCGACGCGTTTGCCGAGTTGCCTGACCAGGACTTCCGCCTGTGGCTGTGTGGACGTGGAGATATGGAGGAGTATATTGGACGCGTGGCGGAAGAAGACACCCGCATCCGCTTCTTCGGTGTGGTATCCCCTGAAGAGGTCTTTCGACGGTCTCGGCAGGCTACGGTGCTGATCAACCCACGATCGTCTCGAGAGGGTTTCACTTCGTATTCCTTTCCTTCGAAGCTACTGGAGTACATGGCAGCCGGGCGACCCGTTGTTACCGCGCGACTTCCAGGAATTCCCGCAGAGTACGGTCCCTACTTGGTGTGGCTCGATCGGGAGACGCCGGAAGGGCTCGCGGCTCTTCTGCGACAACTGCGCGAACAGCCACCGGAGAAGCTCGATGCTCTAGGCCGACGAGGGCGTGATTTCGTTCTTCAGGAGAAGAACTACCGTCAACAGGGCAAGCGAATCGTGGCGTTCATTGAGCGCATCAATTCGCTCAGAACAAGTCGTCCCAGACTACGCCGCGCCGAACGCGTCCAAGAACGCGGTTCGGATCATCATGAAGAAGCCTAACTGAACCGTACCGGGATTGTCGGAGAGCCCGTTCCTTGAGGGGATGGACCTTATGGGACAACCAAGTTGGCACTCCCAAAGGGGTTCGAGCGCGCGCGGGGACAGTTAGGGCAACGCCCTCGCTGGGCCCATGCTCGGACTCTTCAAGGTCGAGGTGATTTAACGCCGAGGGCCATGGCGCCATCTGGAAGCCGTCGAATTCGCCGGGTTGACCTGGATCAACTGGTTCAACACGCGGCGCCTCCTCGAGCCGGTCGGCTCTGTGCCGCCCGCGAAATACGAAACTCGCTCTTATGAGCAGGCTGCGGTGGCCTGAGTCACACAATTCGCTCTCCGGGAAACCCGGTGCGGTTCGGCGGCGGGTGGTGTGGCGGGAGCGAGGACTGCGTCCCATGGGTCGCCTCGAGTCCGCACGCCTGTGAAGATTCTCTTGCTGACCCAGTGGTTCGATCCCGAGCCGGCCTTCAAGGGCCTGGCATTTGCCAGGGAGCTTGTCCGGCGCGGCCACGAGGTTGAGGTGCTGACCGGGTTCCCGAACTACCCGGGCGGGCGCGTGTATCCCGGCCACCGCATCAGCATACGCCGGCGGGAAACGATGGAAGGCATCCCCGTGACGCGCGTGGCACTCTACCCGAGCCACGGTCAGTCGGTGATCAGGCGCGTCGCGAACTACACGAGCTTCGCGCTGACGGCATCGAGCGTCGGCCTGATGTCGGTGAGGAAGCCGGACGTTACCTACGTCTACCACCCTCCGGCTACCATCGCGCTCCCGGCGATGGCCATCAAGATGGTGCGCCGTGCGCCCTTCGTACTCGACGTTCAGGACCTCTGGCCCGACACATTGACCGCGACGGGCATGGTAGGAAGCAAGGCGGTGCTCGGCGCGGTGAGCTCGTTCTGCCGGCTGGCCTACAGGTCGGCCGCGCGGATTGTCGTACTGTCGCCGGGCTTCAAGCAGCGCCTCATCGAGCGCGGCGTGGACCCGAGAAAAGTCGAGGTTATCTTCAACTGGAGCCACCAGTCGGCGACCGCGGCGGCAGAGCGTGATGCGCCCATCTTGAAAGAGGCCGGTATCGACGGGCGGTTTACTGTCGTGTTTGCTGGCACGATGGGCCGGGCCCAGGCTTTGTCGCATGTCCTCGATGCGGCTTCCCTCGTTGCCGTGCGCGCACCGCGCGCGCAGTTTGTGTTCATCGGCGGCGGCATCGAACGGACCGGGCTCGAGGCCCGGGCCCGCGACATGGCGCTGCCGAACGTGACGTTCCTTGCGGGCCGGGCGCCGGCCGAAGTGGCCCCGCTGCTCGCCGCCGCGGACGTGCTGCTCGTGCACCTCCGTGACGACCCGCTGTTCTCGATCACGATTCCCTCGAAAACGCAGGCCTACATGGCCGCCGGGCGACCCGTGCTCATGGCGGTTCGGGGCGATGCTGCGGCGCTCGTTCGCGAGGCGGAGGCTGGCGTGTGCGTGAGCCCCGAGGCCCCGGAGGCCCTAGCGGCGGCTGTCTGCGATCTGTCGCGCCTTCCACCGGAGGCTCTGGCGAAGATGGGCGCCCGAGGCCGGGCGTACTACCTGAAGAATCTCTCGCTGGCTGCCGGCGTCGACCGTTTCGAGGCCGTGTTCCGGGCGGCCGCGCAGACTCGGTAGGCCTGGTCGGTGAACGTGCCTCGGGCGACATGAACACACGTTACCGCCGTTGGGGCAAACGGGCACTCGACGCCACGGCTTCTGCACTTGCGCTCACGCTGCTCTCCCCGGTTCTTGCCTTTCTCGCAGCTTTGATCCGAATCGTACTGGGACCGCCGATCCTGTTCTGCCAGGAGCGGTCTGGGCTTCACGGGAGACCGTTCACCCTGCTCAAGTTCCGCACCATGGTTGCCGCCAGCGATGAGGCAGGCCGGCCACTGCCAGACGACGTGCGCCTGACGCGCTTCGGTCGCTTCCTGCGCAGCACCAGCCTCGACGAACTGCCCGAACTATGGCACGTGATCCGCGGCGAGATGAGCCTGGTAGGTCCGCGGCCGCTTCTGATGCAGTACCTGGAGAGGTACACGGCGGAACAGGCCCGTCGACACAATGTCCAGCCAGGAATAACTGGGTGGGCACAGATCAATGGCAGGAACGCGTTATCCTGGGAGGAGAGATTCAGACTCGACGTGTGGTACGTAGACCACGTGGCCTGCTGGTTGGATCTGAAGATCCTCGGGCTGACTCTCTGGAAGATTCTCTCGCGCGAGGGTATTTCGTCTCCGGGGCGCGCCACAATGGACGAATTCCATGGCTCGGAAACCGGATCCTCAACGTCTCCGCATGCCTCACCGTAGTATGCGCATACTCATATTGGGCGCTGGCGGACACGGGCAAGTCGTCGCCGACGTCCTCCTCCGAATGGCTGATGCCGGTGCAGAATTGGCAGTGGCAGGGTATCTGGATGACAAGCCTGGCCTCACAGGCGAGCGCCTGCTTGACAATCCGATTCTGGGCCGCCTGGCCGACCGGACCTTTGTACCTCATGACGCAGTCGTGGTGGCCGTGGGAGACAACCTCCAACGCTACAGGCTGACCACCGAGTTGTCCCGAGAAGGTGCGGTGTTCGCCGTTGCGTGTCATCCAAGAGCCGTAATCGCCCCGGACGTGACCATCGGCCCTGGTACAATGGTCTGCGGTGGTGTGGTGACCAGACGCATCCCTTCCCGCGTGACGGTCGTCGGGGCACCAAATCGCCCCTGGCCCATATCCGTGGGCGGACAGCCGCAGCGCTGACGCCATTCGCGAAGGAGCGGTTGTGAAGCGGATCTACCTGTCTCCGCCGTACGTCCTCGGTAGCGAGCAATCGCTTGTTGAGGACGCCTTCGCAACAAACTGGATTGCCCCCTCGGACCGCATGTGGACGCGTCCACCTCTCGAAACGCGGCAACACCGTGTCCGCCACCATCCCGATTACGCTTCGTGAAGCCCAGCGTGCCGGCAGGTTGAAGCGTGGAACCGTGCTGGCGCTCGTCGGCTTTGGCGTCGGGTACTCGTGGTCTGCCGCGATTTGTC